>Ga0214473_10000511_pt1 | contig 54676 bp, 52 predicted proteins | sample RVTome_7_FD_203509 | JGI IMG/M metagenome (GOLD analysis project Ga0214473, IMG submission 203509) | Soil microbial communities from uranium-contaminated site in the Upper Colorado River Basin, Wyoming, United States - RVT98D197 | ecosystem: Environmental > Terrestrial > Soil > Contaminated >... | reverse complement strand
GATCGCGGCATGGGAAACCGCCCGCAACGAAAAAGCAGCAACCATTGATTGGAGATTTACAACCGGAGATGCGAGGGTGAAATTGAAAAGGCTCTACCCATCATTTGGAGATTGACGGAGCACTAGTTCGATTTAAAAGAACACAGGTTATGAGCATCAACGCCTGGCTCAATGAGAAACTGAGCCGCGCGGTCGAGGAGGATTTTTTTAAAGAGTGCGGGACGTAAATCGAATTTAAAGATCTCTTTTTCGCAATGACCCTCTTGTGTTTTCGGTATGGCGATATGGTAAAGTGATACAAGGAGGCGATTATGCCGGACACCATAAAAGACGATCTCATAGCCCAGATAGAGAAACTCCCTGCCGAGCTTCAGCGCCGTTTGCTCGACTTTTTAAGAACTCTAATCCCGCTGGGTGTCGAGGGGAAAAGTCTTTTGCGTTTTGAAGGGGCCATTCCCGCCCACGATCTGAACCTGATGTCGAAAGCCATAGAGGAAGGCTGCGAGAAGATAGACATCGGTGAATGGTAGATTCCTTCTTGACACGAATATAATCATCGCCCTTTTCGCCAACGACCCTAAAATACACACGCTCATAGCCGACTCTTCAGAGATATTTGTGCCCTGCAATGCAGAAACCGCAAAGAAATATGGCGAGATAAAGAACAGGCTTAAGGAAAAAGGTCATCCAATCCCCGAAAATGACATATGGATTGCCGCTATCGCCCAACAATATGCCCTTACTCTTGTCACGCGAGATGCGCATTTTGAGGGAATTGAAAATCTGAAAATCGAGGTCTGGTAGGTGAAAATGATTTTTGTAAGGAAACTCGGCTTATCTATTATTTTTATCTTAATAGCCGTTGCCCTCTACGCCGGAGATGCTCCACGGGTGGTAAGCACAATTCCTGAAAACGGGGACATGAATGTGGACCCCTCTCTAAAGGAGATATCCGTCACGTTCGACCGGGCCATGATGGACAAAAGCTGGTCCTGGAGCTATGAGGACGCCAATAAGTTCCCGGAGATAGCCGGGGAGCCTTATTATGCGGAGAAGACCCGGTGTGTCCTGCCCGTCCGCCTCGAGCCTGATAAGGAATACGTCATCTGGATAAATACCGCCCGGTTCAAGAACTTCAAGAGCGCTTCCGGAATCCCCGCCGAGCCTTACAGGCTGGCTTTCAAGACGTGGAAATAGAGAGAAAGCGCGATAAAAAGTACACATAGAGGATTTCTCCCGAAATGTATATAATAAAGTTTACTAATTATGGGCGAGCAGGAAAAGAACCGCCCTGAGGGGGCGGAGAGGCTTCCCGAAGCGGAACAGCGCTACCGCGCCATATTCGAGCAGTCCCCCGACGGCATCCTTATCATAGATCCCGGTGGGAAATTGATGGAGTTCAACGAGGCCGCCCACAGCCAGCTTGGCTATACAAAAGAGGAATTCGGCCGCCTCTCCATCAAGGACATTGACCCCGACGAAACTCCCGAAGAGATCGAGGCGAGTTTAAAAGCCGTGCTCGCGCTGGGAAGGGCGGAGCACGAGGTAAGACACAGGACCAGGACGGGCGAGGTCCGGAACGTGCAGGTGATAGCGCAGGTGCTGGACATAAACGGGCAAAAATTCTTCCAGGCCATCTGGCGCGACATTACCGACCGCAAAAGGGCCGAAGAGGAGCTTGAAAAACTGGTGCAGGAGCGCACCGCCGCCCTCCGGTCCGCCCTTGACAATATAAAAACATTGAGGGGGCTTCTTCCCATGTGCGCCTGGTGCAAAAAGATCCGCTCCGACGAGGGGTACTGGGAGCAGGTGGAGACATACATAGAGGAGCATTCCCATGCCTCGTTCACCCACGGCATCTGCCCCGAATGCCTGAAAAAAGCCATCTCCGGACTGGACGACCGGGGGGACCCGGCTCAATGAACTGATTGCGTTTACAATTCAGTGGGGGCGCCGCCCCCAGCCCCCGCAAGGGGGCCAGCCCCCTTGAACCCATCCTTAAAACGAGGTGATTTAAATGAAGAAAATGAAAGGGAATGCATGGGAGTAAAAAGGAGGGAATTATGGATATAAATACGGTGAGGATGGAGGTCCCCGAGGGGACGAATATTATCCTGGGGCAGACGCATTTCATCAAAACGGCCGAGGACCTGTATGAGATAATCGCCACCACGGTGCCGCAGGGAAAGTTCGGGCTGGCCTTCACGGAGGCCTCGGGCCCCTGCCTCATAAGGACCGAGGGGAACGATAAGGTACTCATCGACATCTGCGTGAAAAACCTCGAGGCCATAGGGGCGGGACACGTATTCTGCATAATACTCAAGGACGCCTATCCGATAAATGTGCTTAACGCGATAAAGAACTGCCCGGAGGTGTGCCGCATCTTCTGCGCCACGGCGAACCCGCTGGAAGTCATCGTCGCCCAAACGGAGCAGGGGGCAGGCATTCTGGGCGTTGTGGACGGGGAGAGCCCCAAGGGCGTGGAAGGCGACGAGGACAAGAAGAAGAGGAAGGAGTTTTTGAGGAAGATAGGGTACAAATTATAGGGGGCGGGCATCCGCACACTCGCGGGGTGCATAACCGCGGCAAGTTGCTCTGTTTGTTTTCCTCTTAGTCCGGCGCTTTTAAATTCTCTGATGCGCCGCTTTCCTGATGCTCCCGCTCTGTGCAGACGCTCCGCCCCCTTCCGCTTTGGTTTTCTTTTACTTATTAAAACCTATATTTTGAAGCATTTTGAACAGATATGATTTATGGATATCATTCAGTTTTACTTCTTTATCCGGTAGATTTTAGCCGTGGCGCACATTGCGGGCTTCTCCGCTTCGAGGCGGAGGCCCGCCTGCGCGAGAAAGGGTGCGGGCCCGCTCCTGATGAATTCCCGGTAATATTGGGCCTCGTGGAGCCTCGTGAAATGGTAAGCCAGAAACCTGCCGAGCTTGTTTCGGGGCAGGGCGTGGTCGATTATTAAAATAATCCCTCCGGGCCGTGTGACCCGGGCCATTTCTTTGAGTGTCTTTTCCCGGATGCTGCGGGGCATGTCGTGGAGCGCAAAGGAGACGGAAGCCACATCAAAACTTTCGTCCGGGAATGGCAGGGCCGTGGCATCCGCGAGCAAAAACCGGGCGTTTTGGAACTTATTTTTTCTTAAGGCAACCCGGAGCATGGCCTCTGATATGTCTACGCCGGTGACATCGTGCCCTCTCGCGGCAAAGGCAAACGCCTGCTTGCCCGTCCCGGTGGCCGCATCCAGCACCTTTGAGCCCGTTGGCGCGTTTGCGAAATCCACAGCCTTTTTCCTCACCCCCGACATGAAGAAGGTGAGGGGGTCGTAAAAAGGGGCGAGCCGGCTGAAAATGCTTTCCGTAAGGGAGTAATATTCCTTTTCCTCGTCCGTCAAAACAGAGTTTTTATCCGCCCGAGCCATGTAATTATTTTAGCCGTAAATAGGGTAAAATAGGCGGACTATGGAGCTTCCGGAACTCAAGTACGACGAGAAGGGCCTGATACCGGCCATCATCCAGGAGGCGGGGACCAATCAGGTCTTAATGATGGCTTATATGAATAAAGAGTCCCTCCGCATGACGCTGGAGAGCGGCTATACGCACTTCTGGTCGAGGAGCAGGCAGAAATACTGGAAAAAAGGGGAGACCTCGGGCTGCGTGCAGGAAGTAAAAGAGGTCCATTACGACTGCGACAGGGACACGCTCCTCATAAAAGTAATCCAGCACGGCGGAAAGGCCTGCCACACGGGCGAGAAGACGTGCTTCTTTACGAAGATAAGATGAATTTTTATGGGGGCGCTGCCCCTTTAATTCCGACAGGGGCGCTGCCCCTGGACCCCGCTGGGGGTCCAGACCCCCAGACCCATGTTTTTTAAAACGAGGGTTCAAAGGGCCTTCGGCCCTTTGCGGGGTTCTAAGGGGCGGAGCCCCTTATTGAAAGCCTTTTCCAAGCCCATGCTTCTCTTCAATTCATCCCTTTTGCTCCTTCTCACCGCCGTTTTGATAAGGAAGATAGACGATTACGATATCTGGTACCACATTTCATTGGGGCGAGAGGTGCTCGGGCAAATGCGCCTCCCCGGCGGCGAGTTCTATATCTATACCCTTCTCGGAGAAAAGGCCGTCTTTCCGGAATGGGGGTTCGGGACTATATTTTATGCGGCATATGAATTCCTGGGATATGCGGGGATGGGCCTCCTCAATGCCGCAATCGGCGCGCTTTCCATCTTTATCTTTCACCGCGCGGCGAGTGAAGAGGGACGTTTCGATCTTACGGGCCTCCTGCCGCTTGCCGCTCTCGTCTGGTCCGTCAAGTACAGGCTGGTTTACAGGCCCGAGACGATGCTCTTTCTTGCGCTTGCCTTCACGTTCTATTTTCTTGAAAAATTCCGTAAAACAGGAGACCCGGGACGGGCGTATCCCATCCCCCTCATCCCGTTTCTGCTCGGCATGTTTCATCCCTCCGCCCTGTTCGTCCTCGCCGTCTTCGGGTTCTATCTCGTCGATTTCCTGTGGTCCGCGCGCGGGAAGGAGGATTTCAAGCCCAGGGCCCGAAAACTGGTTCTCATCTTTCTTCTTTCGGTCCTCGCATCCGGACTGAACCCTTACGGCTTCGGGCAGCTTATATTGCCGGTCAAATTTCTTCAGCAGTCCGAGATCCTCGGAATCATCCATGAATTCATGCCGGTTTTAAAGACCGGATATAAGGTACATTTCCTTGTGATTTCTGCGGTCGCCCTCGTCTCGCTTCTGCTGCCCACCGGAAGAAAGATTGTTTACTGGCTCCTTTTTTTGTCCTTCGGGTATCTTGCCTTCAAGCACGTAAGAAACCTGGCCCTGTTCGCGTTCGTCATGTATATACCGGTTAAAAAGGGTTTCGATTTCATTCTCCCCCATTCGAGAAAACCTGTCATGCTCGGTTTAAAGGCGCTTGGCGTGGCCGCCCTTATATTCGTTACCTTTAGTCTTTTCGGCTCCCCAAGTTGGGGTACAGGCCCGGCGAAAAATATGTTTCCGGAAAAGAGCGCGGAGTTCATATTGAATGAAAGGCCCCCCTGCCGCATATTCAACTTCTATAACATGGGGGGCTATCTCGCCTGGAGACTCTATCCCGATTATATGGTTTCCATAGACGGACGCCGGTATGAGATGGACAGGAGCATGCAGCTTTTTGACCAGGTCTTCTGGGGCTCGCCCGGATGGGAAGAAACCCTCAGCCGGTACAATGCGGGCATCCTGGTCACCCCTGCCCTGACAGGAGGGGGCGAGCTGCTCCCCATAATCTCGCTGCTCGACAGGAGCGAGGAATGGCTCCTTGCCCTGACCGAGCCCTCGGGTTTACTTTTTATTAGGCGGGACATCGCGGCAGGACTTACGGGGTTCAGCCCCATGCCTAAAAATCTTATCTGGGCCCATGTGATAAATGAGGCCTCAGGCGTAATAGCCGGTTACCCGAACGCCAGAGACGCATACCGTGCGATGGGGGTCAGCTATTTCAACCTGCGCGATTTTGGCATGAGCAGGGAATACTTCAGGATCTATCTGGCACTGAACCCGGGCGACCGGGAGGCAGGCCGGATAATAAACCTCATAACCGGGGCCGAGATGGGCGATATCGAGGCCCGCAGGGAACTGGAAAACCTGTACAGGGAAAGCCGCAATCTCCGATAAAGAAAATGCGGGGGGCGAAATGACCGAGTGCCTATTCTGCAAGATTGCCGAAAAGAAGGTGGCCGCGAAGGTGCTTTATGAGGACGAGCTGGCGATGGCCTTCGAGGACATCCACCCGCAGGCCCCGGTCCATGTGCTCGTCATCCCCAAGAAGCACATCGCGAGGGCGCTCGATATAGAGGAAAAGGACAATCCGCTCGTGGGACATCTGTTCCAGGTGGCAAACAGGATCGCCCGCGAGAAAGGCATAGCCGAGAGCGGGTTCCGCCTTATGGTTAACTGCAACCGGGACGGGGGCCAGGTGGTATATCACCTCCATTTGCATCTTCTGGGCGGGAAGCCCATTGGGCCGATGGTGTGCAGGCACTGGTAGAGGGAAAATGAAATTCAGGAAGGAAGATTGGGGTGGCGGGTCTCTTAAAAAATTTTAAAAATAAAAGAGAAGGCGGGGCACCGCACACCCGCGGGGTACAGAATCGCGGCAAGTTTGTTTTGTCCGGTTTTTTTATAATCCTGATGCGCCGCTTTCCTCCTGCTCCCGCTCTGTGCGGATTCCCCGCCTTCTCTTTTCCCTTTCTGGGTTCTTTTTTTTCTTGGTAGTATTCTTTTAAAAAACACATTAACGGAGTGGAAAGAAGATGAGGGTGGATGGGGCGAAAAGTGAGGTGACGGTGAGCAAATCATGAGCGGGTGAGAGCCCGCGAATCATAATGATCTTTTAAGTCCTTACGAACCCTTTCAGCTCGCTTTGAGACCCGCCACCCCCATCTTCCTTAACGACGCTTGTATCTTTCTTTTATCTTAATTAAATGGATACGGGTGGGATTAAATGAGTAACTCCGATATAATTGAAAAAAAGGAGGGACGTTATGAAATCAATCGGGGCGAAGACGCTTTTATATCCCACGCCGGTCATGGTTGTGGGGAGTTACGACAAGGACGGGAGGGCGAACGCGATGACCGCCGCCTGGGGGGGCATATGCTGTTCCGTCCCGCCCTCGATAGCCGTCTCCCTGAGAAAGGCCACTTACTCCTACGGCAATATCATGGAGGCGCGCGCGTTCACGATAAACATCCCCGGGGAGGCCCATCTTAAAGAGGCCGATTACTTCGGCCTGGTCTCGGGGAAGACGGAGGACAAGTTCAAGGAAACGGGGCTCACGCCCATAAAGGGCGATTATGTGAACGCCCCCTATATAAAAGAATTCCCCCTCGTCATCGAATGCGCCCTCAGGGAGACGATAGAGGTGGGCCTCCATACCCAGTTCATCGGGGAGATCAAGGACGTGAAGGTTGACCCCGCCGCGTGCGACGAGGACGGGCAGCCCGATATCGAAAAAATACGGCCCGTCATATTCGTACCGGAAAGGCGCACATATTACGGCCTGGGAGGGCTACTGGGGAAGGCCTTCTCAATAGGTAAAAGGTAAGCTCGGGGGATCAGGTCAGGCCGATAAAGTTTGTCAGGGAGACGAACACCACAAACAACACTCCCCACAGGACTATAAAGGCGTAAGTGTGCTTCAAATCATCCTTCATCTCTGCCTCCTATAAACCGGAGTTTTAATAAAATCTAAAATTCTGGTTATAGGGTATACCCCTCTTCCGGCAAAGTCAAGAGAACTATCAAAAAAGCCGGGCGGTTGAGGAACTTGCCTCTATATCTCTTGAAATACCCCCTTGAAAATGCCGCCCGATGTGGGAAACTTTAATTAGAATCTGCAACCGCCAGGAGGTAAGTATGCTCAAATGGGCGCTCATATTTCTGATCGTTTCGCTTATCGCCGGGGCCCTCGGGTTCACCGGGGTGGCCGGCGTGGCGGCAGGGATAGCGAAATTTCTCTTCGTACTTTTCCTTGTGCTTTTCGTTGTCTTTGCCGTGCTTGGCTATACTGTTTTCAAGAAAGTCACCTGATCGATTAAGGAGGAGACACATGAGAAGGACCTTTACGGTTTTCATTCTGATAATTGGTCTTCTGATGATGAGCCTTGCGGCCTTCGAGGGCTGTCTCGGCAGGCAGGTGGCGGGCCCCACGCCAACGTATACAGCCATGGGTGAGCTTAAGGCCACGCTCGCGGCCCCGCTGCCCAAGGCATACAGGGCTTCCGAGGCCGCCCTGAGGGACCTGGGCATAGAGGTAACCGAGAGCAAGGCCGACCAGCTTACGGGCAAGGTGCAGGGGAAATTGACGGACGAGCGGACCGTCAACATCGATCTGCGCTCGGTTGACGCAAACAGTTCGAGCGTGGATATAAGAGTAGGCACGCTCGGGGACGAGCCCTTTTCAAGGAGGATACTCTCGCAGATAGAGAAGAACCTGCCCAAGTTCTAAGGGGTGCGGGCATCCGCCCGCCCCCAATTTTCATTCCCAATTCGCTTTATTGTCACTCCCGCTTGCCGGGAGTCCTTTCTCCTTATAAAGAAGGATTACGGACAAGCCGGGCGGGGGTGCGGGGTGTTGCCGCGCCGCTCGCGAAATAACCGCTACCATGCAGCTTTTGTTTACTTGTGCCCCTTTTTTGAATTTCACAAAATGTTTGTCTGTTTTACTGCCCTGTATGTCGCTTTCCTGATTTCGCTCCCTCCCGGCAAGCACCCCGCACCCCCCCACAATTTCTTTCTTTCCATTCAGTTGCAAAAAAGCGGAATTCGGAAGGGACGGGGCGGGAGCGGTGAGAGAAATTCATTATCGATACCTTATCATGTTCTGCGAACCTGAGCTATTCATTCGCACTGAAAGAAAAAAGGGCATAAACGGGAGATCCGATATTTATCGAGTTAATGAATTTTCTCGAACGCCCCCGCCTCGCCCATCTTATTTAGAACCTATCTCAAATTAGTCATACCCCGGCCCTGGTAGAATTTTTATCTTAGCCCTTTATAAAAGAACGTCTTTTTTTTTAATATAAGAGGATGCCCGTTACGTACTCCATAGTCGTCCCCGCCTACAACGAGGAATCGGTATTGCCGGAGACCTATCTCCGCCTCACCTCCGTGCTGGAGAGACTGGACGGCCCTTACGAGCTTATCTTCGTAAACGACGGAAGCCAGGACGGCACGCTCGCCCTGTTGGAGGATATGCACCGGAAGGACCCGCGCGTAAAGGTGATGGATTTTTCGAGGAATTTCGGCCACCAGGTGGCCATAACCGCCGGCATGGACTACGCGAGCGGGGACGCGGTGGTCGTGATCGATGCCGACCTCCAGGACCCGCCCGAGGTGATCCTCCAGTTCGTCGAAAAGTGGAAAGAGGGGCATCAGATCGTCTACGGGGTGCGGGAGAAGCGGGAAGGGGAGAGCCTCTTCAAGAAGACCACGGCAAGCATCTTCTACAGGTTCTTAGACAAGCTGACGGACATAAATATCCCCGTGGACGCCGGGGACTTCCGCCTCTTGGACAGGAAAGTGGTCGATGTCTTCAAAAACGGCATCAGGGAGAAAAACCGGTTCATAAGGGGGCTTACGAGCTGGGTCGGCTTCCGTCAGACAGGGGTCCTCTATGCGAGGATGCCGAGGGTTGCGGGGCAGACCAAGTACCCGTTCAGGAAGATGCTCAAATTTTCCGTGGACGCGGTCGTCTCTTTTTCCAACCTGCCCCTTAAGATAGCCACTTACATAGGGTTCATGGTGGCGGGCCTGAGCTTCCTCTATATGCTCTATGTGATATTCCTTAAATTCCTGAGCGAGCGGCCAGTACAGGGCTGGAGCTCCCTTATCGCCGTGGTGCTCTTCCTGGGGGGAGTGCAGCTTATTTTCTTGGGCATCATAGGGGAATACCTGGCCCGGATAAGCGACAACGTGAAGCAAAGGCCCCTCTATATAATTAAAAGGGTTTTAGAGTAACCCTCTCCATAATTCCTCATCTGTAGTCGATACGTATTGTAGCCGCAACCTTCAGGTTGCGCTATTGGACGCAGGCTAAAGCCTGCGGCTACATTACTCGGACAGGTTCCTATAGTAGATTTGCGGCGGGTTTTGCTTTCTCAGGAAAGGCAGACGGGCTCTTCTTCGAGGGGGGCCATCTCCAAGTCCTCGTGCTTGAAGGAGACCCCGACGCGGTAGATGCCGATGTCCTGGAGGAGCCTGCACCACATGATCCGCCCCGTGCGGGGCTGTTCCGTGAAGGACGTGCCCCGTATCTCCACCTTCCTGCAGTCCGTGAGGTTAAGGTCGCTGTAGAAGGAGATCCCCGAATCGCTCACATTCAGGCTTATGCTTTCTATGGAGAAGGTGCGGTGCTCGTCCCCCTTGAGAAAGCAGGTGCATTTGAGGGGGATGCTAATGGGCGAGCGTGCATGAGTCCTCTTTTCCTCAAACATTAATTATCTCCGTGAAAGAGGGATGTACTTAAATAATAATAAAAGTGCCCCGAAAAACAAGGAGGAAAAATATAAAAATCAGGTCCGGGCCGGGAAAGGCTCTTTCGGGAGGACCTCGGCCAGATAGCCCTTTGCCTCCTTTAGGGCCCTTCGGACGGCGTTTTTCCCATAGAGGCCGACGGCCGCATGGAAGAGGTCGAGCTTATTCAAGTGCTTGAGGATATATCCCCATGAATAGAACCGGCCCATCGCCTTCAGGGTTTCCAAATGGAGGGCGTCCGGGCCCATGAGGGCGGGGCGGAAGACCGCGTGGTGGGCGTCGTACTTGAGCCAGTTCTTGTGAAGGAGCCTCCCGGCCGCAAGGAGCTCGGCGTAGACCGGCGTGCCCGGAAGGGGTGTGAGCATCATGAACTGCACCGTGTCGATGCCGGCCCGGGCGGCGAAACCCGCCGTGTTCTTGATAGTGGCGATGTCGTCGGTATCGGCCCCGAGCACGAACATGCCGTGAATCTCGATGCCGTGGGCCTTCACCTCGCGGATGCATGTCCTTATCTCATCCAAGTCCTGCTTTTTATTGTAAAGCTCGAGAGTTTTTGGGTTTATCGATTCGAAGCCTATATAGGTGGTAACACAGCCGGAGTCCGCCATCAGGCGGAGGAGCTCCCTGTCTTTCGCAACGTCCGTGCGCACCTGTGCGGACCATTTGAGCCTTATGCCTTCGGCAAGCATGTTTTTCAGGATTTCTTTTGTGCGGTGCTTGTTCGCAGCGAAATTGTCGTCCACGAAGAATATTGTCCCTTTCATGCCCGAAAGGGCGCGGAGGTCTTTGAGCGTGGCCTCCACCGAGCGGAACCGGTAGCGCCTTCCGAACATCCTTATCACCGAGCAGAACCTGCATTCGAAGGGGCAGCCCCTCGAGGTGCTTACCGGATAGATGTTCGTTGGCTTCCAGCCGTGGACGAGAGAGAAATCGGGCATGGGGAGATGGTCCATGCGGTCAAAGAACGGGCGGGGCGGGTTATTGTGAACGGTCGAGCCCACCTTGTAGGATATCCCCTCAATCCCGGAAAGGGCGGGCCTTCCGCTCTCAAGATATTTTATGATTTCGGGGAGGCTCTCGTCTCCCTCCTGCCTCACTACGTAATCGGCATACCGGAGGGCTTCCTCGGGCATAAAGGAGGGGTGCGCGCCGCCCAGGACTACGGGGATGCCCGTCTTTTTCGCCCTGAGAGACAGTTCATAGGCGCGGGGGGCCGTGGACGTTATTGTCGAAACACAGAGGAGGTCGGAGCGCTCTATATAGGACCAGTCCGGCTCGGCCATATCTTCTATGAATACGCGCGTCTCATGCCCCTCATCCCGCAGGATGGTGGCCAAGAGCACTGCCCCGAGCCGGGGTATCCGGAACTTGCTGAAAATATGAAGCCCGGGCGAGCGGGCCTCAATGAAGGAAATGCGCATTTTGAGTTATTTATTAAGCTTTCTTTAGTCCTTTGAAATGAAGTGTACCACAAAAGGCAAAAAACCGGAAATTTTCTTTTTAAAAGGCTTGTCGCCTTTTTGCGAACCAGTACCCGATGAGAAACCCTGCCGCTATTGCCGCCGCAAGCTTTTTCCTTTCCGGAAACGAAATGAAGCGGGTCTTTTCGGGCGTGATCTCGACAACACCCATGGGCTTGGCGCCAATGCCGCCGCCCCCGCCCGCCTCTTCCTCGTTTTTTTCCTTCTCGGCCCCGCCGCCAAACCCGTAACCGATTTTCGCCACGGGTATTATGGTCTTGCCTTCGGCGGAGATGGGGTCCCCGAAAACCGTCTTTATGTTGGCGCTCTTCGAAAGCTTGTCGGAAATGGACTCAAAATATTTTTCAAGCAGCATGAAAGTCCTCCTTTAAAAAGAGCGGTGGTCTTAAGAAGATTTTAGCACCCAATTACGAGTGTAGCTATAATTATGAGAACGGAAGATGAGGATGTCGCGTCTCAGGAGAGGTCGCGGCGGGCGGGGAGCGTTTTCGAAAATTTAAATTCGCTAATTATTAAAGCCAGCCTAAAATGTTTGCTCAGTTTTAATGCGAGGAAACTCCGTGAATTCCGATTGGGGGGTCATCAAATTTAGATGATATCTCAGGTTAAATTTTCTCTCCGCCCCCCGCCCGCCCCGCCTATTGGCAAAATCTTTACTTTTGAATCTTAGAAAGAAAATGGGATCGAAATAAGGGGGCGGGGCAGCCGGACAGAGCGGGAGCATGAGGAAAGCGGCGAATCAGGGAATTTAAAAGAGCCGGACTTAGAGGAAAACAAACAGAGAAACTTGCCGCGATTATGCACCCCGCGGCTGGGCGGATGCCCCGCCCCCTTTGTCGAGAAGGAACTTAAGTGAGCTGGCTAGCAAATGCCCTGTCCTCTTAGATAGAAAACAGTATCACCGCGAGGAGGGCGAATATTATCCCGAGCCCCTGCTTTAAATTGATGCCTTCCTTTAACAGGAGGAACGAAAGCAGTATCGCAACGAGCGGGTACAATGCCGTGATGGCTATTACAACGGAGAGCTTGTACCTGCTCACCGCCATGTAGTAGAAGAAGATGCCCGCCGTGCCCGCTATGGCCGACAAGAGCGCATAAAGGATGCCCGCAGGTTCCGCCTCCGGCCTGTACCGCATGACCGCAATTCCCATGAGGCCTGCCCCTGCCGTCCCCAATACGGAATAGAAAAGTATGCTCAAGGGACTTATATGGTTTGCGGCAAGCTTGGCGAAAAACCCCCACAGCCCCCAGAAGACGAGGGCGAAAAGGGCATATATGAGCCAGCTCTGGGACATTTTTTTTTATGGGGGCTCTGCCCCCAGCCCCCGCAAGGGGGCCAGCCCCCTTGACCCTTTCTTTTAAACGAGGGTTGAAAGGGCCTTTGGCCCTTTCCGGAGTTCTAAGGGGCGGAGCCCCTTATTAATCTCTTATGAACCGGAATTGATGTCGAGCGCGTACTGACCGGGCGGGAGGGAGGGGTCCCCTATTATGTCTATCTTTATGTTCGAGTCTTTTTCCATGTCAAGAAGCTCTTTCCTCTTCGTGTTCATAAGGTAATTGGCGCTCCCCACCGGCAGGCGGCAGGCGATCTTCTCCGCTCCCCCCTTCCCGGCCCTCATCTCGATGTCCCTGAAGGCGGCAAGGGCAAGCGTCTCCCCGGTCTTAAGCACGCCCGCGCCCTCGCAGGCGGGACACTTCTCATATGTGGATTCGGAATACGCCGTCCGGAGCCGTTCCCTCGTCATCTCTATGGCGCCGAACATGCTTGTGCCGCTCACATCCGTATGGGCCTTGTCGGTGGCGAGCGCGGCCCGGAGCCGGGCCTCCACCTGCCTACGGTTCTTCCGGGACTCCATGTCTATGAAATCTATGACGATGAGCCCGCCGATGTCACGCAGGCGGAGCTGCCGCGCTATCTCGTCGGCGGCCTCAAGGTTCGTCTGTAAGGCCGTCTGCTCAATGTTCTTCTCTTTCCTGCTCCGTCCGGAGTTCACATCTATGGCGGTCAGTGCCTCCGTCCTGTCGAATACGAGGTACCCCTTCGAGGGCAGGCGCACATAGCGGTCGCTCACCCTCGCTATCTGCTCCTCGATGTTGTGCATCTCGAATATGGGGTGTTTCTCTTTGAAGAGCTTCACGTTTATCTTGCGCCCGGGGACGGTCTGCTTGAGGAAGGCCTTTACGTTCTTTGCGGTCTCGAGGTCGTCTATCAGGACCTGCCCCACGTCCGAGGTGAGGTAGTCCCGCACGGTTCTCACGGCTATGTCCTGCTCCTTGTATATAAGGGCGGGGGCGTGGGCCTTTTTCCCATCCTCCTCGATCCTTGCCCAGAGCTTTTCGAGGTACTTGAGATCGTTGGCCAGGTCTTCTGTGGCCTTGTCGCCCCCGGCGGTGCGGAGGATAAAGCCCATCTTCTCCGGCAGTTGCAGGCTGGCAAGCATCTCCTTCATGCGCTCCCGGTCCTTCCTTTCCTCGATCTTCCGCGAGATGCCCACCGTTTCCCGCCCCGGCATCATCACAAGGTATCTGCCCGGCAGCGATATATAAGTGGTAAGCGAGGCCCCTTTCGTGTCCCTTTCGTCCCGCTCCACCTGCACTATGAGTTCCTGGCCCTTCTGAAGGAGGTCCTGGAGCTTTTTCTTACCTTTTCCCTTATTGGGAAGAATGCTGGGAAGAAGCTCGGGCATGATCTCGCGCACCTGAAGGAAGCCGTGTTTTTTGGGTCCGAAGTCCACGAAAACGGCCTGAAGCGCCGGCTCCACCCTTGTGATCACGCCCTTGTAGATGTTGCCCCTCAAGTGCTCTTTGGTGGCGGTCTCCACGTAAAAATCCGCGAGGCGGTCCCCCTCCATGATGGCAACCCGCTTCTCTTCCGGATACTTCGCGTTAATCAGTATCTTTTTCATGAAAGAATTATTTAATTATAACACGTATTTAGCGTTGTATAGATAGAAAGAGGGCTAAATTGTATCCTAATTGCCGATATAGCCCTGCTCCACGCATAAGCGCTTATATTTGCGATCGAGCCTTATAGCCGTCCCGCAGTCGTCATCGGCCCTTTCCATGTCTCCGTATTGCCCCCTGCTCTGATAGGCGAGACTGCGCTCAAAAAAGAGCGAAGCGTCGCTCGGGTCGAGCCTGATGGCCTTCGTAAAGTCCAGGATAGAGTTCCCTAATTGTTCCATCTTCTTATACGCATGGGCGCGATGAAGGTAAGCCTCTTTTCTGCGAGGCTCGAGCCCGATGGCCTTGGCGAAGTCTTCCGCGGCCTTTTCATTGTCGCCTTTTTCGAAATAGGCGCTCCCCCGCCGGTCGTAACTCATGTAGAGGTCCGTGCCCGCCTCGATATTTTTGGTGCAGGCCTCTATCTGCTTGTCAAATTCTTTATTTTTTCCGTACTCCTCGCACAAGTCCGCGGCCAAAGACGTGCCGCAAAATGCTCCCAAAACCAGAAGTGCCGAAAAGAGTGTCCCCAAACGCATTACTGAATACCTCCTGCTATCAAATAGTCCGGCCCTGCACGGCCGGTCTTTTTGGCATAATCAGTGTCTCCACCCATCAGTTAGTCCGGGCGGATATTTATTATAACAAACACGCATTTAGGGGCGCAAAGCCCAAAACCGAAAAATTTTAACACGGCTTTTTGGAGAAATTGTGAAGAAAAGGCTTTTTGATTAGAACCTATCTCAAATTAGTCATGCCCCGGCCCCGGCCTGCGCCGGGGTAAACTCCAGCCGGCATCCAGCGACGTTAATGCTTTTAAATCGATAATTCCCAAGTCTTCGTTTTTATATATAAATGGCAAAGTCGCTGGATTCCGGGTCAAGCCCGGAATGAGGCAAAAAGAGTGGAAAATTAATTTTGAGATAAGTTCTAACCAACCGGCCGGAAGAGGTCCGGGATGGGCATTGCCCGGCCCCCAAAAAGCTGATAAAAGTATAAACATAGAAGATGAACGCGATTATTGACGATAGAAAAAGGGCGCTGGGGAAAGTCAGGGTGGTCCCCCTTGCCCAGGCGGTCGGAACGGTCCTCGCCCACGACATAACCGAGATAAGGCCCGGAGAGTTCAAAGGAAGGGCTTTCAGGAAAGGGCACATCATAAGAGAGGAGGACATCGGGCCCCTGCGGAGACTCGGAAAGGAGAGCCTTTTCATCCTCGACCTCACAAGCGAAGATATCCACGAGGACGAGGCCGCCATGGCCCTTGCCGCGGCCCTCTGCGGGGACGGGGCCCAGGTTGCCGGAGAGCCCAAAGAGGGTAAGGCGAACCTTGCGGCCTCGCGCAGCGGGCTTTTAAAAATCGATAAGGAGGCCCTCCTCGCCTTAAATATGATGGGCGAGGTCATGTGCGCTACCCTTCACAGCAACACGCTTGTAAAACGGGGCCAGGTGGTGGCGGGCACGAGGGCGGTCCCCCTCGTCCTGAAGAGAAGAGTGGTGGAGCAGGCGGTCTCTCTTCTTAAGGGGAAAAAAATCATAGAGGTAAAAGAACTGAGGAGGCCCCGGGCCGGGGTGGTAATCACCGGCAACGAGGTCCATTGCGGGAGAATAAAGGACGCCTTCGCGCCTGTAATAAGGCGCAAGCTTGAGGCCCTGGGGGGCGAGATAGCAGGCTTGTATTACGCCCCGGATGACGCGGAAATAATAAGGCAGAGGCTCGTCCTTCTTCTAAAAGCGGGCGCGGACCTCCTTATCGCTACAGGGGGGATGTCCGTGGACCCGGACGACGTGACAAGGTTTGCAATAAGGAATCTCGCGGAGAATATCACGTACGGTTCCGCCGCCCTTCCCGGGACCATGTTCCTCGTAGCATATATCACCCCCCCTGATGAAGGAGGGGTGGTCCCCATACTTGGGATTCCCGCTTGCAGCATGTACAATAAGACCACAGTGTTTGACCTCATCCTGCCGAGGATACTGGCAGGCGAAAGGATCGGCAGGACGGAGCTGGCGGAACTCGGGCACGGTGGGCTCTGCCTCGAATGCAAGGAGTGCCGGTACCCGGTCTGCCCCTTCGGCAAATAAGTTTTATTATGGGGGCTCTGCCCCCAGCCCCCGCTGGGGGTCCAGACCCCCAGAACCCTTCGTTTTTAAAACGAGGGTTCAAAGGGCCCTCGGCCCTTTGCGGGGTCCAGGGGCAGCGCCCCTGTTGGAATAATCAAGGGGGCAGAGCCCCTTATTAATCAGACATGAAGCTTATTGACCCATATAACAGGAAGATAGACTATTTAAGGATTTCCATAACGGACAGGTGCAACCTGCGGTGCATTTACTGCATGCCCTGGGGGGTCCCCCGGTGCGCGGAGAAGTCGGAACTACTCACAGCCAGAACGCTCCTCTCTTTTATTAAGACAGCCCGCAATTATGGCCTGAAAAAAGTAAGGCTTACCGGCGGGGAGCCCCTTCTCCGCGAGGACGTGCTGGAGCTTGTGCGCGGGATAAAGGAACTGGGCGTGGAGGACCTGAGCCTCACCACAAACGGGCTCCTCCTCGATGAAAAAGCCCCCGCCTTGAAGAGGGCGGGCCTTGACCGGGTGAATGTAAGCCTCGATTCAATGCGGCCCGAGAGGCTCCGGGCCCTAACGGGGGGCGGGGACGTGGCGAAGGTATTCGAGGCGATATCCCGGGCCGAGGAACTGGGCCTTGCGCCGGTCAAGATCAATATGGTCCCCATCAGGGGCCTGAATGAAGATGAGATACTCTCCTTCGCGCGCCTTACTCTCGTCAAACCCTATCACGTCAGGTTCTTGGAGCTGATGCCCTTCCGGAATAGCCCCTGGAAAAGGGACCGCCTTGTAAAGGCGCATGAGGCGAAAGCGCTTATAAGCTCAAATCTCGGCCGGCTTAAGTGGAAGGGCCAGGAGGGCTCTTCAAAGAATTTCGCCCTCGATGGCGCATTGGGGACCCTGGGTTTCATAAGCCCCGAAAGCGACCACTTTTGCAGCCGCTGCAACAGGCTCCGCATTACGGCAAAAGGAAAACTGAGGCCCTGCCTTTTCTCCACAGAAGAGCTCGAGATAAAAAATTCATATTCCGAAGAAGAGCTGGAACAGATACTCTTGGAGGCGGTAAGAAGAAAGCCCGCCGGGAAAAAAGAGGCCACTTCCCTCCCCTTCGAGGCAATGTCCCAGATAGGGGGATAACCTCGGGGATTTATGGGGGCGCTGCCCCCAGCCCCCGCAAGGGGGCCAGCCCCCTTGACCCTTTCCTTTAAACGAGGGGGCGGGCGGGGACGTTCAAGAAATTCATTAACTCGATGGGATATCGGATCTCCCGTTTATGCCCTTTTTCCTTTCAGTGCGAATGAATAGCTCCGATTCGCAGAACATGATAAGGTATCGATAATGAATTTCTCTCACCGCCCCCGCCCGCCCGCAAATTCGTTTCTACCTTTATTTTTGAATTATTGGCCAAAGGAAATGGGAGCGTAACGGAAGGGGCGGGGCATCCGCACAGAGCGGGAGCATGAGGAAAGCGGCGCATCAGGCATATAAAAGAGCAAATAAAACAAACTTGCCGCGTTTATGCACCCCGCGGGTGGGCGGATGCCCCGCCCCCGCTCGCCTACTCTCGGAGAAATGTGGATGGGTCTTTTTTCTATTCTGAAATGATGGGGTCTGGGGGCAAAGCCCCCTTTTAATCAATCCCATGCTCTTTTAATTTCTTCCACAGGGTGACCCTGCTGATGCCCAAGTGCTTGGCGGTAAGGCTTTTGTTGCCCTTGAACATGAGGAGGGCCGAGCGCAGTCTTTCGCGGTCGGCGTGTTTTCCGTTGCCTTCGGGCTTTTTAGCGTGCAGGATATAATCGGGCAGGTCTGTAACCTCCACCGTGTCGCCTTTGCAGGTGATCACGCCGTGGTCCAAGGCGTTTATAAGCTGCCTGACATTGCCCGGCCAGTTGTGGTTTTCCATAATCTCGAGCGCATGGGGGCTTATTCTGCGTATGTCCTTGTTGTTGACGACGGCGATCTTTTTTAAATAATGAAAGGCGAGGAGGGGGATGTCCTCGACCCGTTCGCGGAGCGGCGGGGTCTTGATGACGATTGAGTTGACCCTGTAGAAAAGGTCCTCCCTGAATTTCTCCTCGGCCACGAGTTTGTTGAGGTCATGGTTCGTGGCTGATACAAGCCTGATGTTCACCTGGACGGGCTTATTCTCCCCCACCCGTTCGATGACTTTTTCTTCGAGGACCCTCAAGAGTTTTGCCTGCATTATGAGGGGCATGTCCCCGATCTCGTCGAGGAAGATAGTCCCGCCGTTTGCGGCCTCAAACCTTCCCATCCGGTCCGTCAACGCGCCAGTGAAGGAGCCCTTCTTGTGGCCGAAGAGCTCGCTCTCGAGGAGGTGTTCGTTAAGGGAGGCGCAGTTCAAGCTGATGAAGGGGCCGTCTTTTCTTCGGGAGAGGGCGTGGACGGCCTTGGCCACAAGGTTCTTGCCCGTGCCGGACTCGCCTAATATGAGCACGGGGGCCTCGCTTGTGGCGGCGTTCCTGATCTGCTCGTACAGGTCCTGCATGGGCGCGCTCCTGCCGAGGAGGCCCATGAACCAGTATTCCTTCCTCAGTTCCTCTTTGAGCTCTTCGAGTTCCAGCTCCTTCATATATAAGGACGTGATGTCGGTCATCGTCTCCACCGCGCCTACGATTTGATCCGTATTGGGGTCTTTCAGGGCGACGGCGTTCTTCAGGAGATAAACAGCCCTTCCGTCACGGGCCCTTATCCTGCACCTCTTGTTGCATATGGAGCCCGTTTTGAAGAGTTCGCAGCTTTTTTGCCTCCCCGCCTGGGTGAGCACCACGCAGGTGTCGGAATCCAGGAGGACGCATGGCTTCCCGATGACTTCGCTTCTGGAGTAGCCTGTTATCTCTTCAGCTCCCTTGTTGAAGAACAGGATGTTCCCGTCGGAATCAACAACCATGAGGCCGTCCCTCATCGTCTCGACTACGTTCATCAGGAACCGTGGGTCTTTTAAAATGTTTTCTAAATGCAACATGTTAATTTACAAACGTTAACGTGTTCATTGTCTTTGATTAACATTGTATACACATTAACGTTTTCCCGTCAATACAAAATTCCATCTTAAAAGCTAAGTCATTGAAATTCATGTATTTTTTAAATTATTCAAAACAGGCATGGGGATTGCTTTTTAATGGCGGAGCGAATAGACGTAATAAAGACATAAAATTACAATAAGCATGAAGATGTTAACCAGTTATTACAAGTAGTGAAGGGAGTAAAGAGATGAAAAAGGTGCTGATAGCGGTGGATGACACAAGGACTTCAAGGGCCGCCATATCGACCTTTTACAACTCGGTACAAGACCCTGAAGAGGTAATCGTTTTGCACGTCCAGAGGCTTGAGGGCAGGTCGCTCATGACCGATATGCTGGGCCAGGCGGAGATATCGACCTTGAAGGATGCGCTGGCCGGGACGGAATACAAAAAAGCCCTCGATAAAAAGGCCCAGAATATCCTCGACTGCTACAGGAAGGAACTGGAGGGCGGGCCGTTCCGCGTAAAGACAGTTGTCAGGGACGGAATTCCAGCCGAGGAGATACTCGCGGTCGCGGAGGAAGAAGGGGTCGAGCTCATAATCTTGGGCTCGAGCGGAAAAAAAGGCCGCCTCACGAGGCTCATCGGCGGAAGCGTGAGCCGGGATGTGGGAAAAAATGCGAAGGCGCCCGTGCTTGTGGCAAAAAGGGCAAACCTTTGCGAGGAGCCTTATACGTGGGGCGACGCCTCTGCCGCAATCACGGTCACCATGGCGGTCCTTGTGGGGCTCCTCATCTTGGGGATCTTTCTTCACGGCGGAAAGCTCCCGCATTGACAATGGCTTCCTTTAATGGAGAAGAGATGGAAAAAATACTGGTCGCGGTAGACGGCACCAAGGATTCGAAATACGCGCTCGCGGTCATGAACATCCTGGTCAGCCCGCCTGAGGAGGTCGTCCTCCTCTACGTGGAGAGGCTCGAGGGCAGGTCGTTGATGACCGAGATGCTGGGGGAAGCCGAGTTGTCCACACTCAAGGAATCGATAAAAGGGACCGAATACAAGAAAGAACTGGACAGGAAAGCCGAAAATATCCTCGCCTGGTTCAAGAAGAAATTGGAAGGAAACCTCCTCACCCGCGTAAAAACGGTCAAAAGGGAGGGGAGCCCGGCGGAGGAAATCCTCAAGGTGGCCGAAGAGGAAGGGGTCGAGCTCATAATCTTGGGCGCCGCCGGATGGAACAGCTTGAACAGGTTCATTACCGGAAGTTTCCCGAGAGAGGTGGAAAAAAAAGCGAAAGTGCCGGTCCTCATCGCGAAGAAACCCGGCATAGAGGAAGCCTCTCTCTGGAGGCATGCCTATTACGCGGTATCGCTGGCCACGGCGGCGGTCCTGTTCGCGTTTGTACTCGTGACTATCCTGGAGAAGTTATTTCTGAACTATAAATGAAGCGCAAAGGAGGAAAAGGATGAAAAAGGTATTGATCGCAGTGGACGACACGAAGGCCTCTGAATCCATATTCTCGGTCTTCGACAACCTGGTAAGGCCGCCCGAAGAGGTGATCCTTCTGCATGTGGAAAGACTGGAGGGCATGTCGTTGATGATCGACATGCTGGGGGACGCCGAGCTCTCCATTCTGAAGGAATCTCTGAAGGGGACGCAGTACAAGGAGAGGCTGGACCTCAAGGCCGAAAAGATACTCGCTTATTACAAGAAGAAGTTCGAGAACGGCGGGCTGGTCTCCGTCAGGACCGAGATCCGGGAAGGCATCCCCTCGGAGGAGATAGCGAAGATGGCCGAAGAGGAGGAGGTCGAGCTCGTCATCGTCGGCTGTGACGGGAAAAAAGGCTTGAACAGGCTTATCACCGGCTGCCTCAGCAAGGACGTGGAAAGAAGCTCTAAGGTGCCCGTCATCGTGGCAAAGGACAAGGAAGAAAAAGAGGCCTGCGATATGGGGCGGGCCGGAATACTCGAGACTACGTAATAAACCAAAACACAAGGAGGAGAGTAAAGTGGCATCAAAAGTACTGATAGCGGTTGGAGGTACAGGCAATTCGGAAAATATCCTGGCCATGCTCCAGGAAGTGGTGGCATCCCCAAAAGAGATCGTCCTGCTCCACGTGGAACAACTGGAGGGCAATTCTCTTTTGACCGGGATGCTCGGCGAGGCCGAAATGTCCACACTGAAGGAATCCCTTAAGGGCACCGAGCATAAGGAAGCATTGGACCGGAAAGCGGAAAAGGTCCTCGCCTTTTACAGGAAAAAGATTGAAAATGCCGGGTTTGCGGGCGTGAGGACCCTCATAAGGGAAGGGAACCCTTCTGAGGAGATACTCAAGGCCGCCGATGAGGAAGGCGTGGACTTGATCGTCGTGGGCTGCAGCGGGAAGTCGCGCCTCCAGAGATATATGACGGGGTGCGCCTCCAAAGAGGTCGAGAAGAACGCGAAGGTGACCGTCCTGATATCGAAAGGCAACGGCTGCGGCAAGCACGCACACCTCTGGTCCGGGAGGGAAGCATATGCCGTCAGGTAATATAGGTTCGGTTCTCTCGGCAATCGCTATGGGCCTCATGCTGGGGTTCATCCTCCAGAGGGGCCGTTTCTGCCTTAACTCCGCCTTCAGGGACATCATATTCCTGAAGGACCTCACCTTCTTCAGGGCATATCTGCTCTGCGTTGTTGTGGCGATAATAGGGACGAACCTCCTTGAGGATTTCGGCCTCCTCATGGCCTTTGACCCGGATGCGGGGGCCTATGTCCCCGTGCAGCTCATGCGCCAGAGCTTCATCCCTGCCGCCAATATCCTGGGCGGCTTTCTATTCGGGATCGGGATAGTGCTCGCCGGCGGGTGCGCAAGCGGCATTGTTTACAGGCTCGGAGAGGGCCAGGTGTCTACGGTTACGGCCATAATCGGCTTCTTTTTCGGCGTGATCATGACCACGGAGGGAATGCTGAGCCCGATTTTCCTATATCTCAAGAGCCTGAGGGTTGAGGTTGCCGGAAAGACTAACCCTGCTTTGTGGGACCTCTTCGGGACGGGGCCGGTCGTCAAATGGACAACAATCGCCGCATTCTCGATAGCGGTTCTGGCATTTGTGTTCAAGGGAAAGCCCAAGTTCGGGATGCACTCCAAGTCCTTCTCCTGGGGGCTGACAGGGGTCCTGGTGGGCCTCCTGACCGTGACCGCGTGGTGGGTATCCTCCTATTTCGGAGGGGTCCCGAGAGGGCTTGCCATCACCACCCCCTTGAGGGAATTCTTCAATGCGGTACTCTACAAGAGCTCTCACTCCCCGTTCCCCGAGTTCAGCTTCCTCGGCATATTCCAGGGCACCTGGGGCGTTTTCTTCATCTTCGCCGTGCCGCTGGGGGCTTTTTTCAGCGCGATAATCCTTAAGGAGTTCAAATGGAAGATACCCCATGCAAAAGAATTCCTCACTGTCTTCTTCGGGAGCATACTCATGGGAGTAGGCGCGGTTATCGCCGGCGGATGCAACCTGGGCCACGGCGTGACAGGATTCTCCACGATGGCCGTCTCGAGCATGGTATCCATTACCGCCATACTCCTCGGCAACTGGACAATGGTGTACTTCAAGTTCATAAGGCCTATGAACGACTGATGAAGCATCTGCTCAAGACTTAAACGGAAGGGAGGTGAGGAGGATGAGAGCAAAATCATTGATAGCCTTGCTTATAGCCCTGATATTTACTTTTAGCATTGCGGGGATGCTGTATGCCGCCGCGCCAAAAGAGGTCAAAGGCACCGTTACGAAGATCGAAGCGGCCAAAAAAGAGGTGACCCTGAAAGACGCCGCGGGCAAGATGACGACGGTGAAGGTGAACGACGTTGCCGGCATCAAGGTCGGCGACGTGGTCACCGTCAAGGACGGCAAGGCGACTAAGGCAGCCAAGCCGGCAGAAGCTCCGAAGCCGAAAGCAGCCCCAGGCTACTGATTTCAAAGAGCGGAAAAGGCGGATTTTTTGCCGCCTTTTCCGCTTTCCTCATTTTCCGCATGGATTCTATGTCCCCTTTCCTCTAAAATAGTGTAAGGACAAACCGAAAAGGAGGCTTAAATGGCGCCAAAGAAAGTAGCCGCAAAGGTAGGAGGAGAAAGGGGCCTCATGAAAGAAATGAAGCCCAGCCCCGAGCTGGCCAGGATAGTGGGCGAAAAACCCCTCCCGAGAACCGAGGTGACTAAAAAACTCTGGGATTACATCAAAAAGAAAAACCTCCAGGACGCGAAAAATAAAAGGAACATAAATGCGGACGAGAACCTGCTGGCAATCTTCGACGGCAAAAAGCAGGTCTCCATGTTCGAGATGGCAAAACTCATAAACAAACACCTGAGCTGAGCTTTATAATAATGGGGGCTCTGCCCCCCCAGAATCCCACTAAATAAAGGGGGGCGGGGCATCCGCCCACCCGCGGGGTGCATAAACGCGGCAAGTTTGTTTTATTTGCTCGTTCATATTCCTGATGCGCCGCTTTCCTCATGCTCCCGCTCTGTGCGGATACCCCGCCCCCCCCCAGAACCCATCGTTTAAAAACGAGGGTTCAAAGGGCCCTCGGCCCTTTGTGGGGGTCAAGGGGGCAAAGCCCCCTTTGAAATCAATTTCCCTTTATTTCTTGCGGGCGATTAGGAGCAGGTTTTTTCCGAATGCGCGGTGGAAAAGCCGGTCCATGGCGCGGCTAAGGGGGAAGAGAAATCTGTCGTAAAACTTGACTGCGGAGGGGCTGAGGCTGCCTTCCCGGCTCCCGACGGCCTTGTAGAGGAGCGTGATTAAAAAGCCGAGGCTGTCCACGTATTCCATTTTTTCCATCCCAAAGCCCGCGACCCCGACCAGCTCCTTCAAGGTTGACTTTTTATATCTGCGGAGGTGTCCGACTTTCCTGTCCATGCTCGAATAGAGGAGCTGAAAGGCGGGGACATAGAGGACGAGGAGGCCGTTCTCTTTTAATTTGGAGGATATCTCTTCGAGGGCGGCGCGGTCGTCCCCGATATGTTCGAGGACATTAAGGGAATAGAGGGAACCCGATAAAACGGGGACTTCCTCAAGGCTTTTATATGTCTCAAACCCCCTTTTCTCCAGCCCCCGGAAAAGCGACTCGTCCGGTTCCACGCAAAGCACATGATAGCCGGCCTTTTTCATCTCTGTTGCGAAGTCGCCCATGCCTGCCCCAAAGTCGAGGACAACTCCACGGGGGATGTTTTCCCTCAAGACCTTTAGAAGAAATCCGTTATAGTTTTTTGCTGCCCGGAGGGCTTCGAGGTTATCAATTCCGGAATAAGCTTCAGGTGCCCTGCTCACTTTCTGGAGTTCAGGGTCGGCCTGTCCATGAACTTCCGGAAGAGCTCATAATTTTCGCAATGGTACCTGTATATGCTGTTGAGTATTATCCCGCTTGCAAGGGAGAGGCCGCTCAAGAGCGCGAGCCCTATCGCAAGGACGGCCAGGGGCACGTGGTAGACATACTTGTACCGGATGTAATCGGCTATCGGGGCCAGGCCCGCGAGGATTGTGAACACGGCAAAAAAAGCGCTCAGGGCGGAAAAAAAGACGAGGGGCTTGTAGTCCCTGAACAATATGAATACCGATTTCAGGACGAGGAAACCGTCCGAAAAAGTATCGAGCTTGGAAAAACTTCCTTCGGGCCTCTTCCCGTATTCTATCGGGGTTTCGACAAGGACGAAATTTTTGGCGAGGCCCTGGAGCGTAAGCTCTGTTTCCACCTCGAACCCTTTGGCCCTCAAAGGGACGTTCTTGTAAAAATCCCTCGAAAACACCCTGAACCCCGAGAGGATGTCCGTGAGTTTTACGGAAAAGAGCCTGGAGATAAGGAAGGCCACGAGCTTGTTGCCGAATTTGTGGAATTTCCTGAAGGCGCCGCTCTCAAAAATGTTCCTCGCGCCCACGACCATATCGGCCCCCGCGGCGGAAAACTCAAGCAACTTGAGGACCGAACGGGCGGGATAGGTGTCATCCCCGTCGCAGACCACGATGTAGTCCGCCGAAAGCGTGTCGAAGATATGCTTTATAACGTACCCTTTCCCCTGGCGCGGAGACTTTATTACAATGGCCCCGGCCTTTTCGGCGTATTCTGCGGTCTTGTCTCTGGAGTTGTTGTCGAATACGTATATCTTCGCTTCAGGCAGGGCCTCTTTAAAGTCCAAGACAACCTTGGCTACGGTAAGCTCTTCGTTATAGCAGGGTATTGCGACGGCTATGTCCATGTCGTCTTAGAATCATAATGTGTCGGTTTGTTTTTTTCAAGAAAATGTGCCGCGTTCCTTATCCTTCTCAGTTCCCTCTCATAGGCCAACGCCTCCTGTTCCACGGTGGGTATCATGAGGCTTTTCAGATTGTCCTTGACCGCATTCAGTTTTTCAGGCTGGTCAATCAGCATCTCGAGGACTTCTTTCAAGCTCTCGGGGTCCCCGATCCGGAACGTGAACCCCGTAGCGCCGTTTTTTATCTTTTCAGCCATTCCGCCCGCGTTGGAAGCTATAACCGGCACGTTGCACGCGAGGGCCTCATGGAGGACAAGCGGATAGTTCTCGAACCACAGGGAGGGGACAACGGCCGCGTCGACCCCGCCGAGGATATCGCCGGTGCGGTCCTCCGAGTACACGCCGCAAAACTCTATTCGCCCGTCACCTGAGGCCATCTTCTTTAGCGCCCGGGTGTACTGCTCGTCGCCCGTGCCGTATATTTTCAGGGCCGCATTGTCCGAGCGTATGCGCAAAAAGGCATTCAGAAGCACATGGACGCCCTTATGCGGGTCCAGTGAACCGCCATAAAAGAAAGTGAGCTTGTCCCCTTTCCGGTAAATTCTTGCGTTCTTTTTCAAAGCGCCGTAATTCAACCCGTGATTTATCACCCCTATTTTAAGATCGCTCCATTCGCGTGAAAATATGCCCGCAACGAACCGGGAGGGGGAGGTGACCATTTTCGCGCCTGAAAGCATTTCTTTTGCGAGGCGCAACCTTGAGGAAATCATATTGCCGGTAAATTCCGGACAGTGTTTCAGGCACGAGCGGCCGCCCTCGGGACCCAGGCACAAGCTGTTATCCGAAGCAAACAGGATGCCCTTCGGGCAGAGGAGCCAGAAGTCCGTGAGCGTTATTATATAAGGGATGCCGAAAGACCTGGCGCTCTTTATGAATTCGCCGACCGTCATGGGGTGGCCCACATGGACTACCTCGGGCTCCTCGTCCTCAAGTATTTTTTTTGATATCCTGGCAAGCTGTTCATTTCCGAGGCCGGAGTGGAGATCGGGGACCAATTTCTTATATTTAAACGCGAGGACGGGAACCCCTTTAAAGGAGAATTCCTTCACAAAGATTTCCCCCCTTTTTTTATCATAAGAAGGATTTTCGTAAAAACTGTATGTTATAACCTTCGTCTTGTGGCCCAGCATCTGCATCATCCTGGCCATGTTGTAGACGAATTTCCCCGCGCCGCCTTCATCATATTCGGGATGATACTCGGGATAAAACCGGTGGGCGAGATAGGCGATCTTCATCTCAAACCCCGACCCTCAGCAGGGAGTCCAGAGAAGATAATTCTTTTTGATCGGCATCCTCCGTCAAGCTGTAACGAGCCATATGTGCTCCCAGTTGAGCCGCATACCCTTTTAAAAGACAGGACCTCACGTCGGGAAGGACATATTCGTCGACAATTTCATATGTATTTTCCAGATATTCGGAGACAACGTTCCAAAAACCCAGTATGGCAAGAATGAGCATGCCCGTGTACTTTCTCTTTTCCCCCCGGCCGAGTCGGGGATAAAACAGGTCCAAAAACGACTTCAGGTCCTGATCGAGGTTTTTAAAATCAAATCCGTCCGCAGAGAGCCGGCGCCGCGAATTCAAACCCGGTTTCAACAGGGCCTCCCTTACGGACGCGACAAGGGTTGAAGTCCTCGAAGGGAGGGCCAGATTATGGAGCTTTCCCAGGATTGAACTGATGATTTCGGATGTGAACAGTATGTCTTTGGCAAAATTGTCAGCGTCTGAAATGCGGGGGAGGGGAAAATCACTGAAAAGCTCTCTCATCTGAATAGTGTCCACATAGCCTCTCTTTAAATGGTAAAAAGGAAGCCTGTTATGAGAATGGATAATCCTCGTGGTGCCCAAAAATGCGAGCTTGTACCCGTCTTTAACAAGCCTCATCCCCAGGTCCAGGTCCTCGGCGAAAGTATTCCTGAATTTATATCTCATGAACGTTTCGGCCTTTATGAGACAGGCGATATTCGACAGCTGGGCGTTTTTTCTTAAATTTGGATAGTCCGCTCTCCCGGGTAAACGGAGTATTCTATCGCATTCGTTTACTCCCAAAAACCTGTAATGGTTCCACGATATGACCCGATAGAATAAATCAGCGTCTCCCCTGGGCGATTCGGCGCAGGATACGGCTGCGACATCGTCATTCATAGGATGCAACATTTCGCAAACCCATGAAGGCGAGGGGGGCAGGGCGTCCTGCGTCATGAAAAGCAGATAATCCCCGTTTGCCTCTTCCGCTCCCAGGTTTCGCGCGTAAGAGTGGGAGAACTGTTCCGGACGAATGGTGATTGTCCTTGCGCCGTGCTCGCGCGCGAGGGCCAGGGTATTATCCGTGCTCCCGGAATCCACGATAATCACTTCCATATTCCTGATTGTCTGGTTCCTGAGCGTGGGGAGCAACAGAGCAAGATCATTTCCCCCGTTGAGCGTCGGGATTACAACTGAGGTCCGTGGGTCGAACGTTTCCGGCAGGGCAAATTCACTTTGGAAAAAGTCCAGGTCGCCCCTCAGACATGCATTATTTTTTCCGAGAATTTCAAAGCAAACAGGCTGGTCCGTCTCGAGTTCAATTGCATCTTCGTTCAGCCTTCGGCGGACTTCTTTAAGGAAAAGAGGAAACCCGTAGGTCTTTATGAAAAGAAGAGACCCTTTTAAATTCGCCCAATTGATCTGTCCGGCCAACTTCCATGTCCACCTGAAGATATTCCTGCCGGCGCTCACACTGCTTCTCATGGTATTTTTAATTTTTTAACCTGAAAACTATATTAATCTTTCCCTTATTAAACAGTAAAGTGAGGGCAAACAGTAAAGCTGAGGGGAGGACAAGCGGGTAGGCAGGGAGCGGTTTTAAGTGATGGGCCGGGTGGGCCTCAGGGGTTTATACACGAAAGCAGGGCTTAGTAGCCCGACTTCTTCTCTTTCTTCATGGGAGTTTTCCCCTCCCAGTGGGGGGTCTGGCCGTAATACCTGTAGACCTCGGTCATCCAGGACCTGTCGGCTATGTTGGGCCAGCTGTCCTTGCCGAACGAAGGGGCCCTTGCGATCCTGGCCTTGTCCACGTTCAGCACAAAATGGTCCCCCGCCGCGCTCGCGGTGAGGGCGTTCCAGGGGACGGCATACAGCATATTGCTTGCGCCCACAAAGGAGGCATCGCCCTCCAGCACGGCAAAGGCGATCCGGCCGGTCTTGGGGTCGAGGATAATGTCATGAATGGAACCGACCTTTTCGCCCTTCGGCGTCATTACATTGAGGTTCATCACCTGGCTTGTCCTGATGACGTCCTTCTTCAGCATCATCTGCTCGCCCACGGCGAATGCGCCGGAAACGAGAGCAAGGGTCAGCACGAGAGTCAGCGCCGCAAAGAATGTTTTTCTCATTGTGAAACTCCGTTGTTTTTTAAAGCCCACCCGGATTTTTTTAGATTCTTTCAGGTTTTTTTACAAGGGGTATTCAACTCAGGACGTATAAGGGTTAAAGCATTGGACCTGACTTCTGCCCCGTTACGGTCTAAATAAACCCTATCTTAAAAAGTTTATCGTGTCAATTTAAAAGGAGGGCTTATTTCTGGGGGGAAATATCGGCAAGCCCCGTAAGCGTCAGCGCCTGCCGGTCTTCCATGAGGCTCCTGGGTATGATCACCGTGATCCCGTAATTCTCTTTGGCAAGGAGGAGTTCGTCCGTTATGTCGGAGTACCCTTCGGGCGCGAAGAGAGGGGCGTCGATGTTGATCCTGTTTTCGCCGAGGTATCTCAGGATGCCGTTTATATGGGAGAGGCCGATGGTGAGAATGGCCCTCTTTGTCCTGATCCCGCCGGAGTCATAATGCGACCCCACGGCGCCCGGTATCTTCTGGAGCATGGCTGCCGTGCGCTTCTCCTGGAGATAGTCGAGTTCCGCCTTGCTGAAGGCGTACTGGATGGGGTCTCCTTCACAGCCCACGACCCTGTAAATGCCCTCGTTTACGGCATCATAAATGTCCCGGTCCTCCACCTGCTCGAAAAAGACGGGGTAATGCTCCCTCAAGAGGAGTTCCGCATTAAAGTAGTTGCCGCTCTCGAGAAGCACCTGGATGTCCTTAAGGCCGAGAGAATGGGTCTGGAGCGAGACCTTTATAGCCCTCGGCTTTTCCGGCCCGGGAGACTTGAAAAAACCCTCCGGCAGGATGATCTGCACCCCCTGGGTCTCCACAAGCCACTCGCCGATCTTGTAAAGCTCCGCCTGGGCCCTCGTGGTGTTCTTTCCGTTCTCCCGCGTGATGGCATCCCTGTGGCTCATGCCTATGATATAGAGATGGTTGGGGCTCCCCTCGTTTGCCCGGTAGATTATGTCCCCGTATTCGCGGGGGAAGACCGGAGCGGGTCCCGCAGGACCAATCTCGAAGACCGGGGACGTCTCGGCCAGGCTGCCGGGGATCGCCGCGGAATAGAGGATGAGGAGAATCCCTACGAGGAAAAAACCTAATTTTCCTTTAAATCGGGCTGCTTTGGACATATTAGCGAGTATTATAAAAAATATTTAATAAAATAATCTATTAAATTTTTTAAAAGAAATTATTTGATTTATTAATAAATTAAGCATATCAGCAGGGAAGATGGGGGTGTGGGTCTCAAAATGGAGAGAGGGCGGATGCCCCGCCTCCCACTAATCCCCCTCGAATTCCGTTAGGGCAAAGAGCTTATATTTTTTGGCCTTTACCCTTTTCTCCCCGCCCACATCGGGCAGGCTTACGATGAAGGCCATCTCGTAGACCTTGCCCCCCAATTTCTCGATAAGGGCGGAGGCGGCAAGCGCCGTGCCCCCCGTGGCAAGGAGGTCGTCTATCAGAAGCACCCTCTGGCCTTTTATGATGGCGTCCTTGTGAATCTCGATGCTGTCCGTGCCGTATTCGAGTTCGTATTCCTGGGAGACCTTCTCTCCAGGGAGCTTGCCCTTCTTCCTTATCGGGACGAAACCCTTCCCGAGCGTATAGGCGAGCGCACCCCCTAATATGAACCCCCTCGACTCTATCCCCACGATAAGGTCGAAATTCCTGGCCTCCGCCACGTAGCGCTGGGTCAGGTTGTCTACAACCAGCCTGAAGCCCACCGGGTCCTTAATGAGCGTTGTGATGTCCCGGAACATGATCCCTTTTTTCGGGTAGTCCGGGATCGTCCTTATCCTCGATTTAATGGGCATGCGTGCCTCCATTTTTCATATTCAATTCTTCATGCAGGGGCAGTCGTTATAGGTGATCTTCGATATGGTCCTTACGAGGAGCTTTTTTACGTTTTCGGCATTCCGGGACATTATTTTTACGATCATGTCCCAGGTGACGGGTTCCTCGCCCTCTTTCCAGCAGTCGTAGTCCGTGCTCATCGCAATGGCCTGATAACAGATGCCTGCCTCGCGCGCGAGGATCACCTCGGGCACAGTGGACATGTTTATGACGTCCGCCCCCCAGGCGCGGAACATGTGGGATTCGGCCTTTGTGGAAAACCGGGGGCCCTCTATGGTTATGACCGTCCCCGCCTTGTGGCATCTGAGCTTGAGCGCCTTTGCCAAGTCCGCGAGCAAACCCCTGAGCTTTTCACAGAAGGGCTCGCTCATCGGCGTATGGATGACTTTTTCGTCATGGAAGGTCAAGGCCCTGTGCTTTGTGTGGTCTATGAACTGGTCGGGGAACACTAAATCCCCGGGCCTTATCTCTTCCCTCAAGGAGCCCACGGCCGTGGTGGCAAGGATATGCGTGCAGCCCTCTTTTTTAAGCGCGTATATGTTGGCCCGGAAATTCACCCCCGTTGGGTATATGGAGTGGTCCTTGCCGTGCCGGGCGAGGATGGCCACCTTCACGCCATCTATATTGCCGGTTGTTATCGCGGAGGAGGGCTTTCCGTAAGGGGTCCTCAGGGCCTTTTCCCGTGCGTTTTTTAAAAGCCCCGGGTCGTCGAGCCCCGAACCCCCTATGATGCCTATTTTAAGCGCCATGGCTTTCTCCTAAATGAGTATTTCATAAGGGGCGCTGCCCCTTAGAACCCCGCTGGGGGTCCAGACCCCCAGACCCCATTGTTTTTAAAACGAGGGTTCAAAGGGCCCAAAGGGGGCTATGCCCCCCCGTTTAAAACAATTCCCCTTTGCGGGAGTCCAGAGGGCAGAGCCCTCTGTCAAAGTGATTTAAAAATAAAGAAAGTGCGCCCGGCAAGTCAAGGCGGGGGGCCGGATTCAGCCCCCCGCCTTTTCACGGGTTATTTTATTTACGCGGCGAGCTGTGGGGCACTTTTAGCCTTACGTCCGCGAAGGTCGAGTTTCCGGAGTCGTCCACGGCGGTTATCCTCACCGTGTACTCCCTTCCGTCTTCCATGCCGGAGCGCTCGGACCTGAGCTGAAGCGTGATCACACCGCTCTCCTGGTTTATAAAGATGTTCGCCCAGTCGACAGGCATATCGCCGTCGCCAAGTCCCTCCTCGGGCTCATCCGAGAAGACCTGAACGCTAAGCATAACAGGCATCCCGCTGTTGTCCAAAGCGTTTGCCGCTATGACTATGTCCCTCATCTTGTGGTCGGGCGGCCAGAGGAGCATAAGGTTGGAGATGGGGGCCAGTGTCGGCGCGGTCGTGTCTATTATCTCAACGGTGATGTCCACCGTTACGGTGTTCAGCCCGTCCGAGACTTCGAGGGTTATCATATGGAGCCCAATGGAGAGCCCATTTACCTGAAGGGAGGGCAGGGTGACCGGCTCTCCACCCGAGAGGGCCTGTATCTGTCCTTCGCCCAGCACGTTTCCCCCATCAAGCCAGCGATAGGTGAGCAGGTCTCCATCGAAATCCGAAACGGAGCCTCCGAGCCAGACCGGAACGGACATCTGATATGAGCCCTCGCCGGTAGCCGCTGCGTGCGGGGCCGAATTGCCCAGAGTTAGGATCATGGAGTCGCTCCCCCATGCCTTGCCGTCATCCACCTCCAGAATCAACGTGTATTCGCCGGCCGCGAGGAAAGGCGCCATTGCCATATCCAGAGGCGCATTGCCATTGGCGACGGGGGTCCAGTCGAGGAGCACGGCGCCGTTATCCATCCTCCACCTGTATCTGAGCGTATTGCCGTCCGGGTCTGTGGCCGTACCGGCCATGACGATGGAATCCTGCCCCTCGGTGCTTGTCGTCACGTTCGGCCCGGCATTGGCCTGGGGGGGATTGTTTTTCACCGTCTGCTGGAGCTGTCCGCCGCCGAACTCGTATATGATGCCGTGGTGCGAGCCGGCCCAGAAATGCTTGAGCGCGCCAAACCCCAGGCCCTCCAGCTCGTAGGGAAGCGGCTCGTATGTGTACGTTCGGACCAGTGCGCCATCAGGCGTATACTGGTAAAGGAAATTGCCGAAGATATCGGCAAGATAGAGATGCCCGTTCATGAACTCCATCCCGTCATGGTGGACCTTCGGGCCGATATTGTCCGGAGTTTCATACAGAAACGCGGTCTCCCAACTCCCGGATATCCCCGACGAGCCGTTATATTTGTAGACCCTCCGCACGGCCCCGGGATACCGGTTCCAGGACGAGGTGCCCGCATACCACATGTTCGTGAAGCGGTCACGCGCGAGGGATTGCGATACATCGGGGCAGTAGACAGGGTTGCCGTAATAATCATAGTTGCATACCACTTGCTGGACCGGGAAGACAGGGGCCACCTGGGAATCATAAACATAATTGCCCTGCGCACCGACAGGGTTATACGCCAGAGGGTCAAAAATATACTTGTGTATTCCCTGGGCGGGACCGAAAAGAATCCAGTTGTTCTTTGGATTCACCTGGAATTCGCATTGATGACCGCAGGAATCGCCGATAGCTCCCAGCTCGAAAGTCCTCTCGAGGGTGAAATCCCTCAGGGCTACATCGCCGGGGGCATCGGGGTTCGAGGGGTGCGTGTTGGGGTCCATGCCCTCGGGGATGCTCACCTTGTAAATGTAGGCCGTCGAGTTCTTATGCCTGAAGAATATTATCCTGTTTACTCCGTCGGTCCCCACGTATCCCTGGAGGCCGTATACCCCGTACTCCATTCTATCCAGAGTACCGGAATCCGGAGGATTCTCATCCGGGAACGGGTCGAATGTGCCGTACAGGAAGTAATCATATGCGCTTGCCGATGAAGCCAATAGAAAAAATGCCAGACCTAACAGAAAAAATCTCTTCATATTCCCTCTCCTTTGATCGTGCTTACGAGGTATCCCCCTATTCAATAAGAATCTCTCCTTGATCACCCCCCGCCGGAATGGACTGAATGCCCATTGAAAGGCGAAAAAAGATGCTTCAATTTAGTTTAAAGCCCCGCCCGATGTCAACCTGATTTTTATTTATATTTAAAAGTTTTTTATTTAAAAAAAGAAAAAAATGCGCCCAAATGTATTAAAATATGCAGTTGCCCGCCGGAGTATCCGGTTTATACCCATCCCTTCCCCTCCGGGGAGGGGAAAGGAAAATAGATGAATAAAAGAAACGATTTGAGAAATATCGCCATTATCGCCCACGTGGACCACGGGAAGACCACGCTCGTGGACGCCATGCTCCACCAATCGGGCATATTCCGCGCGAACCAGCAAATTGAGGAGCGCGTGATGGATTCCATAGACCTGGAGCGCGAAAAGGGCATCACCATAATGGCAAAGAACACGGCTGTAAAGTACGGGGCCGTGACCGTCAACATAGTGGACACCCCCGGGCACGCCGATTTCGGCGGGGAGGTGGAGCGCACGCTAAAGATGGTGGACGGGGTGCTCCTGCTCGTGGACGCCTCAGAGGGGCCCCTCCCGCAGACGCGATTTGTTCTCAAGAAAGCTCTTGAACTAAAACTCGCGCCGATAGTCGTCATAAACAAGATAGACCGCCCGGACGCCCGCATACAGGAGGTCCTGAACGAGGTCTATGACCTCTTCATAGACCTGGGCGCGGAGGAGGACCAGCTCGATTTTCCCATTGTTTATACAAACGCCAAAGCCGGCACGGCCTCTCTCGATGTCGCCGGGGGAGGGAGGACGCTAAAACCCCTCTTTGACCTCATAATAAGCCGGATGCCCGCGCCCGACTCGGATGAAGAGGCCCCGCTGCAGTTGCTTGTGACAAACATCGATTATGACGATTACAAGGGCAGGCTCGCCGTGGGAAGGATATTCGCCGGCAAAATGAACCACGGCGACCCGATAGCGATAGTGGACAAGGACGGAGAACCTACCCCGGCAAAAGTCACGGCCATTTACGGCTTTGAGGGGCTCGGAAAGGTCCAGGTGGAGTCCGGGAAGGCGGGGGACATCGTATGCCTGGCCGGCGTGGAGGGCGTGAATATCGGAGACACCATAACGGACCCTGAAAATCCCCTGGCCCTGCCCCGGATAGCCGTGGAGGAGCCCACGCTTTCCATGGTCTTTTCCGTGAACTCCTCCCCCTTTGGCGGAAAAGAAGGCAAATTCGTGACCTCAAGGCATATCCGCGAGCGCCTGGATAAGGAACTCCTTTATAACGTGAGCATAAAGGTGGATTTCAGCGGGACGGATTCTTTCGTCGTGATGGGGAGGGGTGAGCTTCAGCTTGCCATACTTATCGAGATGATGAGGCGCGAGGGGTACGAGCTATCGGTCTCCATGCCGGAGATAATCACCAAATCCATAGACGGCGCCCTCCACGAGCCGATGGAGCACCTTGTGATAGACGTGCCGGATGAGTTCGTGGGGGTTGTCACCCAGCAGGTGGGCATGCGGAAGGGCAAGATGCTCAAAATGCATGGCAATCAATCTGCCAAAGGGGGGCACGGGAGGGTGCGGCTTGAATACAGGATACCTTCACGCGGGCTCATAGGCTTTCGCTCCCAGTTCCTTGTGGACACGAGGGGGACGGGGCTGCTGAACCATATCTTCGACGGCTACGACCTCTGGACCGGGGCCTTCTCCAAGCGGCCCACGGGGGCGCTTGTGGCCGATAGAAGAGGTGTGGCAACGCCCTATGCCCTTTTTCATCTTCAGCCGAGGGGCGTCCTTTTCATAAAAGAGAATACCCCGGTTTACGAGGGCATGATAATCGGGGAGAACTCAAGAGAGGCCGATATCGACGTGAATGTCACGAAAGAGAAGAAGCTTACGAACATGCGGGCCTCGGGCTCGGACGAGGCCCTGAGGCTTATCCCTCCCAAAATGCTTTCGCTTGAAGAAGCGATAGAGTTCATAAAAGAGGACGAGTTGATAGAGGTCACTCCCTCTTCGATAAGGCTCAGGAAGAAAATCCTTGAGGCCCAGAAGAGGCCCAAAAGGAGAGAAGAACCCTCCTAAGCCCCTTTCGGGCACCCCAGGCCGTCCCGGGCCCCGGCGCACATCTCGCGGTCCCCGTCCGGGTGGTTGCATATGCCCTCGCCCTTGGGAAGGTCTTTGTCCCGGTAAATGTCTGCCTCGGAGAAAAAGTATTTGCACCACTTGCAGTCCATAAAAAATCCTCCTCGGAGATTATACGCGGAAAAGCAATTTTTTGTCTCTGTTTACCGTAATTTCAAAGGAAGATGAGGGGGGCGGGGTGTTGCCGCGCCGCTTGCGAAATAACCGCTACCATGCAGCTTTTGTTTTAGTTGTACTCCCTTTGTTTGAATTTCACAAAATGTTTGTCCGGGTTTACCGCCCTGTATGTCGCTTTCCTGATTTCGCTCGCTCCCGGCAAGCACCCCGCCCCTTTATCTTCTGAGTTCTTTTTTCTCATATTTCTTTTATAAAAAAGACTAAGGGAGATCCGTTAGGCGAGGCGGGCGAGGGCGGTGAGAGAAATTCATTATCGATACCTTATCATGTTCTGCGAACCTGAGCTATTCATTCGCATTGAAAGAAAAAGAGGACATAAACGGGAGATCCGATATTCCATCGAGTTAATGAATTTCTGGAAGCCGCCCTCGCCCGCCCCGCCTTCACAAACTCCATAAAAAAGCCGAGGGGCTTTGATAAAGCCCCTCTCGATTATTTAAAATAAAGAATGGTGGCCAGTGAGAGAGTCGAACTCCCGACACGAGGATTTTCAGTCCTCTGCTCTACCTGCTGAGCTAACTGGCCTTTTAAACCGGGATAATTATTTATTAAATACAGATTTGGCCGTTTATTGTCAAGCTGAAGGGGAGGAGTGACGGAGATGAAATATCTTGTTGCCGGGATTTCCGGGCTCCTTCTCGTGCTGTCTTTTCCCCCCATAGACCTCTACCCCCTCGCGTGGTTTGCGCTCGTCCCTTTCCTCCTCTCCATACACAGGCTTTCCTCGAAGGAGGCCTTCAAGGCGGGTTTCTTCCTGGGGCTCGTTTATTTCTTCGGGACAACTTACTGGATCTATCATTCGATGCACGAATACGGGGGGATGGGCCTTGTCCTCTCGGTCGTAATAGTTCTCGCGCTTGCGGCCTACTTAGCCCTCTACCCGGCGGGGTTCGCGTGCCTCTTTTCGGCCAAGATAAAGCGCTCTCGCATGCCGGCGGTCCTCCTTGCCCCCGCCATGTGGGTGAGCCTCGAGTATCTGCGCTCATATTTCCTTACGGGGTTTCCCTGGTCCTCCTTGGGCTACAGCCAGTGGAAGTTCCTCTCCTTCATACAGGTGGCCGATATAACGGGGGTTTACGGGCTTTCCTTTTTGATTGTGGCCGTGAACGCGGCGGTAGCGGACTATTTTATCCTTAAAAGTCGCGTGCGGGAGATGCCCCTTTTCCCGACCTCCTACACCGTAATGGGCCTTATGGTCTTCCTGCTCGGGATTATTTTCGTCTTTTCATACGGCTTTTTCAGGCTTAACGAGAAGGTCCCCGGCGTCCCCCTCAAGGCAAGCCTTGTGCAGGGCAACATAGACCAGGGAAAGAAATGGGACGCGCGCTACCGGAAAGAGGTGTTCGCCATATATCAAAAACTCACATCGGGGGCCCTTGTGGATAGCCCCGAGCTTATCGTCTGGCCCGAAAGCTCGCTCCCGTGGGCCCTCGATGAGAGGGACCCCAATGTGGACGCCTTGAGGGAGTTCGAGGCCGCCTCGGGCACGCCGTTCATAATCGGAGCGATACGGGAAAAAGTAAAAGATACGGGTATTTACGCCAATAGCGCCGCCCTCATCGAGGCGGGAAATATGCCCTATGTTTATGATAAAATACATCTGGTGCCCTTCGGGGAATACGTCCCCATGAAAAGGGTGCTTTTCTTTGTAAATAAGCTCTCGGACGCCATCGGGCAGTACGAGCCAGGCAGCGAATACAGGAGAGGGGTAATAAGGCAGGGGGAATTTGCCACCCTCATCTGTTATGAGATCGTCTTTCCGGGCCTTGTGAGAAAATTCTTCAGGGACGGCGGGGATTTCATGGTGACCATCACAAACGACGCCTGGTTTGGCGGGACATCCGGGCCGTATCAGCACTGGAGCATGGCGGCCTTGAGAGCGGTCGAGAACAGGAAACCCGTAATACGGGCGGCGAACTCGGGTATCTCGGGGTTCTTCTCGAGCAAGGGGGAAGTTATAAAACAGACGAAACTTTTCGAAAGAAAGACCCTCACCGCCGAGATAACCACGGACCCGAGGACCACATTTTACAGCCGGTTTGGCGACCTTTTAGCTTATATATGCATTTTGATAACTTTATTTTCCATGATATTTTCGAAGGATAAAAAGGGATGATCAGAAGGGGGCTTTGCCCCCTTGACCCCCACGGGGGAACCAGTTCCCCCGGCCCCCATCGTTTTTTTAACAATGGGTCTGGGGGCTGGCCCCCAGCGGGGTTATAAGGGGCGGAGCCCCTTATAAAATTAAAGCCAGCAGGAGTTCAGAGGGCGGAGCCCTCTGTAAATAATCGGAGGAAGAAATGTACGAGGACATAAGAGCGGAAATCAAGGAGCTTAGAGAGAAAATAGAGACCTTAAGAGGTTATCTTTGATGTAGCCCTTGTTAAATCCCGGATAGAGGAAATAGAAGGGGAGCTTGGAAAAGAAAGCTCCTGGGAGCCCACGAGGCTCAAAGAACTCCAGAGAGAAAAGGCGCGTCTTGAAGATTCGTTCATTCCGTTTCAGGAATTGGAGAAAAACCTGAGATACCTCGAGGAATCTTCGGAACTCTTGGGCGAAGAAGGCGGCGAGGTCTTCCAGGAGGAGGTCCGGAGCGGCATCCCGGAACTTAAAGCCCGCATCCGGGAGATCGAACTCCAGCACCTCCTCTCCGGCGCGCTGGACCGCAATAACTCCATCGTGATGATACACCCTGGGGCCGGCGGCACCGAGAGCCAGGACTGGGCACAGATACTCATGCGGATGTACCTCCGTTGGGCCGAGCGCAAGAAGTTCGAGACTAAAATCCTCGACATTCAGCCCGGGGACGAGGCCGGCATAAAAAGCGCGACATTCTCCGTAACGGGCCCCTATGCCTATGGATACCTCCGCACCGAGTCCGGCGTCCACAGGCTTGTAAGAATATCCCCCTTCGACGCGGCCAAGAGACGGCATACCTCCTTTACGGCGGTCATGGTCTTCCCGGAGGTCGAAGGCGATATCGATATCGACTTGAAAGAAGAAGACATAAAAATGGACACGTTCAGGGCATCGGGCGCGGGCGGACAGCACGTCAACAAAACCTCATCCGCCGTCAGACTTACTCATTTGCCCACTGGAATCGTCGTCTCCTGCCAGAACGAGCGCTCGCAGTACAGGAACCGCGAGGTCGCCATGAAAATTTTAAAGGCAAGGCTATTCGAGCTCCAGCTCCGTGAACGGGAAAAGAAAATGGATGAACTCACAGGCGAAAAACGCGACATAGCCTGGGGGAGCCAGATACGCTCCTACGTCCTCCAGCCCTATCGCCTTGTAAAAGACCATCGGACGAATATCGAGATAGGCAACGTGGACGCCGTCCTCGATGGAGATATAGACCCGTTCATCGAAGCGGTCCTAAGAAAAAAAGCCCTGGCTAAACAAAAGGCCTCTACTTCTAAAAGTATTAATTCTAAGAATAACAATAGTAGTAGTAGAAGGTAATGTGAGGATGTTGGTAAAGGTAATTTTTAAAGTTTTTTCAATCACTTCGGCCCTTTGTAAACGGCCTGGGAAAGTTCCCGGAAAGAGGCCCTCTTTGTCAGCGGAAATTTTAAATCTTTTTATGAACAGGTTGCCAAAGCTTTCTTGCCATAGAAGCAAAGATAAGGCTATAATACCTCACTTTCGAGGGGGACTTACTAACACATTGTCAGTAAAAAGTTAATAAAAATGTAGGTTTATTTCATAAGGGGCGCTGCCCCTTAGAACCCCGGAAAGGGCCGAAGGCCCTTTCAACCCTCGTTTAAAAGAAAGGGTCAAGGGGGCTGGCCCCCTTGCGGGGGCTGGGGGCGGAGCCCCCACCAATAGATAAAATGCAACGGACCTGGGAAAAGACGCAGGAGATAATCAAAGAGAAGGTTGGGGAGCAGTTTTACGAGCTGTGGTTCCGGCCCGTTGAGCTTTCCGGGATAAAGGACGGCCATGCGGTGCTGGACATCCCGAACAGGTTTTTCAAGGACTGGATAGAGGACAATCATCCGGGGCTTGTAGCGGAGGCGCTGAGGGCCACGACCAATTCCGAGCTCAAGGTCAGGTACAGGATAGTGGAGAGGCAGGACCCCACCGCGAAGAAGCAGGACAACCTTCTTGAGACGAGGAGGATGCGGCTTGCCTCGAAGGGGATTTATTTAAACCCCAAATACACGTTCGGGAGTTTCGTGGAAGGCGAGGGGAACAAATTGGCGAAGGCCGCGGCGGGGAGAGTGGCCGAGGCGCCGGGCAAGTCTTTCAACCCCCTCTTCGTTTACGGCGGGGTGGGCTTCGGCAAGACGCATCTCGTAAGCTCGATCGGAAACCATGTGGTTGACCATATAAGGAATTTTAACGTGCTTTATGTCTCTTCCGAGCAATTTACGAACGAGGTGGTGCACGCGGTGCGCCACGGAAAGACGGATGAGCTTAAGGCCAAGTACAGGAGCCTGGACCTCCTCCTTATGGACGACGTGCAGTTCATAGAGAACAAGGCGGCCACACAGGAGGAGCTTTTCCATACATTGAACGCCCTTTACGAGTCCCAGAAGCAGATAGTGCTTTCATCGGACCGGCCTCCGAAGGAGATAAAGAACCTGACGGACAGGCTGAGGAGCCGCTTCGGCATGGGGCTTACGGTGGAGATAGAGCCCGCCGACTTCGAAACGAAGAAGGCCATAATACAGCAGAAGGCCTCTTTCGAGAGGATAGTGCTCCCCGACGAGGTGCAGGACTTTCTGGCAAGGAGGATAAAGAGCAACATCAGGGAGCTTGAGGGGTGCATGATAAGGCTTGCCGCGCATTCCTCGCTCACCGGGAGCCCGATAGACCTCTCGATGGCAAAGACGGTGCTCAAGGACATAATATCCGATGACGAAAAGCCCCTGACCGTTGAGGGGATAATGAAGAGTGTGGCCGAGCATTACGGGATGAAGGTGCAGGACATGAAGGCCCGGAAGCGTTCGAGGGACGTGGCGGTCCCCCGCCAGGTGGCCATGTTCATAGCGCGGGAGCTCACCGGGGCGTCCTTGAGCGAAATCGGTAAAACCATCGGCGGCAAGGACCACGCCACCGTTATCTACGCCTGCAAGCAGATAGCCGGGAAACGGGCCAGAGACGAGAGCTTTAATCGCATGATGGATTCGCTCGTAAATAAGTTAAAGCCCTGAAGGAGGGAATCTTAGATATGAAGATAACGATTCGCAGAGAGGAGTGTGTAGACAAACTTTCGGATATCCAGTCCGTGGTCGAGAAGAAGAGCACCATGCCTATCCTCAGCCACTTCCTGCTTACGGCCGCAAAAGGGGGCTCGAGCATCACGGCAACGGATTTGGAAACGGCCATAAGAGAGCCCATCGAAGCCACGGTCTCCAAAGAGGGGAAGCTCTGCATCCCCGCGAGGAAGCTCTTCGAGATCGTGCGGGAGATGGAGAGCGATATCGTCATAGAATCCGAGGACAGCCAGTGGATAAGGGTGAAATCCGGGGCCTCAAGCTTCAGGCTCGCGTGCCTCCCTCCCGAGGACTATCCGGCCTGGCCGGATTTGGGCACATCCGAGCAGATAGAAATAGAGGCCGCCCGCCTCTCGGAGATGATAGAAAAAACGGTCTACTCCGCCGGCGAGTCGGATACGCGCTATACATTAAACGGAATACTCTTTCATCTAAACCCGGGCGCAGCCGAAGCCCTTACCATAGTGGGCACGGACGGGCACAGGATGGCCGTCATCTCCGCCGGGCTCGAAGCGGCGCCCAAAGAGGAAAAGAAACTCATAGTCCAGCGCAAGGCGGCATCCGAACTCAGGAAATTCTTACCCGAGGCCGAAAAAGTGAAGCTCGCCCTCGGCAAGAACCACGTGCTCTTCACCGTGGGCGATGTGGAATTCCTCACAAGGCTCATCGAGGGCACATACCCCAATTACTCGCAGGTCATACCTGCCAATAACGACAAGAAACTCGTCCTCGAAAGAGATTTGCTCACTCGCGCGCTTCGCAGAGTCTCCATAATGAGCAGGGAGAGGAGCAACGCTATCCGGGTGGACGCAAACGACGGCACCCTAACCTTAAGCTCCTCAAACCCCGACATCGGAGAGGCAAGAGACGAAATAAAGGCAGATTACACGGGCGACGCCCTTTCCATGGGCTTCAACGCCAAATACCTCCTGGACGCCCTCCAGGCCATGGAAAGCGATAAGGTAATAATGGAACTCCTGGACCCGCTGAGCCCTACGCTCCTCAGGCCCGAGGGCGACGAAAGCTATAGATGCGTCATTATGCCCATGAGGATATGATTGAAAGGGGGCTTTGCCCCCTTAACTCCCACAAAGGGCCGAAGGCCCTTTGAACCCTCGTTTTAAAAAACGATGGGGTCTGGGGGTCTGGACCCCCAGCGGGGTCCAGGGGCAGCGCCCCTGAAATCCAATAAAATATAATCCAAACCACCTGTTAATAAAATGAGTAGTGGGGCCTTTTTCTGAGCGGGGCCGCATCTTTTTTCACCCATCCGAATCGAACTAAAACCTCGCAATTTCTAAGGGAAAAAGGTTAAAATATATGGATTCGAAATTAGGCGTAAATAGCCTTGATCAAAAGTTCTTTTTGGTTAATTTTTTTCGGGAAAAAGCAACAAATTCTTGATCTTTAAAGGACAAAATGAGCGATAAGGAAAAGGACAAAAAAGAAAAAGATGCGGCCAATGGATTGCCATTTAACGGAGTCCCCAACGGGGAAGCGAACGGGGACGAGTACAGTGCCGAGACGATAAAGATATTAAAGGGGCTATCGGCGGTGCGGAAGAGGCCTGCGATGTACATAGGTTCCACGGGGCCCGATGGGCTGCACCATCTGCTTTACGAGGTTGTGGACAATAGTGTGGACGAGGCCCTGGCGGGATTTTGCATGAATATCGAGATAGTGCTCCATCATGACGGGAGCGCATCGGTAGAGGACGATGGCAGGGGAATACCGACGGAGCCCCATCCGGGCGACCCTGAGGGGAGGACCGCGGCGGAGATAGTTTTAACGGAGCTCCATGCGGGCGGCAAGTTCGATGCCCAGGCTTATAAAGTTTCGGGCGGGCTCCACGGGGTGGGGGTGTCGGTTGTGAACGCCCTTTCGGAGTGGCTCGAGCTTGAGGTAAGGAGGGACGGGCTTGTTTACCAGCAGAGGTATGAGCGGGGGGTGCCTGTTGCGCCTTTGAAGCAGGTGGGGAAGACGAAGAGGCGCGGGACGAAGGTCACGTTCAAGCCCGACCCGGAGATATTCGAAACACTCGAGTGGACGTTCGACATACTTGCGCAGAGGCTCCGCGAGCTTGCGTTCCTGAACGCGGGGCTTAAGATACAGTTCACGGACGAGCGGACGGGGAAGAAGCAGGAGTTCCTGTACAGGGGGGGCATTGTCTCATTTGTGGAGCACCTGAACAAGAACAAGACCCTCGTGCATCCCAAGCCCATTCACATAGAGCGGGAGGCCGAGGGGATGGTAGTGGACATAGCGCTCCAGTACAATGACGGTTATGCGGAAACACTTTTTTCTTTTGCCAATAACATAAACACGCGGGAAGGCGGCACGCATCTTATCGGCTTTAAGAGCGCGCTTACGCGGACGGCCAATAATTACGCGCAATCTGCGGGTATGCTGAAGGGCAGGGCCCCTCTTACCGGGGACGACGTGCGCGAGGGGCTCACGTCGGTTATCAGCATAAAGCTTCCCGACCCCCAGTTCGAGGGGCAGACGAAGATGAAGCTGGGCAACTCCGAGGTAAAGGGGTTTATAGAGTCCATTGTGAATGACGAGTTGGGGGCCTATTTCGAGGAAAACCCGGGCGTGGCAAAAAAGATAATAGAGAAGGCGCTTCAGGCCTCGAGGGCGAGGGAGGCGGCGAGGAAGGCCCGTGAGCTTACGAGGAGAAAGAGTTTTATCGAGGACACGAGCCTTCCGGGAAAGCTTGCGGACTGCTCGGAGAAGGACCCGGCGCTCAGCGAACTCTACATAGTGGAGGGCGATTCGGCGGGCGGGTCGGCCAAGCAGGCGCGGGACAGGCGTACCATGGCTATCCTTCCGCTCCGCGGGAAGATATTGAACGTGGAGAAGGCGCGCTTCGACAAGATGCTAACCTCCGAGGAGATAAAGGTCCTGATACAGGCGTTGGGGACGGGGATCGACAAGGATTTCGACATCTCGAAGGCCCGCTATCACAGGATAATCCTCATGACGGACGCGGACGTGGACGGGGCGCATATACGTACGCTCCTTCTGACTTTCTTTTTCCGCCAGATGAACCAGGTGATAGAGCAGGGATATCTGTACATAGCCCAGCCCCCGCTCTATAAAGTGAAGAGGGGGAAGAAGGAGAAGTACATCCAGACGGACGAGGAGCTGCGGGAGATGCTCCTCGAACTGGCCGCCGATGAGATAACGCTGCACGTGAACGGGAAGAGCCTCGCGGGGAAGGGCCTGATCCCGCACCTCCGCAGGCTTGAGCAGTTCGAGCGCCTTATCGAATGGTTCTCGCACAGGAGGAACGACCCCCGGCTTTTGAAGTTCGTCCTGCGGGAAGGTTTTGAGGCAGGGGTGCTCAAGGAGAAAAGGGACTTGGAGGCGTTCCTCGCGAAGATAAGGAAGGAGATACCCGAGGCCACAATCGGCAGCATAGAGCACGACGAGGAGCACGATTCCTATGCCGTGGAGGTGAAAAGGCACCATCTGAAGCTCACGCTCTCGGAGGAGTTCCTTGGGTCTCCGGATTTCCGCGAGCTTAAGAGGCTGTATAATGACTTGAAGGTGCTGGGGATGCCGCCCTATAAGGTGGCTTTGAAGGACGGCGCCCAGGAGTTCCCCTCCGACCGCGCCCTCATGGATTTTGTACAGCAGACGGCACGGAAGGGGCTTTCGATCCAGCGCTATAAGGGGCTTGGCGAGATGAACCCCACGCAGCTCTGGGAGACGACGATGGACCCCGAGAAGCGCACCCTCTTGCAGGTGGCGATAGAGGACACCGTGAACTCCGACCAGATATTCACGATCTTGATGGGCGACCAGGTGGAGCCCCGGAAGGAGTTCATCTACAAGCACGCGCTTGAGGCGAGGAATATAGATATTTAGAAAGGGGGCTTGAGGGCCCTTTGAACCCTCGTTTTAAAAACGATGGGGTCTGGGGGTTTGGACCCCCAGCGGGGTTCAGGGGCAGAGCCCCTGTCGATAAATATCAGCCCTCTTCTCCTTGACACTCCTCCGCCTCAATGGGAAACTTTAGGCAAAGGAGGAGGGGTTATGCTTTTCAGGAAGGAAAAAAAGACAGTCCTTGCCGGTTTGGCCCTTGCCGCAAAGAGCAGGGCCACGAGGGCGGCCCTCGCCGTGGTCGGCTCCTTACTGCTTCTCCGGGCCATAAGCAATAGAAAATACCGAGCGAAGAAATTCTTTTCCAGACTCGCAGGAAGATAACTTTTTCCCTCAAGACCCCGTAAGGGTATGAAGAGGAGTTCATCTGTAAGGCGGCATTCTTTCGCTTCTGCTATCATTGCGGCCCAGCCTCGTCGAGGTAACCCGACAAGCGGGAATGACAAGATGTGAACTTCTTAGTAATAAAAGAGGGGGAATTGCGCCCCGGTCAAAGAACACTAATTCCCCCCTTAGAGGCACTTCCTTAAAACGCGTAAGAGAGGGAAGCGAGCACTCTGCGGCTCGATACGAGCTGTATGCCGTTTACGTCCTCCCATGCGGGGAACTGATATTTCAAGGCCAGCACCCCGTTTCTAATCGGGATTATCTCTATCCCCGGCGAGAGCCAGACGCTGTCCCCGCCCGTGTTTCGCGGGTCGTCCATGAGGCTTCCGGGGCTTGTATAAGCGCCGTCCCGGTCGTCCGATTTTTCCGTGTGCAGATATAGAACGTCCCCGGTCACATTAAAAAACCGCGAGAGGGCGTATTTGGCCGAAACGTTTGCCGCAAGGGAGTCGCCGAACTCATAGCCCTTGGAATTTTCTGTCGTTATCTGATATGTAAGGTCCGTCTGGATGAGAAGGCTCCGGCCCATCCGCGTATAGATAAGCGATAGAATGGGGTCCCATGAGCCCGTTCCCGGCTGCATATGGGCGTGGACGAGCTTGCCCCTTGAATTTTCTACGGTATAGGAGCCGGTGGGGAGTTTCAGGCCCACCCCCGCCGAGAGGGCCCTCGTGGGCCGTATTTCCTTATCCGCGTAAAGCCTGTAGAGCCCCATCAACGTGACATCCCCGAAGCCGTCCACGGGGTCCATCGGGTGCTCCATCCACATCATTCTCATTCGCATGACCATGTCCATTGTGTTTCTTACGTAGGGAACGGAGACGAAGACCTTGAGGCGCGGCGTAAAGCCGTATCCAGCCGTAAGCGTATATTTATACATCTCCATCTCAGTGGGTATGGAGGTGTAAACGCCCGCATTCTGAACATCCTCGACCGAGCGCTCATGCGTGCCTTCTCTCAGCTCATCCATTTTGGTGAAGCTATAGGAGAACTGGAGGCTGAGTTTGCCCTCCCCCGGCGATGCCGCCCCCAAAAGGCTCTCCTGAACTCCGCTTGAGAGCTGACAGCAAAGGCCCGCAGCAAAGGCCCGGCCGGGAACAAATAAAGCAAGAATCAATAAAGGGTAAAAGACTACTCTTTTCATCGGTCCTCCCCTAAAAAGTTCATAAAGATGTCATTCCCGCTTGTCGGGAATCCTTCCGGGAATGACTCCGGACAAGCCGGAGTGACAAATAATTGAAACTTCTTTAGAAGGGGGAGATTCTCGGGGGTCGGTCCTCTTCGGAGGAAAGGATGAGAATGTATCCGGAAGATTTTTCGTTAAAGGAGAAGCTTGATAATGTAAGCGGGGCTTCTTCGGAGAGGGCTTCGAGGATAACAGGTGAATCCATTGAGGCGGGCGCAAAGGGCGAGCCCGCATGGCAGAGGTCGAGCGTGAATATCGAGGCCTCTTCCCCGGAATTCCCGGATGGGAGATTAATCCCTACAGGTGAAAAGAGGGAAGAAGAAATAAGAGCAAGAAGAATTAGTGCTTTTAGTTTCACAAGTCATTTTAGAAGTGAAGAAAGCCCCCGGTCAACTTCAAATTCTAAGTTTAGGGGGAGGAAGCGGCCATCAAGCTCATCCCCAAAGAAGTTATCGAAGACTGCCGCCAAAAAGCACAGGGATTAGATTTATAAGGGGCTCTGCCCCAGGGTTCCACTTAAATAAAGGGGGCTGGGCATCGCCCAGCTCATTGAAATGTGATGAGGGTGCATAACCGCGGCAAGTTTGTTTTATTTTGCTCTTTTATATTCCTGATGCGCCGCTTTCCTCATGCTCCCGCTCTGTGCGGATACCCAGCCCCCCAGACCCCATTGTTTTAAACGAGGGGTCCAAGGGGCCCTCGGCCCCTTGCGGGGTTCTAAGGGGCAGCGCCCCTTACTATTAAATCTCGCTCTTCGTCATCTTTCGCCCTATGAGCTTGCGCGCCTCTTCGGCGAAAAAGAGAATGACCGCGATAGGAGCGAGCATTAGTAGGATATTTGTGGAAAGCGGGTGGGTGGCGAAAATCCTGTTCCCCAGAGGCGTGTAAATTATAAACAGCATTATGAGGACTTCAAGCCCTATCCCGAGGAACAATAGCCTGTTCGAGAAAAATCCAATTTTGAAGACCGATTCCCGGAAGGAGCGGCACGCAAAGACGTTCCCTATCTGGCCCAGGATTATCCCGCACATGCAGGCCGTGGTTGCCTGCATGTAAACGGGAAGGGACGGGGCTGCCGGGCCCCACTCCCAGCCCGCGCCGTTCATCACGTAAAAATATCCGAAAAGCCCCGCAACGGCCTCGATAGGGCCCAAAAAGAAGAACACCCGCAAAAGGAGCGGGGCGTTTATCAGGCGCTCTTTGGGGCCCCTCGGAGGTTTCTTCGTGATGGCCGGAGTGGGCCTTTCTGCCCCCAGCGCAAGGGCCGGGAACATGTCCGTGCCCAGGTCTATCGCCAGTATCTGCATTATCGTAAGCGGAAGAGGGATAAAAAAGAGGACGTAAAAGATATACGGGATGAGTTCGGGGATATTCGAGGTTAGCACATAGCTTGTGAACTTGCGGATGTTCTCGAAGACCGCCTTCCCTTCCTCGATGGCCTTTACGATGGTTGCGAAATTGTCGTCCAAGAGGACCATGTCGGCGGCCTCTTTTGCCACGTCCGTGCCTGCTATGCCCATGGCTATGCCGATGTCGGCGCGCTTAAGCGCGGGGGCGTCGTTCACGCCGTCGCCTGTCGCGGCCACGCGCTCCCCCCGGTCCTTGAGGACGTTAACGACCCTGAGCTTGTGCTCCGGCGTCATCCGGGCAAGTATTACTTCCTTATCGGAGAGGACGCGATAGAGCTCGTCGTCGCTCATCCCGGCCAATTCATGGCTTTCAACCGGACGGAGTTCGTTCCTTACAAGCCCGATCTCCTTTCCGATGGCTAAGGCCGTGCGGGAGCTGTCCCCGGTTATCATTACAAGCCTTATGCCGGAGTCCCTGCATTTTTCTATCGCGTCCCTTACCTCGGGGCGGGGCGGGTCTTCGAGCCCGGCAAGCCCGAGAAAGATCATCTCCCGCTCCGCTTCTTCCGCGCTTTTTGTCTCGCTCCCCTCCTCCAGTTCCCTGTAAGAAAAGGCAAGCACCCTGAGTCCCCCGTCCATAAAGGAGTTGTATTCCTTTAGGGCTTTCTCCTTGCAGATTTCGAAATCCCTGAGACCGCTATCCTCTACGCAATACTTTGAAACGGAAAATATGCTCTCCGGGGCCCCCTTTGTGAGCACATACCCTTTCCCCTCTATCTCGTGGACCGTGCTCATCCTCTTCCGCACGGGGTCGAAAGGGAATTCTTTTATATGCGTCCCGTGGGGGCGCACTCCCCGGTCGAGGGCCGCCCTGTACAGGGCAAGCTCGGTCGGCTCCCCCTTAAGCACCCCTTCCACTACCTTCGTGTTATTGCAAAGTAGCGCCACGTCCGAGAGAGAGGGTTTTAATGGCTCCTTGCCGGCCTCAAAAACCCTCTTCACAGTCATCTTATTCTCCGTGAGCGTCCCCGTCTTGTCCGTGCAGATAACGGTCACGGAGCCAAGCGTCTCGACGGAAGCGAGGCTCTTCATCAAGGCCTTCTTCTTCGCGATCCTCTGGCTTCCCATCGCGAGCGAGAGCGTCACCGTGGGCAAAAGCCCCTCCGGCACAAGGGCCACTATCACGCCTATCGCGAAAATGAAATTCTGCCAGAAACTCCTCCCGATGAAATAACCTATTAAAAAAAAGAGCGCGCCGATTCCCAGGGCCAGCACCGCGATTATGCGCGTAACTTTTATGATCTCCCTCTGAAGCGGCGTCGGCCCTGCCCTCACCGTGCCCGTAAGATGGGCAATACGGCCGAACTCCGTCCTCATCCCCGTGGCAAATACAGCGGCCTTGCCCTCCCCGCTTACCACAGTGGTCCCCGCAAACACAATATTTGCGCTCTCGAGAAGCTCTCCGTTTTCGGGTCCGGGCGTGCGGGTGACGGGCTCGGACTCGCCCGTGAGCGGGGCGTTATTCACCTTTATCCCCTCCGCCTCAATTAGCCGGGCGTCCGCCGGCACCTTGTCCCCCTCCTCAAGCAATATGATGTCCCCCGGCACAAGCTCCCTCGCGCTTATCTCTTTAATTTTTCCATCCCTTACAGCCTTCACATTGAATGGAAGCATCTTCGTCATCGCCTCCATCGCCCTCTCCGCCCGGTATTCCTGTATGAAAGTGAAAACCGCGTTTATAACAATTACCGCCACAATCGCAAACCCCAGGTGGAGCATCCCCTCCCCCGGCTTCAAGTACTCCGAAAGAAATGCAAGGAAGGCCGCTATCCAGAGCAGTATCGCCAGGAAATGCGTAAACTGCGAGAGGAAACGGAGCGCAAGCGGCCTCTTCCTCTCGGCCTCTATCTCGTTGTACCCTGCCTCGGCAAGCCTCCTCCGCGCCTCGCGCTCCGCGAGGCCAGCATCGCTTGTCGCGAGGCTCCGCAGCACTTCGTCCTTGGATAAGCTGGGTATTTTCATAAGGGGCTCCGCCCCTTAGATAATCGGTGGGGGCGCTGCCCCCAGCCCCCGCTGGGGGGCCAGCCCCCCAGGCCCCATTGTTTTAAACGAGGGGTCCAAGGGGCCCTCGGCCCCTTGCGGGGTTCTAAGGGGCAGAGCCCCTTATGATGATGCGGGGGTTCAGGATGATCAAGTTGCATGGTGTTCTCCTCAGGACGTTTTCGACGGGGTTTCCTTTGAAGAAGGAGTAGAGGAAGCCCCTTTTACTTGCGCCCATGATGATCAAGTCAGAGCGTTTTGTAGCGGCCTCTATTGTGATGCCGGGGCCTGCGGCGCCGCTGAAGAGTTTCTTTTCGTGTTTTACGCTGTGGGTGTCGAGGATGCTGATGAAGCGTTTTATGTCATCGGGCAGGAATTTTTCCCATTCCACGGAGCGGGGGGCGAGCTCGCCCGAGAAAAACTTTGCTATGGGTTTTTCGGCGTGGAAGATGAAGGCGCGGGAACTAAAGGCTTTGGCCATAGTTGCGCAGAAGAAGGCGCGCTCGGCGAGGTGCGTTATATTGGCTTTTACGGGGATGAGGATTTCTTTAGGCCTGATGCGCCCGAGGTGGACTATGCGCGTGAGGGCCACGGAAGAGGGGAGTTCGAGGGAGAGCCTTCGGGCCACGGTGCCTATGAAGAACCGGCGCTCGATGTCCTTATGGCGGGTGGCGATGAAGGCAAGGTCGATTTTTTCTTTTCTCGCGGCCTCTTTTATTTCCGAGACGGGGTCGCCCGCGCCGATGATGGCTTCGGTTTCGATATCGAGTGTTTCAGCGTGGGAGGCGAGCCCGTTCACGACCGTTTCGGCGTGGGCGATAAGGTCTTCGGGGGTATCCTTTTCGGCTATGTAGCAGAGATAGAGTTTGGCCTTCGCCTCGCGGGCGAACTCGATGGCGTACCGCGCCATGACCTCGCTGTTCAAGTGCTCGTTCACCGCCGCAAGGATGCGCCTGTACATGATTACAGCTTAGCAGAGGGGATATTTAAGGAAAGACCCTTGTAAGGGAAAAAAGAGAAGGTCTTTTTTCATTGACTTGCCTCATGTGAAAGTTGTAATTTCGATTGCGGGTGCAATTTAAATATTTGGGAGGGGCTTGATATTGAGAAAAAATAAGATTCAAGCGATTCTTCTGATTTTTTTATTTAGCATTGGCTTGGCAAACTGCGGAGGGGGAGGGGGTTCCTATGAAGCCTCGTCTTCCGGGGTCGGGACGAAATGGGAAAAAACCTTCGGCGGGGCTGGTGATGATTGGGGTTATTCTGTGCAGCAGACTTCAGATGGCGGATTTATAATTGCCGGGAGTACAAATTCAATGGGCTCCGGGTTTTGGGATATATATCTTATAAAGACCGATTCGTCCGGCAATAAAGAGTGGGAGAAGACATTTGGCGGGTCTGGTTCTGATATGGCAAATTCTGTACAGCAGACCTCGGATGGAGGCTATATAATTACGGGTTTTACGGCTGCAATATATGACGATAATTCTGATGTATATCTTATAAAGGCAGATTCATCCGGCAATCTTGTTTGGGAAAAGACGTTCGGCGGAGCTGGTTGGGATGTGGGCAATTCTGTACAGCAGACAATGTATGGTGGATATATAATTGCCGGATCGACATCTTCATTTGGCGCACTGTATGAGTCTGATGTGTACCTCATAAAAACGGATTCGTCCGGCAATGAGGAATGGGAGAAGACCTTTGGCGGTTCTGAGGACGAAGCAGGCTGGTCTGTACAACAGACCACGGACGGGGGATATATTATAACCGGGTGTACAGATTCAACCGCAAATTGGCTTCCTGATGTGTACCTGGTAAAAACGGATTCATCCGGCAATGAGGAATGGGAGAAGACCTTCGGAGGGACTGACCAAGATTATGGCTATTCTGTACAGCAAACATCGGATAACGGGTATGTAATCAGCGGTAAGACAGAATCAATGGGTGCCGGATATGAAGATGTATATCTTATAAAAACGGATTCGTCCGGGAATCTTGCCTGGGAGAAGACTTTTGGAGGAACTGGTTGGGAAGCTGGCAATTCAGTACAACAGACAACTGATGCGGGCTATATAATTGCGGGATATACAGCTCCACCAGAAACGGGCGGTGACGTATACCTCGTAAAAACAGATTCCAATGGAAACAAAATGTGGGAGAATGCTTTCGGCGGCACGGGTGATGAAGTGGGCTATTCCGTGCGGCAGACCTCGGATACAGGATATATTATAACCGGGTCTACCAGATCAATGGGGGCCGGTGGTGCTGATGTGTACCTCATAAAAACCGACTCCTTCGGTAATAGCAAATAGGCTATTCCCTCCCAATCACATGCAGCTTCATCAACCTTGTCGTCCCCTGGACGCCGGGGGTGCCGGAGGTGATGACGACCGTATCGCCTTTTCTGGCGAGCCCTTCCGAGAGGAGTTCCTTTTCCACCTCCTTGAACTGAAGCTCCATTGTCTTAAGTTTTTTAATCTTGCGGGCGCGCACGCCCCAGAAGAGGGTCATCCGGCGCATAACCTTCTCGGAGGGGCTCATTGCGATTATAGGGGTCTCGGGGCGGAGCATCGAGAGGAGCCTTGCCGTATAGCCCGACTGCGTGAAGGCGATTATGTACTTTGCCTTCACATCATGAGCGGCCTCTGCGGCCGCTTCCGCGACGGCCTCGGAGAAACTCCCCTTCTCTTCATAGCGGCTTTTTATGGGTAGCGAGCGCTCGGTCTCCTCTATGATGCGGTCCATCATGTCAAGGCTCTCTAAAGGGTACTGCCCTATCGAGGTCTCCTGGGAGAGCATCACGGCATCCGACCCGTCGAGGACGGCGTTTGCCACGTCCGTGGTTTCGGCCCTTGTGGGGCGCGGGCGCTCGGTCATGCTCTCAAGCATTTCTGTTGCCACTATGACAAGCTTTCCCGCCCTGTTGGCCTTTTCTATAAGGGATTTTTGAACAAGGGGGACGTTTTCGGGAGGTATCTCCACGCCCAAGTCGCCCCTTGCCACCATGATGCCGTCCGTTTCTTCAAGGATACTTTCGATATTTTTTATCCCTTGCGGCGTCTCTATTTTGGCAATCAGGGGAATCCCCTCCGCGCCTTCTTCTTTGAGGAAACGTTTAAGCGCGACCACGTCCTCTTTGGTCCGCACAAAGGAAAGGGCGATATAGTCCACGCCCATGCGGATGCCAAGCCGCGCGTCCGCCGCGTCTTTTTTCGTGAAAGAGACCTGCAAGGGTTTAAGGCCCGGCAGGTTCACGCCTTTTTTCTCCTGCAAGAGGCCGCCGGCCGTTACCACTGCTTTTAAAAAATCGCTTCCTTTTTTTGTTATCTGGGCCTGAATGAGCCCGTCCGCAAAGAGGATGCGGTCGCCTTCTTCAGTGCCCTCGATCAGATGCGGGTACCTGATGAATATGGTATCGCCCTCACCCGGGCCGCTCCCTTCTTTAATTGTTATCTCCTGTCCTTTCTTAAGCTCTATCGCGCCGCCCTTAATGGCTCCCACCCGGATTTTTATCCCCTGCAAATCCTGCATGATTGCGAAGGTTTTCCGGAGCTTTTTGGCCTCTTCTCGTATCGTCCTTATTGCGCCCTCGTGGAAGGCGTGCGTACCGTGGGAAAAATTCAGGCGGGCCACATTCATGCCGCCCGCGATCAGCCCGCGTATGACCTTTCTGTCAATTGATGCCGGGCCTATGGTGCAGATTATCTTCGCCTTGCGCATGAGATTAAAATAGCACATTTTCAAAGAACAAATGAGAAATGTGGCTAATCTTGGGGAGGAGAGGGGTGCGGCAGGTCGCTTATGAGAGGAGCGGGGCATCCGCCCAGCCGCGGGGTGCATAATCGCGGCAAGAATCTTTTTTCCTTTTTGGAATCTTTTCTGTCCATATCGCCAAAGGCAACCATCTCTCTTTGAAATCTTTTTACGCCGCTTTCCTCATGCTCCCGCTCTGTGCGGATTCCCCACCCTCTTCCTGGCCTTTCAGTTCTTCTTCTCGGTTCGTTGGAAAGGAAAAGAGAAAGGAAATGGGAAAGGCCGGGGCGGGCGGGGGAGTGAGAGAAATTCATTATCGATACCTTATTATGCTCTGCGAATCTGAGCTATTTATTCGCACAGAAAAGAAAAAGGGCATCAAAAGGGGCTCCGATATTTCATCGAGTTAATGAGTTCTCGAATGCCCCCGCCCGCCCCGGCCTACCTTACTTCACAACCACCCCGTACAGCGTATAAATAAAATGCCCCTCCACTGTGAAGGTGTCCTCTTCCCAGTTCTCGGGCAGGGGCCAGAAAGGCT
>Ga0214473_10000510_pt1 | contig 54696 bp, 46 predicted proteins | sample RVTome_7_FD_203509 | JGI IMG/M metagenome (GOLD analysis project Ga0214473, IMG submission 203509) | Soil microbial communities from uranium-contaminated site in the Upper Colorado River Basin, Wyoming, United States - RVT98D197 | ecosystem: Environmental > Terrestrial > Soil > Contaminated >... | reverse complement strand
CGCAGCCCGGATATATAAAGCTGTAGCCTATCCTGCTGTCGCTTCCTATTCCTACCCTGACCTTATTAACATCAGCTCCTACCTTCTCGCAGATATTGGCTATTTCATTCATAAAAGATATCTTTGCGGCAAGCATTGCATTTGCGGCATATTTTGTCATCTCAGCGCTTCTTACATCCATAGAAATAAACCTTTCGTGGCTCTTTGTAAACGGCGCATAAAGTTCTTTTATTTTCTCAAGCACCTTCGGATTATCCGCACCTACAATCACCCTGTCAGGCCTCATAAAATCTTCTACAGCAGCCCCTTCTTTAAGAAATTCAGGATTTGACACAACATCAAATTGGATTTCAACCTTCCTTTTGCTAAGTTCGCCTCTGATTGCATCTCTAACCTTATCCGCTGTTCCTACAGGCACGGTTGACTTGTTTACTATGATAATATGGTGCGTCATATTTTTACCTATATCACCGGCTGCCTGCAAAACATGCTGCAAATCAGCGCTCCCGTCTTCACCCATTGGAGTGCCGACTGCTATACAGCAAATCTCGCTGTTGTCAATTGCCTCTTTTATGTCAGTCGTGAATTTCAATGTGCCAAGTCTGAAATTTTCAGCAACCAGAGGTTCAAGCCCGGGCTCGTATATGGGAATAATCCCGCGCTTAAGGTTGTCTATCTTTTTTTTGTCAACATCCACGCAAAAAACGCTGTTTCCCATCTGCGCCATGCATGCGCCCGTGACAAGCCCTACATATCCCGTGCCTATAATTGAGATTTTCATTATATGCTATTCCTCTCTGAGTTTATATAATGCTCCGCCCTCTCAGTCACATTTCCTCACTTAAGAGGAACCAACCAAGAAGGCCTTTGCTGGAGTCCTGAGTTATGAGTTTAGAGTCCAGTGTTAAGGACTAACCAAACTCTGAAATCAAAACTCTACTCAAAACTCTTAACTCTAAACTCTCTCTACATCCGAAGCGTCTATCTTCAGAGACACGCCTTGCCTGAGTATATCCACGGAAAGAACAAGGAGATGCTGTCCTTTCCTTTCTGCAAGAATACCTTCCACGCCTGCAAGAGCGCCTCTCTTTATTCTTACCCTCTGACCTTCTTTTAAATACGGATAGGGGTCAAGGGTTTCTTTGCTTTCAACAAGCTTTTTTAAAGAAATTATCTGATCTTCTGAAACAGGCTCCGGCTCACACTGATTAATGCCAAGGAATCTTACAACCCCTTGAGTTTTCAGAACAGTCAGCATGGCTTCATAAACCTTATTCATATGGACAAAAATATAACCGGGGAAAAGAGGGAAATTTATTAACTTTTTTCTGTCCTTCCATCTGTTGAGCCTCTCTACGGCAGGCAGGAAAGTCTCTACACCGGATTTTGTCAATCTTTCCACCACTTTAAACTCATGGCGGGATTTAACATGAACAGCATACCAGCTCGGTTGCGAGTCGCAACGATAAGCGCCTGAAATATCAGTTAATTCCATATTTGTCATAAATAATAAACTCTTTCAGGATTTATACCAGCCTTATTCATCTTTTCACTTGTCATGCCGTCAAGGGACGCAACCAGTATTGCATCATAGTCAATTCCATTGACATTCTCTATTGAATAGATGTCATGCCCGAAAAATCCCTTTCCCATCCCGCTGTCAGCAACAACACCAACGATCTTAAGCGGCAGCCCCCTTGTAGAGATGTAACATAACTCAGCAACCTCTCCATCGCCCCACAGAACAATATCCCTGACGTCTGAGGCCATCATCAATGCATAAGTCTGCTCAATCTTCTGCCGGACGTCTCTGAAATAGTCTATGGAGCGGTTCATGTAGCTGTAAGTAAGTTTTGCCTTCTCTGCAAAACCCTTGGGAGTGATTATATACTTGACTCTGTTTTTGGGAAGATTTTTGACCTTTATGTGTCCCTTATTATAAAGCCTTTTTACATACGCATTAACCAACCCGAGGGCAATCCCAAGGCGGTCAGCCAATGCCCGTTGAGTAATCACCGACTCCTTTGTAAGCTCGTCAAGCAGCCTGAGGGATATATCCTCAAGCGGATGATTGTTCATACCATGAACAATACCACATAAAAATAGTTTTAGTCAATAGGTGTCGGGGAGTACTTACTTCAAATATTAGCTGCTAAAAAAGATTAGCTGTAGAAAGAAATTTTTTAAGGGCAACTTCGCGTTTCTCAGGCGTATAGTTAATTGCGAGTCTTGTAATTTCTGTGTCAAGCACGGAATACGCAGGACGTTTTGCAGGGCGGGGAAACTCCTCGGAAGTTACCGGAATTATCTCTGCTCTTATGCCTGCCACTGAAATAATCTCCCTGGCATAATCAAACCAGCTTATGCCGTCTCCTGAATCATCGGTGATGTGATATATTCCGAAACTTCCGCTTTCAATCAGTTTTCTTATCCCGGCAGAGAGATTTACAGTATAGGTCGGAGAGCATATCTGGTCTGTTACAACTTTCACTGCACCGCGCTCTTTTGCAAGCCTGAGAATCGTCATCACGAAATTATTATCCCCTCTGCCGTAAAGCCCGCTTGTCCTCACTATGTAAAACTTGTTCATAATCCATTGCATATATTTTTCTCCAGCAAGCTTTGATTCTCCGTAAATACTCAATGGATTTGTAGCGTCAAACGGCGTGTAAGGTTTATTTTTCCTGCCGCCAAAGACATAATCTGTGCTTATATGGCATAAAGGAATTTGCATCTCTGCGCACGCAATAGCAAGGTTCTGAACGCCTATGCCGTTTACATGGAATGCCTTTTCCCTTTCTTCCTCAGCCAGATCTACCTTTGTATATGCGGCGCAGTTAATTACTACATCAGGCGCATTATTTTTTATATTTTTTATAACAGCGTCTTTTTGGGTAATGTCCATCTCCTGCTTTGAAAGCGGCATTGTCTCATTATTTTCTTCCAGTATAGATATTAAGTCCTGTGCGAGCATGCCTTCCGAGCCTGTAACGAGTATCTTCATCTCTCCCAAAATCCCCTGCTCTCAGCGCTGAGCCTTTCTTTAAGCGGTTTCCACCACCACTCATTACCCATATACCACCTAATGGTCATCTCAAGGCCTGCCTCTATTTTTACAGACGGCCGCCATTTTAATTCACGCTTTATTTTTGAATTATCAAGAGCATACCTGTAATCATGCCCGGGCCTGTCTTTAACGAATTTAATATGCCTTTCGCTCTTCCCCATTATCTTAAGAATGCTTTTTGCAAGCTCTATATTTTTAATTTCACAATTGCCGCCTGCATTATAAACTTCGCCTGCCTTGCCGTTATGCATGACGCTGTCAATCGCCGCACAAGTGTCCCCTACAAAACACCAGTCTCTCACGTTCTCCCCCTTCCCGTAAATGGGAATAGGCTTCTTCATCAAGAGATTCGTAATCATAAGCGGAATAAACTTCTCAGGGAATTGGTAATAGCCATAATTATTTGACGGCCTGACAATTACTGCGGGCAACCTGTAAGTTTCATGATATGCGCGAATGAGAAGGTCAGCCGAGGCCTTAGACGCCGAATACGGCGAATTGGGCGCGAGCATGGTCTTCTCCGTGAATTTTCCTTTACTCCCGAGGGCGCCGTATACCTCATCAGTTGAGATATGAACAAATTTTTTAATGGGAACGCTTCTTACAGCCTCAAGCAAAGTATGAGTTCCTAAAACATTTGTAGTCAGAAAGGGGAAGGAATTCTGGATTGACCTGTCAACATGCGTTTCTGCGGCAAAGTTTACGATATAGTCTGCATCGCCAAGTACATTTGCAACAAGTTTCTTATCCTCAATCCTTCCATGCACAAAACGATACCTTTTATCTTTCTTTATATCTCTCAGATTTTCGGGATTTCCGGCGTATGTCATGGCATCTATGTTCACAATCTCATAGTCCGGATACTTCTTCAGGATATACCTGATAAAGTTTGAACCTATGAATCCGCATCCGCCTGTAACAACTATCTTCATTTTTTACTCGACCTTCTCTATCATCAAGGACAGGAGATTGTCCTTGAGCGGTTTTTTTTGCCGATATTCGACAAAATTCTTACAAAAAATAAAGAGGCAAAAACCTCGGAATCCCGACTTAATGTCGGGGCGAGAATGAGCGAAAGGATGATCTCCTGTCCTTAAATTATTCAATCTTAAACGGACCCTCAGCATCATCTTCATACCTGATTTCATCAACCTGTTCTCCCTTGTTCCATCCTCCATAAAGCCTATCAGGGAAGTTCAATACAATTGCGTCCTTCTCCCCTGTATTTTTATATGCATGGACAACTCCCGGAGGCACAACCACTATAAGCCTGTCTGCATCTTCCAATACCTTTTTATTTTTATGCGTGGGCGAATCAATTCTATTATCCCATAAATAAAGCCTGAATTTGCCGAGGAAACAGAAGTAGTCCGTCTGCTCTCTGTGTTCATGGGGCCCCCTCACAACACCCGGATAAGTAACAGACATGTAGCTCATCGCAGGATCAAAACCATCTATTTCATCTTCCCTGAATAACTCCATGAGCCAGCCGCGATTATCTGAATAAGATGTCAGTTTCCTTACTTTTACACCTTCTATATCGCCATCGGTAAACATGCCTATATAGTCAGACCTCAACTGTTGAGTCATCCCCTATCATCAGGCGCAGCGCTCTATGACGAACCGCATTCCTTATAATTTTTGTGTTTTTACCTATAAGGCTGTCTTCAAGCCTTTCAACCCCTGAAAGAAATGCATTGCTGAGAATTACAGAGTGCTCGATAGAAGAATCTGTTACAGTAACATTGCTGCCAATGCTTGTAAACGGGCCTATGAATGAATTCTTAACCTCAGAGTTCTTCCCTATTACAACAGGCCCCCTGATAATGCTATTCACAACAGACGCTCCTTTTTCTACTGTTACTCTTCCAAGTATCTGACTCTTGCTGTCAACCATCCCATTAACCTGCCGCTTTATATATTCATCAAGAACTATTGTATTTGCATAAAGGATGTCGTCTTTTTTGCCTGTATCAAGCCACCAGCCTTTTAAGACTTCACTTTTTACCCTGCCGCCCATGCTTATAAGCATTTGTATCGCATCCGTTATTTCAAGCTCGCCTCTGAACGATGGGTTTATCTTATCAATAGCATCATGTATCATTGCAGTAAATATATAGACGCCGACAAGCGCAAGGTTTGATGGCGGATTTTTAGGTTTCTCTACCAGTTTAACTATATTGCCCTTCCTATCAAGCTTTGCCACGCCAAATTGTTTTGGATTATCCACTTCCTTAAGAAATATTGCGGCATCAATGGGCTGTCTTTTAAATTCCCTTACCGCATCTTTGACGCCATGTGATAGAAGGTTGTCACCAAGGTACATTATAAAATTATCCTTTTTCAGAAAATTCTTAGCAGTCCTAACCGCATGTGCAAGCCCTGCAGGCTCTGCCTGCAATATATAAGTTACATTAACACCCCACCCCTTCCAATCCTTTACATACTGCTTCACCTCATTTCCTGTTTCAGGTGAAATAATTATGCCTATATCTTTTATTCCCGCATCTTTTATATGCCTGAGAACATAGCCGAGTATGGGCGTATTTGCTATAGGGACAAGCTGCTTGGCTGTTGTATAGGTCAGGGGCCTGAGCCTTGTCCCCTTTCCGCCGCTTAATATCAATGCCTTCATCATAAACAAGTTATAAGTTGAAAGTTAAAAGTTATGGGGTGTATTATAACAGAAAGAAACAAGCAGAAGTGTTAGTGAATAGTGTCAGTACCTTCACCAAAAAACAGACACTGATTGGAGGCAGGATGAGGACTATCGCAGTTACAGGTTGTGCAGGATTTATCGGGTGGAAGGTCTCGGAAAAGCTGCTTGAGAAGGGTTATTCTGTTGTCGGCATTGACAACATGAATGATTACTATGACCCTAAACTCAAGGAGTGGAGGCTCAGGCAGTTAAGAGTTAAGAGTGAGGAGTTAAGAGTCAAAACTCCAAACTCCAAACTCCAAACTCCAAGCTTCAGCTTCCACCGGTGTGATATAGGTGATTTTAATGAAATCAAAACAGTATTTGCTGACAATAAGATAGATGCGGTTATCAACCTTGCCGCAAGGGCAGGTGTGCGGGCATCAGTGGAAGACCCGTGGATATATCTTGATACAAATGTCAAAGGGACATTGAACTTGCTTGAATGCTGCAAAAACTCAGATACAAAAAAATTCGTACTTGCCTCTACCTCAAGCATCTACGGACTTAATGCCATGCCTTTTAAAGAAACCGACAACACAGACCGGCCATTAGCTCCGTATTCTGCAACAAAAAAAGGCGCAGAGGCGATATGCCACAGCTATCATTATCTTTCAGGCATTGACATAAGCATCCCAAGATACTTCACTGTGTACGGCCCTGCCGGCAGGCCTGACATGAGCATATTCAGATTTATTAAAAACATTGACAACGGAAGACCAATCCCTGTCTTTGGCAATGGGAAACAAACAAGAGACTTTACCTATATTGACGACATAGCTGACGGAACAATAAAATGCCTTGCGCCGTTCGGCTACGAAATCTTTAACCTCGGCAGCGACAGCCCTGTGGAACTGATGTATGTAATAAACCTGATAGAACAGCATCTCGGGAAAAAAGCAGATATAGAATGGCTGCCTATACACCCGGCAGACGTGCTGGCGACATGGGCGGACATAGAAAAGTCTAAGGGAAAACTCGGCTGGAGACCAACTGTCTCAATAGAAGAAGGCGTACAAAATACAGTTGACTGGTACCTCAAAAACCGAGAGTTTTTAAATAAGCTTAAGGATTAGAAGTGCCTGTTGCATATCTAAAAAATATATAGCTATCACCTATCAGCTTTTTCGCTTATCGCCAACTTCTGTGCAAGGTCTTTTACCTGAGAGGCAAGCTTAGTGATCTTTAGAGAGAAATACAGATTAATCAGTATCAGGAACACAAAGCCAAAGATAAAGAGAGTCGTTGTCGGCGTCTTTGCGCCGATAAGGCGTGTAAGCCACTCAAGGAGGTCATACCAGAGAATAAGGGCAATAATTCCGAAACCTGTCAGGAGCCAGATAAATGAATATTCTTCAGCAAGCTTTCTTCTCCTCACCAGCTCAATAATGACTAAAAACAGACCTGCGCCTATTGTCAGGGCAAATATTTTTTGTTGAACAGTCATAGTCTTTACTCCTTTCTAAGAAGTGTAACAAAAATAGAAAGCATCATTTTAAAGATATAATACATCGGTTTAAGAATTCCGCCATGCATAGACCTCTTGGCTGCATTATGCATTATAACAGGAACTTCTTTAAACCTGAAACCCTGTCTGTGAAGCATTATAATCACATCCGCATCAGGATAATCCGCAGGATAAGCATCGCTTGCATAAAATTCCATCACCTTTTTGTTTAAAGCCTGAAACCCGGATGTAGGATCTGTTATCCTTCTTCCGGTTAAGACTGATGTGATAATGCCGAAGAAGTACATTCCCATCCTTCTCACAAAGGGCGCCTTGTAGTTTCCTTTATCAAGAAATCTTGACCCTATTACAACGTCAACCTCATCCTTGAGAACAGGACTGGTAAGCGCCTCTATTGATAACGGGTCATGCTGTCCGTCAGCATCCATCTGAACTGCAAATTCGTATCCCCTGTTCAACGCATATTTAAAACCTGTCTGAAGAGCTGCGCCATAACCAAGATTGAAGGGCAATTCTATTACCCTTGCTCCTGCAGCCCTTGCCTCGCTTGCAGTACTATCATCTGAGCCATCGTCCACAACAATAATGTCAGCATTGCCGAATTTCCTTATGCCAGCAATTGTTGTTGCTATCCTTCCTGCTTCGTTGTATGCAGGGATTATGACAATAAGATTATCTATTTCCATTTAATTACTCTCACGGGTTAAAACATCCGTGTAAAGTTTAATGTATTCAATAGTCTCTGTCTTAATTCCTTATCATTATCTTCATAACAACCTATTTTAAAAACCCCTACAGCTTTTTTGCTACTATCAAACAGTGAAGACTGATCATCCATAAATAGAATGGCAAATTCTTTGTATACGTAATCTCAAATCCATTTTTCTCTAAAATATTTACCACCTTTGTAGGATGCCATTGTTTAACATGTCCTGCATTATAAAAGGCTTCTTTAAATTTAAGAGTCAGTACCCTGACCAACTTAAAAATACTATCATGTGGGAAAAGTAAAATTAGTTTACCACCTTTTTTTAAAACCTTATATATCTCTTTTATAGCTAATTCAGGATATTCAAGATGCTCTATCACCTCTATGAAAAGGACACAATCGAAGGACTCTTTATTAACTGACAATTCATATGAACTTCCATCATAAGCTTTCAAACCATATTGTTTGCATATGCTTACATTTTCATGAGAAGGGTCTATTCCAAAAACCTCTGCATCAGGGAATATCTGTATTATTTTCTCCATTAATATTCCTTCCCCACAACCTATATCGAGAATTGTTTTCTCATTGCCTGCATCTATAAATTTTAAGATTTCTTTATCTCTGTAATCCCAATAGCACCTTCCTATCCCCCCCTTCCTATATTGCTCTCTCTGATAGATTATACCGTCTTTAGAAAGATTTACATCAACAGGCATAGCATCTCCTCATAATTTATATTTTCCATTTTCATCTAAAAACATCCTGTATCACAATTCAGGCATCAATAAAATGGAAAAAGAGCAAAAAATCAAGCACTGCCGAGTATTTTTTCATACAGTTCAAGCATTTTCGCTACCTCGGCTTCAAAGGAAATCATCTTGATGAGATGTCTGTTCTGTCGCCCCACCGATTCGCTTAATTCATCATCCTCTAAGAACTTTTTGATTGTTTCAACAAGGCTTTGCCTGTCACCAGAGAGATACCTGCCCGGATTATCTAACCCAAGTACTTCTGCAAAACCAGGAAAATCAGGATGAATGATCACCTTACCGTACGCCATGTATTCAAAAACCTTATGAGGTAGCGTTACCCTGGTGATTGGAGTTGATTTGTAGGGTATTACACAAAGCTTCGCGCTATAAATCATATCCCAGAGGTTCCATCTGTCAACGAATCCTAAGAATTTCACCCGGCCGGCGATTCCCTTCTCTCCGATGTACTGCTGGAGTCTCATTTTGTAATGGCCTTCGCCAGCAATCCTGAATTCTATGTCATAAGTTTTTATAATTTCAGCGAATGCATCAATGAATTCGGCAAGCCCTATTAAATTCGAATAGAGAGTTCCAGAGTAAAATATATAATTATCTACTTTATGTTTTTCCGGCAATACTATGGCATTGTATCTCGGATCTGTATTCATCATGACCATAATACTAATCCTATGCATATAATCACTTAAAAACTTCCTCGTTTCAATAAAAGATTTCTTTGCTGTTGCACTTACAAAAAGCAATCCTCGGCTTCTTTTCGTTGCTTGCCTCTCAAAAAAAAGAGCTATTCTCAAATATATCGTCCTTAAAATTGGGTTAAACTCTACAGCACTAATGGTTTCTAATGCAGCATCGTGAATATCATAAATCATAGGAATCCCCATAGAAGAACAGGCAAGCGCAGTTACAAAAGGCATTGTATCTGGTGGGTTATGAACATGCACAATGTCAGGCTTCAGTTCCTTCATGACATTCAGTATCCTTATGCGCGAAATGAAAAGCGTTCCCATCTCCCTCAAAATTGCATTTTTATTATTGAACAACACCGGCAGTACCCTGACACCATCAAAAAAAGGGTCAGACAGTTTTTTCATCCCCCCTTTTTCTATTATCTCCGGGCAGAGAAGTGTAACCTCCATCCCGTTACCTATAAGCCCCCTTATCTGCCTCATGCATCTGATAGATGTGCCTATCATGGGAATAATCGGAATGGGCATAATACACAAAACCTTTTTACCTTTCAAAATGTTCATGATTTTACCTTTATGCGCCATTTGAATTTATAGGGCAGATTTACAATCCCTGAAAAAACTGCTTTTTTAGCATTTTCTGACTTTCCATAGGAATGCGAATATAAATACCCCTCAATGGTTTGAGACAATGTGTTATCCTCGAATTCGACCATTATATTAATAAAACTATTAGTCGCCCTCAGATCTCTTTGAGATAGGCGCTGCAAGAAAAAATCAGGAGCAAAATGCAGAGAAAGTTTTAAACCCGCTCTGTCTGTTCCTGATAGTCTGTCTTCAAAAATATATTCCCTATCATTCTCCCTGTACAGTATGCTGCGCTCATGCACGCATCTGTTCTTTAACCTCTGATACCCATAATGTTCACCGGCAAACAGCACCTCTGACTCATTTTCATGCCATTGCTTGCAAACAGCCTTTGTGTTGTCAGGGAGGATAAACAATAAATTCGCCTGAAACGGATTCTGTTCTTCATCATTTATCATTATAGTATTATGGCTGCCCGTAGAGCGGAATCTATTTCTCGATACAGGCTCAGACGTATACACATATGTCCCGGGATCCACTATTACATCTGCACCGTTCACTGATAACTCAAAGGACAACTTGTCATTGTGTGCATGCCCGCCATTGCCGTTCTGACCATTTTTACCGTTCGAGATAATCATATAATTATCCTTATCCCTCATAACATACCAGCCCGCGACAGGGAATGCCCTGCTACAAAATTCATAAGGGCTTCTCGCCGGCATGTAATACCATATCTTCAATGCCTGAGGACCAAAGACCCATAAGACAGGCAACAAACAATCAGGATAATTATTCTCTTTTTTGTCAGAATATAATACCTTAAACTGAGGGTCATCAAAATATATAGCTGCTAAAGGCAGCAGATACCGCATATCCAGAATCTCTGTATCAGGGGACTCAAACTTTAAAAATCTTCCATTATCGTTGTCCCCTATCTGGGGCATCCTCCCATCCGGCTTAATCAAGTAAGGGACAGTTTCAAACATCTTCTTTAAGAAGAGATTATATTCTTGAGAAAACTCTACCCTGTTTCTCTTGGCAAGCAACGCGGGATAAAAAAACAGTTCAAGGACAAGCCTGTGATAACACGTTGAAGCCTCGAAATCGCAGCCGTCATCATAAACCTGCTTTCTTATTTCAGACTCGAGTTCTTTTTTTGCAAATATAAGCCATTCCTCAGATTCCCTAAATTCAGGAACCATCATTGCTATGAAAAAGAGTCCTGCAATATCAGAAAGATAGTGGTTTGAGGTCAGGCCTGTCGTATTCTCAAGGTGAGACCTTATAAACCGGGCGTGTACAAGCAGGCTTTTGAGGAACAAGGCCGTAAAATCACTTGTCATGTGGCATGAAGGTTTGACGAATTCCCAGCCAACAAGCCAGTTTGCAGCCCTTATCGCAACATCCATTGTGCATGCCCAGTTGGGTCCAATCTTGACCGGATTCTTTTTGATCCAGTCTGTTATCTGGTCAACGAATTCAGCAGCATATTTCTCATTCCTGCTGATCTGGTATGCCTGTCCGAGAAGTATCAAATGCTGAAACCTCGAAAGCTCCCACGGAACTTTTATATCGCCCTTGCCGTAAGGTATCTCAATATCCTTATAGAACTTCCGGGAACTCCACCTATAGCCAATCTTGAAATCAGAATGCCAGTCAATCTTTGCCCCTAAAAAAACTTCACCGCTTCCGAGAAGGTCAAACTTATGTTCGCATATCCTGTCAGCATGGCCTAAAATCTTCTTTGCTTTTTCAGGGCTATTTTTGTGAATACCCTTTAGATAAACAGATTTGTCAGGCAGAAAGATATTGGACCTTGATACAAATTTTTTGATGGTTTCAGAGCGTCCATCTTTTAGCGCTATTGAAAAATCATTATCGCTGATCCCATCACCAAGTGTCCTGGTTTTAATCTTTTCTATTCTCGAAAAAGCTGCCGTTTTAACAATTTCCATAATCTTTATTGCAGCCGACCGGGGGGGCAGGGAAAAAAGTCTTTTAATATAAAAAAAATAATTCGTCACTTATCGCCTTGAATCACCATGAAAAATCCAAGACCTGATGGAAGATTATTCAACAAGGGAGAAAATATTCTCTGCAAAAATCTCGGCCTGACCGCGTTTTTGTCGTAAGGCGTGACAACCGTAGTTATTTTAAGATTTTTAAATCTCTCAAACATCTTTTTTGCCTCTTTTACTGTATATGCCTTTGTTCCCTTGCTTTCAAGATGGTTTGCCAGAACATCGCTGAATGTTTTGAGAGGTCTCACTTTCAGAAGCCCGTGGTATAGATAAAGGGCAAAGACCAGTAAAGAATACCTGTGATATATCATCACGCATATCTTTCCTCCTTTTTTACAAATACGATAAATCTCATCAGCAGCCTTCTGGGTATCAGGTGTATGATGAATCACTCCCCATGAATAGACAAGGTCAAAGGTCTCAGCCTCAAATGGCAGGTTCTCTGCATCAGCCTGCTGAAGATGCGAGTCTAAACCCTCAAGCTCAAATCTTTTTTTATTAAGTTCTATTGCAGCAGAGGTAATGTCCACTCCTGTAAGGATCGCCCCTGCCCTTCCGAACTGTATATGGTCAGTTCCGGCCCCGACGCCTATTTCAAGGACTCTCTTGCCCCTCCATCTCGTAAACTGGGCAAAGCTGTGTATAAACGGCTCAACACTATACCTATGTTCTTCTATTTCCCCAAAATACTGTTTCAAATCTTCCTTGCTCCTTGCAAACTCAGTCCCGCAGGGATTCTTCTGCCAGTAATCGTGAACTATCTTCTTTAAGTCATCCACATTATTTCCTTCATATTAATTTTTTGCTCCTTTTATCCAATATTGCTTCAAGAGCATCAACTATCTTTCTCACATGTTCTGTCCAAGTATATTTCACAACAACTTCTTCTCTTGCATTCCTTCCCAGTTGCGCCATAAGCCTCTTATCTTCTGCAAGCCTGATAATCCCTTTTGACAGATCATCAGCATCTCCCGGTGTAACCAGCCATGCAGTCTTCCCATGAGCAAGGACTTCACCTATCTGATCAAGGTTGCTTGCCACAATCGGCTTTCCCATTGCCATATACTCAAAGAGTTTTGTGGGAGAGCCGAAAAAAGGAGTACCATCAGGATTTCTAACATGCGGGGAAATAAGCATATCGCATGCAGCAAGATATTCAGGCGCATCGTTCTGCGGGATCAGTCCGGTGAACGTCACATGTTTCTCCATGTTATCACTGCTGATGATCTCCTTTACAAGCGGCATGGTCATTCCATCGCCGATAAAAAGAAAATGCAGGTTTCCGTATGCTTTCACAATATCCTTGACCGCAGCAGCAAGAACCTCTGCGCCATGCCACCTGCCGAATGTTCCGATAAATCCGGCAACCAATCTTTCTTCAAGCCCCAGTTTTTTTCTTGTCCTGTTGCCATCAATATCAGGCCTGTATCTCTCAGCATCCACCCCATTAGGGTTAACAAGTATCTTGTCAGTGTCAATGCCCCTGTTGATAAGCTCGTCCTTAAGCGGTTTCGAGACAACGACTATAATATCCGCTGCCTTTAGATTCGCAATCTCAATCCTGTCTGCAAGTTTCTCAAAAATCAGAGGGGTTCCCCAGTTCTTTGCCACCCAGACATCTGACCCATTGTATTCAAGGACAAAAGGCACTTTAAATTTACCTGACAACAGAGCACCAGTGTAGTTGAACATGGAGTAACGCTGATAGATCATCCCCGGATGCCTGCCCCTGTGACATTGTCTCAGAAACGAATTGAGGATCTCTGCATATCCTACAAATGACAGTTCACGAATATTTCTGAGCCACCGTCTGCGATCAACGTAATGTATCGGGATGCCGGTGTCTTCCACTGCCTTCATGCGGATAGAACCTGCATACTCAGGCTGATAACCGCTCGCAATAAACCCCTTGATGACTCCTGCAGTGTGGGCCACTGAACCTCCGGCTCTTAGTTCCTTTCCAGGGTCAGTCCTTAGATACAGGACATCATGAGATTTCATAAGCCTTGGGCTGCCTTTTTTCATTGTTCCGAGGGAGAGTGAGCGAAGTCGGGCCAACAAGAAAATCACAGGCATGCTTACCACATCAAGAAAAACATTAAAAACAAATCGTATGCCATCAGTCTTCATGACCTTCTGCTTGTACCCTGAAGTGTCTAATAAAAACCGTTCCTTTGCCCGCGAAAAAACAAGCAGCATGCCAATAGCATCAAGTGCGTCACCCGATCGAGCATCAGGGACATAAGCTATGCAGCAATCAGTGCGCAAAGCAAAATAACGCATAAGACTCTGAGGATCGAACACAAGCTTGCGAATGTCAAAGAATGAGATCTCTGCGTCTGAATATGCTGTCTTGACTGCCTGCTCAGCTTCAGGCCTGAGATATGAAAAGGTTAAACAGCTGATTAAGAAAGGGGACATTATAAGATTCTTTCCATTAGATGTCTTACAACAATGGTATTCTCAAGACAATGAATTTTCAATGGTTATTTTTCTGCAAATGCAATTACATACCACCCAAGATAAGGTTCTAACCATCTTTCGAAGAACCTTGGTATAAATCTCGACACAACCGGAATATGTTCACGTTTGAAATGTGCAATCTTAAAATCGACTGTTGAAAAATCTTCCAGAATAATGCGCAGTCTCTTTTTCGAATAAGTCTTTACTAACGGCTTGATGTTAATTCCGTCAGCCCCATGCTCTATTGTGGACATTAACCCTCTGTAACCCATTTTTTTTAATTTTCCTGATATTAAACCTTCATAAAGTATTTTTGAAAAAATATGAAACCCACTATAGGTATGGTAAAGACTGAGGACGAATAGCCCACCGGGCTTTAATACTCTGTATGCCTCAGATACACATCGAACAGTATCAGGTGTATGATGCAAAACCCCGTGCGAATAAACAAAATCAAAATCATTAGACGGAAAGTCAATATCGGCACTGTCGCATAATTTTAAGACGCACTCTTTCCCATGAAGTTTGAAATTTAATTTTGCCAGCTTGTGGTGTTCTTCTGTAATATCGATCCCGTATACTTCAGCGCCCTCATCGCAAAATGTCAGTAAATCAGTACCGATACCATGTCCTATTTCTAAGAGTTTCTTGCCTTTTGACATGCTAAAATCTATTGTTTCTTTCATCCATGTGTCGGTAACTTCATATCGGCTACGGCGTATCTCATCAAAGAACTTAAGAGATCCATATTCAATACCAGCAAGATAGTCCCCTGTTCCGCAAGGATTAGTATTCCACTGTTTTTTAGTCTCCAGCTTATCTTTGTTCATCGCATATACTCCTTCCTTCACCCAAGGCTGAACTGCGCTATAGCATCAGCTGTCAAAACTCTGTTAAAGCAATTTTGGGCAAACAATTCTCTGAATACATCAAGTCTCTCCAAACTGTAGTTAGCTTATCCTTTCGCAATTTTATTTTATCTTTCGCGATAAATTGCGCAAAGACTTCAGTCAATTTGTGGTTTTACTGCCTCTGACACAATCCATTTAAACTTAAAGCTATCTGTAAGTTTTATTTCATCAACTTCGTTAAAATGAATATCTATAGACTGACCAAGTAATTTCTTAAACTCAAAAGAAAGCTTATTTTTTTCTTTTTCCAATACCAAGCCATTGCCGTTTTTATTAACAATACAATTCAATATTACATCTTTATCTTTTGTTTGAACTATCTGTACTGATGTAATGACCTTAAGATTTTTAAAGGGAAAGGTAACAACAGCCGGGGGTATAAGCTCATCTTTCTCATCAACCAGATAATCCTCAAGCCTCCCTCCAATCTTAGTAACAAGAGGAGTATAACCTCTTCCGCATTCAGGACATGGAGAATCAGACCAGTCAAGAAGCATGTCATTCATCTGATAACGTATGAATGGGGTCGCTTTGTTAATAAATCCTGTCCCAATAACATTGCCTAATTCTCCTTTTTCAAGATATCCGTAAAGCGGATTAAAATGATATACCTTATTAGTCTTACACCAGGAACCCAAAGCAATTCTTTCAGCACATCCATAATGCGCGATAATGTTTTCCGGCATTAAACAGTCATTAATAATATCCACTTGCCATTCATAAACATTTTCAGAGGCAAGAAACACGCCCTTTATCTGGTAATCGACAGCCAATTTATTATCACGAAGAAGCAGACATAATTTTGCAATGGCACTGGGATAGCCGTGAATATATTTTATCCGGGAATCATTCATAAATCTTATCATTTCTTTGATATTGTCCCGCATATTTACTGCAGAAAATCTGAAAACGTTTTCACCCGGGACCTTGGCTATAGGAGCTGATTGAATCCCCCTGATTTCAATTCTTTTGTCGTGAGGATAAAACCCTGCCTGTGCCCACTGATGGTATATAGCGGCCTTATTGATTTCATTTCCCACAAGATCAGTATAAAACTGAAATGGGGAACCGCTTGTACCGCTTGTTGTTGCTATATCTAATCTTTCGGAAACAACCGTAAGATCGCCGGCATTCTTAAGCATATCCTTCTTTACGAGCGGTATTTGTTTCTTGAAATCACCAAATGACTTAATTGATTTAATATTTACACCGTGCTCATCGTAAAGATTTTTGTAAAAAGGGCTGTTCGAGTATGCGTAATGCAAAGTCTGTAATAATTTTTCAAACTGCAATTCTTTGAGTCTGTCAGCACTGTAATATTGGGCCTCTTCTAAAAATCGGTAATAATCTCTGAAAGCTTTTTTCATCTGTCTTTGATACGGCAGGGCATACAAGGTGTTACATAAATAGTCAAGTTTTGGATTGCTGCTTATTAATCTTCCTATCAGTTTCTTCATATTTTGGCGCAGTTATCTTTTGACCAAATCAAAGCAAAACCTCTTGAATCCGGCAAGTTCATCACGTGTAAAATAGCTATTGAATAGCACAATAACGGTGTAAATGCCAAGAAGCAACGACTTCAATATAACAGAGAGAATGAGTTCTGTGTTAAGCCAGGTTGAAAAATAATAGAAAATCGACGTCAGCGCCAGTATGAATAGAAACTTTCCGTACTGAAACGGCACATAATAGACCCGGCTCACTGCAAAAAAATAGCAGAGAAGGACTATAAAGTATGAGATAGTAGTGGCGATGGATGCGCCCAAAATGCCGTAGCGCGGAATCAGGATAAAATTAAGCCCGATATTAATGGCAGCCGCAAACAGCCAGAATATTCCTGATATCCAATTTTTTTTTACTATTTCGATGGCATAGGAAAGCAGATTAACCGAGCCATAAAACACATAAGAAATACACAAGATATACACAACCTTCCAGCTCGTATAATACGACTTATCCGCCATTACCATGATGGCTTCTCTTGAAAACATAGAGATGACAAGGGAAATAAACAGGATTGCAGCCAGATAATAGCGAAAAAAATCTGCAAGGGTTTGTTTGCACTTCTCAGGTGTGTTTATCAATGAAAAGATATATGGGGTAAAACCTCTCATGGGCTGTACAGCAAATAACGGAATTATTGCTGCGAATCTGTATCCCAGAGAATACAGGCCTACATCATTAAGGGTTTGATATTCCTTCAGAAAATAACGATCGGACAGTTCCAGTATAAAAGATGCAATCTGCAATGGGATAAGAGGCAGAGAATATTTAAGCATCTCTTTTATTTTTTCAAAAGAAAAAAACAGCAGGTTTTTTTCTGAGAGGGAAGAAAAAAGCAGCACAAATTCAAGGCCAAAACCAATAATTTGCGCCAAAAGAATTCCTTTGATAGACCATTTAAAATAAACAACGAATACTATGGTGCAAACGATTGATATTAACAGAGTAATCACATTTATGGTCACATATTTTCGCGCTTTATCCTGCACCATCAGAAGATTATAGAAGATCTGGTTATGGACGGTTATAAATGACGAAACGAGGATAAGTTTTAAATACAGTGCGCCGTTTTCAAAGTTGAACATGCGCGCAGCAATGTTATCGGAAAGAAAAAAGAACAGGACAAGAAAGACAGCGGAAAAGAAAAATGTAAACCAGATCGCAGATGAAAACAGTTCTGTCCTATAATGGTTATCCTTATTATCATAATAATTCCTGACGTACCCGCTGCTTATCATCAAACCAAACAGGATTGCAATAATACTTCCGGTCATTGAAACAATCTCGAGGCTTCCATAATCAGACGGTAAAAGGACCCGTGTGTAGAGAGGAAGCAATAAAAACTGTATAAACCTGGACAATATCCCTCCGAGCCCATACACTGACATTGATTTGAACGCTTTTTTCATCAGGTCTCGATCATTAAGAAAAATACCGGGCTGCTTCTTATCCCTGATACCCTATTTCCCGGTAAATTTGAAGCAAATCAGAAACTACAACATCAATAGCGTGATATTTTTCGACATAGGCGCGTGATTGTTTGCCGATCTCATGCCTCAAGCCCGCATCCAGTATCAGTTTTTTCAACACTGAATAAATAGTATCAGGATTTGCATTTACAATCGGAATGTCAGGCGGATATTTATCAATCAGGTCTTTACGGACATAAGTGATAGTCGGCTTTCCTGAAGCCATTGCCTCAACTGCTGTCACACCGTGCGAGCCGCATCGGAGTTCGTCAACATAAATATCGCATTCTGCCATCTGTTCATATACCTGCTTCTGAGTAAGCTGCCTGATCATCCTGAATTCGAATGAAAGCCCTTCAGCCTTCAATCGTTCAATTGCAGATTCAATATATTCAGTTCCCTTAGCCCATCGCTCTGTTGGTATATGCATCACTACAGGGCACCCATTGTTTTCATCAGGAAATCGGCATTTCATTTCTTCCAGACTCACAGGCTGGCGGAATATAAACACTTTCTCAAAATATGGTTCAATATATTCTTTCATCTCACAATCTGTAGCTGCGAAACGGATGTATTTTGAAATCGAAGACAGCCATTTTCGTATTCTTGTATCTCGCTCCTCATCCGGCATTCTATAAAAATATGGATTTCGCGCGCGCGCCATGCTCACTATTCTTGCATCTCCACCGCCGAAACTTATTATCATAGGTATATTCATCGCCTTTAGAATTCTGCCTTCAAAAAGATGATGCTCAAAGTTCAGGATTCTTGAGCCATGATAATGGACAAGACTGCATTTTAAAAGCATCTTGCCTAAAAAAATAATCTGTTTTAAATATATGATAAGCTCTTGTTCGTTGACACTATATACAGCATCGTCATAGGGCAACTTCCTGTCTAAATCAAAAACATCCCCTACTAATGCTGTAGCATTAATGCTGTTGATGCCGCGTTCTCTTAATCTCCGCGCGATCTTATATGGCCAGCCCGCAAGATTACCGTATTGAAGAATATATTTTCCGCTCATGCTGTTTTGTTTTGTATATTAGATATTATTCTTTGAGGTATATTTGATATAAAAACTCATGGGGATTAGATCCATTTTAGCCATCAGCCAGAAGAAAGGCCGCATCCGCTCGAAGAGTTGCTTGTAGGTCCTGAACTCCTTGAAGTACCGTTTTGGCATCGTCATATATTGCTCGAACTCTTCATCGGAGAACCCGAGGCGCTTTTTCACCATAGTAACTAGTTCTGGATCGTATATGGGTGGGGTATGGATTATCCTTAATCCCTCCTCACGCGCCATCTGATTGGAACGAATCAGGGCGGAGCATTCGACCAAGCGGTCGTCGACTTGAAACCGGCGTGGTAAAAAATATGTATGATAAAAAGTCGTTATCCTATTCTCAAGGTGATGTCCGCCGTAGCATTTCCACCCTAGATCTCCTGAAAGAAACTCCTTGACTTTGGTCTTATCGTAGGTGATATACCATAAAGGACGTATTTTCCTGATCCTTTTCAGCAGCATCCATCGTAGCTGGGAGGAGAGCCAGAGATTAGGGAAGGATCGCAGCTTTCTGGTGCCAAAAGTGTTTTGTATACTCTCAAGGTAGCGTGCATCCATATAAAGCCAGCCAAGGGGAAAAAGTCCCTCTGTGCGGAATGAATGGCCCTCGAAGATATGCTTTATCCCGTATTTTTCAGCGGCCATATTGAGCGTCGCTGCGAGGCCAAGGTCGGTCGGCATTTCAAGATCCGGAACACCTGCCTTGAAGAGCGACCGGTATATGTCATCATATTCCTCATTATCGACCACATAGGTAAAAAGCTCAACATCAAGGTTCTTTAATACATTGCTGATATTTTCGACCGCTACCATCGAGTCCCAGGTATTATCGAAATGTGCGGCAATGGGCCTTAGTCCAAGTTCTTTCGCCAGATAGATCAGGTACGAAGAATCACAACCTCCGCTTACGCCGACGACAATATCAAACTCCTTGCACTTGTTCTCTTCCTTGATCTGTGCCGCGATCTGTTTTATTTTTGCATAACCAGTATCGCCGGCAGTATAGTCCTTTTCGAGCTGGTCATGCATTTTGCAGTAATTGCAGACACCCGCCGCATCGAAAGAGATGTTGGGCACGGTTTCGTCATAGAGGCATCTGCTGCAGCGCACTTTCACTCTCGCGATGCGGTCTGTCCATTCTTCGATCCATTTCTCTTTTGGTGTGCCATTATTTAAATGCTCAGGATTGTTTAATGCGACCTTTCCTGTCTCTATATTTTTATGCATTTATTACTCCTTACCATTATGGCAGCGCTGTTTCGAGTTCCTGCCTCGCAGGAAAATTAATCAGAACTCCCCTTTTTTTCCCCTGATATACAACCATGCTCCCTGCAGCAACAGCAGATGCTCCACCCACTTTCACAGCTTCTGTGAAATCTGTGACTTTTCCAGCTCCTCCGCAAGTTATGACTGGTATTGTTACAGATGCTGTGACGCGCTGGATAAGTTCTATGTCATATCCTTCATAGGTTCCGTCCCTGTCAATGGATGTTAGAAGGATTTCTCCTGCCCCCATTTCCTCCATGTATTTTGCCCATTCCACAGGCTCATGTTTCGTTGTATTCCCCCCCCCATGAGCACAAACAACATATTTGCCCAGCCATTTCTTCTTCACATCTATTGCTATGATGACACTCTGGTTTCCGAAAAGACCAGCCATTTCTTTCACAAAAGCAGGGTTTTCAACTGCATAGGAATTAACCGCTATCTTCTCGACCCCGAGACTGAAAATCATTCTTGCATCTTCAATACTTCTTATGCCGCCGCCGTATGTAAGAGGCATGAAGCATTCACTGGCCACTTCTGAAATTATCTGGAAATTTGGTTTTTTATTCCCGGTGGTGGCAGTAATATCAAGCAAAATAAGTTCGTCTATTTCTTTCTCGTTAAATATGCGGATAGTATTTATCGGATCACCGATATAATTGGGATTCTTAAACTTTACAGTCTTGACCAGACCTTTGTTCCTTAAAAGGAGACATGGCATAACTCGGGTTTTTAGCATAATATCGGTTATGGGCTATCGGTTATCAGTTAACCAGTTATTTAGAAGCCTCATTCCGAACTTGTGACTCTTTTCCGGATGGAATTGGACGCCGTAAATATTGTCTTTCTGCACTGCCGAGGCGAATTCGTAACCATGGAATGTCCTGCCCGCGATCTCATCTTCCCTGTCACACACGACATGATAAGAATGGACAAAATAAAATCGCGGCGTTTCTTCATACCCCCTAGAAAAAATACTGTTCCTGTTGAACTCTACAGTATTCCATCCCATATGGGGCACTTTCAAATGTGCCTGTTCAGCACCAAACCTAAACCTCACGGTATGACCCTCTATCCAGCCGAGACCTGGAAGGGTCCCTTCCTCGCTGCTCCGCGTGAGCAACTGCATCCCGAGACATATGCCGAGGATTGGAGTTTTCTGGACCAAAACTTTTTCATTGAGGACAGACAGCAATCCTGCTTCCCGAAGATTGTTCATGCCATTGTCAAAAGAGCCAACTCCCGGCATGATCAGTTTGCTGGCTGAGAAAATATCATTAGTGTCCGAGGACAACTTTGAGGATACACCAATTTTCTTTAGCATGTTGAAGATAGAACCGAGATTGCCCATCTTATAATCAATAATGACAATCATAATTTAATCACGAGCCAATCTTATTTCCACTAAGATTTTCACTCAGAAAAATAGATGCTGCTTCGCCCTCTTTACCGTTATAATTAATCTCTATAATCTCAAGAAAGCCGTTTCTCAGCTTCACGTATATTTTCCCTCTATATTTAAAGATTTCCTTAAGGGATAAATTTTCTGCATATTTTACATTTTCAACATATCTTACTTTCCAAAAGATGATTTTTTTGCCATTTATATAGGAAAAAGCACCGGGATATGGTTTAGTCTGTGCTCGAATATAATTATATATCTCAACTGCGTATTTTTTTAAATCTATTACTCCATCTCTATGGGTCCGGGGTGGATAAACTTCTATCTTTGTCTTATCTTGTGGGGTAAAGGTAATGTTCTGGATATTATCAAGAACCCCTACTATCATCTCTTTCGAATATATAGTTGCCTTTTCGTACACGTTACTGATCGTATCTTTAAATGCTATCGGGAACGCTCTTTGTAAAATTATGTCGCCGTCGTCGACTCCATTGCCCAATTTAAAAAGTGTAACCCCTGTTCTTTTTTCACCGTTGACTATAGCCCATACAAGGGGAGCGTTACCCGCATACCTTGGTAAAAGAGATGCATGAATGCCCCATGCGCCATATTTTGCAGACATCCGTATTTTTTCGGGAATCATATAGTACCAACCAAGGACGAGGATGAGATCCGGCTTGAGCCGTTCGAAGATTTCTCGATAATCCATTAATCTTTTGCCAGGGACTGAATCCACTTCAAAATAATCTATATTGTGTTTTGCAGAAACACTACGCAAATCAGCATAGTTATAATTCTTCATCCTTTCGGAGTTGTATGAAATATTAAATTCTTCCGGAATAGAAAACACTGCTTTGACTTTAATTCCGTGCTGGATAAGACACAAGAGCATTTCTTTGCTAAATTGCGTTGCTCCCAAAAAAACTACGTCCATAATATTTCTCTCTGATCCATTCAGTTTGCTGGTTTCACAAATTTACTAATGCTTTCACAAATATGATTAACATCAACTCCCTCAAAACAGGGCAGTGTTATTGTGTTCTTTTCAAGAAATGCAGCGTTCGGCTGGATCTGCCCGTATTTATTCCTGTAATAAGTGGTGTTGCTTAGACAGTAAGTGCCGAGGGTTGATTCGATCTGATTGTTCCTGAGGTGAGCTATCAGTCCGTCTCTGTCCAAGCCTTCAGGAACTTTAAAGACTACTGATTGAACATTGTGAACAACATTGTCATCACATGTCTGCACCGCAAAACCAAGAGAGTTGAGTTGTTTGACATACTCGGCCTTTATCTTCTGACGGCTTTCGATAATGGAGTCTATCTTTTCGACCTGTTTAATTCCCATGGCAGCCTGTATCTCGGGAAGCCTGAAGTTATATCCGTAATCAACAAAATCCTGTTTCTGGCTGTCCACTACTGCGCCGTGATTGAGCTTTACCTCAAAAAACCGCGTATAGCCCGGTAAATTTGTGGTTATGGCGCCGCCCTCTCCTGTTGTAAGTAATTTTCTCGGATGAAAACTAAAGCAGGTCATATCTGCAATATTTCCGCATTTTATGTTGTTTACGCTGCTTCCAAAAGCACAGGCAGCATCCTCTATCAGAATCAGATTATATTTCTTGCAGATGTTTTTAATCTCCAATATCCCGCTCGGATTTCCCAATGCATCAACAAACATTACAGCCTTTGTTTTCCGGGTTAATTTCTTTTCTAATTCTTCAGGAAGCATATTGAATGTATGCAGATCAACATCTGCAAAAACAGGAATTGCTCCTAAATCTTCTATTACATTGGCGCTTGCAGGGAACGAAAAATCGGAAACTATTACCTCGTCACCGGCCTTGATGCCGGCTGCCTTCAGTGAAAGCCAAAGAGCGGTCGTAGCTGATGTAGTAAGAAAGGCATTACTGGCGCCGATATATTCCCTGATACGCTCTCTGAATCTCCCGACATACGGGCCTTTTGTGAGGATGCCGCTTTCAAGGATTTCCCTGAAATCTGTTTCTACCTCGTCAAAACTTATATATGGCTTTATTATCCTTTGCATTGCTCTATGCCTGATTCCTGAAGAAATTCTCATACCACTCAATAGTAGTCCTCAACCCTTCCTCAAACGGCGTGAGATGAAAATCAATAAGCGATTTTAGTTTCTTATTGCTTCCGGCATGCGAGATCACATCAGATTTCCGCGCCTTTTTGTAAATGATTTCACCTTTGTACCCCAATATCCCCACAATCATACTGACAAGGTCCTTGATTTTTATCTGATTCTCTACTGATATGTTTACGCTCTCTCCCGGCTTTAATTTTCCCAGGACTTTCATGGCTGCATCAACCGTATCCATAACATAAATAAAATCCCTGCTCTGCTCACCGGTGCCGTGGATCTCAGGCTGCTGATTATGCAAGATCCTGCAGACTGAAACAGGTATAACTCCGGCCAGATGACCTTCATAATTCTGCCTCGGACCATAATTGTTAAATGGCCTTACAATACAGGCATCGAGGTCGAACATCCTGACATAGCTCTCCAGGATAATGTCTGCTGATGCCTTTCCTGCAGCATAAGCTGTGGTAGGATGCATTGGATGGTTCTCATCCATGGGTTCATAAAGCGCAGTTCCATAAACCTCTGATGATGAAAAATGGACAAGCGATTGAAACATATGCTTCCTCTGCAGTTCAAGCAAATTAAGAATTACTCTTATATTTGCGTCGCATGCGTTCGAAGGATTTACAAATGAATAATTCAGGGCTTTTGTTGCGCAGCTAAAAACTGAATCGATCTTATGTTTTTCTATAATGTATTCAAGAGAAGACAAAATCTCTGCATCATCTTTATAAAGAATTGCTCTTTTAGAAATGGCATCTTTCAAATTCAATTCATTGCCGAGAAACATGTTATCAATTATTATGACCTGCGAAGCACCATCGCTAATTAGACGGTCAACGAGATGACTGCCGATAAATCCTGCGCCACCTGTTACCAGTATGTTTTTCCCTTTGATTTTCACAGTCACCTTTAATTTTAATAGATATAGTTATATACTTGAAGTTTTTTATCGAGTTTTGTAAACTTCGCAGGGGATCCGGATGCCAAATGCCATGGCGGAACATCTTTCGTGACCACTGAGCTTGCAGCAACAAAGGCCCCCTCACCAACTTCTATGCCAGGGAGAAGGGTTGCATTTCCTCCAATCGTTGCCCCCTTCCGGATAACAGGAGCAGTCAAGATATTATTTTTTTTCCTGATAGGATATTTATCATTTAGAAGCACACAATTAGGTCCTAAAAAAACATAATCTTCTATTACTGTTCCGGTAGGGATATACACACTCGACTGGATGCTGACATAATTGCCGATAGTTGTGTGATTGTCTACTACTACGTTCGTTCCGAGAAGCACATTGCTTCCGATTGTGCATTTTTCCCTTATTAGGACATTGTGGCCTGTTCTTACATCATTTCCCAAAACAGTGTCTTTATACACTGCTACCCCGGCGCGAAGGATTGTATTTTTCCCAATCCTGCAACCTTCATATGTCAGGTCTTCGAGTTTATGCCTGCCATCCCGTATCTCTAAAAAAATATCACCAGTCGGATAACCCAATATGACATTTTCCATTATCATAGTATCGTCAGCAACATAATTGGTCCCATAAAATTTTACAGACTCATGAATATACACATTTTTACCTTTTATTATCCGCACACTGCAACCTCCTGCAACTACAACTGGCTTTACCGATATGTTTTCTCCAACCGTATTTTTTCATTTTCATTTTTCCCCTGATCTCTTTCATTTGAAATACTGCTTCCACCAAAGTGCTAAATTCAAAAGACACCACTCCTGGTACCGGGCCATATGGCCATGCTCTTTTTCTAGGAAACGCATTACTTCTGTGCAGTCCAGAAAGTCAGTGCTGTTACAAAAATCTTTTATCTCTCTCCTGGACGTATCTTTCAGTTTTTCAAAAAACCACTCATAAACAGGCACACCGAACCCCTGTTTCTTCCTGTCAATAAGTTCATCAGGAATCAGTCCACGGACTGACTTCTTAAGTATATACTTTAAAGTCCCGTTTTTTGTCTTGATCTTCTCCGGTATGCTCATTGCAAGTTCAACAAATTTATGGTCAAGGAAAGGCACACGTCCTTCAAGGCTCACTCCCATGCTCATCTTGTCTACGCGCATAAGAAGGAGTTCAGGCAGACGCATATTAAGGTCCATATATGTCATCCAGTTGAGATAGGATTTTTCCCATGCCTTTTCTTCGAACCCTTGCCAGACAGGTTTGATCGCTTCCCATGACGAGAAATCCTTAAATTTACTGCGCAACCGAGGTGAAAGCAATCGTTTTTTCTGGGTCTCTGTAAATGTCTCTGCTCCGCCCCAAAATACAGGCTGGCCAATGGAAGCCCTGCGAAGCAATTCATAATATATTTTATTTTCCTTTCCAATGAGGCGCAGACCTTGAAGACCTAATTTTTTTATTATCGCGGGAAACGGCAGATCATTAAAACGCTGGAGCTGGAGGGAAGTCTTCCACCACTGGTATCCCCAGAAAAGTTCATCTGCCCCTTCTCCAACCTGACAGACAATCACGCCATTGTCTCTTGCCAGCTTCGAGACATAGTAAACCGGAACACATACAGGATCAGCGATCGGTTCATCCTGTAAATAGACCATCTGGGGAAGAAAGTCAATAAGGTCATCAATAGTAAGCAGCTTCTCATGATATTCTGCCCCGACCTCATCTGCCATTCTGCGGGCGTAGTGCAGCTCATTCTGATAACTCTGATACTCCCCTGCGTATCCTATAGAAAATGTCTTGACCCTGCTTCCCTCTCCTTCTGAAAAAAGGGCGGTATTTGTGCTCGAATCAATTCCACCCGACAAAAATACGCCTACAGACACATCACTTACCTTCCTGAGTTTTACCGATGTCCTCAGTTCAGAAAGAATCATTTGTGCAATGTCATCCTCAGATACATTTATCAGGGGTTTTGTATGGTCTAATACATCCCAGTATTTATTCTCCTGAATTTTGCCGTCTTCTTTTATTCTTAGCCATGTCCCACATGGAAGTTTCTTTATTCCATCAAATAATGTCTGCGGCGCAGGAGTTGTGAGGAAAGATAGATAATGATAAAAAGCTTCTTCGTGCACAGCACGCCTCTGATCGGGATCCTGAAGCAGCGCCTTTATCTCTGATGCAAAGGTAATTCGTCCGTTATGGACGCTGTAATAAAGAGGTTTGATGCCTATGCGGTCGCGGACAAGCCATAGTTCTCTTTTTCTTCTATCCCATAAGCCTATGGCAAACATGCCCCTGAATCTCTGAAGGCAGTCAATCCCCCATTCTTCAAATGCATGGATAATCACTTCTGTATCACTATGGTCTGTCCTGAATCTGTGCCCAAGTTCCTCAAGCTCCGGTCTGATTTCTGCATGATTGTAAATCTCACCGTTAAATACAATCTGAATAGAGCCGTCTTCATTTGACATAGGCTGATTCGCGGTCTCGGAAAGGTCAATGATCGAGAGACGGCGGTGTCCAAGACCGATCTTTTTATCAGGAGAGATCCACAAACCTGCACCATCAGGCCCGCGGTGCACCATTGTATCGCGCATGCTCACAAGAATATCCTCTCGAACTTGATAACTGCCGTTATTAAAAGATAGTATGCCGACTATTCCGCACATTTATTTAAAATTTAAGTGAAGTCCATCTTTAGCGTCTAAAATAATGTTTAAATAAATAACCAGTGGTATTTATTTCTCTGTCGCACCATTAACGGTTTTTTTGCCTTCTATACTTTGCTCCATTAATTTTCAAAAATCTGCTTCTCCACCTCAAAACTAATCTCTGTTGCCTGCACCTGCTGCCAGAGGGGGATCGCCTCTTTTTTGTTCTTAATAGCTTCTGCAAATGCCTTGAGTTCTTCCATATGCCCTTTTTCAATGGTCTTTGTCTCAAGCCCTTTATGTTTAATGCCGAAAACCTCAAGTTTTTTGTAATCGCTCATCTTTATGATCTTACCATCAAAGAATATCTCCATCTCTTCCTTGGGATGATCCTTTGAACCGAGTGCGGTATATATTAGATTGCATAGAGAGCCATCTTTGTATTTGATCGTTGCTATAAAATTATCATTTTTTGCGAATTGATCTGTTTTAGGAGATATAGATTTGGCTTCAAGAGATGCTACTTCTGAATCTGTAAAAAAATTAAAGAGGTCGTATATGTGACATGCCTCTCCGATGTTTCGGCCGCCGCCTTCCTCGCCATGCACCCAATGGGTCAATGGAATATATCCTGCATTCATCCTGTAATTTATTATCAGAGTGTTAATCCTTGATGTTGTCAGTTCCTTTGCCTTTTGCATGAATGGAGAAAAACGCCGGTTGAAGCCAACCATGAAGTTAGTTTGTAGTTCGCAGCTCGCAGTTCGGAGAAAAGAAGCAATGCTTTTAACGTCAGAGGGTATCTCCTTGCCTGCAAACAGAGAGCTGAGAGTTATAAGCTGCTCCCTGTTTAATGCCATAGGTTTTTCAACAAAAACATGTTTTCCTGCATTTATTGCCTCGACAGACACAGGGGCATGAAGATGATGCCTTGTGAAAATAAAAGCGATATCAATATCAGTGTCTTTAAGAATATCTGCGTAATCAGTTGTGGCATATTTCGCCTCAAACTGCAGGGCTACTGCCTTTGCATTGGTTCCGGTACGGCTCATGACCGCATAAATACTATATTGGTCATTTAGTTTATTCAGGTTCGGAAGGTGCATCGCCTTTGCAAAGTCACCAGCGCCTATAACTGCAACATTCAACTTTCCTTTTTTAGGCAACCAGTTAAAAGTTACGTCAACCTTAGAAATTAGCTTTGAGGAAACTTCTTCCCCGTCATATTTCAAGAGAACCATTAAAGGTTTTTCTTTTCCATCTTTTAACTCTGCATAAGCCTGAGGCGCCTCTCCGAGAGCATACTCTTTTTGTATCAAAGGTTTTATATTGATAATGTCTTCTGACAATAGTCTTAGATACTCCTGCATGTTTCTGTTTTCTGTCCATCTCACATAACCAATGGGATAATCAAGACCTTTCCTCTCATAGTTTGGCTCATACCTTCCAGGTCCGTAAGAGGTTGAAATCAAGAAATCTATCTCCTTGACATAGAAGTCGCTTCTTTTCAGATTGAGCCCGACATCACCGACAAGCACAACCCTGCCTTTCTTGCGGCAGGCTTGAAATGCCTGAGAAACTACCTCATCAGAAGGAGTTGCCGCAGTTATAATCCCGCCATCCGCCCCAATCCCGCCAGTGAACTGAAGAACCTGCCTTAATGCATCCTCCTCCGGATATATTCCAAAATCCATTCCAAGAGCTTTTGCTGTATCCACCCTTGATATATCAGGATCTAAGCCTATAACTCTACATCCGTTTGCCTTAAGCATCTGTGCAGTTAGCTGGCCGAGAATGCCTAACCCAAGGACAAGAAACGTCTCTCCAAGCGTGGGATTAGCTCGCCTTATCCCTTGAAGCGCTATTGCGCCCAATGTCACGGTCGACGCACCTTTGAGATCAATATTTTCAGGCACCTTTGCAAGGAGATTCCTCGGCACATTTATTATCTCTGCGTGGTTTGCTATGCCTGCGCCTGCACATGCAACGCGTTCACCTTTCTCTATGTCTGTAATCCCCTCTCCGACTTCTATCACAGTTCCCGATGCGCTGTAACCCGTGGGATTCCCTGATTCGAGAACTCCTTTAACAACAGAAATCGTCCTGCCAATGCCTTGCTGTATAGCCATCTTCGCTGCTGCTGCAACGTATTCAGGATGTTCAACAGCACGCCGAATAAGCGACTTGGTTCCTTCTTTTATACCAGACATTTCAGTGCCTATGCTAATACACGAACAGGCTGTTTCTACGAGTACAGTCCCCCGTTCAACAGAGGGAGATGGAACTTCCTCGACAATCACCTCACCTTTTTTAATCAGAACCTGCTTCATAAATTCTCTCCTTTATAATGCCGGCAATTCGTAAAGCAGTATTTCCATCCCACAACTCAGGAACTCTCCCTTTTTTCCATTTACCACTATATGCATCTATTATTTTAAGTTCCAGATTATCCAACGAAACCAGTTCATTTGTCCCCTCTGCTACTGTTACCGGTCTCTCAGTATTTGGTCTCAAAGTGAGACAGGGAATTCCCAGATATGTTGTTTCTTCCTGAATCCCGCCTGAGTCAGTAATCACAAATCTGGCATTCATCATTAGGTTCATAAAATCAATATAACCAAGTGGGTCAAGCAAAATAACACCACAATCTTCATGTAGCAGATGCAATAACCTGAATGTCTCAAGATTCCTTCTGGTTCGGGGATGGACAGGAAATACCACCTTTACCGACTTAGAAACCCTCATAAAAGAAGCTATAATCTGTTCAATGCGTTCTTTCACGTCAACGTTAGATGGCCTGTGGAGTGTAACTAATCCGTAAGTCCTCGGCAGTAACCCTAATCTGTTACATGTCATTGCATACTCTACTTTTGACCTGATAAATTCAAGAGAATCTATCATTATATTGCCAACCCTATATATTCGGTTAGGCGAACAGCCTTCATTTAAAAGATTTTTATCAGCGTCTTCGGAAGGAGTAAATAATAAATCAGAAATGGTATCAGTTACTAAACGATTTATTTCCTCCGGCATGCTCCTATCTCCACTCCTCAATCCAGCTTCAATATGGGCAATAGGTATATTTAATTTAGCGGCCGCAATGGCACAGGCCATAGTTGAATTCACATCACCAACAACTATCACAAGCGCTGGAGACTTTTCTGAACAAACCCTTTCAAAACCTACTAAAACCCCTGCTGTCTGCTCTGCATGACTACCGGATCCAATACCTAAATAGATGTCTGGTTCGGGCAATTCCAAATCTCTGAAAAAGGTATCCGACATGTTTACATCATAGTGCTGGCCAGTATGAAGAAGGATAGTGTCAAAATATTCTGAACATTTATTTAGTTGCCGATAAATAGGCGCTATTTTCATAAAATTCGGTCGTGTGCCAACAACCAGCAGTATCTTTTTTTTCATTCTATGCCTATATAATCTCTCATCCATTAGCTCTGAACAGGCTACCGATATTCAGGAGTTAACCCCATCCGTAATAAAAGGTTTTTCAGACTTTCCTGTGGGTCCCTCATCCATACAAAAACCGGAAGAAGCCAAACTTTATGCCTACACAATAAATTCGAGATAGTTATCTCTGCTTATTACCTCATAAGACGCATTAGAATATGTCTCAATCCATCCTTTCGGGGGGGCTTCTTTTCTTTTTGTCCACTTCATTTCATAGCCATAGATATGCCCGCCTCTTTCCTCAACAAGGTCTATCTCCTTGCGGTCATAAGTCCGCCAGAAGTAATTATTGGCTGCAATTGACATATATTCCTGTTTCTTCAGCCGTTCCATGATCAGATAATTTTCCCAGAGCAATCCTGTATCATCTCTTAATTCCAGAGGATTGAAGTTGTTGAGCAGGGCATTACGAACGCCGGTGTCAATAAAAAAATAGCGCGAGCTCTTACTGATTTCTTTGCGCAGGTTGCGGCTGAAACCATTGAAGCGGCATACAACAAAGGCCTTTTCCAGCAACTCCAGATACCGTTCTACTGTATTTTTGCTCATCCCAAGCTGCGTGCCAAGCTCACTATAAGAGACCTCCTTGCCAATCTGAAAAGCGATTAATTGCAGCAATTTGATAATCTTACCGGAATGCCTTAGCCCTTCCAATTCCAGAACATCCTTGTATAAATAGGAACTGACTATCTCTTTCAGATACCTCTCTTTTTGGCTGTTGTCCTGAGTTAAAACTATTTCAGGATAAGAGCCGTATATGAGTCTGCTTTCAAGATTCGCCTCTGTCTGTGCCCTGTTTTCAATTTTCTGTAATTCAAGCTGGGCAATCGGAAAAAGCTTAAGGGTATATTTCCTTCCTGTTAAAGGTTCTCCAAGATTCTGCGCAAGATCAAATGACGATGAGCCTGTCGCAATAATCTTTAATCCTTTGATATGATCAACTATCAGCTTCAGATTAATCCCTATGTTTTGAATCTTTTGTGCCTCATCTATCACCAATAACTGGTTGGCCCCCACAAAAGATAATAATTTTTCTATGGATTGACTGCTTAAATAGTTCTGGACAGCAATGTCCTCGCCGCTCACAAATAGATATTTTAAGTTCACACCCTTCAGAAATTCATTAAGGAGTGTAGTCTTGCCGCAACGCCGGGGGCCATAAACAACAACCACCTTATTCGGCTGGAGTATTTTTGTTAAGTTTTCTAATTGTTTTTGAGGTATATACATTATTCCAAATTCAGCTATTTAATTGACTTAATTATAATAAATAAGGTCACTTAATATCAAGCCTCTTCAGATCTCTTTCAATCACACATTATTTTGAATCATCAAATCAATTATTTTCTGAACAGGCTACCGCCATTCAGGGTTACATTCCCTTCCGTCAGAAAAAAATACATACTGATTGTTCATCGGCTACACACAGCTGATGCCGTCTTTAAGCCATGACAAGAAACGCCTTATCTACAACAACTCTTGCCTGATACTCAATTGCGCTCAGTAATAAAACCACGCGCTCCTGTCCGTTTAACTCTTTCTCGAATATCCCTTTCAGCCCTGCAAGAGGCCCGTCGTTTATGGCCACACTGTCGCCGTATTTGAGCTGTGGCAGTTTTATGGTAATAATCCCGTCTTCCTCCTGAGCTCTTATCAAATCAATAATCTCATCCGAAACAGGCCATGGCAAATCTCCACCGACAACCCTCTTGACTCCCCGCGTATACTTAATCATGTGTGAAGTAGTTTCAGGTTCAAATTTCACAAATACATAACAAGGAAAAAGCGGGCTGATTTTATTTCTATAAGCGCCTTGCACGTATTTTTTTTGTTTTAATCTCGGATTAAAGACTTCAATGCCTGCATTCTCAAGAGAGCCTGCCACAGCATCCTCTCTCTTTGGCTTTGTATATACAGCATACCACTGCATCTTATTCTCTCCCTGCTTCATTATTCAAGGCATTAGGGCTTTTATATGTCAGCGGGAATATGCTCTTCACTTTTTCAGGATGGATACCTTCTTCTATAAGTTTCTTATAAACCTCATCTCTCTTCAGAAAGGAACTCACAATCACAAAATCAGCATCGATCTCCCTTATGCTTTCAAGCGGCATTATTTTGTATTTGAAGAAATCTTTGCCTGCGCGCTCAATGTCAACAATCCCTGCAAACCTTATATCAAACTCTTGCAAGGAAAGATATGCAATCTCAGCAGACTCGTCTGCGCCTGCAAAAACAACGCTCTTCACGCCCTCTTTATACAGGTTGCTGAATAACCCCTTAAAGTCTCTTCTGGCTTCCCTGTAGAGATTTGTGAAGTTCTGTAAATGGTGATATGTTAACCGCGTTTTTTCTGCAAAACCTTTCGATGTGAGATAGTAAGCATATCTTTTTGAAGGTATCGTCTTTATAGTTACATAGCCTTTTGAAACAAGGTTTTTTATATACGAATTTACAAGACCGAGTGCTACGTTGAGTTTCTTGCTAAGGTCACGCTGTGACATGGGCTCCCCTTTTGAGATTTCATCAAGGAGCAGGAGTGACTTATAAGTATCAGGAGTTTCGCTATCCCTGCCGTTCAAATCCTGAACGTTCATAATCTGAACTTATCACACAGGCATCTGTCCTGTCAATAGCGCCTCCTGCCTGGCATGGTTTTCAGATACCACATGAAGAGCTTAAATCCTGCCATAGCCTTTCTGATGAAATCTTGCAAACTTGTTACTTCCTTGATTCTCTCCATTATATACCACGGACTCATGTAAAACCTTCTGTGCGCTTCTCTCAGGATGCAAACTAATTTTTCCTCATCCCAGTTTTCATTTATTATAGCCGGCCTCCTGACATCCTTATCCATCGGATTCTTTGCCTCAACTTCTTTATACCACCCCATTCTAACAGCAGCAGCATAGAGTTTTGTGCCCGGCACAGGCGACAGGACACTGAACTGAGCATATGCAGGTTTTATTTCCTTTGCAAAGTCTATTGTCCTCAGTTCATCTTCGTACGTCTCAACGGGAATCCCTAAAACAAAATATGCCATCGGCCTTATGCCGGCATTTTTTGTCAACTCAAACGCATTCCTTATCTGTTCAACTGTTATGCCCTTATTCAGGTAATCAAGCCCTTTCTGATTCCCGCTCTCAACGCCATAGGCTATCATTGAACAGCCTGCTTTTTTCATCAAGGCAAGAGTCTCTTTGTCTGCCAGGTTTACCCTGCCCTCGCACTTCCATTCAATCTTAAGTTCCCTGTCAATTATTCCCAGGCATATCTCCAAGACTCTTTTTTTATCAAGCGTGAACAAATCATCATAAAATATTATTGAGTCAATTCCGTAATCTCTTCTCACAAGTTCTATTTCGTCAAGGACATTTGCAGCGCTCCTCGCCCTCCACTTTGAGCCGAAAACAGCTTTATCGCAGAATACACAATGGTATGGGCATCCTCTTGATGTAAACATCGTTGTAACTTTTCCTGATGACAATATGTATCTGTATCTCTCATTCGGCAGCAGGTGTCTTGCAGGGAAAGGAATGCTGTCAAGTTCGTCTATTAATGGAGAAGGCGGATTGCTGAAATCCCTTGTAATAACCCCGGGGATATTGGTTATATCCTTATTGCGCTCCAACGCTTCAAGCAGAAGCGGAAAACTGCTTTCACCTTCGCCCTGTATTGCATAGTCCAGATCAGGACATTGCTCAAATACCTTAGCGCCAGCAACAGATACATGAGGGCCGCCCAAGATTATATGCCGGGCATATTTCCTTGCTATCTTTGCAACCCTGTACGCATTATCTATTATCGGAGTCATACCCGTAATAGCCACAGCGTCAGGAGAGAGTAACTTTATTCTTTCTTCAAGGGAATTAAAATCAAGCATCTCTGCAAAGGCATCCAGAACACAAACTTCATGTCCCTTTCTTTCCAGCACAGCGGCAAGATATGCTATGCCCAGGGGAGGAACAACAATATCTTCTTTGGCAATATGTCTGGCTGGAGGCTGTATAAGAAGAACCTTCATGGCTATACCATCATTCCTTTAGCGCAATCTCCGCAGCGCTTATCCTGAACTTTTTTAGCCATAAAGCAAATTCTTTGGCGCCGGCATGTTTAATCCTGTTCATTTTCAGTCTTTTCCTTATCATCCCAGGCAATCCCAGCACTGCATCAAAATACGCCTTTATAAAAACACCGGCAAGCATTAAAAATGAGTGCTCCTCGGTAAACCTTCCTGCTGCTCCCTTTCCGGTCAGTGCGCCATAGAGCTGAAGTGTCCATCTTAATACCGTATAAAAAGGACTAAGCAGTATATATCTCAACGGAAAATATTTTATTAAAACCCACAATCTGTTTCTTTCAACGAGATATGCCTTCAATGGCGAATATTTTCCGCTTGCAGCAGATGAATGGTGGTAGACAACGGACTTCGGCACATAAATGCACTTCCAGCCTGCAATCCTTGCTTTCATCCCTAAATCAGTATCGTCTCCATATGCAAAAAAGTCAGGGTCAAAAAAACCGATAATATCCAGCATCTCTTTGCGATATATGGCAGCGCAGCCACTCGGGAAAAAAACTTCCTCTTCCTTATCATATTGTCCTTTATCCTTTTCTCCCTTGCCGCGCCCCCTGTTCAGGCCATCAGGACATATAAGATGGCCGGCTGTATCTATAATCTCACGGTCATCGTAAAAAAGTATCTTGCTTGCCCACATGCCGAATGTCCTATCGCACCTGCTAACCGCAGACATAAATTCCTCTATCCATCTCCTGTCCGCAACAGCATCATTGTTAAGAAGTGCAATAAACTCTCCTTTCGTATAATCTAATGCCAAATTATTCCCTCCGGCAAAACCAAGGTTGGTATTACTTTCAATAAGCTTAATCTTCGATGAATATTTTTCTTTTAATATTTCCAGTGAACTGTCGTTAGATGCGTTGTCAACAACGATAATCTCCAGAGGCTCATAGGTCTGAGCAAGAACAGAATCAAGGCATTCTTCTATGTAATCTTTTCCATTATAATTAAGAATTATTACTGAGATTAATGAATCCATGACCATGTATTCTTGAAATCTCCATCTAAAGAACAGTGCGTTTCTAAATAGGCTTAAGGATTAAAAGTTTTTGTTGTTATTACAGTCAATCATAAAACTGTCCCCGACAACCCTTGTCGCGTCCACACCTGTTGCTGTTGCCCGAAAACAAGGTGTTTGCACTCCCCCTGCTAAATCGACATTCTGTTCTACCCTATAACTGAAATTTGCTCCAGCCCCTGGCCGAAACCCAGGCAATCTATTTGGCAGTGCATTGGTTTGTATTGCGGTAAGGTTTGCATCACGAATAGCTGGCGTACTCCCCGCAACAGTACCCATAGCCGTTGTATACGCTCCATTTTCAGCAAAATACTGTTCCTGAAGAAGCCTCAATGTCTGAAGATTTGTATATGCCTCTGTCCTCGCAGCTCTTAGCTGCTGGCCGGTATAGGTTGGGATTGCAATCATTGCAAGAATACCGATAATAGCTACCACTATAATTAATTCCGTAAGTGTAAAGCCTTTCTTATCCATATCTGACCTCCATGAAAATTATTGTTATTATTATAAAATAAGTTAAATCATTTTTTCTTTCCGGATTTTTTTTCTATCTCCTCTTTCTTAGTGTAAGCCAGAGAAAAATTAGAACGAAGATATTGTTCCTCTCTTATTTTTAATGCACTCTCCAATATCTCAATTGCAAGGTCAAATCTGCCGGTCTTAATATATTGAACTCCAAGGTTATTATAAGGTTCAACCGCCGTGGGATAAACCTTTATCGCTTCTTTAAATGCATCAATTGCATTTTCGTTCTGTCCCATTGCGCTGTATGTCCTTCCAAGTTTATTGAGAACATCTAAATGCAGCTGTTGGTTTAATTTTAAGGTTAATGCCTTTTTTAGATAAACAACCGCATCCTCATAATTCCCAAGCCTGTATTGAACATCGCCGAGATTAAAATAAACAGAAGTATAGTTCTTGTCTGCCTTCAGTGATTTTTCAAGTTGCTCAATTGCCTTATCGTATTCCCCCTTGCTTTTTAACTCTACCCCAATATTATTGTACGCCCTTGCGTTATTTGGCGCCTTTGCAATAACATCCTCCCATAGCGCTTGAGGGTCTTTCCAGATTGTATTTCTGTTATAAGCGCTTATAGATAATACCGATACAATGACAAGCATAAGAGCAATCTTCAGCCTCATATTTGAGAAAAAGTATTCAACAGACAGCACAACAGCAATAAAAAAACCCATTGACGGAAGATATAAGCGGTGCTCAACTATAACATCTCTTATCGGAATGAAAGATGACTCAACAGAGAGGGTTATGAAAAACCAGAAGATGCCAAAGGAGATTAAGCGTAAAAATCCCCCCCTCCCCCCTTTACTAAAGGGGGGTGAGGGGGGATTATAGCGTGATGCATAAAAAAGATAGACTGCAATCCCGAATATTGACAGGAGAAATAAAAACGATAGAAACACATGCAAATCAAAAAAAGAATGATAAACAGGAAAAGTATAATCAAAGTTCTGGTTTATTGGTAAAACCAACAGTCTCAGATATGTCACGATAACCCTGAACTGAGTCAGGAGATAGTCAGTCCTTGTAATATTGACTGTTTCTCTTGATTGGATGTTTATATCCTGAGTGATGGCCTCCACCGGAGCTTTGAAGTTCACCATGCTGAGAGGAATTATCAGAAGTGTAAGCAAAATTGGCAAAAGGTAAAGGAATCTTTTCCAGTTTTGAGTTTTGAGTTTTGAGTCTTGAGTTATGCTGAAAAAAGAAAATTCATAAAGAGCAATGACAACAGGCAATGTGAAGGCTATCTCTTTTGTCTTCATGGCAAGAATAGCGGAGATAACAGAACACAGGTACCAGGTTTTAGGTTTCAGGTTCAAGGTTTTATTCGGTTCAGTATTACCTAACACCTGACACCCAATATCTGACACCTGTAACCTGAATTTGATATACATGACCAGCGAAAGCAGATAAAACATCGCCGCCATTGAAGCAGCCCTCTGAGCTATATATGTCACTGCCTGTGTCTGTATTGGATGGGCAATGAAAATAAATGCAACAAAAAAAGCTATAAAATGCGAAGGAAGTAACCCCTCTCGGTCCCCCCTTAAATTAAGGGGGGATGAAGGGGGGTTAGCACTGATTGCTGACTGCTGACTGCTAAAATATGGTGTCTTAAATGTAAGAGTGACAAGATAATATACAAGAAGGGCATTTATCACATGAAGAATATTGTTTACCAGATGGTATCCAAATGGTTTTAAGCCCCCGGCCGCATAATTAACTGCAAAACTAAGCGACGTAAGATATCTGTTACTTGATATTTTTTGAAATGATTCTGCAATGCTCCTTATAGAATCGTTCTCGTTGATAGAGCTATAGTCATCAAAGACAAAAGGGGCATTGAGGATGTTTGAGTAAAGAACTGCTCCGAGCAAAATGATTCCTATCAGCCCTAAAAGAATAAGCTTCTTGCTTCTTTTCTCTGAAAATAGAACTGTTCCCATTTCTTTATTTACCACCCCTTAATCCCCTCCTAAATTTACCACCCCTGCCCCTCCTAATTTACCACCCCTTACTCCCCTCCTAAAATAGGCGGGGAGCTGGGGGGGGCTATGAGGTTGTATTTTACTCCCCTCCTTAGTTTCTTACCACCCTTTTTATCCCCTCTAAGTTTACCACCCCTTAATCCCCTCCTAAAATAGGAGGGGAGCTGGGGAGCTATGAGGTTGTATTTTACTCCCCTCCTTGGTTAAGGAGGGGCAGGGGTGGTTTGTTCTGGGGTAGGGGTAGGGGTGGTTTGTTCTGGGGTAGGGGTAGGGGTGGTTTGTTCTGGGGTAGGGGTAGGGGTGGTTTGCATTCTCATTCGCAAAATAAAAAAGGAGACGGCATTGCTGCCGTCTCCCTTACCGATTCCGCTAAACTAATCAGAACTTATGGTCTTTTGAGTCAGCGTACCTCCATCTGTGTTACCTATTGCAGTTCCTCTATCTTTCGCCACTATAAACATAGACGTAATAGTACTATCTTGTGCTGGTGTATAGCATAAAGTAATCCTGCCGTTTAGCGCGACTAATGCACACGCAGCAGGATCGGCTCTTATACCACCATCAGCCCACAGCGGAATAGTAGCAGCCCACGGAGATTGGTGTGTTGCTACCGGGTGAGCAGCTATGAAGAAAGTAACCACTGAAGCTGATAAAGCAAGGTTTGTCATATCTTGACCACTTACAACTATGCCGTTACCACTGGTGTCTACCTCTACGAGCCCTTCCTGAATGGTGCCTGCCTTCCTTGCAGAGTTCATCCATGCCTGCAATTCCGGCTCATTCGCTGATGCAACCCTTATAACCGCGCCTTTTCTTCCTCTTTCCTGCATACCAATGTAACCGGGAATTGCGACTGCGGCAAGAATACCGATAATTGCCACAACGATAAGAAGCTCAATCAGGGTAAACCCCTTCTGCTCCCTTAAATTGTTTATTGCCTTATACATGTTTCCTCCTTTTTAGTGTCAGTGGTCAACGACCACCATTTCTACCTGTCTACTACCTACAATCTACTACCTACTGTCTACTGCCTGCTATCTCTTCCCTCACCTCCTTTATTTTGCATAGGTTCATAAATAATACAACCATCACCCTATTTTCCGTCCTCTTTATAACAGCCATCTTATTCACTATAAGCAGTTTTCATGCCACTTTAAGAGTTTAAAATATGCAGTAAAATCAGTCGGTACCATGAAATTATTTGTCTTTCTGCAAAATGCCTGACAAAAATTGTCAGGCAAAAGCCGTATAATGGCATTTAGCTCTGGGTTACTTACACTCAATTTAATGTCCTGTCTCATAAATAAGTTTACACAATTTTGTCATTCCCGCTTGTATTGTTTGTCATTCCAGCTTGTCTGGAATCGTTCTTAGGAAGGATTGCGGACAAGCCGCAATGACAGAAAGAAGGATGCTGGACAAGCGGGAGTGACAGAGAGGGGAGGATTTTGCTTGTACTGGAATGATGAACTCTGGAGGACATTTGTTATGCAGGAGTCAATAGTTTAATTGGGTAGTAGTAACAACTTATACGATCTAACAAAAGATAAACAAGGGGAATAAGGGAAAGAAGACGGTTATCGGTCACATCACCAGTTTATTTTGTAGTTGCCTTTTTATAATGAGTTTCATATATTATTGATGTGAACGTTATTGTGAAAGTTATAAGGAATAATAATGGCTTTTCACTTATTGAACTTATAGTAGTTGTTACGATTATGACTATATTGGCGGGCGTCGCAATAGTCAGTTACATAGGCATTCAGGAGAGGGCTCGATTAGCAATGATTACAAGAACCGCCAGCGGTTCAAGAGTTGAGTTATTCCTCTGGCTCCAAGCTTCGCTTTCTCCCCAGAGAAGTCTCAGAGAGATTGATAGAAATTTTGACGGCGTAATAAACAAAGATGACATGACAAATGAAGAATTGTTTAATGCCGGAGTTGTCAATACTTACATAAATAGCAGGAACATCATCTTGAAAGAAACATCCCCATGGTTTGACCGCCCGTTGTGGAATTCAGAAGACCCACCTCCAAATGGCACGATCAACCTAACACAGCCATTAAGCAGTCAGATAAAAATAGTTGCGAAAGAAAAAAATGGACTTATTGTCTACGAACAAGTCATTTCCTCTGATTGATATGTATAAAAGAATTTTTTTAGGCTATTTTATAGTTTGCTTTTGGCGGCAAATAAAACCAATTTGAAAGGAGTAATTTATGGATAAAGTTGAACAAAGAACAGATAATGAAACTGCAAATAAATACGTTGTGTTGTTGTCGGTAATATCGGGCATGGAAAATCGTTTAAGATGGACAGAAATCTTTTTTTTACTCCTTGATGTTATAGTCCTTTTATTTACGATTACCCTTATTTCTTCTATTATTCATAAGGTCAACTATATCTTGACATATATGGATTTAGCCCTCTTTTTTATCTGTGTTATCATCGGAATGTCTATAAATGCATACTGGGCAGCCTTTGCTATGAGGGTACAGCTAAAGTTGAAGCTCCGGTATTTTCAGGCGAGATTTATGGAAAGAAAGTTGAACTGTGCAGGTGAATATATCTATTCTGATGAATCCATCTTTTTTGACCCTGACATACGGAGACTTGAAAGCCCTGACAATAAAGAGACCCTTCATTATCCAACCTCAGGATTAACGAGGATGGACGGATTTATAGGAGCTGCCAAACCACGATACTTTTCATGGTTATTACCATGCTTGTTTGTCACTATTTACTGGCTAATCTTCTTTCTGATTCTTACTATGATTTAAATACACCGTTGCCTTGAAGTTGGAAGGATTAATCAGGGACACAGAGCCTGTCTAAAAACTAATTTAACATGGAATATCATGCAGCTTTCGCTTTTCATAAAAAGACGTAATACCCCCGGCTTTATTTTTCTACCCTAAGGATTAAGACTCAAATTGCATAACTGAATGAGATACGGAAAGAAAGCGTTTAAGTGCAGTAAACTTACACAGTACATTTTTTTCAATCTCTTATGTGATAAAATTAATATCAATACGCAATACGCAGGTATATAAGGAGTTCTCATGAGATTTATAGGTCTTGATGCAGGCTCTGTGAGCGTGAAGTATGTCGTCCTTGATGAAAACGGAACCAAGCTCAACAGCAGTTATGTGAGACACAAGGGGCATCCGCTCAAAGTTGCGTATGAAATGTTAAAAAGCGTGACGCGTGATGCGTTATGCGTGACAGGCAATAAAAACAACGAACTCAAGATTCAAGATGCAGGATATAACCCCCCTCAATTCCCCCTTTCTAACCCCCCCCATCCCCCCTTTGTCAAAGGGGGGCGAGGGGGGATTAGCGGGGGGTATCATGCATCGTGCATCATGCATCATGCATCAGATGACTCTGAACTCCAAACTCCAAACTCCAAACTATCTTTTTCACTTTCAATCACCGGTTCTGCCGGCAGGCTTATAGCCTCTGTCTTATGCCTTGAGCCTGTCAACGAGCTTGTTGCACAGGCTTATGCAACAAGGAAACTTTTCCCTCACATCAGGACCATCATAGAGCTTGGCGGCGAAGACTCAAAGCTTATCATACTGGGAGAAAACGGTGTAAAAGAATTCTATATGAATTCTGTATGCGCTGCGGGAACAGGCTCATTTCTTGACCAGCAAGCCGAAAGACTTAGGCTCACCATTGAAGAATTCAGCGAACTCAGCCTCAAATCAAAGAAACCGCCGAGGATTGCCGGAAGATGCAGCGTGTTTGCAAAATCAGATATGATACATCTCCAGCAGATTGCGACGCCCATGGAGGACATTGTCGCGGGTTTATGCTTTGCCGTTGCCAGGAACTTTAAGGGCTCTATTGTGCGCGGCAGAAAAATTGACGGGCCGATCTCTTTTCACGGCGGCGTTGCGGCAAATAGAGGCATGATAAGGGCGTTTAAAGAGGTATTTGAACTTGATGAGCTCTTTGTCCCTCCTGATTTTAACCTGATAGGCGCATTAGGCGCTGCCTTAAAAGACATTAATGACAACAGGATAAGCTTATTTGATATAAAGAGGCTTGATGATTTCATAAAATCCGAAAAACCTTCGGGAACAGGACACGTGCCGCTTGTATCAGGAGGCGATGACTTCTTTGAGAGACACCTGAAAGACAGTTATGAGTTAAGAGTTATGAGTTATGAGTTATTACCCCCCCAGCCCCCCCTTACCAAGGGGGGGATTACAGAGGGGGTGGACTCATCACTCATCACGCATCATGTGTCACATGTCACGCATCACGCATCACGCATCACACAGTCACGCATAAAGGCTTATCTCGGCATTGACATTGGCTCAATAAGCACAAATCTTGCCGTGATAGATGAAAACTGCAATCTCCTCTCAAAGAGGTACCTTATGACCGCCGGACAGCCGATAGAGGCGGTAAAACAGGGATTAAAAGAGATAGGAGAAGAGATCGGAGATAAAGTTGAGATAATTGGTGTAGGCACAACAGGGTCAGGCAGGTATATGATTGCCGATTACGTTGGCGCTGATATTGTAAAAAACGAGATTACTGCGCAGGCAACAGCCGCTGCGTTCATTGACAGGAATGTAGATACGATATTTGAGATAGGAGGGCAGGATTCAAAATATATATCGCTCAGGAACGGCGTCATAGTTGATTTTGAAATGAACAAGGCATGTGCTGCAGGCACAGGTTCGTTTCTCGAGGAACAGGCTGAAAAGCTCAGCATATCGATAAAAGATGACTTTGCATCGCTTGCCTTTTCTGCGGAAAATCCATGCCGTCTCGGCGAAAGATGCACGGTTTTTATGGAGAATTCTCTCATGTCAAACCTGCAGAGAGGCGCAGACAAAAAAAATCTGCTGGCAGGCCTGGCATACTCAATCGTCCAGAATTACATAAACAGAGTCGTTGCAGGGAAGCCTATAGGCGAAAACATATTCTTCCAAGGAGGAGTAGCATTCAACAAATCCATTGTTGCCGCCTTTGAAAAATACCTTAACAAGAAAATAACTGTCCCGCCGAATCATGACGTTACAGGCGCAATCGGAATGGCGCTGATTGCAAGAGATTATATGAAAGACAGTTATGAGTTAAGAGTTATGAGTTATGAGTTGAAGGATATAGAAAAATCAGAATTAAATTCCAAACTCCAAACTCCAAACTCCAAACTCCAAACTTCTTTCAAAGGCTTTGAACTCTCAAGGCGTCCATATTCAGTTTCATCTTTTGAATGCAAGGGCTGTCCGAATGTCTGCGAAATAAACAGGATAAAGATTGAGGGCGAAGAGGAGCACCTGTTCTATGGAGGCAGGTGTGAAAAATATGACGTAAGAAAAAAGAAAACATCCTCAGAAATCCCTGACATCTTTAGATTCAGGGATGAGATGTTATGGAAGGAACACCTTAAATACAGTGAAGAGTTTAGAGTTAAGAGTTTAGAGTTAAATGATAAGGGAGGAGATTCAAAATTCAAGATTCAAAAGTCAAAATTCAAAATCGGTATTCCCTACATCTTCTACTTCCACGAATATCTCCCATTCTGGACAACTCTGCTGTGGGAACTTGGGTTTGATGTCCTTGTTTCACCGAAGACGAACAGGCAGATAGTAAGCCTCGGGCTTGAATCCATACTTTCAGAGACATGCTTCCCTGTGAAGGTTGCATACGGCCACATAAAACATCTCTTAAATGAAGGCGCTGATGCATTATTAATTCCAAGCTTCATAAACCTGAACTCAGAGGAGGAATCACTGGAGAAAGGGTTTGCATGTCCATATACGCAGACAATACCTTACTCCGCACGGGTTGCATTTCCTGATGCAGATATAGTCTCTCCTGTGGTGAATCTGAAGCGCGGCAGGAAATTCATGCTGAATGAACTCTCAAAGGCATTTAAACCTTTGGGAATAAAAAGTGTACGGATAAAAGAGGCTTTGCCTATTGCAGAAAAAGCACAGAATGCGTTCATCAGGTCCATACGGGAAAAAGGCGCTGAAGTTTTATCAGCCATAAAAAATAAGGCTATTGTAATTGTGGGACGCGACTACAATTCATTTGACAGCGGGATGAACCTTGAGATACCGAAAAAACTTGCAGACCTTAATGTAATGGCTATCCCGATGGATTTCCTTCCGCTGGATGAGCATTCAATTGATTCTGAATGGCCGAATATGTACTGGCGGGCAGGACAGAGAATACTGAAGGCTGCGATGGCTATAAGAGAGAACCCCCGTCTCTACCCTATTTATATCGGAAATTTTTCGTGCGGGCCTGACTCGTTCATACTGAAATATTTCAAAAAGGAGTTGCAGGGCAAACCCTTCCTTCACATTGAAATAGACGAACACAGCGCTGATGCAGGAGCAATAACAAGATGCGAGGCATTTCTTGACAGCATCAAACAAAGTGATGAGTCAAGAGTTATGAGTTATGAGTTAAGAGTTAAAAAAACTCCGGACTCCAGACTCCAAACTCCAAATTTAAAGAAGCGCACTGTTTTTATCCCCATGATGGCTGACCATGCATTTGCGCTTGCCGCTGCATTTGAACGCTCAGGCGTACCCGCAGAGGTATTGCCTGAATCAGACAAGGAAACTATTGATATCGGAAGGAAATATGTTTCAGGAAAGGAATGTTATCCGTGCGCTGTAACAACAGGCGATATGCTCAAACGGGTTCTTTCTTCTGATTTCAAACCAGCCGAATCTGCTTTTTTCATGCCATCAGGTTCAGGACCGTGCAGGTTCGGGCAGTATAATGTATTCCACAGGATGGCGCTTGATGACCTTGGTTACACTCATGTGCCTATATTTTCGCCAAATCAGGATATTGAGTTTTACAGAGACCTTGGAATAGTCGGCAAGGATTTCGCTCTCAGGTCATGGCAGGGGATAATTGCTATTGAGCTGCTGACAAAATGCCTGCATGAGACAAGACCCTATGAAAAAGAGAACGGCTCTGCAGACTTTATTTACAGGGAATATCTCGGAAAGATATATTCCTCGCTGAAAGGAACCAATGGAAAAGTTGAAGGCCTTCTCAAAAGTATGCGAGGAGATTTTCAAAATCTGCTCCCGAGCAACTCGGGACAGAAAGACAGGAAACCTCTGATAGGAATCATAGGCGAGATATTTGTAAGAAGCAACAAGTTCTCAAATGAAGATATTGTAAGGAAAATAGAGACTCACGGCGGTGAGGCATGGCTTGCGCCTGTTGAGGAATGGATATATTATGTCAATCACATGGCTTCTCAAAAAGCCTTGCTAAAAAAAGAATGGTCTGATATTATGAATACTCTTTTAAAGTCTTTCTTTCAAAAAAGGGTAGAGCACAAATACGCAGGATATTTTTCAGGTTTCCTCAAAACCCTGAAAGAACCGGAAACAAAGGAAATAATAAAAAAGGCATCTCCATATCTGCACAGTTCTTTTGAAGGAGAGGCCATACTGAGCATAGGCAAGGCGGTTGACCTTATAGAACGAGGCGCCTCCGGCATTGTAAATGCAATGCCCTTTGGATGTATGCCCGGCACAATAGTAACAGCGCTGATGCAGGGGCTGAATAAAAAATACGGAGTTCCTTTTATAAGCATCCCTTATGACGGGACTGAATCTCCGACAACAGAGATACAGCTTGAAGCATTTATGCATCAGGCAAAAGAAAAATTAAGAAGGAGGTGATTTAGTGGGTAGTGTTGTTAAGTGGCGCAAGAAAAAGATGAGCAAGCACAAACATAAAAAGCTTCTCAAAAAGACAAAACATCAGAGAAGAGCCAATAAATAGAGGCAATTATTAAAGAGCCAGCCTTAAGGGGTTATCCTGAATTTAGGAGGCAGTTTACTGAGACAACAAAGAAACTGAAGGGTTAATTGATCCTGCTCACCCTCATGCCTATAAACGGCATAGAATTTATGTAGTCATAGAGCCTGACCTTCGTAACTTCTCCGCCTTTTTTCTTAAATCCGCCGGCATGAATTAGATATATTTCTTTTTGCTCTTCATTTTTGCTGACCGCTGACCGCTGACTGCTGACCTCTGTCTTTACTATCCCTATATGCCCGACTATCTCGCCGGCCCTTCTTCTTTCAACAGCCTTTATAAAAAATATAAAATCCCCGCTTTTCAGAGGTGATGAATCTCCTTTCTTGTTTAAGACTTTCAGCATTTCCCTCTTTGAAATAACCTTCACCTTCTTTCTTCCCCTTGAACCTTTTATATCTGTAACCTTGCCCAGTTGTTCTGTTATCTCCTTTCCCCATCTGCCGCTGTCAAGCATGTCTTCGCCGTATTGAAACCTGTCTTCATAATTAATTACATTTCCTTTGCTGTCAAGCCTTCCCTTTGTTATGAATCTCTTATCAAGAGCAATATCTATTGCCTTATCAGGCGTCAGGCTCAACGCAAGCTCAACTGCCCTGAAACTCAGGTACATGCAGTCAACCCGCTCATCAGCAACAATCGCCTTTTTGGTCACATATTCTCCAAGAGGATCGGGGTCGTAAGGAGTGCCGATAAACTTTTCTGCCCAGAGGGCAATCCTGTCGCCAACCGGCTTATTGGCGATTTCTTTCTGAAAAACAGCAATCTCAGTGTCAGACATGAAGGGATGGACAGGAGTCGGAAAGGATAAAAATGCAAAATTAAAAATTAAAAATGTAAAAATAGGGAAGAGTATAATTTTGAATTTTAAATTGTAATTTTTCACCTGTAAATACCCCTCTTTGTCATGCTGGCTTGTCCAGCATCCTTCTTCAAGAGGGATTCCGAACAAGTCGGAATGACAACAAAGAAATAATTCCCCTTTGTGCCCCGAATGCTTTCGGGGCATGTGTGTTTCATTTTACCTTTTGAATTTTGATTTTATGCAAGCCCCATCGCCTCGCGCACAATAACCATTGTCCCCTCCGCCACTTTTCTTGCCTTTTCAGTCCCTTTTTCTATTGTGTCCCTCACAGCCTTCGGGTTTGCAATGAGTTCAGCGCGTTTCTGCCATATCGGCTCAAGCACCTTAAAGATATTTTTTATAAGTATTTTTTTGCAGTCAATGCACCCTATCCCAGCAGTTCTGCAGCCTTCGGCAACCTCGTCCTGCTCTTCTTTTGAAGAAAAAATCTTATGCAGCTGAAAAACAGGCGAAAGTTCAGGATTGCCTTTATCCGTCCTTCTTTTTCTCGCAGGGTCTGTCATCATTGTCCTGAGTTTCTGCTCAGCCGCTTCAGGCGAGTCTGACAGATATATCGCATTGTCATAACTCTTTGACATCTTTCTTCCGTCAATGCCCGGAACTTTTGGAAACTCTGTAAGCAGCGCCTCTGGTTCGGGAAAAACCTCTTTGTTGCGAGTCGTGCCGGCTTTGTAAAGATAGTTAAACCTCCTTGCAATCTCTCTTGAAATCTCAAGATGAGGAATCTGATCAACTCCTACAGGCACATACTTAGCCTTGTAAATGATGATGTCCGCTGTCTGAAGCAGGGGGTATCCTAAAAAACCATAGGTGGATAAATCCCTGTCCTTCAGTTCCTGCTGTTTTTCTTTGTATGTGGGAACCCTTTCAAGCCATCCCAATGGCGTAATCATAGAAAGTAAAAGATGAAGTTCAGCATGCTGAAGAATCTTTGACTGAAGGAATATTGTGCACTTATCAGGGTCAAGCCCTGCTGCAAGGAAATTAATCAGAAGGTCGTTTGTTGATTCTTTAATCGCAGAGGGATTCTCATATCCTGTTGTAAGTCCGTGCCAGTCTGCAATGAAATAAAAACAGTCGTATTTCTCCTGAAGCTTCACCCAGTTCTGGAGCGCTCCAACGAGATTGCCGAGATGAAGTCTTCCGCTTGCCTGCATACCGCTTAGAACTCTGTCCAATCTAACCTCCATATCCAAGTTGAGAGTCGGGAGTTAGGAGTTAAGAATTAAGATGACTTTTAACTTCTAACTTTTAACTCTTAAGCAATGTGTAATATTAAAGTATCTATTAGAGAGTGTCAAGAATTGCCTCTTCTCTCTGGAATAAAAAAAGATGTTGCCTTTATAATATAACATCATGCTGGAAACTCTTCGTGAGATTGACACATCTCTGTTTTATTTGATAAACAGAGACCTGCAGAACATTATCTTTGATGTCTCTATACCGATTATTACCGACAGGTACTATTTCATCATTCTGGCCTTGATGATATGCCTCGCATTAAAACATAAAAAAAAGGCTCTAATCCCGATAGTCCTAACAATTATATCCTTAGCGCTATCTGACTGGACAGCAAATACATTAAAACATCTCGTAGGGAGAATAAGGCCATGCCATACATTAGAAGGGGTCAGACTGCTTGTAGGCTGCACTAATTCTTTTTCCATGCCTTCAAATCATGCCGCGAATTCATCTGCAATCATACTTGCATTGTCTTATATATCGGGGAAATGGGTGCGCTGGACAGCGCTAATAGTGGCTTTACTCGTAGGCTTCTCAAGGGTGTACATCGGTGTTCATTATCCGTCTGATGTAATTATCGGAGCATTGACAGGCATTGCGGCCTCTATTATTGTAATAAGATTTTATGAATGGGCATCTGTCAGATACCAGTTTAAACCCTATAACACCGCACTTCTAATATCTCTGCTGGGGGTGAGTTTTTTCCGCATTTATTACATCACACACGGCGTTATTGACCTGAGTCCTGACGAGACGCATTACTGGGAATGGTCAAGAAGGCTTGATTTAAGCTACTACTCAAAGGGCCCGATGATTGCTTACCTCGTAACACTCGGCACTGCTATATTCGGAGACAATGTATTTGGCATACGGATAATGGCTGTCGTATCCTCCGCGCTGAGCAGTATCTTTCTTTACCTGCTTGGCAAAAAACTTTTTGACGAGCGGACAGGATTAGCAGCCGCAGTGTTAATGCAGGTTATCCCGCTTTATTCTGCATACGGAGTGCTTTTTACAATAGATTCGCCGTTTATATTTTTCTGGGTATTGTCTCTCTATCTGTTTTGGAGAGCAATAAATCGTGATGCGTTATCCGTAATGAGTAATGAGTTAAAAGAAAATGCACATCACGCATCACGCATTACGCATTACGGTCTCTGGCTTCTCCTCGGCAGTTCCATAGGTTTTGGTCTTCTCACAAAATACACAATGGCTTTTTTTTACATCTGCGCATTACTTTTTCTTCTCGCCTCAAAGCAGCACAGAAGGATTCTCCTTACAAAAGAGCCTTATATAAGCCTTGCTTTAAGCCTTATTATCTTCAGCCCTGTTATTATCTGGAACGCCGCGCATGACTGGGTCACTTTAAAACATACAGCAGGACAGGCGCATATCACTGGTCAGTGGTCAGCGATCAGTGAGCAGTGGTTAAAGGACTTCTCTGAATTCTTAGGCTCGCAGATAGGGATAATCACTCCGGTTTTATTCTTCATGATATTTTATGCCATTTTCAGACTTCAGAAGTCATACCGTGATTCGCGGTCTTCTTTTCTTTTCTGGTTTTCCATTCCTATATTTGCCTTCTTCCTCCTGAAAAGTTTTCAGGGCAAGGTGCAGGCAAACTGGGCGCTGCCTGCTTATGCAGCCGGGTTTATTGCCTTTTCTGTTGTCTTCATAAGCAGATGGGAAAGCATAAAAAAATGGATCAAATGGACAGTAATCACCGGTATTTTCATCTCATTGACAATCACTGCAACCGCACATTATCCTGCTCTGCCTCTTAAACTGATACCCATCACAATAGCCCACTATCCTGCCATCCTGCAACTGCTTCCTAAAATAGACCCGACTAAAATGGATCCGACATCAAGGGCAAGGGGGTGGAAAGAACTCGGCAGAGAAGTAAGCAGGGTGTCTGACGAACTCTCAAAAAAGGGGCATTTCTTTATCATTTCCGACAAATATCAGGTCTCAAGCGAGCTTGCCTTCTATGTAAAGGAACAGCCTGTTACATACTGCGTTAATCTTGGAAGAAGAATGAACCAGTATGACCTATGGCCCGGATTTAACACCCTCGTCAATTTTAATGCTGTTTTTGTTACAATAGACGATGTGCAAATGCCTGAAACAGTCGGGACGGCATTTGACAAGTGTGAAAAGCGGCTCTTTACTGTTTTTAGCAAGGATAAAAAACTCAGAGACTATTCTATATTCACATGCTATAACTTTAAAGGGATGCCGCAGAAAGGGATAAACAGCTACTGATGAAAGTTTCTATTGTTATACCTTTATATAACGAAGAAGAAAACATAGCCATCCTGCACCGGAGGCTGAAGGAGACGCTTGACCGTCTTGAATCCGACTATGAAATAATCTATGTTGACGACGGAAGCGCTGACAGAACATTAGCAGGACTTGAAGAGATTCAGGCAGAAGATAAGAAAGTCGTTGTGCTCAGCCTGAGAAGAAATTTCGGGCAGACAGCCGCCTTCGCAGCAGGCTTTGATTTCGCAAGAGGAGATATAGTCATCACAATGGACGGAGACCTCCAGAATGACCCGGCTGACATTCCTAAACTTCTTGACTTGATAAAAGACAATGACCTTGTAAGCGGATGGCGGAAAAAAAGAAAGGACGCATTCATTACAAGACGGCTGCCTTCAATACTTGCAAACTGGATAATAAGTAAGGTAACAGGCGTTAAACTGCACGACTACGGCTGTTCTCTCAAGGCATATAGGAGAGAAGTCATCAAGAACTTGAAATTGTACGGCGAAATGCACAGATTCATACCTGCTATTGCAAGCTGGTACGGAGTCCGCGTGGCAGAGGTAGAGACAACTCATTATCCAAGACTCAGAGGAAAGTCAAAATACGGGCTGTCGAGGACAATGAAAGTAATTCTTGACCTTATCACCGTAAAATTTCTCCGGAGTTTTTCAACAAAGCCTCTGCAGTTCTTCGGCCCTATCGGATTATTCAGCAGCGCGGCAGGGTTTCTTATATCACTTTACCTCAGCATAGAAAAGGTTTTTATCGGAAAGCCAATAGGAGGAAGGCCATTGCTCCTTTTGGGAATTTTATTAATAATCGTAGGAATCCAGTTAATCGGCATGGGGCTTTTGGGTGAAATGCTCGTGAGGGTATACCATGAAAGCCAGAGAAAACCTATTTACGTAATCAAGAAAATCATTGGCGCGGAAACTGAATAAAATACTCCTGCTCATACTAAAGCTTGCTGTAAGCTCCAGCCTGCTTTATTTTGTCCTGTCAAATGCAGGGGTGGAAAAGGTGGTGGCAATCATTAAAACCATAAATCCTCTTGCTTTTATCAGTGTAATATTTATATATATTGCTTCTATATACGTGTCATCAATACGGTGGAGGCTTCTGCTGCCTGAGGAATTCAAGGGGAAAAGGCTTTTCTCTTTTTACCTTATCGGCTCATTTTTTAACACATTTCTTCCGGGCATTGTCGGCGGAGATGCCGTGAAGACCTATTATCTTTATAAGGAGACAAATAAAGGAAGTCTCAGTTTTGCCTCTGTATTCATGGACAGATACATAGGCTTTATCTCGCTGATGACTATAGCGCTTATATCTTTTGCAGCGGGATTTAAATACGTAAGGGGGTCTTTGATCGAATGGCTCCTGCCAACCATATTCCTGTTATTCCTTATTGGAAGCTTCGCAATATTCAAACTCCACCTCGGCAAAGGAATAAAAGCGCTTTCGGAGTTTTACGGTTATTTTAGCGAATACCGCAGTCAGAAGATGGTGATTATAAAAACACTCATGCTCTCATGCGGTATTCAGGTAATGGCAATCTTATCCATGTATATAATTGCACGGGGACTTGGACAGCATATTTACCTTTCGTATTTTTTTATCTTTTTCCCTATAATAGTAACAATCTCTACGCTGCCGATTTCTATCTCAGGAATCGGATTAAGGGAAGGGGCATTTGTCCTTTTATTCGGCATGGCAGGCGTTAAACCTGAAATGGCAACAGCAATGTCGCTTGCATGGTTCTTATCTACTGCATCCGGAGGGCTTGCAGGGCTTTTTGAATATTTAAGGCTAAAAACATAACAAGGAGGATGGGTTCTAAAATGACTGGCAAGGTTGTGGCAATCAATACGAGCGAAAAGAAAGGCATGCGTAAAAAACCGATTAAAGAGGCTGTAATAAAAATAAATTACGGTATTGAGGGCGATGCTCATGCTTCATCTGAATGGCACAGGCAGGTAAGCCTTCTGGCGCTTGAAAGCATCAAAAAAATGCAGGCGCTGGGCTTGAATGTAAAACCGGGTGATTTTGCGGAAAACATAACAACTGAAGGCATCAATCTCCCTGAACTTCCCATAGGCACAAGGATGACAATTGGCGAAGTTGAAGCAGAGGTAAGCCAGATAGGCAAGGAGTGTCATACGCGCTGCGCCATATATTATCAGGCAGGTGACTGTGTTATGCCAAAAGAAGGCATATTTGTAAAAGTAATTAAAGGCGGAAAAATCAAAGAAGGAGATATAATAAAAATTCAAGATTCAAAGTTTAAAAATAAAAATTACTGAGGCATACAATTTTGAATTTTGAATATTAAATTTATTTTGATGATTACTGCTGCGATATTGACATTGAGCGATAAAGGCTCCAAAGGCGAGAGAGAGGACTTGAGCGGCGCTTCTATTGCAGACATACTAAAAAGCATAGACGCAGTGGTTGCTCATTATGATATTCTGCCCGATGAAAAGAGTATGATAAAAGAAAAGCTTATTGAATATTCCGGCAAAGTTGACCTGATACTTACAACGGGCGGCACAGGACTTTCACCGAGGGATGTTACGCCTGAGGCGACGCTTGAAGTAATCGAGAGGGAAATACCCGGCATTGCCGAGGCAGTTAGAATTGAGGGTTTGAAGAAAACAAAGAGGGCTATGCTGTCAAGGGCAGTGGCTGGTGTAAGGGATAAAACACTGATAATAAATCTTCCCGGCAGTCCAAAGGCTGTAAAAGAGAATCTTGAAGTCATAATTGATGTAATCCCTCATGCGATTGAGAAAATAAAGGGAGATACAAAAGAATGTGCAGGGTAAGGGCAAGAGATCACCTTCTCGCTCATTCTCGTCCCGATAAAATCGGGACTCCGAGGCTTTTGCCTCTTTAACTTTTTAAATAATAAACTTCGTGGACTATCGGCAAAAGAAACCGCTCAAAGGCAATCTCTTGCCCTTAGATTAGAGAGGAGCTAATTTATGAACGATGTGTCTTTTCCTTTGGCATTCTTAGCCGGCGTATTATCTTTTCTTTCGCCGTGTGTCCTGCCGCTCGTTCCTTCTTATGTCTCGTTTATAACAGGCATGTCCTTTGAAGACCTAACAGGAAGCGCAGACAGGAAGCGAGTGCGGAATCTTACAATCACAAACTCACTTGTATTCATAGCAGGCTTCTCTGCCGTATTCATTGCTCTGGGGGCATCATCATCTGCGGCAGGTCAGATTCTATTCCAGTATCAAGAGTGGATAAGGATTATCGGCGGAATACTCATTATAATCTTCGGCCTTTTCATATCAGGTTTTCTTAAGCTGGGTTTTTTGATGCGGGAAAGAAAGGTGCATCTTGGCGGCAAACCTGCCGGATACATCGGGACATTTGCTATCGGCATGACATTTGCCGCAGGATGGACTCCGTGCATAGGCCCTATCCTCGGCTCAATCCTTCTGTTTGCAAGCGCAAAAGGCTCTGCTGTTGAGGGAATCAAACTCCTTTCCGTATATTCGCTCGGACTTGCAGTGCCTTTCTTTATCTCGTCACTTGCCATAAACAGTTTCTTAAGTTATTCCAAAAAATTCCAGAAGTACATGCGGGTAATAATAATCACCAGCGGCATACTTCTGATTGCA
>Ga0214473_10000509_pt1 | contig 54799 bp, 80 predicted proteins | sample RVTome_7_FD_203509 | JGI IMG/M metagenome (GOLD analysis project Ga0214473, IMG submission 203509) | Soil microbial communities from uranium-contaminated site in the Upper Colorado River Basin, Wyoming, United States - RVT98D197 | ecosystem: Environmental > Terrestrial > Soil > Contaminated >... | reverse complement strand
ATCTTTTCAACCCCTTCACCGAGCCCTTGAACGTCGCGCGGCTCCAGTACGAGATCTCCGTCTCGTCACACGGAGTCGATACCTCATCGGCTGCGAACGCGAACTTCGCCCCCACCGACGCGACCTCGGCCCAGGATCAGACGTCCCAGCTCCTCGCGGGGCAGAACTACGCCCTCGATCGGCGCTACGTCATGATCAAGATGACCTCGAGCTCAGGGCGAAGCCTCATCAAACAGTTCGTCCCCATCGGCTCGGTGATTTCGTCGAACAATCGCTCGCTCGACACGAAGTCTCTTCTCGATCCCGGGGCCTACTACATCGCGTTTCTCCAAGAGCAGATGCCCCTCTTCACTGACCGCGAGGAGCTGCCCTTCCAGATGCGAACGGGGCTCTCGTTGATCGGCACTCGCCGCGTCACGGTCGATGAAGCCTTGAACACCTATCGGTGAGGAAAGTTCCATGCCTACGCCCACCGATGCAGTCTCGCTCGCGACCCAGGAAGCCGCGGGAAACATCCAGATCAAGAACTTCGACTTCCCCTGGCAGTCCTTCTTCGACACGACTCAGCTTGGCCAGGCCCTCGCGGTCCAGCCGCCGAACGAGGCCATCGTCCCCGACACGCGAGTCACGGTCCCCACCCCTGGATTTGGCGTGGGTCTCCATCCCGACTCGCAGGTGCCACTTGCGGTGAAGTTCAAGAGTGGATCCGGTGTCTCCGACAGCCAGGTCGTGGTTCTCGTCCCTGGCCAGATCGCCTATCCGCATGGCTGCGCGCCCTTCTCGGGCCTTGACGTGGGTCTCCCCTTCGGCTGGCTCGGCGGGGGATCGGCGCAGCTCGTCATCATGAAGACCCCTGCCGCTGCGGTGTGGTGGTCCTTCTCTTCCGAGGTGGTGATCCAGCGCCAGAGGGTCGTCATCCAGGCAGATGGAGCTGCGCCGACCTTCTCGCTCGGCCTGCCGACCGGGTTTCCCTGGAAGAACGCGCTGCGCTACAACGCGACGACACCGACCGCGCCCTTCCCGCAGGGTGCTGACGCGATCATCGCGGCCTCGCCTACTCGAACCGAGCTGAAACTGCGGCTCGCAGGGGGAGGGGCATTCCCACTCGCAGCCGATGCACTGTTGCTCATGCTCGTGAGGAACAGCCAGTTTTTCGACACTGGACCTGGAGATCCAGCAACTCTGTCAAATGAAGTGGAAGCAGTACCGATCCTGTTCCGTGCGACGACAGGAACCGCACCATTTTTTCCCACCTCTGGATTTTCATTCCCGATCGACGGCATCCAGAACGCTGCCACTACAGGACGTGGATGCCACAACCCTGGAGTTCTTCTTGCCGGAGACGATGCGACGTTCTGCATCACCAACGTGTCTGGCAACGCGGCCCTCACTGGCCTCTTTATCGATATCGCCCGCTACGGCTTGATCTAGAGGAAAATTCAGAACGCCGAACTTGCCATGATTAGCGCGAACCCATACATCCCGGACCCTAGCAGCTTCCTCCTTGGAGGTGTAGTAACCAAGGTTAAGCTTCTGTTTGCCAATACCTGCATGTGCAGTCCACTTCTTGAGCATTTTGTACCAAGTCACACCGATGTAGCCAGACGTGCTTCGTATAGTAAGCCCCTTGTTTCGGATGTTTTCTGTGACAGTGGCAAGGCGCAAGTTGGCTCGCCGGTAGTCGAGCTTGATCCGATTGATATGATCAACCTCGAAGCCTTTGGGTGGGCGCATCAGGAATGCTTGCAACGAGATGAGCCGCCGTCGAGTGACATTCTTGAAGGCGTAGCCACCCTGAAATCGCCAGTTGCCTGCACTCGTTACCACATCGAAGTCGGCTTCATCGACAAGGGCGAATTTGCCCCTGGTAAGCGGAATCCATCGTGCGCCAGGAATGGGAGGTGGCTCCTGAATGACAGGTTGCCTTGCGAGATGAGAGTACAAGCGCTCAAGGATGGCGACACGAGCTGCATGAGCCTGCTCAGGCGATGCGAACGTTCCAGTCCAGACCGTTCGCTTGCCAGCTTGGATCTGGGCTCGCCAACGGCTCCGCTTCCGAGAAACACCAGAATACCCGGACGAGTTGTCGGATCGCGTTCTGCGAAGAAGCCTGTCCATTTTTCAAGGATAGTCGGCATGGCTGTGTGATTTCATGGCCCTCTACATCAGATCCTTCGGCGCCTGTGCCTCCTGCGATTCCCTGAGCCCAGGGTCTTCAGGGCCTGGCCCGCAGCCCCCCGAGCCTCCGGGTGTCCCCGAGGGTCCAGGGCCCTCGCCCGGTGAGCCCCCGCCGATGATCTGCGGCGAGCCTCGCTTCCCCTGGCTCTGGGTGCTCGTCGCTGGCGCGGTTGGCTACTACTGGAAGAAGGGTGCCTAGATGGGGATCTATCGCAAGGTGTACCAGCCGTTCGGTGGCACTGAAGCCGATCGCTATGAAGGGCCCATCCCGACCGAAGCATACCCCAGCTTCTATCAGCTCGACTGGCCCGGCATCGCCGGCACCGCGGAGAGGCTCGGCGTCGCAGCGAATCAGATCGCGACTGGGGCACAGCCCCTCGCTCCTGGCGCAGGCGTCCTCGCTCCGGGCGCATCTCCCGAGGCGCCTCCGAGTTCCATCCAGGCCCCTCCGGAGGGGACGCCAGGTGTCGCTGCCGCCTCGACATCGCCCTGGCTCCTCATCGGAGGGGCCGCCCTCGTCTACTTCGTCTTCGTGAAATAGGTCTCTCGATGCCAACCGGGATCACAACCACCGTGGGTCGAGTGCCGATCCCCTTCGCGGGGTTCGGCAGCTATGGCGCTGCCCCAGCGAAGTGGACCCCTACCCGTCGATCTTCCTTTGCAGGTTCATCCGAACTCGTCTCCATCGCTCGAGAGGCCCTCAGGCGCTACCAGAACGCGATCGACACCGCCGACGAGGCCTGCGAGGGCCAGAGCGGATGGACCCAGTCCGTCTTCAACTTCGTGACCGGGAATACCTCGACTGCCTCCATCTGCTCCGCCGCAGAGCAGATGCACACGAACTATGAGTATTACCGTGGGTACGTGAGCGATCCGATCACCTCCGACGATCAGATCGCCGAGATCATCAGCTTCGTGAACAAGGAGATCGACATCCACGATCTCGTGGACCTCGCTGCGGCCACGAATGCGCTCACCGTCACAGGGAGAGCCCTTCTGCGCGCCCCAGGGACAGCAGTGGGTCTCGTCGCCGAAGGGGCTGAGAGGGTTGCCGGCTCGGTTCTCGGAGCCGTCCCATGGTGGGGGTGGGCCGCCGGTGCGCTCTTCCTCGCAACCCAGCTCGGCTGGAACCCCCTCAAGAAAGGCGCCTAGATGGCACTCGTGGACATCGAGCAGTGGCGGGCTGAGCGGGGCTTCTCCGGACCGGGGGCTACTCCTTCTCCCTCGAACGCGCCCCCATCCCCCTCGAACCCCGGTCCAGACCCCCAAGTCGAGGCCATGGCCGAGGAGATCGCGCGCCAGGCAGACCTCATCCGTGCGCTCCAAGGTGCCCTGCGGGAGTACGTGGACCGCGAGGAGCGAGCCCGCCTCCTGGCGATGAACGCCGCTCGCAGGACGCCCACAGCGCGCGTGAAGCGACGTCCGCGTAAGCCAGGGGCCGCACAAGGCCCCACGAAATCAGCCTAGGAGGCCTCCATGGCCAGCTACATGCACAATCCGATGTTCGGACAGGACGACAGCTACGACTCGGGGTGGGATTACGACGCGGGGGGCTCGGGCTACACGGCGAGTTCCGATTCTGGAATCAGTGCCCATGACATCTTCAACGTCGGAGGCAAGCTCATCGACCTCGCCGGCCGGATCATCGCTCCCGAGACGTACCAGCAGACCTATCCGGGGGCTCAGTACCCACCCGTGTACACCGGACCGACCTCGAGTCTCCCCGCAGGGGTGCGTGCGGGCACTGTAGGCGCGGCCGGCTCCATCGACTCGAACGTGCTCCTCATCGGGGGCCTCGGTCTCGCTGCCCTGTTCCTCTTCAGGAAGAAGTGACGATGGGTGAGGAGAAAAAGGGAGCACCCCATGAGCCCGCCCCACGACAGCCCACCTTCGTCGATGCCCTCGCAGAGCTCGCGAAGGCCCTCGGAGGTGGTGGACGTGGAGTGGATCGAGGTCGAGGAGGCCCCCAGGCCAGCAAGGTCACGAGAGCCCCCCGTCGATCTTGCTGCTCGGGCAAGAGGTAGAGCTGGGAGGAGGGGGCAGGGCGCGCGACGTTCCCGAGTCAACGCGTCCACCCAGGCCCTCTCCTCCCCGCCGTGCGTCTTCTGCAAGGACGGCGGCTCGCGGATGATCCTCGTTCCTGGCCTTCCCCTCGCCGTACCCGTCTGTGCACGCTGCGAGCGTCTTTCCTCGCTCGCCCTTCGAATCCTGCGCTGAAAGGAGATCTCGATGTACACACCAGGATGCTGTTCAGGAGGGCCTGTAGGCCTCTCGGGGTTCGGGCAAGACGAGACCGGAAGTGAAGTAGCGACCGAGGCAGGGGCGACGACTGCTGCGCTCGGGCCTATGGCGCGCTCGAACCACGAGTTCCCCTGGATGGCACTCTTCGGGGTCTCCGTCCTCGCTGGCCTCACCATCAACTACCTCGTGAAGAGGCGAGGCTAGGAGAACGAGATGCCGATGCCCATCGATCCCGCAAGTGGTCTCCCCATGGCTCCTGATGTCCCTCCTGGCTGGAGCATCAGCGCAGAAGGCATTCCCATCGATCCGAATGGAGTCCTTCATCCTGAGATGATCTCGGAAGCTGCCGTCTCGAACTCTTCGGCCTTCCCGCTCGCTTCCACCGCGGTGGGAGCTGTCGCGGGCTACTTCCTCGGCAAGGGGAAGGGCAAGGAACAGCTCTACGCGGGCCTCGGGGCTGCTGCGGGGTACTTCCTGAAGCCTCTCGGCTAGCCGATGGCTGATCCGTTCGCACCCTTCCCTGCGGTCGGAGGAGAGCCTTTCTCCTCGAACGACATGCGGTATCCACTGATACCGTGGGCGGAGTCTCTCTTGGCTGCTCCATTCGGCGTTGAAAGTCCCTTCATCGGTGCCTTCGGGCAGCTCATCGCGCAGCAAGAGACGCCAGTCGTCACCGTTGACTTTCCGTACAATATCAACACAGCATACGTGACGCCAGTTACGGTCACTACGGGTACGGTGACACAGGCGAACAGCCAGGCTGTTCTCCAGACCGGCGCGAGTTCGACCGGATCGGCAAGCTTCAGCAGCATCATCGCCGCTCGCTATCAGCCAGGCCAGGGCAAGATCTGGCGCGGTACTGGCGCGTTCTTGAACGGTGCCGTCGCAGGCCATGTCTCCGAGGTCGGAGTCGGCGACAGCAATGACGGCTTCTTCTTCGGCTATCCGAATGACGGAGCGACCTTCGACGGATCGACTTTCGCTGTCGTCCGTCGGCAGAACGGGGCCGATGTCGAGATCATCCCGCGGAGCGCCTGGGACAACGACATCGCAGCCTTCGATCCAACTTTCGGGAACGTCTACCAAATCCGCTATCAATGGCTAGGCTACGGCGCGATCCGCTTCTACATCGAGGATCCCAGCACGGGTGAGGTGGTCCTCGTCCACACGATCCTCTACGCGAACAAGCACATCATCCCCAGTATTTTCAATCCTTCTCTCCCTCTTCGGGCGAAGATCGCGAACGTCGGCAACACCACGAACCTGACTCTTCTCAGCGCATCCATGGGTCTCTACTCCGAGGGCCCCGTCGATGTGTCCGGCGCGCGCTTCTCGACTGGAAACCGGAAGAGTGCGATCACGACCGAAACCTCGATCTTCACCCTGCAAAACAAGGCGACTTTCCAGGGGCAGACGAATCGAGGGCGGATGCACTTCGACTCGATCGGCTCGGTGCTCTCGAACGCGGTCGATTCCCAGTACCGGATCGTGCTCAACGCCACGCTCGGTGGAACTCCTGTCTTCAACGACATCTCGACGAATCAGTCGATCGCTGCCGTGGACGTCGCGGGCACTACGGTCACCGGAGGCACGGAGCTCCGGCGTGGCCCGTCGTCCGGGAACTTTCAGCTCTCGGAGGATCTCTCCACCCTCGAGATCAAGATCGTGCCTGGCGATACGCTCACCTTCGCTGCATCCTCGTTCGGCGGTGCGGTCATCCCGAACTTGACCGCGTCTTGGAGAGAGGAGCTCTAGATGGCTAGACGAAAGAAGCGACGATCACAGTTCCGCGACAGCTCCGAGACGCACCGCGACAAGGCAAACCATGCCTTCTCCGACTCCGCGCATCACGCGGCCCTCGCCAAGCGAGCTGCTGAGAAGGGCTCTTGCGCTTCGGCCTTGAAGGAGCTTCTCATCGCGAACGGAGCGTATGAAGAGGCGAAGGCGCACGTCGAGTCGGGAGGGCGCAGCGGCGCGTCGCGGTGGTCTGCTACCGCTCGACGAGCTGTCTCGGGAGCCGAGCATGAGGTCGGAAGTTCCTGTTTCTGCCTGAGAGACTAAAGGAGCCCAATCTTTATGGCCTACCCGATGAATGCCCTCGACTGGTATCGGAAGAATCGCGCGGGCCTCGTCGGGTTCGGCGGTTTCAACGGGTTCGGTGACGATGCTTCGATAGAGGCACGGCGTCAAGTCGCGAACTCTGGATGGTGGGACGCGACCTGGTACAAACAGCGGTATCCAGACGTCGCCGCTGCCGGTGCCGATCCGCTCGCGCACTTCATCGTTCACGGAGGAATGCCAGGAGAGAGAAGAGATCCCCAGATCAACTTTTCAACGAGCTGCTACTTCGATCTCAACCCCGATGTCGCGGCAGCGAATGTCAACGCTCTCCTTCACTACTTGCGGCATGGGCGCGGCGAGGGCCGGGCGATCTATGGGGTGAATAGCCCTTGCCCCAGACCACCTCCTCCGCCTCCTCCGCCTCCTCCTGGTCCAACCCCAGAAGAGATAGGGCAGCGCGACGCCGAAGAGGCGACGAGACGGTCGGAAGAGGAAGCTCGGCGAAAGCAGGCCGAGGCTGACAGGCTACTCGATGAGAAGTTGCAGGCCGAGCGCGATGCAGCGAAGGCGAAGCTCGACGCTGATCAAGCCCTCATCGATGCGAGCCGCAACTCAGCCGATCTCCAGAAGCAGATCGCCGCGCAGCAAGCCCTCGACGAGCTCGCTGCTGCCGACGCGAAGAAGGCAGCCGCCGATCTGGAAGCGGCGAAGGCCGAGGCTGCCGCCTACGAGGCTTCACTCAAGGCAGAGCAGGCCAAGGGCGCCTCGACCTCGACAGTCTTGACCGGACAGGACTTGGCACCGCCCCCGACCACCCCATCTTCGGGCCCGAGTCCCCTTCTCTACGTGGGGCTCGCCGCTCTGGGGGCACTGCTCTTCCTCAAGAAAGGCTGAGACATGGCCTACTACAAGCACTTTGGCGGCATCGAGATCCCTCAGGTTGGGGGAGGACCTGCGGCGGGCTACCGGATGATCGCGAAGGAGTACGAGAAATTTCATCTTCAGAACCCCACGATCGTCTATGAGGCAAACCCAGCGGTGACAAAGGAAGCATATTTTCGACTCCTGGGTGCGGGAACCTACAAGTGCTGGCCGCCTGTATTCGGAACGACACTCAGGAACGTGAAGCCGCAGTGCCACCTCGGTCCGGTTGTAGAGGGTGGTGTCCTCGAAACGCATGCCGGTGCTGTCGGTGGTGTAGTTCGCAAAGTCGATCAAGGACAGCCCTTCCAGCTCGATGAGACAAGCACTGTCTGGTTCGGAGTCGATGGTTCCGGGCCCTACACCGGGCACACCATGAACCGCGGAACGTTCATGTGTGATACCCAAGAGTTCGGGGATCCAGCGTACGGCAAGGCGAAGAAGTGCCTCATCGTGCCCTTGCTCGCGCCTGAGGACAACTCGATCCCGCTCTCCTACTGGAATCAATTCGCACGGCAGCAAGACGTCGAAGACGCCGCAGGCGCAGCGACACAGGCGCAGGAGAATGCCTACCAGGCGCAGATCCAGCTCCAGCAGCACAACAGTGACGCCGCAGCGGAATCCGCTCGACTCGCAGAGAACTACCTCGCCCAGAAAACCTCCGCGATGAAGACAGCCGAGGCCTATCGGCAGATGCAGCAGGAGATCTCCGATCGAGCGGCGTCCATCACCGTGGAGCTCGCGCGCCTCGCAGCCCTGAATCTCGAGGACGAAGAAGCGCGAAGAGCTGCGGCCGAGGTGGCGATCGAGGCCGAGAACATCCGCCAGGGCACGGCGAAGGCGAAGGCAGACGCGGCGAAGGAGAAGGAGGGCTTCTTTCTCGCTCAGCAGATGACGCTCGAGGAGCTCGAAAAGCAGCGGATCGCGGCAGAGAAATTCAAGGCCACCCAGGATGCAGCGTTCAACGAGGCCGAGCAGCGCCGTCGAGAGGCAGAAGGTGGAGCTGGCGCGGGTCTCACATCCGGCATGGACACGACCACTCTGCTCCTCTACGGCGGTCTCGCGCTCGCGGCGCTCCTGCTTGTGACGGACTAGAGGGCCCTCGTGGAAACGAAGAAGCTACTCGGGCTGGCCATCGGGGGCGGGGTCCTCTTCATGCTCATGTCGAGGAAGAAGACTGCTGCGGCCGACTCGGGCGACTCCTCTACACTGACAGGCGAAGCGATCGAGTCGGCTCTCGACAGGCCGACCAACGTCTACCAGGAACGGGCCGGGGCTGGCCCTACCCCGGTGAACCCAGCCGCTGATACGCTCAAGACGGTGAAGATGGTCACTGCGATCGGAGCGACTGCGGCAGCCTTCATTCCCGTTGCAGGGCCATTCATCTCGGCTGGCATCGCGGCAGCAGGCGCCATCGCCTCGATCATCATCGGTGCGACTGCGGGGAAGCCGCTCGACTACGTGAATGCGATCCTGATCACCGAGATGCCCTACGGGTACACCGGGCGAGACAACATCCCACCGGCCGCGACGATCTACGCGCTCGACAAGTACGGGTGGCTCTGGCACCTGAATCAGGTCACGGAGTGCGGATGGTCCTGGCGCGAGGTGATCGCGGTCAACTGGAAGGTCTTCGCGATGTTCCCGCGGGGCAAGGAGTCGATCTGCAAGATCCAGGAGATCGATCCGATGCCCCGGAGCGGAGATCCCGCGGTCCTCCGGGGGCTCTTCGGGAACGACATCCGCTTCAAGCTCGGCAACTCGACCGATCCTCACGGACCGTGGGAAGGTGGCGAGGTCTCGCCGATCCCGGGGAGCCCCGCGATGTGGGCCGAGATCGCCGGAGGGTACGAACCGACGAAGGTGTCCTCGGCAGGGTGGTTCTAGGAGACGATCATGGCCCCTCGATTCACGAGAGCTCAGCCGAGATTCAGGCCCCCTCAACCTGTCAGGAGTTCCTCAATTCCCTCTCATCGGCCTATCACGCGGCGGTCGTTCGGCGCCTACGTCCCCGACCTCTGGACCGTGCAGTACTACCTGTCCGAGCTCGGATACGACCCGGGGGGGCTCGACGGGCAGTGGGGCGCGCGCACGCAGGCCGCCGCGCAGGCGTTCTCCGACGACTGGGGGACTGGCCAGGGGACGATCGACCTCAACGTGGCTGTGGCAGGCTCGAATCTCTTCGGAGTTGCCCTGCGCTCGGCTGCGCGTGAGGCGGGCCTCGACATGACGATCGTTCCGCCAAGCACCGGGTCCGGAGGGGCTGGAGTGGCTCCTGAAGCATCTCCTGGTCCTCAGAAGGTCGCCTTCGAGCCGGAGACCATCGTCGGACGGGTTCCGGGAGGGTCTGCGGGGCTCATGGCCTTCGGACTCCTCGGAGTCGGAGCCTTCCTCGTCTTCTCGAAGAAGCGCTAGGAGAGGCCTTGGCGAAGAAGGGCTGGAGATCCGCGAACCTCTCGCCCGACCGGAGGGTCTTCTTCGGTCAAGGGCGAGGTGACGTCCGGTCGCGAGCGCTCGCTGCCCGGGTAAGCGCGTCGTTCGGATCGCGGGGCGGGGCCTCCACCAACTTGATCTCTCCACTCATACCTGCACCTTTTTCTGTAATTGCAGGAGCTACGTCACCTGATGGCGTAACGTGGACTCCATTCTTTCTCGAAGAAGGGTTGACAGGTATAGCGGCTGCTTCGGGTGGCCTACTTGCTGCGACTGGCGTGGTCCATTCGATATATACGTCAACAGATGCTGCCGCTACGTGGACCCCAAGATTGACATTGCCCTTGGATGGCATATTTCGAGGGATTGCATTCTGTGACATAGGAGGTGTTCAGCCACTCATCGCAGTTGGCGAAAACTCCGTGCAGCAAGGGCTGATATACACTTCCGAGGATGGAACAAACTGGGCCGAGCAAGACGTGCCCGTGTGCACATCCTACAGTTCCGTATCAAGTGTAGAGCCACCAGGAGTGATAATAGCCACTGGGATAGATGAATCGAGCCTCTTGCCTGTATACGCTCGGTCAGTCGATGGTTCTACTTGGAGCGGGGCTGACACCGGCGGAGTATTGGGCGATTTCCGCGCCGCTGCTGTTGTAAATCGGCCAAGTTTAGTTCTTACCCCGGGAGTACCGGAGAACGGCATTGCATTATCACTTGATGATGGAGAAACTTGGCAACCTGACTCTAACCCAGTAGGGAAGTATCTGGGAGGTATATTCAACCGTATTGTTGGTCCATTTGAAGGCTACTTGGTTCTGGTTCGCGACCCCGGGGATGGAACGGTTGCGGCGGCAGTAGCAATAGCCCCAGATTTATCCGACTTTACCATATTTGAGATCCCCGGAAGTGAAGGTGATGTATTACAAGCTGTAGCAGCTAACGCTGATCTGTTTGTAGCAGTCGGCTTTAGCCTGATCACGCTGTCGGGCGTGATCTACACATCGGCGGATGGCGGTACATCGTGGACCAAACAGACAGTTCCGGCTGTGCATGAATACACTGATGTAACACTCGACGGAAATAGTGGTCTGTTTATCGCGACTGCAACATGACCGACAAGCAAAAGATACTTCTCGGTCTAAGCCTCCTTGGCCTCGGAGTCCTCCTCTTCATGAAAAGACACACTCTCTCCGACTTGGCATCGGCAGCCCTCGATTCCGCGAATGACGAGCTTTTCCGCCTTTCTCTCCCTTCAAGGGCTCAGCCCTACGTTGACGTGATCAAGCGAGCCTCGCGGGACAGCGGTATGGACCCCTTCCTGCTCGTCGCCTTGGTCCAGCGTGAGGATCCGACCTGGAATCCCAGCATCATCTCGTACGACGGCGGCCACGGGCTCACTCAGATCACATCTGATCGCTCTTGGATCGCGAGCGCCGACTGGGCCGACCCGTACACGAATCTGATGAAGGGGGCCGAAATGTTGAATGACGAGCTCCTGTTCTTCTCCGAACAGGGCCTCGACGAGGACGCGGCAGCCCAAGCGGCTCTCGCCGCGTACAACCACGGGCGTGGAGCTGTATGGTCGAACGTCCAGGCCGGCCTGTCGCCCGACACCGGAACGACCGGGGCGAACTACGCGAGCGACGTCTGGAACAAGTTCCAGAACCTGGCGGGTGGGTTCGCCGTGAGTATCGGCCTCGCCTGAGTCTCACTCAGGGTCTACCCAGCCGGGGACCTTGACGATGATCAGCCTCTCCCCTACCTTCTCGCTCGACGCGCATCACCCGCCCGGAAGCCGCAACCGAGACCCCCCGTCAGTCCCCGCGGGGGGTTTCGTGTTTCTCGGACCACGAGTTTCCTCTCATCCTTCTGTCATCTGGTAGGAGACCATGAGTTTCCTAGGAGGCTCTGCACCATGGCCTCGTGCCCAGTTCTCGCCTCGGCCTCGGTCGAGTAGCGCTTACAGTCGAGTTCCTCCGCGAAGGGCTTTCCAGTCTTGTGGAAGGCCATCGACTCGAAAATCAACGGGGGGCCCTCGCCGAAAGCGTGATCGATGCCCAGCCAGACCGTCGAGACGTGGCGGTTACCTGGCAGCTCGGTCAAGCCGATGCGCCGGTAGTCCATGTCCTCGAAGCGGATAGCCCACTCTGCGACCGTCATGGGCTTGCCTTCGCGATCGTAGTAGAGCGGGAGAATGTGTGATGGATCTCCACGGCCTCTCCCTGTCTTCTTGTCGCAGTCGGTCATGATCGCGTAGCGATGACCATCCATCTCTTCAGTTGTCCCCCCTTCGAAGAGCCGAACGGCGGCTCGGGCGGCCTCTCGCTTGGTCATCCCTTCGGGATCCTCTTCGGTGCCACCGTAGCAGGAGCACTTCCCACGCTGATGCCCCACCGACCCGAAGACGTGCCGAAGGAAGCACTCGCGGTGCTCTGGAACTCGTCTCGGGCCATCAACTGTCAGGTACATCATGAAGACTCCACTATCATCCGTTGCGATCAGTTCCTCACAGTAGAGACAGGCCGCTTGGACGGGCGCTGCAACCATACGTTCGATCTCGTCGATCGCAGGGCCCCAGGGCTTTGGCCCGAAGAACTCGAGTCCCATGCTGTCTATCAACTTCCTGTCATCCGACATGGGCGCTCCTCTCGGGGAACCGGAGTGGAAAGCCTCGCTCCACGGTCATTGAATCTTGGGCCAGATGATGCCCACAATCTTGGTTCTCAGCTCGTATCGAGCCCGCTCGTAGGCGATGAGATCGGTTGTATCCGCAACGTTGGGATGGACGGACAAGACCCCACGTAGTTGACGGATGGCCTCGAAGATTGGCTGTGCATCATCTTCGGAAAGATTCTCCTCGAGCGTGATGATGAAGCCCTTCAGATGGTCCGTCATGCCTTTGGCTCCGAGGCGATCTGCAGCTCGAGTCGGGCAATTTCCTTGTGGAGTGCGAGCAGGCACTCCGCGCGCTCGGCTCTTCTCCTGGCGACTTCAAGATCCTCATGGCGAGTGGCGAGGACTTTCTCGAGTTCGAGGATGGTCTTGCGAAGGATCTCGACGTCGGCTGAAGGAGCTTTGAGTTCGCCCATCGCCTCCGCCTCGACCCCCTCCTTCGCACCGTTCGTCTTCGTCGCCTTGAGCCTGCCCTTGGCGACCATCTTTCTCCACTCGTAAATAGCAGAAGTGTAGAGCCCATACTTATCGGCTAGAGTCTGAAGGCTCCCACCTTTTCTCTTCACTTCATCTGCTTCTGCGAGAATCTTCAGTTTCTCTTCATCGGTGAACCTACGCCTTTCATTCATTTACTCCCCTTTCCTATCTTTCCGTTTTTTCTCACCCGATTACTCCAAGGCCCTTCGGGTATCGTGAGCGCGTCGAGCGCTCTTTTATCGACAACCGACCTTCCATCGACTTTCTCGACTGCGAGCTGGCCTCGCCTGATGCGCCGGTAGATCGTGAACCGCGTTACCCCCTTGCAGGCCGCTGCCTCGTGGATCGTCAAAACTGATCGCTTCGTCGCCATGGTGCGTGCAACACTAGCACCATGACACGGAATGTCGAGGAAGTTGTGCGGGAGCTGTACGAACATGGAGATCGGATCTTCAACGAGCGGATCATCCAAGGCCGTCACGTCTCCTGCTCAAAGGGCTGTGCTCATTGCTGTTCACTCTTCACGGTGACGAGCCTGCCCGAGGCGATGCTCATCGCGCGATGGGTCTGGAACTCACCCGAAAGGGAGGTCTACATCGCGCGGCTCATCGTCCGCGCTCGCGAGATGGCGAAGTACGTAAACGATGCCAAGTGGTGGGATCTCCAGCGCCCGTGCATCTTCCTCGACGAGGAAAATCGGACCTGTTCAGTCTACCCAATTCGCCCAGGGTGCTGTCGCTGGCACGCGGTCGTGAGCCCGCCCGAAGAGTGCTCGTTCGAGAGTTCGACGAACATCATCTCGGCTTACGACAGCTCGTTCATGGACGAAGAAGCAGTCGCCCTGACTGTCGCCGTCCACAACGACCATCCAGAGTTTGGCCCAGTTGCCATGGGCCCTCTGCCACTCGCGATCATCTGGGTGCTCTACCTCATGAGCGAGGGGAAAGATCGCAAGCGGCTCGCGAAACGGATGCGAGGAATGCCGACGCTCATTGACTGGACGAGGCGACGATGGAAGGAACATGGACTAATAGTCCCACCACCTTCCAGCTCTACTCCACGTCTGCCTATCCTGAAGTGAAGTCTAGAAAATGAAACGAGGGTGATCCGTTAGCCGCGGATCACCCTCAAAAACAGGAACCCTTAGGGGGAACCAATGACGAAGAAGCTAGCGGCGGAACCCGCAAAGCGCAAGCGGCAGAGCATGAAACTCAAGAGGGTTGTCCGCAAGGCCGCTGCTCTCACCTCACCCCGAAATGTAGGGTACATGCCATCCATGCTCGTGCTCACGACACTGCCCCATCGGAAGCCCAAGGCCCTCGCCGTACACCGCAGGACGAACGGGAGGCTCACCCTCGAGATCCGCCCGGACTTCCTCTATGGGATGCCCTACGGGACATACCCTCGCCTCATCCTGCTCTACATCTGCCAGCAGGTCGTACGGACGAAGTCCCCCGTCGTGGAGATGGGAGCGGGGCTCAGCGAGGCCATGAAGCGCTGCGGCCTCGCGGTTACTGGCGGGGCGAATGGGACGATCGCAGTGTTTCGGCGCCAGCTCAACAGCCTGTTCTACGCTTCGGTCGGCTGGACGTGGCGAGGCCCCATAATCACAGCAGAAGAGCGCTGTGTGCTCTTCCGTGGTCGTGACACTTGGACTGGGTCGGAGTTCGGCGAACCCGCTGGATGCCGGATCATAGTCGATCCGCGATTTCTCGAGGAACTCGGCGAACATCCGGTGCCGATCGACCTCTCCGTCGTGCAGCACCTGGCGGCGGCGCATGGGCCCTTCGCGATCGACCTCTACACCTGGCTCCCCTACCGGCTCAGCCGCCTCGAGCGGCCGACCGACATCTCTTGGGCAGACCTTCGAGAGCAGTTCGGAGCTGACTACGCGAGCACGAAGGACTTCCGCCGGTTCTTCTTGGAGGCTCTGAAGGCCGTCCAGCCCTACTACCCAGCGGCTCGAGTTGAACGGTACCGCGGAGGTTTGAGGCTGTGGCCCAGCGCTTCTACGATCGCGCCCAAGCTCGGTGGATAACCCGGTGGATCTTCACATCCTGGCTACGCAGGAACGCTCCCCTTTCGACGGTCTGTCTACGCAGGAACGCTCCCCTTTGCTACGCAGGAACGCTCCCCTTTCTCCCCTCCCATCATTTGATCCTTTAGTACCTCCTCTAGTAAAAGAACCTGTAGTAGTAGAAGGGCTGCGAAATGTGCATAAGATGCCTGCGACCAGGACGAGAAGTCCTAGTTGCTCGGCTCAGAGCTGGTCGGAAGTCTCCGCGCGGCGGTCGGGCTGCAGAAGCGCTCACGAAGAAAAAGGCAGAAGAGGCAACCGACCGAGCAGCCTCCCCTCGAGAGACAGCGGGAGACCGCTGTCCTGCCTCGTCCTGGGACGATCGACCCTCAGGACCTACGCGAGGGCCCCCGGGCCGCTCGCGTGCTCTGGCGGGGCTCCTGGGGGCCATCTCGCGAGTTCTGCCTCGAGCCGTGCGATGTCTTCCCGCACGGCGAGGACGTCACTCGAGAGGGCTCGAACTGTTTTGATGAGCAATTGCAAGGAGATGGCTGTGGCGATGAGGGCGACCATGATGGCGAGGTCGCCGATAGCCTTGAGCACCGTCATCGTTTTCGATTCAGAGTGGCCTGACAGAGGCTGATGAGGTGTTCCCTCGCCCGGTCGTACTCGGCTTCTGTCTTCGCGCGTTCCTCGGGCGAGCCGAACTCACTTGCCAGCGCCCAGGCCATGCTAGCGCCCTCGAGGGCATCCAGGGCGGGTTGGAAGTCCCCGAGAGTAGCCAGAGGACCCCGATCGGCCAGGGCCTCGTCTCGTTCCTTCTCGAGGCCAGCGAGCCGAGCGCACGTCCTGCACTGTGGCTCCCAGACGGTGTGCTGCCCGCAGGGCTTCGTGTCACTCATGGAATGCTTCCTTCGGGTCCCTCGAAAGTAGCAAGAACCTTCTTCAACTCGGCCTCCCATCCCGTGAGCGCGCGAGTCGCCCCGACGATCCCGAGATAGCCCCGGACGGCGCCTGCGAGCTTGTACCCCCTGTCGATCTTGGACTCGAGTTCGTCGAGCTTCGAGGCCAGGAGATCAACCTCCCGCGTGAGCTCGGCCACGGCCTCGAAGCTGAAGATGAAGGCCTTCTGGACTCCGAGCACGGGCTCAGACCAATTGCCCTTCTCAACTGCGGCCCACGCCCCGCTCATGAGATCGTGGACCCGCTGGGTTCGCTGGCTCATGGCTCGTCCGCTTCCCTCACGCACAGGTCAAACTCTGCGACGATGTCGGGATCGCCCGTGGTCTCTCGCTCGAGGTACTTCTTGACCTCACCCACTCGGATGCCACCGCGGATGAGCTCGACGACGTCGAGATGATCCTTCCGCCTTGGGCTCGCGAGTTTCAGGTAGACGAGCGCGCCGAGCGGAATCACCGGGACCTGTTCGTCGCCGATCTTTGCCGCTTCGATAGCGCTTTCGAGGAAGGGCTCCCAGTCATCCGTGATCATGTAGTCGATCTCGACATCCCCCTCGAGCTCGGTGAACCCGATCGTCGTGGGTCGCCCGGTGAGAATCCGCATGCCCTCCGGTGCGATGAGCAGATCGACATCTCGAGTGGCCCGCGGGTATCCGTAGTGCGAGACAGCTAGACCCCCGATTAAGGCGTGTGGAATGTGCTCGAGCTCAAGTCGAGTCGAGACGATCCGTGCTGCCTCCCAGAGTTTCGGATCGACCCCTTCGTTTCGCCGTTTCTTCATGGCTAGCCCTCGGCCCTCACCTCGAACATCTTGCGCGGATCCCGGACGTTGAGTGCCGCCGCGACGTGCGCGATCACCTCGAAGCTGGGATTCCTCGTGCCCCGCTCGAGCATCGAGATGTGGCCCGTCGTCACGCCAGCTCGAGCGGCGAGCCCCGACTGCGACACGTCGAGCTTCGCCCGGTGATACCGGAGGTTCGCCGCGAACGACTCGCCGAGCGATTGGGCGCCGGCCGTCTTCGGAGTCGAGAGGGCTGGCCTCTTCACCTTTCCATTCTTCATCTTCGTCTTCATTTGTCCCTCCTAGAAATCACAGACCATTGCATCCGTGCACGCATGGACTGCATCGGTCGCATTGGTATAACAGAGAGTGAGCGACGGACAGTAGAAAGGGGCGACCTCTGGACAGCACATGGACTGCCCGGATGGGGGCACGCACGAGACTCGCCCGATCGACTGGCAGAAGGCACAGGCCTCGACGAGGGGCCGTGTGACGGCGCAGTCGCCAGCGAGAACCGTGCGGGTGCGGGTGCCATTCGACTGGCAGGTGCTCCACTCCGAAAGCTGGATCGGCGCGCAGTAGTACTGGGTGGTGTCCTCGGGAGGAGGAGGAGTTTCGTTCTCGGAAGAGCCGCCGCAAGCGGTGAGCGAGAGAATGAGGACAAGGCTAGAGAGTATGGATGAAGTGGTCTTCATATTGTTTCCTGGATTGTGTTGCTAGGTTGGATTGAGACGGAGTTAGACGGTATCTGTTACTTTGCTGCTACTACCTGAGACTTCTCCGAACCGCCCCAAGTATGGATTGAGAACGAGAGTCCGGTCCGTCCTGATTTAGTGTTGAAGGTCTGAATTGCGGGCTGACATGAGCTGATGAAGAGGAAGATGATTCCGACCTTCAAGCCTGTTTTCATCATGACTTCCCTCCGAACAACTTGAATAGAAGCGCGACGCTGATGGCGAGGTTGAATCCCACCATCCAGGTAAGGAGGGTCAAGCGATTTTCCATGCTCGCGAAGCGCCCTTCATACTCCGCGAGCTCTGCCGCTGCGCCGGCCGCTTGCTCCTCCGAAACCTTCGCGGCGATGAAGGCCCGGTAGACCTTTTCGAGCATGACAGCCACGGCCTACCCCCTCACCTTGACGACTGTTCCGTGCCCACCGTGTCCAGGGTTCCCTCCCTGCCAGCCGCCGCGCCCCCCGCCGCGAGCGTTGCCGCTGCAACCGGCTCCCCCGCCCTGGGAGAAGATGAGGAGCGCGATGATCCCGACCACGACCCACAGGCCCGTGTTGTCCTTTTCCTTCTTTTCGATGATGACTTGCCTGGGCTCGTCTACTCGCACTTCGCGGGTAATCGTGGCGGGAGTTTCGGTTCTGATGGTTTCCATGATGTTTATCCTTTTCTAGACTTCCGTTATTATCTCATAAACTTTAAGCACTAGTCAATCACAGCTAGACTGCCCTGGTGTAGTGTTTGCTGCTAGTAGTACAGGAGTTCGAGGATGGCAGACAGCTTCGCCACGCGCTTTTCCGCTGCAAGGGTGCTGGGTTCGCGGCCCTTCACCTGTTTCTCGAACAGGGCAGCGAGAGGCTGAATGACCTCCTGGAGGGTAAACTCGTTAAGCACTTCGTCGGCTGGCCTGACCATGACGTCAGGCCCTTTCGGAAAGGTTCGCCTGGCGAGGCGTCCATCCTCGAGAATGAACAAGTCTGGAGCAAGCTCGGCGCGCCGCATGTATTGTGGCATCGCCTCGACAGCATTCACCACGCTCGGTAGGCCCGGCCGGGCGAGCTCGATCGCTTTCTCGAGGATCGCAACCTCCGCCTGACGCTCGGCCTCGAACGCCTGGCCCTGACGATCGTACGCCTGGCCAGCCCGGATTGCGGTCTCCTCGATCATGGTGACGAGGTCCTGGCCTTCCTTTGCTGAAAGCTTTCTCATGACTCCACCTCGGATGACTCCGCCTTCTCATCCATGCGCGCGTACCACTTCGCCTGAGACTCGAGAGAATCGAAGATCGTGAACAGGTCTCCCCAGTAGACCGTTTCGTCCTCATCCGTCTCGCCCGTCCGCATGCCGTCCGGGATCTCTTCGGGCGTGTAGTCCGCTGTATCGCCGATCGCGCTCGCGAGGTCTCCGGGGGGTGCCCAGTCGGGCACTTCGGAATCTTTGTTCCCATCCCGGTTGTCACTCGAGTAGTAGGACGCGAAGGAGAGGGCAGATTCCACCATGCTGATCTCGGTCCCACAGCCGCCGCAACCGCTTCCCAGGTCGTCAAAGTCATGACGGCGACCGTCCTGTAAGATGATCGTGCCCTCGAACACGTCACGCCCATCGGGGGAGATGCCAGTCTGTTCAAGCTCGATCTTAAGAGAGCCGCTGTAGTAAGTATTTCGATCGCTCATGGCCTAGACCTCCTCAAAAGTCATTCATCGACTGGGCTACCGCTTTCCAATCGACACCCTTGTAACCCTCGACTTCTTCATCTTTCATATCGGGGGTGCCGTTCGGCATGAGTTTCAGGACGTAGGCTTTCGCAGTTTTGGCGTTGAATCGTCCGCCTGGCTCTTGTCGATGCTTTGCCGCACGACACGTTCGATACATACCTTCATCATTTGACAGCCAGAGGTTGACATTCCAGGTCTGCCAGTTTTTCCAACCGTTGTAGCTCATGATTCCCTTCCTTCCCTGGGGACTCAGCGCCCCCGTGATCCGGGTGAGGTCTGCCCTTGCCCTTGTGCTGCCCTACTTGACCCTACGGATCGATCGCCCCACCGTCAGGATCGCCATAGGACGATTCCATTTCCGTGCCACATGCCTCGCACGTTTCCGCGGGGCCTTCATCATGCGTTCCACCCGTCAGGGGCCCTTCAAGCTCGCCAGCGTCGCGCAACTCGGCTGCGCACTTCGCGCAGTAGACCGATCCAGCCTTTGCATCCAAGTAGATCAAGGTGTAGCAGCCGATGCCAGTGAACGAGTCAAGCTGGCCCCCCTTGACGTTGATCCCATGGTGCATCTTGCCCACCTTGCACTTAGGGCACGTCCAACCGTTGACCGACGTGTCATCGATCGCGGTGTGGTGGCACTTGTCGCACTCGAACCCGTAAGCGCTCATGACTCACTCCCTTCAAGGGCCTTCAGAGCCGTCTTAGCCTTGTGGGCGTAGGCCCTCGCATCCTTCACAGCCTCGGTCGATGCGCGGCGGATGTTCGCGAGTAGGTCGGACCTCGCATTTACCTTCATTTCGGGAATCAGGTTCTTTTCGAGGTCCTTCATGCTCTCGTAGGAGCAGCCACCCAAGGAATCGACACCTTCGAAACCCTCGAACCGAGCGGTAACACATACCCAACACCACGCGGCTTGATTGCCACGGTTTAGCTCATTCGTGACCCACTGCACATCTCGAGAGTCAGAGAAATCGCCGCGGTAATCCTCTTGTTCCGCTTCAACCTTGATTTCGTATTCGACTGGCATTTTCCTAGCCTTTCAGGTCTCAGTAACCCTTTTCACTCGGATAGGTCTGCCCTATCCGTTTCCGACGAAGCGCCCGGAGGGTATCGAACCCCCGCACGTCACTCCAAAGGGCGCGGTGCTGCTAGGCTACGATGCGCCACCTGATAGAGACGTAATGATGCCATTCAGGATTCAACTCTTCTTCGTCCTTCTCAGCCTGATCACGGTCGGCTTGATCAAAGGTGTCTTCCTCGTCTGAAAGCTCGCCGATCGCCGCTGCAAGCTCGGCCATGTTGCTAGGCTCGTCACCCTCGATCCACATCTCATCAAAGGCGTTCTCGCCAGCCTCACGCGCGCTTTCGCCGATTCCTGTGCTCACGCCTGTATAGGTGGTGAACGAGACGCCACAGCCCGGGAAATACTGCTCTCCGTCGCACCCGTGATCCAGGATCTCAAATTCGATTTCGCTCATGCTCTTACCCTTCCATCCTGAGGGCGCGGCACTCGAGGTAGTCGAGGGCCCGAGTGATCCGGTCCGTGCGGTCGGCCTGCCGAGCGAGGCCGATCCAAAGGAGCTCTGAGAGGGGGATCCGACGTGCTGCTGTGAGGAGAACCACGGCCTACCTTGCCTTTCCCCAGGTCTGCCCTGGTCCCTACCGTTCCCTGAGGTCTGCCCCCAGGGGCCCTGCCCTTCCCTACCGTTGCCCTGCCCTTCTACTGCCCTTCCCTACCCTACGGCTGCCCTTCGCCTACCGTGCCGCACTGGCCACGTACCCAGCTATTGCCAGTGGCGGGCCAAGCCCAAAGGGCAAAAAGGCCAGCAATATCAGGATGGGTGGGGTGGGACCCTGCCACCGAGCCTACGCGGGGGCGGGGGGTCAAAAGCGCACCAGGTATATTCTTCAATAAAATCAAGTACTTGGCATGCCATTGAATCCGTATTCAATGCGTGGTAGCCTACGCATCCCTTGATTCCAGGGCAAAAGGCTGACCTGGGTCACCCAGACCCAGAGGTCCCCCACCCGGGGCAAAACTGACCCTGGGACAGCACCCGGTGCATTGTGTCGGTTGACTTTTGACCCATGAGGTGCCTGTGACCCTCCCGACTTCCCTACATCCTGCCGAGCCGCTTGTCCTTGTAGGCGAGATGAGCCGCAGCGCCGCGCCTACAGATAGCCTCGCCGCTCCTACCTCCCTACCCAATCCCGCGATCGTCTACCACGACGCGAAAGCCAAGGGTTCAAGGCCAGCGGTCCGCGCCGTGCTCAACAGGATCGCGGGCTGGCTCCTTGGGAAGGACGGACCGACAGATTGGGAGGGGACGTGTCGCTTGCCATGGTGGGACATCCGTGCTCGTCACGTTTCGCTCATTCGTTCGAGACTCGCGGAGAGCTCCGCGCCGCGCACGGTGAATCGAGATCTGAGCATTCTTCGCAGCGTCTTGCGCGTTGCATGGGAGAACGAGTCGATTTCGACCGATGCCTACCACCACGCGATCGGGATCCACGGTGTGGACAAGGACAAGAGCAAAGCGGGGCGAGCTCTCGAGGCTTCCGAGCTGCATGCGCTCGTCCGAGCTGGCGAGGCCTGGGATCCCCCCGAGGGCCCACGTGCTCTGGCCGTGCTCGCTCTCACCTACGCGGCGGGACTACGCCGCGCGGAGGTCGCGGGGGCTCTCCGACAGAACCTCGATCCTGCTGGTTCCAAGATCGCGCTCGTCGGGAAGCGCGGGAAGCGGCGGATCGCGTACATCCCAAGTGGGTGGGGAAAGCATGTACAGGGGTGGGCTGAGATCCGCAGTTCCAGCCCACGCCTCATCGGGGTGAAGAGCCCAGAGTCGATCGGGCGGATCTTGGAAGAGCTGCGCGTGCGAGCTCGCGTCGCGCCGTTCACGCCCCACGATCTACGCCGATCGTTCGGGACGCATCTGCTCGCGAGCGGCAAGGATCTCTCGCTCGTGCGCGATCTCATGGGTCATGACGACATCCGCACGACCATGCTCTACGACCGGCGCGGTGAGAGCGAGATGAGAGAGGCTGTGGAGGATCTACCAGGACCGCATGAGGACTAGAAAGGATTCAGCTCCTTCGCCGTGTCGGGGCGAGGAGCGCGGCGCAGCACTCACCGTGGTCGTTCTGCGAAGCACCGCACCCGTAGGCCCCGCTGTGACAGATGCACGGGCATGGTGGCACACCGGCGGCAGCGAGGCGCGCTCGATACGTGTTCTCGTCGTCGGCCTCGCTACCGCAGACGGGCCTCGCCGTGTCGGGGGCGAGGGTGGCGCGGAGAATCGATCCCGTCACTCCAGCCTCCGCGCAGAAGCGCAGCAGGTGTCCCGCCAGCTCCGGGTCGAACCGCTGCGCACGAGACACGACCAACATGCGAACGTTCTCCAGCGCCTCCCGTAGCCGGTCTCGCTCGGCGGCCACAACCCGCACTGCCGCCAGCGAATCCTCGTGCATCGTGCGGATCGTCTCGTCGCGACTGGCAAGCGCGACACGGAGCGTGGCGATCGTGTCGCTCAGCTCGCGCAGGCGAGACCCTGGCACCTCGAACATCGCGCGATCGGTCTCGTCGCTCACGGCTCCCGTCCCTCCGCCTTGGCGTCCGGCTGGCGCATCTTGGCGACGTACCAGTCCCAGCCCTTGTCACGGATCGTGAGGATGTGGGTCACCGCGGCCTGATGCATCGCGCCGGTTGCTCCACCACCACCACCTTGAGCCTTGACAGCCTCTTCTATCGCCAAGGACAACGCCTTTGCATCCTCGTTGTCATCGACGATCACTCCATAGATGCCCCGCCATCCATGGAACTCAGGCTTAGCTCCGGGATGTGCATCGAGCCATTCAAGGCCAGCAACGACCATCGCACGACAGCACAACTCGTACCCGCCGCCGAAGCCGCTGATCTCGCACATGTCGTCGGTGTAGACGTAAGCCATGATCTAGAACTCCTACTCGAAGAGGCTTGACAGATCTGCTGTCGAGAGTTGCTTCTGTGGCTCATTCGCGGACACTGCCGGCTCGTTCGCCACCTTGGGCCTTCCCTTGCCTGGCTTCGATTCCTTCCCCTTCTCCGTCCCCACCTGATCGACTCCACCCAAGTCGATCACGGTCCACCCGTGCGGGACTTCTCGAGGGGGGTTCGGCGAGGTCACGATCACCTGGGGCCCATCGCCCTGTCCCATCAGATCGTCGAGGGCCGCGCCGAAGGCTGCCAGGACCGCCGTCAGCGTATCCGGATCGAAGGCGCGCTCCTCAGGGCAGACGATGCACGCGCCAACCGTGGGAGCCACGGCGAGCGCCAGCGCGGCCGTCACGCGGGCCCACTCGGCACCGGAGAGGGCAGCGTGGAGGACCATGTGATCGCCTGCCAGCCTTAGGAGACCCACACGGAGCACCTCGCGGTCACCGTCGAGGAGTTCCACCCCGAAGAGGTCGGAGTTTGGGAGGTAGCGCTGGACCTTTTTCACGAACCCCTCGCGAGCCTTCTCGACCAGGACTCCGAGGGCCTTCGAGAGGGCGTCGGCGAGCTGGCTCCACTCGTGGGCCTCGGACTCGGCAGCGAGGGCGCGCTCCTCGGAACGCTGGGAGGCTTCCCAGCCTGCTCGAATCGACATGAGCGAGTGCAGCCGGTTCCTCGCATCTTCCAGGCTCATCGCTGGTACCGGACTATCATCCTTCTTCACAGCCTTCTCGGCGCGTGCGGATTCGGTCGCAAGCCGGTCGAGCTCGCGGCGGGCCCCTCGAAGCTCTGAGAGAGACGACTCTCGAGCCTTCACCGCGGCATTCCATGCTTCCGCCTGCGCGAGGAGTGCCTTCACCTTGACCTTCCCCGAGATGCACTTCGCCTTCATCTGCTCGAGGTCCACCTTGCCCTCGCAGATCGGTCAACGGGCGAAGTGGCCGGCCGCGATCGTCTCGACGACGGTGATCGCCGATCGGAGCACCTCGAAGTTGCCCTGGGGCTTCGGCAGCGCATCGAGTTCGGCCTCGAGCTCGTTGACCCTACCCTCTAGGGACGAAATCTGACTTCGGCGCGTCTCGAGGGCCTCTTTCAGGATCTGGACGGCTGAGTCGTCTGAGCCCCCCGCATTTCCGCGGAGTTGCCAGGCGGAGATCATTCCTTCCAGCTCTGCTATCGCTTGCGGCTCGGGGGGCGGTTGAGAGGGAGATGATAGAGATCTGAGAGTCTTCACGGATGCGTTGCAGGTTCGGACCTCCGCGCGGGCCCTTTCGAGCGCGAGGGTGAGCGAGGAGGCCGGATCGGGATCGCGCCCCAAACTCGCGAGTTTCGCCTGGAGACTCAAGGGCACAAGCATGATGACGTCGGACCAAGAGAAGAGGCTCCCATGCTGGAGCACCCACTTCCGCGCGGTCTCAGCAGAGCCGAGGAGGGCCTCCTCGACCCCTCGCAGTGGAAAGCTGATCTCGGGGCCAGTCCTCTTCGCGCGGTGGCCCTTGCGCAGCTCCCAGGCTGCCATGCCGGCTCCCTCGGAGAGGTAGGCGCGCGCCGAGACGTGATCGGTACCTGGCGGGGCGAGCATGAAGAGATCGGCGTCTCGCGCGAGCACTGAGCGGCCGGCGACGTCGGAGGCCTTGCCTGTGCCGGCGAGCTCGGCCGCATTCACGATCGCGGACTTTCCGATGCCATTCACTCCAAGGATGAGCGTCTTCTTGCCGAGCTTCGCCTTCACTCCACCCTTGATCGAACTCTCGACCTTTTCAACTGATGGTCTCATGGGATGTCCTTTCGGTCTTTCTTCACCTAGGTACTCCTCGAACCCTGCTGCTTCGCCCACCGCTCGAGTACGGCGCGTGCCGCCTCGTACACGGTTGGGCCGTTCTTCTCGAGCGCCGCCGCGCATTCCGGCGAGACGAGGATCGCCTTGAAGATCGGCTCGCGGGTGAGGTAGCTCACCGCAGTGGCGACCTCGCGGGTCCAGGCATCCCAGGAGCCGGCCGCCTTGAACCGAGCGTGAAAGTAGTCGCGGCCCATGACAACTTCGAAGGGCTGGCCACGCGAGAGAGCACCCAGCATGACGACCGTGATCCGCCGAAGCTCATCGATCTCGAGGTCGCCGCAGGACTTCGAGTGAGCGAGGAAGAATCGAGAAGGCGAAGTCATGGCAGGCTCTATCTCAAGATGATGTAGGCCGACAGAGCTGCGATCGCGGTCCATCCCAGGATGATCATGATGACGTTGTAGGTCTGGAGCGGGTCTCGCTCTGCTGGACCTTGGAACTCCTCTCGATCGTCGTTCATTCAGACTTCCTTCCAGCTTCTACCGATCTGGGCTTCTCCAAGGAATGGCACGTCGAGGCCGAATCTCTTTCCATCCATCTTCATCGCGTCTTCGAGCACCTTTTTGACCCATTCACCTTCACTCTCAGGGCACTCGACCACGAGCGAGTCATGAGTCTGGGTGACGATCCCGGTGCCAGGACCCCATCGTTCAAATCCGATTTCTTGGAGCGCATCGAAGGTTGCGAGGTGAACGATCGCGGCACCGCCCGACTGGGGCTTGAAGTTGATCATCTTCGAGGGGTCTTCACCGTCTAGAAAGTCTACGCGGAGGTCTAGAACCGGCTCTATCAAGTGATGATCCCGCCGCCACTCCTCGAGAATCTGTTCCCACCACCGCTCGATCTCGGGGTTGCGCCGGATCCACTTGTCGTGGAAGGCGGAGGTCTCGCGGAGAGTGAGATCGGGGTAGAGCAGACGGCCTTCTTCGTCCTCGGACGACGCGAGGGTGTCGTGAACGGTCTCGTGACCAGCATGATAGATTGAGCTGTAAGTGAACTGCTTTGCGAACACTCGGAGGGTCTTCTGCTGATCCTTTCCGGCGCTCGTGAACTTCTCGCCGAAGAAGTCGAGGCAGAGCGCGCGGTGAGGATCCTCGCCTTTCGAGAAGGCCTCGCAGTAGACCGCGGCGCCCGAGAGCCCTGCGACCATTCGGAGTTCGAGCTGGGCCTCGTCACAGCCGACGAGGACGTTCCCAGGCCCCGCGACGATGATCTCCCGGAGTCGCTGGGGGAAGTTCTGGGCATTCGGGTTCGAAGAACTCAGACGCCACCCCAAGGTCCCCTGCGCGTTGTAGTCGGGGTGAACTCGACCGTCCGGCAGGGTGAGACCAGGGCTGACAGCGTGACGAGCTCTCCTCTTTTCTCTCTCTTCCTCGGTCTCTTCTTCATCCCAGGCGAGGATCGGCTCGGCGACGCTTCGATCGGAGATGGGTCGCAGCTTCGTGACGTAGGTCCCGCGGAGCTTGATGACTTTCCGAAAACTTCTTACAGCCTGGACGAGCTTCTTCTGCGGGCCTGGCAGTCCCCAGGTTTCACTTAGAAAGGCTCGAAGCGCGTCATCGTCCGTGCTCGCCTCGCCGGTCTTCTCCGAGTAGTGGTGCGGGGCGATGCCGAGGTCGTCGAAGAGGAGATTTCGGAGCTGCGCGGTCGAGCCTGGATTGAGATCGGATCGGCAGGCAAGTCGGCGGCACTCCGAGAGTTGATCCTTGGCCTCTCGGATCAGCTTGGAGTCCCACTCGTGCCGCTTACCCTCGTCCACGAGCATTCCCGCGCGGTGGAGACCCACGCACAGATCTTGGAGTCGGTGAACGATGGGGATGAGATGGGACTGGCCCCTGTCGGCCACAACGCGCTCGAGGCCAGGGTAGGCAAGCGCGGTGACCGCGAGGTCGATCGAGTTGTAGGCACTCCACTCGTGATCGGTATTCGCGTCGGTCGCGAGGTGACCGGCCTTCCACGAGGACACATCGGTGTGAATCGAACCCACGAAGCCCAGGGAATGGGGCATCTCGGGATCGGCGAGCTTGTGGAGAGCGATCGTATCGACGACTGGCGAGGGAGTGACTCCGAAGCGGCTCTCGATCACCATCCGATCGTAGTACCGGAAGTTGTGACCTACTTTCAGGAATCGAGGGGAAGTGAAGTAACTCTTGAGAATCGAGACGATCAGACTTTTCTCGTCTTGGGTATACTTGCTCGGGCTGCCCTCGATAGAGCGGAAAGGGATGATCATGGTGCTTCGACCATCAGCAGTGCCGATGCCGACGAGGCCGATCCGGTCGTACAGAGGATCGTAGTGCGACACTTCAGGGAACCCAGGGAAGGTCTCGAGGTCACACGTCGTGTAGGGCTGCTCCACCGCTCGCCGAAGGAACTCGACGAGCTGCTCTGAAGTCGGGGCCTCGAGCCTCCGAGGGTCCTGCCAGGCGAGCCCTCCCGTGAACCACCGCAGGGCCCGGCCGAGGTCTGCCCGGAATGGCCCTCGCCAGCGCCGCGAGCTGAGTACAAAGGACGGGTGTAGGGTGGGGAGGACCCGCGTGGTGAACTCAGAGGCAGGGGAGTTTCCGAGCGCTACCTCGCGAGGTCCCCCCCGCGCATCCATAACCTTTGTGGGGCGTCCGAGCACGGCATGAAGCGCGGTTCCGCCGAGAGTTATGACGCGGGGTGTCTCAGCTACTTCGGCGAGGAGTCGTGGGCGGCAGCACTCGAGCGGCGAGGGGATAGGCTCCGAGGGCTCTCGGCCTCGATCTCTGTCCTGCCGTTCCCGACGCTTGTTCATCTTCTGAAGATCGTAGAGGAAGCGCTCGAGCGCCCCTCGAGCCGCTCCAGGTGGACAGCAGAGAATGCTGTTCGTGATCGTGAACTGTGAGCGGACGGTGCCGATCGCAGCGAGTCCTTGCATGAGCTCGACACCGGAGGGGCCGACGAAGGGTCGGCCCTTTTTCACTTCCTCGGGCCCGGGGTTCGCGCCTACGATGATGGCGAGTGGGGAGCGACCGAGCTCAGGGGGGACTGGCGACCCGAGGCGCGCGTCTCGCAGCGGGCAACGCCAGCACTCGGCCGAATGTTCTTCGGGCCTGTAGTCGAGAGAGCTCGGCTGGCGCACGGTGGATCACCGCGGTTGCTTCGCGAAGTAGTACCCGACGATCCAGGCATCATGCAGGAATGCTTCGAGGCATCGATCGCAGTAGACCGCCGAGACGGTTCCGCTGACTCTCGATTCATGGCCCTCTGCTCCTGGGCACACTGCGGTAGCAAGCTCCTTGTACGCGATCTCCGCGTATACTCGAGCGGCTTCCGCGACGGGGTCGGGCTCTTTCACCTCTCGCCCCGCTTCTTCTTCACCTTCACCCAGCGGATAGGCTCGTCGGGGATGATCGCGCCTCGAAAGACTCCGAATCGTTCCTGGTGGTCGTCCATTTCCAGCTTCTTCCACACGAAGAGTGCAGCTTCGAACTTGGACGAGGTCGAGCCGATGAACGAAGGCCTGGGGACGACCGACACGCAGTAGGTGAGTGGTGCGACTTTGAGAAGGCCGAGTGGACTTCCATCGCCATCGACTTCCCACCGTTCCTCGCTGCCGAGGAACGTGACTGAGAGGAGGAAGGCGAGGCTCGCCCCTTCCTTCATGTTCGCCCACAGGTGCCGAACGAGCTCGTCGGCAAGCTTGAAGGGCGGATTCGTGACGATGAGATCAGCCCGCTTGATCGTGGCTGGGGCGAGCGTCAGGGCATCGGCGCAAGCGAAGATCGCACCGGAGGCCTCACAGCTCACTTTGCAGATGTCGCGGATGTCCACGGCGACGACACGCGAGGCGGGCCAGATCGATCGAGCGGCAGCGGCGAAGGGGCCACCACCCGCGGTCGGATCGAGAACGAGGGGTGCCTCAGGGAGCTTCAGGTTCTCATGGCACCACTCGACACAGGCGAGTGCAACCTCGGAAGGGGTGTCGTAGGCGTCGAGTTCACGGCGAGTGCCGGATACTTCACCGGGTGCCTTCTTCTTCGCCTTCTCTTTCTTCGCGAAGATCGGGGCTGTCTTCACCCGGGGGCCGGCACCGTTCAAGGGAACCTCGATCGAAAAGTCTTGGGGGCTCATACGAGAGTCTTCCACCACGTGATTTCACCACGTGAGAAGTAGCGGATCTCGATGTTCTGGTAGGCCTCGGCAAGGCCGATCGCGTCCTTCATCCCGCTCGAGATCCCCCAGTCATCCCACACCCAGAGTTCATCGCACATCTCGAGCCATGCATGCTCGCAGTCGAGACCGATCTCACGATCCTTCTCGCTGTCCTCGTCGAGGAAGAGTGGATAGAAGACATGGGAGGCAAAGGGGGCGACGCCGGCTCGACAGGCGAGTTCGCACAGCTTCTTCGCATGCGCGAGGTGCTGCGCTCGAGTCCGATTCGTGCTCGCACGGAACGGGGAGATCACCATCACGGTCTTCATGCAGTCCTCCCGAGCAGTGCCGAGACAGCTCCTCTCAGTCTCTCAGTCCACCTGGGCTTTTTCCCGATCCTCGTGACGAAGGCCTCGACTGCACTACGCAGGGCATCATCGTTCTTCTCGACGATGGCGAGCTTCGCGATCTCCTTCTCGTGGCTCGTGAGCCACTCACGGGCGTGGGCGAAGCACAGGTAGAGAGCAGATTCCCAGGTGCGGACGTTGGCGGGCCGTCCACAGGGACACAAGAAGTCGCTCACGGAGTCTCCTTGGGTGAAACGGGGGAGAGGACGGGCTCGGGCGCTCCCAGGGTAGGACGGTTGACGAGACCCGCTCCCCCCTCCCCCAACTTGTTCGCCCCTCCCCCGAATCTCTACTCGAGGGCCTTTTCGACCGCGAATGCGACCGCGGCCGAGAACGAGACCCGCTCGCCGTCCTCGAGCTCCATCTTCGCGCGGAGCTTGCGAACGAGCTTCTTCGTGCTCTCGTCGATGGCGAGGCTCGCCTTCGCGTCACCGTTCGTGTGGGCCTTCGTCGCCTTCGTGGCTGGCTTCCGAGTGGACATGATCCGTGGCCTTCCCACAGGCTTCTTCGTCTTCTTGACCTTCTTCTCTTGCTCTTCGAGATCTTCTGGATCTGTCACCGTTGACTCCTCGATCTTGGGTGTCTCTTCATTCGCTGCTGCTAGCGATGACTCTAGCAGAGAATCCACATCTTGGGAGTTTCCGATGCCCTCTTGGTTTATCCTCCCCTCCGCGGTTCCAGCTTCCATGGCCTAGCTCCTCCAGTTACCCGAAGAGGTCACCGAGTTCTACGGCAGCCGGCTGATTCGCAGCAGGGATCACGGTCGGAGAGTTCGCGGCAACGGGGGGCCTCGTCACCGTTGTGGACTGAGCCGGATAGGTGGGCTGAGTGCTGCTCGTCCCATTCGTTCCGTTCGCGGCCGACTGCGGCTGATTCGCGGCTGGGACTCTCATCGCGATTCGAGTCCTCTTGGCTGCCTCGTACATCTCGAGGGTGATGAAGTTCTTGTTCGAGTACTGGCGCTTGCCGTTCTCGTCGAACTCCGAGGGTGGAGCCTTGACGTAGATCGGGCACTTCTTCCCGATGAGGTTCTTGGGCGAGAGCGTGATGACGCCCTTCACCTTCTCGCGGTTCGCCCCCATGCCGAGGAGGAGGTTCACGATGTGCTGGACGTTGAAGTCCTTCGACCAGTCGGTCCCGACGACAAGGCCGGTGATGATCCCTCGCGTGAGCGAGTTCTCCTCGACGTCCATGAGCGAGAAGCGGAGCGTCGTCTTGCCACTCCCCCCCTCGCCGTCGCTCGTCACCTGGCGTACGTCCACGATCTCGGCCATGTGCGGGCCGGGGCTCGGATCGTCCATCATGACATCGACGGGGCCGAGGTTGTTGATGTTCACTTGAATCGCAAAATCTCGAGTGTCTGACATTTTATTCTCCGTGTGAGAAACCGATGTCACTGATGTAGATCGAGATGAAAAGGTAAACGACGACTAGTGTCACTACTGCTGCTAGATGCCCCACATCGACTTTCTCTGTCCCGCCGCAGCAACCCACAACACGGCGCGATCGTACCCATCTCGCACGGCCCAGTACGCATGGGCCTCCGAGCGCGTGAAGGACCGCAGAGCCTTGTCTCGCACGCGTTCGAGAGCGTCTTGAACCATGATCTGATCGCCGAGACCGACCTCGCACAGGCGTCTTGCCAGGGCATCGGCGAGGGCTTCCTGCCACTCGAGACCAGGCAGGCGAGGGATCGAGTACCCGGCGAGCCGCAAGATCTCCGCGAGGTTCATGGGGGCGAGATCGGGGGTGTTGTAGCGCGAGCCGTGGAGCCAGTCTGGCGAGTAAGCGGTGCGGTAGACGTGAGTCCAGCCGATCGGCGGGGAACCTGCGAGCTGGCCATCTCGCGCTTCGGCTCGCAGGAGGAAGTCAGCCGCCGCGGGGATTTTCTCCGCGCACTGTCCCTGGAAGGATGGACCCCCGCGGACGCGGACGCCATTATCGACGTGGGCAGTCCGTGCGTGGCACGTGAAAACGATGTGGAATCCACGGCGCCGGAGGGTATCGCGCATGTGGATCGCCTGTGAAAGGACGGCGGCCCAGAGGTCCCAGCCACCGAGCTTCTGTCGCAGATGGTTCGCGGTGCGATCGGCGATCAGTGTCGCGTCGTCGCAGATGAGGGCGAACGTCGAGCCATTGAGGCCCTCCGCGAATCTCGAGATGTCCTTGAAGGTTTCGAGGTCATGGCGGGCAGGTTGCTCGAAGTCCCAGACCGATTCTGCTGGAGCGAGAGCTCCTGGAGCCGCGATGTAGATGCCGCGCGGAAAAGTCGCGAGGGTGTCTGCCGATTTCCCTGCCTTCAAATCCCCATAGAGGATCGAGAAGCTAGGATCGTGAGGTATCGGCCCACCCTGGAGCTCAAACAGCGAGGGAGAACCTAGTTATGGGGCAGGACAAGCTGTGTCAAGCTACCCAGTTGTGATAGGTTAGCTCGATCACTTATCGACTACTTTACTCGAGAATGCTCAATCCCGAGGATTCTACCCCCCAGCGGCATAATCCATGCGCGGGGCATCTTCCGTACGAATTGTAGCAAGTAAATTCGGAGGGAGAAGCTGGAATAGTTAGATTCTGTCTAACTAGCTCTTCCGTCCTGGAAATCGCTTCTTCCGCGTGTTTCACGAGTTCCGGGAATCGCTCGAGGAGCCACGGCGCGGGGTCGGGGACATGGCGGATGAACGAGACAGGGTTCACCCCAAGGAGGTTCAACTGGACGCCACCGAATCGATCACCATGCTTTCGCGATCCGAGATGCATGAGCCCGAGGATTTGGCCGGAGAGGGTATAGCGATCGAGCACCTTTGCCTCGAGCTTCGAGACGAGTTTGTGATCGAGGAACCAGATCTTGCCGGCGCGGTCCTGGTACTCGAGGTCAACTCGCGCGGTGTAGAGGTAGCCGTGAAACTTCGTCTCTTCTTCATGCTCGACGGCGATGATCTTCCAGTGTTCCCTCCCGAAGTGCTCTGCGTAGGCCCGGACGACTCGAGCAGCCACAGGAAGCATGGAGTTGCCGAGCTCGCCGAATGAGTCGGCTACGAGGCCCATGGCTTCAGTGGGGAGGTAGAAGCGATTCGGATCTTCGCCCTCCTGGACAGCCTTCAGGCGCGCGTAGAGATGGGCGAGCCCTACGTGACCGATGGAGCCGCGGACGAGGGGGGGACCCGGAGGAAACCGTAGCCGAGCGATGAGGGCCGCCTCTCCACCAGCGCCTGCCTGTCCATATCCCCAGGCGTAGAGCTGTGGACAGCGAAGATGGGCTTCGAGTCAAAGGCGATGCCAACCCCTACGTGAAGGGCCTGTATCGATTAAGATACGTTGCATCGTCATGTTATCACCTCACTTTCAGGAAAGAGGATCACGAAGCAGTTCGCCGATCAAGAGTTCCAGATCTCGGCGAAGAAGATCTGGGCTCAGTGCGCCTGTCAGTACAACATCAGCAAGGCGATCGAGATGCCACCCTCGCCGGCTGGGTCCGGTGTCGATCAGGACTTTTGCCATGGAGGACCAAGGATCTTTTCGAGCAGCATGGTTTGTCGAGCGGTATGGAGTGCCATGCTAGAGACATCCTTATTACTTTCTTTGAGATAGTATTCGATGTTCGCAAGCGAAGTAACAATCGTCGCGAGACTTTCAACTATCTGATCTCGAGTAGTGGCTGCTGGAGGATCTTGGTCCCAGCGTGCTTGTACGGTCGCCTGCCCTGTAGGGGGAAATGTAGATTCACCCCATGCGACGTGCTGACCGCTGTGCCCGACTTTCCTGGAGCAGTGCCAGCCAGTGATGTGTGTCATCCCACACCACGGTTTCGACTTGTAGTTAGTCTTGGCCTCATCTTCGCCTTCGTCATTCATTTCGTGCTCCTATCCCAGTCGTCGATCGAAGCCTGAAGACTCCGGCGCAGCTCGGTCATCGTGGCATTCTCATTGGGATGGATCGGAGTGGCGAGAAGTTCGCGCGAGGCTCTCACGAACTCTTCCATGAGGAGCTCGAAGCTCTCCTCGGGATGAGGATCGACTGGATCAGGCACGATCACTCCGCACGAGCAGACCCAGTGCTTCACTTGGCCCTTCTCGTCGAAAAGTGGGAGGCCATTTTCTCCGAGAAGAGGGGCCCACTGGACATGCTGACAACCCTTCGTCGAATCGTGATCAGGATTCTTCATAATACCTCCTCCTGGGGAGAGAGCCCCGATTTTCTCACTCATAGAGTGGGGTCCAAAATCCTCAATGATTCCGACCTTTATAAGGGGTGCATTTTCACAGATCCGTGAAAAATTGTCTTGTTGATCACAAGACAATTTTTCTCCCCCTTATGCAGTAGTCGAATCAGAAGATCGTCCGCTTCTTCTCTTCAGGCCACCCGCGGTATCCATCCTCGAGAAGATCCTCCTCGTCACTCACCACCTTCGTCCAGTCCACATTCTCGCGGAGCGCCTTCACGATCGAGGGATTCAGGGAGGGGAGCTTCGCAAGAGTCTTCTCCATGGCAGCAATCCGGTCGAGCAGCGGCGGGATCTTCCCGATCTGCTCTTCGAGGTAGCTGATCCTCGCGATAGCAGCGACGAGGCTGCGTGAATGGTCGTCGAAGCGGTTCTCCAGTGCAGAGATCCTTGGATCAGGAACTCTGAACGAGTCTGGAGCCAGTCCTGGGCCTGCTACGTAGCGACCTGGAAGAAGCTCCGGCGGAGGAAGCGCGCACGTCATGAAGAGAGGTTTCTCGCTACAGTTGCATCCGCATATCGTGCAGCTACCGCGCTCGGTCGTGTAGTGGTGCTGGCACTTCTGGCAGAACATGATCATCTCATCTCCTTCCCGATCACCTTCTCGACGAGCGAGGCGACGAGCTCCTCTTCCGACGCGCCGATGAGCTCTCTTCCCAATCCACTTATTTCATCCGAATCGGTGGCCTTCTCGACTGCTGGGAGCTTGCCGAGAAGGATCGCGGCGACATGCTCATCGACGGTCCCTTCGGCGATGAAGTAGCGGATGAGCACGGGTCTCTTCTGGCCCAGGCGTGCGAAGCGCCCCTCGTACTGGATGATCCGGCCTGGAGTGTAGGGGAGCATGGCGAGGATCGCGAGGTCTGTGTCCTGGAGATCGAGGCCTTCGCCCCAGGCGTCTCCAGTACCCACGAGGAGAGCCGGTCCTCCCGAGGCCATGTAGAGCCTCCGAAGCTCCTCCCGACGCTCTGGCGAGTCTCCTCCGTGCCCTGAGAACGTCTTCCAGCGGGTGTCCTGGGCCTCCTCCGCGAGCCGTTCGCAGTCCACGCGGCGGCCGGTGAATATCGTGACCTTGAGACCCCCTTCAAGGGCATCGCGAGCGTGGGCGAGGACTACTTTTCGCTTGCGGCTAGCTGCTTCCATGAGGCGAGCTTCGAGGATCGCGGTAGGACCGAATTTTGCGGCCATCTTCAACTCCTTTGAAATACCTCCTTCGGCGCGGTTTTGATCACAGACCTTGACGTAGGTGATGAGTCTACGCTTTGGAGGCAAATCTCGGTTAGCGAGGGAATATGGAACTCTATGCGAAACGTAGGACAGTCTCCGTTTCAGCTCTCCTAAGTTACTCTTACCTCGGTCATCCATGCCGCCGAACGTGTTCTCCGTCGCGCCAGCGTAGCGGCGAGCCCAGTCCCAGTAGGAGCCCCACTCGCCCGGATGAACGAGGTCGAGCTGGGCCCAGAGATCTCGGACTCGATCCGTCACCGGAGTCGCGGTGAGCCCGAGACGTCGCTTCGCCACGCGAGAGAGCCGGTAGCAGGCCGCCGCGCGGTTGTCTTTCAGCGCGAACGACGGTCGGGCCGAGTCGCCATTTACCTGAGCTTGCCATCTTTGATGACTTTTCACGTGATGGATCTCGTCGAAGACGACCGATCGAGGTTTCAACTTCACGAGCGCGTCGATCCAGCCTGGAAGTGTGTCGTAGCCCGTGACGAGGACGACTGGCCGATCGAGGGGGATCGAGCCGATGAGATCTCCGGGCGTCTCGCCGTCCAGGACTTCCGAATGGATTCCCTGAGTGTACGTCTCGAGTTCCCTCGCCCAGGTCGGGCGGATGGCTGCCTTCGTCACCACCACGGTGAGACCAGGGCCCGCGGCGCAGATCCAGACGATCGCGCCGAGAGTCTTACCTGAGCCTGCCGACCAGTGGAAATGGCAGCTCTGGCTGGGCTTCCCGAGGGCCCAGGCGATCCCTTCTCGCTGATACGACGTCAAGAAACCCGGGACCCACTCGCGAAGCCACGGCTGGGCTGCCCTGGCGAGCCCAGGGCGCACGCAGGGCTGCGAGGGGGTACCGAGAGACCCCAGGAGCTCCAGAACGACCCAGGAGGCATTCTCGGGGACCTGGAGCAGCCCAGCGCGCGAGCGGATGCCGGGGATCGAGGTGAGAAGCGCGCGGACTTCGGGCGGAACGGTCTCGAGGGAGATCTGCTGCATCGGTCTGGGACCTAGCCGCCCTCGATCGATCGAGCCATGCTTCGGGCCCCCACCACCCCTCGAGAGGATCATGAGATGATCACGGACAAGGAAGTGCTCGACGCGCTACCTCCGAACGGTTTTCTTCGATCGTACGTCCGATGGGCTGGCCGATGGCTCGAGGCGGGGATCGCCTTTCACGTCCCCGCGGCGCTCGCGCTCCTTGCCCAGTCGGTTCCTGGGGAGATGCAGTTTCCGGGAGTCATCCGTACGCGGGCGAACCTGTATGCACTCATAGTAGGGCCGAGCTCAGTCAGCCAGAAGACGCGATCGATCCAGGCAGCGGAAAGCGTGCTTCAAGGAGCATTGCCGACCGCAGTGATGACGAGACCAGGAAGCCCCGAGGCGTGCATCGAAGCGATCAATGACAATAAGCCACAGATCCTCTTCTACGAGGAATTCGGGTCCTTCCTTCAGGGGACCGAGAAAGGGCGTGGCCAGCTTGCCCCCCTGCGCATGGTCCTCACTGATCTCTACGACTGCGGGCGCATTGGAAAACAGCTTGTCGCGAGAAAGAAGAAGAAGAACTCACTCGTCTACAAGGAGAATCCAAGACTCTCGATCCTGGCAGGAGTGACCCCTGGTCTACTCGAGGCCTTCACCACGGAAATCGACTGGACAGAAGGTTTTCTTGGTCGATTCTTCACCATGTATGCTACGAGTGAACGTGAAAGTGGAGCCGGAGTTTTCCATGGAGAGGATGTGCGGAAGGAACTCTCGGCGATGCTCAGAACGTACGCGACGGGTGAAGACATCTTCATGCCAGTGGTGAAACCATGCGAGGGTTTCGGCCTCGGAGCCCTAGCCCTTTGGGATGAGTGGTGTCACCTTCTCAAGGAGATGGCGAGGAAAAGCGAGCGCGAGAGCAATGCGGCAATTCACAGGGCGCTCGGACATGCAATCAAGATCGCGATGCTGTTGTCATGGGACTACGGCAACGCGCGCAGTGGCGAGCCGTGGGCGGTCGAGCTCTCCGCTCTCGAGCCAGCGATCAAGATCGTGAATCTTCACATCGAGTCTGTACAAGAGATCGCGCAAGGACTCGCCGTCGATCGTGACATGAAGGACGAGCGACGCATGCTCCAGGCGATCGGCGAGGAGCCAGTGGAGTACGCGCAAGCCCTGAGAAAGGCCCATCTCATCAAGAAACGAGCTGATGACATGATCGCCTCTCTGCTCGAGAAAAAGCTCATCGCGCGGGTGTCGGATGACGACATCATGGCCCCGCTGCGGTACGCACGCCTGAGGCAGACGAACGTGATCCAGTTTCCCACGGCCGGGGGCGACTAGGGCCCGCGCGCGAGGCGCAGCATGCGCCTCGTGGACATCGGAGCGAAGCTCTTCGGCGATGCCGGAACGACTGGCTGATCTTGGCTGGCGCGCTCACCACCACCAGCCCACAGATTCAGTGCTTTGATGGTCTCGATCGGCGCGAGATAATACTCTCCGTACATCTCGTCTGTCAGCTCACCCTTGCTGCCGTTACGTTTGACTTCGCGCCAACGGATGAACTCGAGGCGGCTGAAGGGCACGCGATGGCTTTGGAGATCGCGCAGGAGCGGCCCGAGTGCGTGGCGTGAGTGGCTGTAACTACCCTCCCGCTGGCACTGGCGTGTGAACCGAAAAGTGACTTCGACCCCCTGATGTGCCTTCAGGTACCGCGCGAACGCCCTGATGGCGAGTCGGAACGACCCCCGCGAGGAAGAGGCCAAGGAATCGTCATATTCGGCCGCCAGCGCAACGAATCGGTCGGGATCGCTCACGAGCCCGGCTGCGTGGTCTGCGTTGCGTAGGAAGGCACGTGCGAAGTTTCGGTAGTTTCGTCGCGTTGAGGGGCTGAGCTTGAGCTCTCGACCCAACCAGGACTCGAAATTTTGGAGGGTGAATTTCATGGCAAGCAATCCAGAGGCCAAAAAAGAGGGAGACCCAATTGTCCAAAACCCCTATATATAAGATCCACCCCCTATCTCTCACTTTTACAGTACCACTAATGCAGTGAAACTGGGGTGGATCCATCACGTGCATGCGTGCGAGATTGTCACGTTCGGGTATAGCCACTACCCATCAAGACTCCCTCCCTCGTGTGAACACTTTTGGTCCAACTCGCACTTGCAGACAAAAACGAATCAGGTCTAGACTCTCTCCCACGATGAGGACTGGGGCGCGGCGACCGAGCGAGTATGCGAAGACCCTCAAGGAACGGGGCTTCCGCCGCGTCGTGAACGTCGATCTCGAGGATTCCCGGTTCGACGCGGTGTTTTCGTACGCAGTCGCAGTCGGCCCTGATCGCCCGGTGCAAGACGCGATTCGTGAGCTTTTGCTGCAAGCGCTCGCGACGGAAGCGCTGAATCCTGCGATTCGCGCCGGGCGCCTGGCGGCCTACGCCGACGCTCGAGATCGCGTGATCACGGCCACTCGAGAGTTTCTGCACGATCTCGCTCGTGATCTCGAGCTCGAGTCGGCAGGCAACGAAAACGCGGGAATCCAGCCAGGCAACTACATCGCGTTTGACGCGCTGGAGCCGTTTTAACTATGGGTAAACCCGCCGAAATCGATCGCCTCGAGATCCTGCCAGCGGCCAACGAGCCCGAGCTGGCGCCTGCTCGGCGAACCCAAGCCTTGCCACTCACAGTGAACCTGGCTGGAGGTTTACCGGAAGTAGAATCGAGACAGGGTCGCCCGGCGCTCAACTTCCAGGGCTCGACTCCGGTGCTCCGCTCGCTCGCTCCGGTCACCACCGAGATGACTGCGGGTGAAGCAGCGCAGGCGATGCGCTCGCGGTGTGCTCGCTGTCTGCACTTTCGTAACGAAGACTGGAAAGTGACCAAGAAGCTCTGGGAGCGGTGCGAACCCGGCTCATCGAGAAAAGTAGGACTTTCGCGAATGGTGATCCAATTCGCTCGTTCTGTGCTCGATAGGCCACCCGATCCAAGCGATCTTGCTCGAGCTTCCTACGAAATGAACATGTGGGGCACCTGTGCTGCACTTTCCGAGGAACGTCACGATCTCGTGATTGTGCATCCAGAGGCTTGCTGCCCGGACGGTGTGGATTTCTACCAAGACCGCGGTCGGCCCGAGAAAGTTCAAGCCTCGCAGGCTTACGACGCGATCATGCGAGCCGCCCAGGGGAGGAAAGCGTAGAAAGCACAGGATTTCATGCTCAGATCGCGCCCGCATGATTCCCCGGCATGCCAGTGTCGGGATTGCCATTTGTGGGACTCCTACTCGCGAGAAGCACCCCTCTCCCGCTGCGCCGAGACCCATCTTCAGGACACTGAATTTCCCTGCCAGCACGGCTTCACGCGCTTCTGCCCCAGCTTCGCGAACCTCGAGCGAGTGTATTCATAGGAAGACCAGATGAAGCGAGCGAAGCCAGGCCACGTTCACTTCACGTCCGAAGAAGTCGAGTGGCTCCACGCTGTGATCCTGAATGCCTGTCACATCGCCGAGCGAGCAGGAATCGACTGCAATCCGACCGATCGGACTCGCCGGATACTTGACAAGATCGACCGTGCTCGATTCGAGGATGCCACGGAAGTGGTCGTAGGCAGCCCGAAGCTTGAGGACGCAATCATGCGAGCTGCGAGCCTGGAATCATGAACCTGCCAAACCGACCGATGCTCCTCATGTTCACGGAAAGCGGCTGCCCGGCCTGCGAAGCAGCATACCCGGAGTGGGAGCGGTACAAGAGCCGCAATCCCATGCAGCTCGCACTCGAATTCGACGCGGATGGACCCTACGCCCTCCACTTCGGGTTGAAGAAGATCCGGGCGACCCCGATCTACGTGCTTCGATCCGGCGAGCAAGGCGTCGTCCACGAGGGGGTCATGAAGGCCGATGCCCTCGAAAAGTGGGTCAAGAACTCGATGGAGGAGCTCGCATGATGACCGATAGAGAAATAAGACGGCAGCTTGCCGAGATCTTTCGCCGGGGGGCTGACGGGCTCGAAGAGCACGAAGGGCCGTTCGAAAAGGCAATGTATGAGGTCTTCATCCCGCTCTTCGTAGACTTCTCGCAAGAGCATGGCCTTTCCCTCGGACAGATGATCATCGACGGAAATCCCAGCGAGATCCTCTTGAAACGCGCTGCGAAGCTCCAGGATATAATGAACGATCCCCATCGAGTCCCCGAGCCGAAGAACTGATGCCTCCCTTCGGCGAGATCTCGGCGACTGCCCTGAGCGTGTTCGGGGTCTCCTGGATCATTGCTGACTCGAAGATTTCGCTTCCGTTCCGACGCCTGGTAGCAGCCAAGCTCGGTGCCGACTCGCTCCTCCTCACCCTCCTCGAGTGCCCACCCTGCCTCTCGTTCTGGCTCGGCCTCGGAGCTGCCTTTCTACTTCACTGGGCCTCCTTCGCAATTGTCATGGCCCCGCTCTGCACCGCAGTGAGCTTGCTTCTGTGGACCTACGTCGAGAAGGCCAATCGAGAGTGAACATGAGCGAAGTCAGCCTGCCGATCTGGAGCCTCTGCCCCTTCCGCTCGCCTGTCGAGCCGACCGAGGCCCAGTTTGATGGAAGGCCTTCTTCTCGGCCAGCCCAGGCCTTCGGCCCCTGTCTCTACGCTGGGTGCGGCCTGTGGAAGATCACGAAGATCGAGGACGGAAGGCCAGTCGATGGAATGTGCTCGATCCGCTTTCTCGGCGAAGTGATGAACTCGATCGCGGGCTCCCTCGAGCAACTCACGAAGCTCGAGACCATGAAGACCATGGGGGGTGATGGAAATCCGGTGCCTGGAGTTCCCTTCTTCAAGGGGTAGACATGGTTAAGAAGGCATATCCCTATCGCGATGAACTCGGCGCTCTCATCGACCGACAGCACATGCTCATGATGTACACGCTGTCACGTGCTCTCACGGAAGAAGAGTGCGACGAGGTGGAGAAGAACCACGTCTTCCTCCATGCGGCCTTCGGCAAGCAACTCGATCCACCACCTCCACGAGAGGTGCTACTCCTCCCTCCATCAGGAAAGCCGTCCCATGGCCCATGACAACGTCGCCATACCCGCGAGCTACCAAGAAGCCCTCGACGCTCTCTCTCGAGTCGCCGATGGCAACGGCAACACCTTCAAGCTGAAACTCGTTCGCCGTCCCAATGCCGCCTCGACGGTGACCCAGCACATCGCGACCTTCGGGGACGCGACCTGGCAGCACATCGCCGATGCCGAGAGCTGGATCGCCCCCTTCTCGGGCGGGGGCCTCTACGTGCTCCAGGTCCTCGACGGCAAGGACGCGAAGAAGCACTATGGCCAGGTGACGCCCTCGGAGATCACCGGGCCCCCTCGCGCGCCGAATCCGAACGTCACGAAGTCGGCTTCCTGGCTCGGCCCCGTGCTCCTCTCCTCGGCCGCTGACAACGGAGCTGGCGCGACTGCCCTCTCATCTTTCACTCTGGCTGGAGAGCCCTGGAACGGCGCAACCGGACCGCGAATCCAAGGCGACACGACAGGGCTCTCCAGCCTTTTTCAGAGCCAGCAGGCAGAGCTCGGCCGAAAGGAGCATGACCTCGCCGATCGCGAGCGGCGCCTCGAGATGGACCGTCTCCGAGCCGAGTCCGAGGCGCGTTCGAAGGTGCTCGAGCAGCGCCTCGCCGACCTCGTAGCGCTCTCGGCGAAGCCAGTCCCTGTTCCACCAGGCCTCGACCTCCCAGGCCTTGTGACAGGCCTCCTGGGAGCAGCCGCGCCCATCATCACCGCGATGCTCTCGAGCTCGGCGGAGGCCCGCAGGACCCAGATGGAGATCGAGCGGACCCGGATGGAGCGCGAGAGAGAGGATCGAAAGGCCCAAGCCGCTCGACCTCTCATCGACCCTCAGATCCTCGAGATCATGGACAGGCAGGCGAAGCGGGCCGAGGAGCAAGCCGCTCAGTTCAGCCTGTTCTTGAAGGCCCAGGCGGAATCCGCGCGATCGAATGCCGAGTCCCAGTCGATGGCCCAGCGCACCATGCTCCAGACCATCGCCGATGTCGCACAACTCCAGTTGAAGACCACACAAGGCAGTGACGACGCTGGGATCGACTGGGGTAAGGTGATCTCTGGAGTCGCGGCTGGACTCGGCGCCTTCGCTGATGCCAAGGCGCGAGGTCCGGGATCGGGACAGGCAGGAGCGACGACGCCGCTGGGGCAGTCCCCTGGCCTCCCCGCAGGACAACCGGCCGCGACTCCAACTCCAGAGATTCCCGAGAGCGACGCGCTGAATGCAGTCGAGGATCGGATCCGCGCGAAGGATCCGCCCGATCAGATCGTCGGGGATCTGAAGAAGGCGATCGAAGACGCAGACGCGAAGAAGGAGATCGCCGCGCTCGGAAGTCTCCAGGCCGTCTTCGAGGATCGCCTCGACGACTTCGGCCAGGACAAGGCGAACGAGAAGTACATGGAGGCGCTCATCACCGCGCTCGAGAAGTCCGGGCTCCTCAAGGTCTAGAACGGCAGGGGTAGTTCACTCCAAGGAATCATCATGGGCGCTCCGAATCCAGATGTCACTGCACTCGTCGCAGAACTCGCGTTGCAATACTGGACGGTCGCGAACACGCCTGATCTCACGGCGGTCGTTTCCGCAGTGACGAGCCAGCTCAGCCGGCTCGGGGGTGAGATCAACTCGGCAGTGACGGCCTTCGCGCAGACTCAAGTCACCGCTGTCTTCACGGCGGAAGAGGCGACGGAGGAGGCGCATGGAGGGCCCGCGGCTGTAGTCCCACCACCAACTCCAAGCGGTAATATCGCAAGTCTGGCGGAGGTACGGGCCTACTACAGCAGTAGCGTTGCTCAAGTTGTCGTAAGCGGAACGATCATCGATTTCCAGACACTCGAGACTGACACGGATTCAGCCGTTACCATCGGTGCGAACTGGCGCTTCACTTGCCCAGTGGGCAAAGCAGGAACGTACATCGTGGCCGCTGCCTGGAATACGAATGCCATCAACGCACTACAGCTCTTCCTCAATGGAGCTCTCGCCAAGTTCCTTACATCAGCCGCGGCGTTTACAACCGGATTCGGAACGATTGCGATTGATCTCACCGACGGTGACTTCATCGATCTGCGAGCGAATGCTGCGGGAACAATGGGAGGTGGGGCCACGCTGAATTGGGTCAGGATATTCAGCAACTAGAGAAGCGCGATGGATCTTCATGCCCTCACCCTCCCCGGTGCCATCGGCGATCTCCACTTCGAGATCGGCAGCTTCACCGGCCTCGATCGGCTGCTCTTACTACTTCCAGAGCGACTCCAGCTCGAGCACGTCGCTCGCCGGATCGTCCGTGATCTGACAGCTCGGGGGGCGAAATTCAACCGGCACATCACCTTCCGCATGCCCGATGGAAAGGGCCCGTGGGAGGTCGTCCTCGGGCCCGTGATCGAAGTTGGGAAGGGGAGCCGGCAGCGATCGGTGACCGTTCGGCTCTGGAAGACCTAGCGGATCGGATTCCAAAAATAGGCATTGAAACAGTCCACCGTCACGATCCCCGCGCTCGCCTGTGAGACCGATCCGACCTGGAGCCCCAGGGTCGAGATGCTCGCGTTCGCGCCGAACCAGTAGGGAAGCCCCGGTGCGGTCGCAGCCGCGACGCTGCGCACCACGATGATCCCAGTGTCAGGGATGGTCGAGCCACCTCCTGAGCCGATCGTCGCGACTGCATGCGCGACGGTCTGGAAGAAATTTACCCCCGCGCCTCCACCGAGGGTCTGAAGACTTGCCTTATCGATCCAAGTTCCGAGTAACGCCATGAGATTTCTCCGTCTGGGGTGACTCCCAGTTCGGAGGGGCACGCTACGCGTGGGGATCTTGCCTGTCACCCGGACGTCCACCATGGTGGAGGTCTGGAGGTCATGAGGTCTGGAGGTATGGAGATGGATGATGGTGACAGCCTTAAGAAGTTCACAATCATGCTTCCTCGCAGAGTCCATCAGTCTCTACGTGAGGAGTCATACATCCGAAACATGCCTATAAGTCAGATAATCCTACAAGCGTTGACTCATCGGATAATGCTCTTCGATCGCACGAAGAAGGAAGGAGATACCAAGTGAGGAAAGAAGAGGAAGCGGGGAAAGAGAGGGTAGAAGTGACCTTCGAGGCTGTCGCCCGAAAGCCCTTCCTCTCGTGGTGTCTCATCGTCCGAAACGCCTCGAAGACCCTCGAAGCTACCTTGAAGTCGTTGCGAGAAAGGACTCCCGACGCTGAGATCGTGGTCATGGACACCATGAGCGGCGATGATGATGCGACCTGGAAGATCGCCGAGAAGTATGCTGATGTTCTCTGTAGGTACGACGGGCCGAATGGCAACTGGACCCCGGAGATGGTCGCCTTCGACGACGCGGCAGCCGCCAGGAACTTCTCTTTCAGCCTGGCTACCGGATCCTGGATCGGCTGGATCGACTCGGATGACGTTCTCCCCGGCCCTGAAGAGGCTGAGAAGCTCCTGAAGGAAAATGGGCGGTGGAGGCCCGCCACGGGCGTGAAGCTCGACGGCCTCGACGATACGACTCCGATCGGCCTCGAAGATGTGTTGAAGAAGATCAGCGAGTCTCAGCCCACCGTCTCGTGCCTCTATGCCCCCTACCTCTACCGTCGAAACGCAGATGGCACCGCTGCGGAGTGGCAGGAGCGTGAACGCTTCGTGAAGAACGACGGCTCCTGGCACTGGGTCGGCAAGGGTCACGAGGTCTTGGTTCCAAGAAGAAGCGATCAAGGAGGGAGTCTAGGAGTCCTGTCTTCACTTCTCTTCCTCCACATGAAGGAGTGGAAGCCCGAAGACTACTTCTTCTCGATCGCTCGACACTTCAACGCGCTCATCAAGGAGTACGACGCCGGAGACAGGAGTAGCCGAACCTGTCTCTACCTCGAGAACTTCTCGCGCGTCGTCTGCCCCCAACGACGCGCCGAGTTTCTCCAGGCGGCCTACGAGGGCAGCTACACGCCCCTCGAGAGATGTCGGACCCTCATGCGCGCGGGAGAGTTCGCAGCCGAACAGGGCTTCTTCATGGACGCTCTCGAGGCCTTCAGTGGGGCTACAGCACTTCGACCAGACCTCCCCGACCCTTGGCTCACCGGCGCGGGCGTATTCGAGCGAGCCGAAGACTGGGCCAGGGCTGCCGAGTGGTACGAGAAGGGCTGCTCTCTCCCTGTGAACACGATCGAGAGCCTCGTGAACCCTCGAGATCTCCTGATCGGGTTCCGCGCCAAGGCTGCCGAGTGCTTCCGGCGAGCTGGCCAGGCCAAGATCAGGGCCCGGGATGCCCAGGGCGCTCGAGATGCCGCAACGCGTCGGCAGAGGCTTCTAGGCGAAGCATGGTCCTCCGAAGCGGCCGGCCCTGACAAGGAGATGCTGGGCTTCCTCGCAGCCCATGCCGAGAACGACGTCGGTGCCTTGAAGGCCCTCGACGAGCTGCGATCGCTGTGGAACTACCTCGTCCGCAACGAAGAGACCGAGAAGGCTGCCGCTCTCGTCCGCCTCGCTCCTCACACGCTCGAGGACTCGCCCGAACTCGCCGATCTCAAGGCCTGGGCCGTGAAAGTAGAGACCCACCTCGATGATCCCGAGGCCTACTCCGACTTCTACAACTCGCCAGAGTGTGGCGCTGAGTTCAACCACGATCTCTTCAAGCCAGATCGGCTGCCTCTCCCGCGAGTGCAGTTCCTCATCGACTGGGTGAAGGAACACAAGCCAGACGCGCGAATCCTCGAAGTGGGGTGCTTCGACGGCACGACCGGCATCCACGTGCTCAGGCAGTGCCCCGACGTCCACTACGTCGCGGTCGATACCATGGAGAAGGCCCTCGAAGCATTTCGTGATCGAGCAGCAGCCGAAGGAACCGCCGATCGTCTCGAGACCCACCTCGGCCTCGCTGATGATCTCTTCGAGACGGGCAAGAACCTCCGCTTCGACGTGATCGTGCTCTTCGAGCTCGTCGAACACCTCCCCGATCCGATGAAGACACTCGAGTCGATGAGAGGAAGACTCCGGTTCGACGGTCGCCTCTTCGTCTCGACGCCCTGGGGGGCCTACGACCGCGGCAGGCCCTTCAACCTCGACACTCGAGATCCACGGGGCCATGTCCGCGCCATGACCGCTCGCGAGCTCTACGAGACCGTCGAGGAGGCGGGCTTCCAGGTCGAGACCATGAACGGTGCGAATGGAGTCTCTGGCGCGACGCTTCACCTCGTGGCGATGAAGCGCGAAACAGACCCCGAAGCCATCAATTTTTTCGTCGCGAGCGCCCTCTGGGACTGGAACGCGAGCCACCTCATCGAAACGGGAATGGGAGCTTCCGAGGAGACGATCGTCTACCTCGCGAGGCGACTCGCGGCCGAAGACGAAGCGGCCAGGGTCGCGGTCTACGGGCCGGTCCCTGAGAATCTCCCATGCGTCTCCGAGGAGGTCCGCGACTCCGTGGCGTACTGGACCCGGGCCAAGATAGCCGATGCCGAGACCGGGACCCTCATCGTCTCGAGGTCACCAGGAAGTGGCCGCTTGGTCGATCCGCAGGGCGTCCAGGACCGGATCCTGTGGCTCCAGGACACCGTGTACCCCGACCTGAGCGCCGCGACAGCTCAGGACTACAGAGCGATCGTCGTCCTGTCCGAGTGGCACGAGAAAGTGATCGCAGAGCAGATGAAGGGCGAGGAGCATCGACTTGCCGTGATTCCGAACTTCGTCCTGGCCGAGCACTTCAAGACGGATGGAGCTCCTGAAAGGCTTCCTCACCACTTCATCTATGCGAGTAGCCCGGACAGAGGGCTGATACGACTACTGAAACTGTGGCCCAAGATAAAAGCTGCGATACCAGATGCAACCCTCGACATCTTCTATGGCTGGGAAGGATGCATGAAGCTCGGAACAGGGAATACTCCGGGTTGGACCAAGCACTATAGAAAGGCGCGAACGGAGTTTTCCGCGTTGCAGTATCAGGAAGGTGTGACTTCGCGAGGTAGAGTCAATCATGAGGTCTTGGCTCGCGAATTCCAGAAGGCATCAGCCTGGCTCTATCCAACGAGTTTTGCCGAGGCCGGATGTCTCACCGCAGTCAAAGCAAGGGCTGCTGGGTGTATTCCGGTCACGACTCGATACGCCGCTCTCGCGGAAACCGCTGCATGTGATCAGACGTTCTTCGTGGACATGCCTGGCGTTGGACTCCTCGAGAATCCGACTGGGAATGAAGAACGGCTGAACGAATATTCCGATCGCTTTGTCGCATCAGTCATCGCGGCGACTGAAATCGCGGAAGCTCCTAGAAGACTCATGAGTCAGGAAGCGATCGATACCTACGAGCTGTCGGTGATCCTACCTATGTGGCTCGAGATCATCGGTTGACGCACTGCGGGATTGCACCCCTGCTGGGGCTCGTTAGGAATTCGTTCTCCCTCGGCAGGGGAAGAAAGACGTAGCACGTGACTCCCCATGGCGAACCGATTGTTTGGCTCTGCGAGAGGTGTGACTCCGAGCAGGCCGCCTATCCTCCTGACATGCCCCGCGGATGGTCGAAAACCCCAGCCGGTGCAGTACGTTGCAACGGTTGCCAGCGGAACTCCGTCGCTGCTCTGAAGCGGGCCAAAAAGCGCCAGGTGAACCGAGACGGCGGCGACTCGTGATGATCGAGACTTGACTTTTCCTTAGAGTCTACCTTACCTTCCGTCACATTCGCGGTGCGGTGCGCTCTGGAGTCTACCCGGCCCCAGGACAGCAAGTCTGGGCGAGCTGCAACGGTAGCCTTCTTGGCTACCCACCGCGAATGAAACTCCTCTGGCTTGGCCTCGGTGCTGCCGCTGCGTACGTCCTCCTGAAGAAGGAAGGATCGCCGGCTGCGACGGTTCTCACGTCCACACCCGTACCTGGTCTCGCCCCCACGCGAACGTGTGCAGAGTGGGAAGCCTATTCAAAGTCATGCGCTGATCTCGACGCCATGGGCGCGTCGTGTCAGGCATGGGTCGGTTCAGTTCCGCAGGGCTGCCTCCCATGAGCCCCCGTACCGCCAGGCTCGAGGACATCACCTCCCAGCGCGATGCGCTCGAGAAGCTCGCCGAACTCATTCGCAAGGGCTCGATCGAGCAGGAAGTCCTCCGCGCCGCGAAGGCAGTCACCCGCGACTGCTCCGCCCGCGATGATCTCTGCGAGCTCGAGGCGATCTTCAACGCGGTGAAGCACGGTGACTCCCGCGTCGCCTGGTTGAAGAAGGGCATGCGGTACGTCGCCGATCCCTACCCCTTCGACACCTTTCACGGCGCGTCTGCGATGATCGAGAGCTGCCGCGCGGGGGCATGCTCAGGCGACTGCGACGATGCGACCGTGCTTGTCGGGAGTCTCGCTGCTTCCATCGGCTTCATGGTCGGCGCGCGGGCCTGGGGCAAGGGCACTTCCGGCGATCTCCTGCACGTCTACCCGGTCGCCGCAGTGCCGAAGAACGGCCCATGGCCGAACGACTACTTCGGACACGGCCTCGACATCACGGTGCCCAGGAGTGAAGTCGGCTGGGAGCCTGAGGGGGGCCACTTCATCACAGCCTGGGTGAACGGATAGTGAGGGTTGAATGTCAGGTCAGATAGCCATCTTCGAGGGCCATACGATGCCGCGACGCCGAAAGAAGACCCGATCTCGAGCTCGCCGTGGAGGAGGTGCTCAGCGAACCAAGTTCGGAGCTGCCGCTCGCAAGTGCTCGCGCATCCGGCGCCGTCGCAAGGGCAGCTTCCAGGCCTGCATGAAGCGACTCCTCAAGGGACGCGGGCGTGTGACTCGCCGCAGGCGGCGCCGCTAGCCATGGCTCGTCGAAAGCGATCGAGGAAGCTCGCCAGCGCTGCCAAGGCTTGTTCTGGCCTTCGCCTCCGAGCGTTCCGCGCCTGCCTCCGCAAGCGGCTCTCGAGTAGTCGTCATCCCGCTGTCCGTCGCAAGAAGCGTCGTCGTTAACTGAGAGGAGAGGAAATGGCAAGGCACTGTGTAAAATGGGCGAGCGGTCGGAAGGCTTCCCGAGGACGTCGTCGAGGGCACGGGAAGCGCAACTGCCGGTATGGCGTCGTTCGCAAGGGCCGGCGCAAGGGTTCATGCCTGAAGCACAAGCGCTCTCGGAGGAAGTGAGCCATGGCGAAGAGAAAGAAGAGGCTGTCGTGGCGAGCGAAGCGTAAGGGCAAGACCTGCAAGTTCGGCTTCCGCAAGCACTCCGCGAAGTGCCTGAAGCGGCCGAGAGGCAGACGGCCTGCAAGGCGAAGTCGCCGCTCGAGCGTCCGTCGTCAGGAAGCGTCGATGTGGAAGAAGTATCGACGGTGACGTAACTGAAGGTCACGAAGGAAGAGGCCGGTGAAACGGCCAAGGATGAATCGAAAGGAGCGAGAGGATTCTATGGCCCGACACCGCCGCAGGCGCCGACGTTACGGCGACCCAGTCATCAGCATGCCCAGCTTCGGCGCTGGAGCTGAGTACAACCCCCTCAATAAGCACGTCAACTCCACCGATGTCCTCGTAGGCGCAGGTATCGGCGTCGCGGGGGGTGGGCTCGTCGGCTACGGCCTGAAGAAGTTCTGGCCCACCGCGCCCGCCTTCGTTGTCGGGAACCTCGGTGCGATCTCAGCCGTTGGCGCGGGCCTCGCCGCTCACATGCTCTTCCGCAAGAAGTCGAAGAGCAGAGCCGAGGGCTACCTCGTCGGCGCTGTCACGGTCGCGATCATCCCCGCGATCTGGACGAACGTGAAGCCGATGCTCCCTCCAACCATCCAGGCCTACTTCGCCGATCCTGTGATCGCGATGCCGAGCTACGGCGGCTTCCTCACGCGCAGCCCGCAGCCGCTCATGGGCTACCGCGGTCTCCTCACCGCCTCACCTGGTCCCGCGATGTCGTCGATGTCCCCCGCTCGAAGGGCCATGGGTCTCCGCTAGGAGCTCAAGCCCAGATTCACAGAAAGGAAAGAACAGACCCATGGCACAGATGGTCTACCCGAATCCTCGCTACCGCTCCGTCACGGCTGCTACCGGCATCGGTGACGCCCACGATGGGATGGTCTACTCCGCTGGCACCCTCGCCCACCTCGGACAGGGCCAGTTGAAGCTCTTCTCCGTCCAGTTCGGACAGTCGATCCAGGAGCTCAAGGGCACCGGCATCACCGCGACTGCCAACGTCTGGCAGTCCACGTACACGCTGACGACAACCAACCTCGACCGCCCCTCGCAGCTCGGCGACAACCTCGGTGACGCGAGCCTTCGCGGCATCGGCGTGACCATCGAGAACGCCGCGTACACCTCGGCCACGGGCGCGCAACGGGCCTTCGGCGCCACCCAGTTCGAGGTCGCTGACATCCTCTCGAAGTGCTCCGGTGAATTCAAAATCGGGAGCAAACCTCAGATGCAGGGGCCGCTCTGGGGCTATCCCCAGTACGGCGGCGAGTCCGGTTCGATCGCCACCACCGGGAATGCTGTCACCACCTCGATCGCCTCGAACGGGGGCATCCCCATCGGCCGCGAGTTCCGCACCCCCATGATGCTCGGCCGGTATGACTCGCTCGTCTTCGAGCTCACCGTCGCGAACGGCGCCACGCTCGCGTTCTCGACCACGACGGCGGATGGGCAACCGACCCTGGTGTGGTGTTTGCTGCTCGTAGACTTCATGACTGATGTCCGTTAGCAATTTACCCAATGATTTCATGGCTTTGAGCCATTGTCGTTGGGTCGAGGTATAGAGCTTTTTAGCCAAAAGCTCGATGGTCCTCTCACCCATTCGCGGGTGGGAGGACCAAATGCACGAATCGAAGGTTGGACCGAACGGGCTCACCATTTCGGAGCGGCAAGTAGAGTCATTCTGGAGCCACGTGGATCGAGCAGGAGACAACAGGTGCTGGCTCTGGCGCGGCTCGATCCGCTCAGATGGCTATGGCCTCGTCTCCGTTCATCTGAAGGATCAGCTTCTCTCCACAGGCCGGATGAAGCAGAAGGCCGTGGTGGCGCATCGCGTCTCGTGGTTCCTCACGCATGGACAATGGCCAGCGGAGTTCCTGCCTAGTGGCCTGAAGGGAATCCTTCTCCACTCCTGCGATGTCCGGAACTGCGTGAATCCAGCGCATCTTCGGCTCGGATCCCATGCGGAGAATTCTGCCGACATGGTGGCGAAGGGCCGCGCAGCGCAGGGGGATGCTCACTACTCGCGGGAGACGCCGGAGAAGCTGGCGCGTGGATCTAGGAACGCTCGAACCCGCTTGACGGACGAGCAGGTGATCGAGATCCGGCAGAAGTTCACCGGAATCCGCGGCCAGCTCTCGGCGCTGGGACGCGAGTACGAAATGCCGCCCAGCGCGATCTTCGAGATCGTGAACAACAAGGTCTGGACTCATCTTCCTCCCTGTGAACACGCTGGCAGGATGCACTCCGCGGAGATCACCCTCGATCGCATGCGTGAGGAGTTCGAGAAGCGTGTAGAGAAGAAGCCAGGCTCCTGTCACATGTGGAAAGGGCCTCTCTCTGCGAACGGCTTTCCGATCTTCTGCCTTGGTGGGAAGGTCTACATGGCGGGGCGAGCTGCCTGGGCGCTCGCTTATGGTGATCTGCCCAAGGCACAACTCGTGCGCAGAATCTGCGAGAGCCCTCTGTGTGTGAATCCAGAACACCTCACGATCCGAGATGAGGTGGACACAGGTGCAAAAGCGATCCCCGTAGGGGTCAACGGGGAACAGTCACTCGCCCGCATGCCGTCTGGGCAGTGGGCATCCCAGGCGAAGCTCACCGATGAACAGGTGAGAGCCCTACGGGCCGAACACGCTGCTGCCCCTCGATCCCTGACCGATCCCGCGAAGCCCGTTCGTGGCACCGACACGGCGCTCGCGCTGAAGTACGGGGTGAGCAAATCGACGGTTCACGAGATCATCATCCGGCGAACCTGGAGCCACCTCGATGGCGCCTAACCCCCGCATTCTGCCCGGCTACGGCGGTTCCCTCGTCGCCATCACCGCCCAGGCTACGCTCAACCCCGGCGACTCGATCGACCTCCCCATCGATGCCCTGCGCAACAATCTCGGTGAGAACGTCCTCGTCGATACCCTGCGCTGGACCATCGATGCCCAGCAGCAAGTCGAATCCGCAGATCCGCCCACCTCGCCAGTCGGCTTCCCGGGCGCTGGCGTCACCATTTCCATGCGGTTCGGCGACCGGCCGTTGACGGGCGGCGAAGTCCCCATCTACTGCCTCGGCCCCGCGGTTGGCCAAGACGTCGAAACAAGTATACTGGGAGTAGCAGACGACACTACCACTGAGATGCTCCTCGGCTCCTTCTCCTCGGGCGTCTGGGAGCTCGACCATCCGATGTCCATGGATCAAGGGCAGGCCCTCTCGATCCATCTCACCCACCAAGGCCTCTTGAACCTCCCGTGCGTCGTCTCCCTCGCCTTGACCGGGCGGGCGGGCCGTGACCTCCCGCGGAGCCGCTGGCTTCCCTACGTCGCAGCGTTCGTTCCCCCCGCGTTCGATCCCACCGTCCCGACGAGCGTAGCCCCAACCATCGTCAGCTCGACCGAACGCGACCTCGTGAACCGGACAGGGACGACCCTCGAGATCTCCCGCTTCATCGGCCGGCTCATGCGTCTCGGTGTCTCGGGCAGTCCTCTCGGGGGTGGAAACGTCGTCCAGAACGCGGAGAAGGTCTTCGCCACCGTCCAGGGTGGCATCTCCGATCAGCCCACCTCGGAGTGGTTTCCGTCAGCCCTCGACAGCTTCCTCACCATCACCATGTCGGACTCTCGCGCGAACGACAACATCCCTGTCGCCCAGCAGTTCCGCATGGTCTTCGAGCCTGAGCGGCGGAGCTGGGAGTGTCCTCACGAGCTCGAGGAGAATGGCTACTACATCGCCGAGCTCACGCTCACGGTGCCGGCTGTCCTCGATGCATCCGTCCAGCCCTCGATCGCCATGATCGGCTCGTGGGAAGGGGCTTGAGCCATGGCTCTCTACACACGGTCCTTCGGTGCACCACTTCTCACGGTTCTGCCAGTGACAAGGGAGATACAGGACATACAGGCAAGTGGTGGAACCTCAAGACCGGCGACGGCTCCCATCAATCTCCAAGAAGCCGCTGCCTTTCTTAGCAGTATGGGATTCAACATCATAGGCGATGCGAGCCTGAAAACCGCCGCGGAGTCCTATGCCACCTCTCGCGGATATCCTAGTAATGAACAAGGAACAGCATTCATCCAAGCCGACATCGATGCTTGGAAAGCTGCACTTGCAACGGCTGGAATTCAGACTGGAACTCAGACGGCGAGTCTGACGCCACCACCAGCTCCAGTAGGCACATCTTCCATCCTTCTCTACGGCGCCGTCGCTGTGGGGGCCTACTTCCTCTTCTTCAAGAAGGGGGCCTAGCCCATGGCCTACGCGGCTCCACTCGTCCTCGGCTCGCAGCTCACCATCACCCGTGCCCCAACGATTGGGCAGACGCTCAGATTCGATTCCGTAGACCTCGCCCCCAAGGTGCTCGTTCCCTACGAGATCAATGCGATCCGGATGCTCGGCTACCCCTCGATCGAGGTCGAAGGCGTCGCGGCCGGACCCTCGACTGCACTGCGAGGCTTCCTCAAGTGGAAGTTCGAGGTCGGAAACTTCCTCCCCTTGACCGATCACTTCGTCCCGATGTGGAATCTCTGCCCGGTTCGCCAGTCGATCACCGAGCTCGGTGGCTACTATGAGTGGCGCTTCCAGAAGCCCATGCTCATCGCCCCAGGCGGCCGGATCGACGCTCAGGTGAGCCTGCAAGCAGACACCCCGAACCCCGGGGTCACCCCGATCTTCGTCGCCGTGTCCTACGCGGGGCGCCTCCGTCCGGACCTCGAGAGCCTCCCTGCCATGACCGATGTCCCCTTCTGCTCGGCCTGGGACACGACCGTCGCTGGCAACCAGGGCACCGCGAACGACTGGAACACCCTACGGAATCCACTCGCGACGACCATCGACGTCCACTCGCTCATCGCGCGCATCCAGGACGACACGACCGGCCTCGACGGCGACGACGCAACCGAGCTCCAGATCTTCGACCCCTGGGGCCGCGCGGTGAACCGCTTCGGCACCATCGAGTTCCACGCGGAGTTCCCCACCGACACGCGCGAGTTCCCCTACTGCGGCTCCCTCGAGTCGGATCAGCACTTCGCGGTGAGGCTCACGACGCCCCCTTCGACGACCTATCGGCCGATGATCTCCTACCTCGGTTCAAGGAGAGAGAAACTTCCATGATGAGTCTCTCAGGGGAGATTCCATGAACGTCTCCCTCTTCTCACCTTTCTCGAACATCTCGCCGGGTGGCGTGAAGACTCCCGACACCTCGGGATGCTTCGTGAACTTCTACAAATCCCCGATCTGGATCGAAGACATGATCTTTGACTGGGACTGGGTAGTTCCATCGAGAACCGCTCAGACCTACGGGACCCCACTCGGCGATGCTATCCGGGTTTCACTCAGGTATCGCAACAATCCGATGACCAACGGATTCGTCCCAGTGAACCTCCTCGCGAGGGCTGAGAACTGGCGGGCGAATACCCCGCCCTTCCTCGCCGAAGGCGAATCCGTTCACACCACCTACACGTGGCACTTCCCCTGCCCCCTCTGGCTTCCTCCCAACGTCCCACTCTCCATCGAGGTCTTTCATCAAAACGACTTCGTGGTGGACGTCGCAGCCGAAGCCCAGGATGTGAATATCACTGCGCGTGGCTACCTCGACGAGTCGGATGAAGTTCCCGACTACATCGACATCCCCTACGCGACTGCCTTTCTCGGCGCCGTACAGTCGAACGTCGTCGGCGCGACGACCGGGCTCGAGCCCCCCATCGTCGAGCAGACCGCACAGACCGATCTTTT
>Ga0214473_10000508_pt1 | contig 54863 bp, 52 predicted proteins | sample RVTome_7_FD_203509 | JGI IMG/M metagenome (GOLD analysis project Ga0214473, IMG submission 203509) | Soil microbial communities from uranium-contaminated site in the Upper Colorado River Basin, Wyoming, United States - RVT98D197 | ecosystem: Environmental > Terrestrial > Soil > Contaminated >... | reverse complement strand
GGTCATGCCGACCTTCCATCCGTCGTACCTCGTGCGCAACGAGGGCAACCGGGAGCTCAAGCGCATGGTCTGGGAGGACATGCAGAAGGTCATGGTCCTGCTCGGCAGAAGATGACCGTGTTCGCCAGGGTCGTCTTTCCGCTCCCCCTCGACCAGTCCTTCCTCTACGCCGTCCCCGAAGCTTGTCGCGCCGCCGCCCGGCCGGGCGCGCGTGTGATCGCGCCGCTCGGCCCGCGCCGGCAGAACGGCTACATCGTCGCGCTGACGGCAGAGCCGCCCGGGGCCGGGGTCAAGGTCAAGGATCTCATCAAGGTCCTCGACGACCGGCCCTTCCGCGACGAGCGCTTCCTCGAGTTCACCGGCCGTCTGAGCGCCGAATTCCACTCCTCGTGGGGCGACATCCTTCAGACCGCGCTTCCCCCGTCCCTCGCCGAGCGGACCAAGGTCGCCGTCGTCCTGACCGCGGCCGGGCGCGAAGCCCTGGATAAGGCGGCCTTGGGACCGAAAGCCCGGCTGCTGGCCGAGGCGCTGGCGGGCGCGCCGAAAGGCCGGAGCCCGCTTTCGCTGCGGAGAAAGCTCGGAGGGAGCGATGTCGCCGGCCTCGTCTCCCGGATGGAGAAATCGGGCTACGTCGCCGTCGAGAGGAAGACCGCGGCCCCCGTCCTGCCGCCCAAAGCGGCGGCCGGCCCGGCCGCGGCGGTCCAGCTCGGGCTGGCTTTTCCGGATGCGCTCCGCGAGGCCGGGGCCCTGGAACCGGTGGAGAGGGCCATCGTTGACGGGCGCCCCGGCGCCTGGTATCTCTTCGGCTCGGCATCCCAGCGGCAGGCGGCCTTCAGGTCCCTCGTGCGCCGGGCCGTCATGGGCGGCGGCCGCGTCCTCTACCTCCACCCCGAAGTGGCCCCGTCCGAGACCCTGGTTTCCGGCTTCAAGAAGGACTACGGCCGGACGGCTGTCGTCTTCCACGGCCGGATGACCGAAAAGCAGCGTGAGGAGGCCTGGCGGGCGCTCCGGGGCGGCCGCGCCTCGCTCGTCGCCGGGACGCGCTCGGCGCTTTTCCTGGAGACGGGGGCGTTGCGCCTCATCGCCGTCGACAACGAGCAGGAAGAATCCTATTTCCAGGCCGAAAACCCCTCTTATGACGCCCGACGCGGGGCCCTGCTCCGGGCCCGGTCCGAGGGGGCCGTGGCCGTGCTCGGATCGTCCCGGCCGACCGTCGAGGCCTTCGACGAAGCCCAGCGGCTCGGCATCCTGATCGACCTGGGGACCGAGCCCCGGCGGGCCGCGGTGACGATCGTCGATCACACGGGCGACCGGCCGATCATTTCCCGTGAGCTCGAGGGCAAGCTCCGGGCCAGCATGGAGAAGGGGCAGCCGGCCATCCTCTTTCTCAACCGGCGGGGCTATGCCGCACAGATCGTGTGCTCCGGCTGCGGCCGCGCGCCCCGGTGCCCGCGCTGCGATATCGCCCTTGTTTACCACAAGACCGAAGACCGCCTCATCTGCCACTACTGTAATTTCGCCGTGGACGCCCGCCACGGGTGCGCCGGATGCGGCGGGGAAGCCGTCGTCCGCAGGGGGGCCGGGACACAGGCCGTCGAGGAGGAGCTCGGCCGGCTTTTCCCCGGCGCCGGCGTCGCCCGCTTCGACGCGGACACGGCCTCGAAGCCCGCGGACCGCGAGCGTATCCTGGCCGATTTCGCCAAGGGCCGTAGGCCTCTCCTCGTCGCGACCCAGCTTCTCGTCCACCAGCCCGGCGTGCCTAAGGCAGGGCTCGTGGCCATTCTCCGGCCCGAGTATCTCCTCGGCTTTTCCGACTATCGCGCCGGCCAGAAGACATTCGAGGCCGTGTCGGCCATGCTGGACCTCCTTCGCGACGCCCCCGATGCGGAGGGCCTGATCCAGACGGCGGCGCCGACCCACTTCGCCGTGGCCGCGGCCGCGGCGGGCGATTACCGCGCGTTCTTCGAAAAAGAGATCGAGTTCCGCCGCATCCTGAGTTACCCGCCCTTTGCGTCCCTGGCCGAGGTCCTTCTCCAGGGGCGGGACGTCCGTTCGCTCGGCGCCCGGTCGCGGGAGCTTCGGGGCCTGTTCCAGAAGCACGCGCCGGCGCTCGAGGTCCTGGGCCCGGCTTTCGCGCCGGTCTCCCGCGTCCGCGATGTCTCCCGGGTCCAGTTCATCCTCAAGGCCCCCGAGCGGGAGACCGTCGATCGGGCCCTCCGCGACGCCCTGCCCAAGATCCACCTGAAGAAGACGGTCGTCTTCAGCTACTCCCCGTTCCGGGAATAAGCAAGAAGGGGTCAAACCTACGGCGGGAAGCGGATTCCTAGGAGCGACCAACGGAAGTGTTGCGGAGGGGCTCGGAGCGGCACTTCCGGGAAATATCTTAGTGATCAAAAATTAAAAACGTATAGGTTTGACCCCCTCTTAAAAAAAAGGGGCTCTTCCCGAAGGAAGAGCCCCTGTGCCTTTGCGGTGGGGGATTACTTCTTGACCGGGGGAGCGACTTGGTAGTCGGCGAAATAGATCGTCAGGTAGCCGGTCGCCGTGACCGGATGCTCCGTCAGGTCGTGACCGAAGATCTCGATCTTGGCCTTCCGCTCGAGGACCGTATTCGTACCGATGAGGCCCACGAGCGGCGCGGCGAACTTGGCCGATTCGAGAACGACAACGAACGGCACGGTGGTCAGGTTATCAACCTCGCAGAGGACCGTCGAGAAGTTGCCGTCGAAGGGAAGCGGCACGTCCGTGCCCGGCGTCCCCGGGCCCGTCGGAAGCTCGTAGGTGACGCGGTAGTTTGTCAGGACGACGTCGTTGAACTGCGAGGGCGGGTCGATCGGATCGGGATTGACCAGCCGGACGATGATGTTGGCCGTGGCGTTGCTGACCCGGACGAGGCCGTCGGCGTCGATGACGTCGGCCTGCAGATAGGCCACTTCCTCGCCGGCGACCGTCGTGCCGGTGAGGCTCTGGACGATGATGATGCTGCTGGATTGTGTCGTGCGGGATATGGTGTTGCATCCGGCCGACACGAGGAAGGCCGCCGCGACCGTCAGGACTTTGAGAGTTGGTGTGATCTTTTTCATGGCTCGTTCTCTCCTGTTACTTGATGATCCTGGGCGTGATGAAGATCAGCAGCTCCCGGCTCTGCTTGGTCCTGGCGAAGTTCTTGAAGATGTTGCCCAGTATCGGGATCTGGTGGAGGAAGGGCACGCGCTCGCGCGTGACCGAATCCTCCGTCCGGTAGATGCCGCCGATGACCGTCGTGCCGCCGTCGGGGACCATGACCGTCGTTTTGGCGCTCTGCATCGTGATCGGGGGGATGCCGTTGACGAGGTTGGCGAAGTCGGCCGCGTTGTTCTGGATCTCGATGTTCATGATGATCGTCCCCTCGGCCGTGATCTGCGGGGTCGCCCGCAGCTCGAGGGCCGCGTTGACGTACCGCGTGGTCACCGTGAAGTTGGCGACCGTCTGGACCGGGATCTGACGGCCCTGGATGATCTCGGCCTGCTGGTTGTTCTGGGTGACGACCGAGGGCCGGGAGATGATCTTGCCGTCGCCGCCCGTCTCCAGGGCGGACAAGGCGATGTCGACGCGGAAGGTGTCGAGGACGTTGGCGAAGGAGAATCCCAGCGCCGAGTTGAAGGCCGGCGCGGGCAGGTTGATGGCGTAGCCGCCGAGCGGTCCGCCGATGCCCTTGGTGACGATGCCCTGGGGGATCATAGCGCCGTCGACGAGGACGCTGTTCGGGAACTGCAGGTTAGTGGAGTTCCCGTAGAACTGGTCGGCGATCCCCCGGAAGCCCCACTGGATGCCGAGGTTGCGGACGAACGTGGCCGAGGCCTCGACGACGCGGGCCTCGATCGAGACCTGGGGCGTCGGCGTGTCGACCACGGTGATGAGCTTTTCGAGGAGATCGAGCTTGTCGCGGACCTCGGAGATGAGAAGCGTGTTGGTGCGGTCGTCGACGATGATCTCGCCGCGGGACGAGACCTTGCTCCGGAGAAGGACGGCGACATCCCTGGCCTTGGAGTAGGACAGGGTGATCGTCTTGACCATGACCGGCCCGGCCAGCTCTTTGCTCTCCTGGAGCCGGCGCTGCTCCTCCTCCTCGCGCGTCAAGACCGCGATGGGGGCGATGCGCAGGATGTTGCCCTCGATCGTCTTGCCCATCTTGTTCTGCTTGAGGATGATCTCCAGGGCCTGGTCCCAGGGGACGTCCTGGAGGTTGACCGAGACCTGGCCCCGGACATCGGGGTCGAAGACGACGTTCAGGCCCGCGAAATCGGCCAGGTAGAGGACGACGTCCCTGAGGTCGGAGTCCTTGAGCCTGAAGCTGAGGATGTCGCCGGTGTACTTTTCCTCTTCCGCGGAGATGGTGCGGGGCTGGAACTTCACTTTCTGGTCGTCGACGACGACGGCCTGTGGCTCGGCCTGCCGAGGGGCGGGGGCCGGGGCGGCCGTCTCGGGCGGGCAGACGGTCGTGACCGGGACGTCCCTGGCCTCGGCCTTGGCGGGGGCCTTGGGCTCCGCCTTCGGTTCGGCCTTGGGCTCGGTCTTGGGAGCGGCGGCGACGGGCTCGAACTTCGGGGCCGCGGGCTCGGTCCGGACAGGCGTGGGCACGGGCGCCGGCACCGAAGAAGGGGCCGGCTGGACAAGTGCCGCGGGAGCCGTCGCGGCCTTCGGGAAGAAGGACACGACGAGGCCGTCGCTGCGGGAGTCGAGGGCGTAGAGCCCGGGCTCCTTGAGGTCGAAGACCATGCGGGTGATGGGCCGCGGGCCGGCGGTCTGGAACTGGGCCACGCGGACCCTCTGGACAGTTGATCTCGGGTCGTCGATCGGCCAGACGTCGGACTTGGCGGCGAGAAGGGTATCGAAGAGGTCGACGACGAGGCGCGGCGGATTCTCCAGGGCGAAGACCTGGGTGATCACGGCGCCGGTCAGGGCGGCCTTGACGGAGATCGCCTCCGCGCCGGCGGACGTGTCGACCCTGCTGAGCAGGATATCGCTCTTGGCCTTTCCGTCCAGGGCGGCCTGGGTCGCGGCGTCGATGACATAGCCCGTCTGTCCCCTCTGGATGCCGTTGAGCTCGACGACGGTGCGCCCGGCCTCCCGGATGATCCGCGCCGGGACGCGCTCGCTCAGCCGGACCAGGAGGCGCAGCGAGTCGGCGCCGGCCTTTTCGACCTGGATGTCACGGACGAGCCCCGAACCGGAGGAGGGGAGGGCCGGCACGGCGGCCGTCGCGGCCCGGGCCACGTCGAGGACGAGCGTCCGGGGCGTCTCGGCCGGATAGTAGGCCCTGTCCACGGCGAGCGGTCCGTCGGTCTCGAGGATCAGCTTCGTCGAGAGCGTGCCCGGTTGGACCTGGATCTTGCTGATGTGAACGGCGGGGGCCGGGCCCTGGGCATACAGGGCGGAGAGCATTAACACACACAGCCCGGCGAGTGCGGCCGGCAGGATTCTCTTTTTCATGTTACAGCTCCTCCGTGATTTCCTTGATGATGTCTCTCGGCCTTATGAGGGGGATCCCCCGCTCGTGGGTCTTCCGCAGGACCACTTGCGTCTCGCTGATGGACAGGACGTACCCGTCCGCGAACTTGTCGCCGACCTTGGCGAACATGGGGAAGCCCTGCGGCATGCCGATCAGGGCGGTAAAGACGTTCTTGTTCTTGACGATGCCGAAGAGGACGAGGTCGTCGATGAAGATCTGTTCGTCACCTAGAGCGGCCTTCTCACGCATGTCGCGCCCGGCCAGAAGGTTCTTGAACGGGTCCCGGCGCCCCTCCGGAGTGTAGGTGAAGCCCGTCTGGACGGTCAGGGCCGGAGCGGTTTCGGTCGGCGGCGGGGCCGCGGCCGTCTCCTGGGCGAGGAGAGGGGCCAGGCCCATGAGGGTCAGGCAGAGGAAGATGAAGGCGGCTTTTTTCATCGCTTGGGCCTCGCTGCTTGTTTTTTGGCCGGCACGACGGCCGGCGTCTCGGAGAAGAAATAGGTCTTGGCCGTCCAGTTGGCGGAGACCGTGTTCAGGTCCGTCTGGCGGGCCAGGGCCTTGACAGAGAAATTCTCGATGGTGAAGACCCGGGCGAACTTGCTCAGCTTGTCGAAGAACGTCCCGAGGCTATGGTAGTTCCCGGAGACCTGGATGGGGATGGGCCACTCGGCGTAGAACTCCTTGTTGATCTCCGTTCCCGGCGCAAAGCGGAGGACGTCGAGCCGCGAGTCGTAGGCCAGGGCCTGGATCTGCCGCAGGATGTCCGCCGTCTCTTTCCGTTGGGGGATGTTGACCTCGAGGGTCTTGAGCTTGGCGGTCATGGCCACGATGTCGGCCTCGATCTTGTCCAGCTCCCGCTTCTTCTGCTTCAGGTTCTGGACCTCCTGCTCGACCTTGACCCGTTCGGCCGTCAGGACCTTGAGCTTGGCGTTCTGGGGCTTGAAGTAGAACATGAAGGCCACGGCGAAAATAATGATGGCGAAGATGAGGTATCCGTACCAGGGCCAGTTTTTCATGGCTGCACCCCTTTCTTGCCGGCGGCTTTCCCGGCTGGCTCCGGCGCCGGGGCGGCCGGCACGGGCTCCGGCTTTTTCTCGACCACGGCCCGCAGCGAGAATTCCAGGTACTGGTCGCCCTGGACGGTCCGCTGGGTCGAAGAGACGAGGTTGACGTTCATGATCTGGGGGCTGGCCTCGAGGCCGGAGATGTAGTCCGCGACGAGGTTGTTCGAGAGGGCCCGCCCCTTGATCTGGATGCCCTTGGCGTCGTAGACGACCTCGGTCAGCCAGACCCACTCCGGCAGCCGCCGGCTGAACTCATCCATGAGCCGCGGGGCCAGGTCGCGCTGGGCGTTGAGGGTCTCGATGAGGGTGATCTTCTGGTCGAGCGACGCGCGGACCTTCTGCTGCTCCGCGAGCTTGGCCTCGACGTACTGGAGCTTGCTCTTTTCCTGCTTGGCCGTGGCGAGGAGGGCGTTCTCCCGGTCGAAGGCCTTCTTCTGGAAGAAGAACATGGCGCCGAGCGCGATGACGAGGACGAGGAAGATGAGGTTGCCGATGTTCGGCCCCTTCTTGCCGCCGGCTTCCTCGACGGCGCCCGTGGCGGCGACCTGCTCCCTGATGTCCTTCGATTCCGGCTTGAGGAGGTTGATCCGTATCATGGTTACTTCTCCAGCTTTCGGGTTGCCAAGCCGACGGCGACTCCGAAGATCGGCGCCATGTCGGTGAAGTAGACCGCGTCGAACTTCTTGTCGTCGACCCGGATATTGCGGAAGGGATTGAGGATCTCCGTCTTGATCCGGAACTTGGTCTCGAACGCGCTCACCATGTTCATGACGTTGGCCAGGCCGCCGCTGAGGACGATCTGCTCGATCTTCCTCTCCCGCTTCTCCGAGGCCTCATAGAACGAGAAGGTCTTCTCGATCTCGTCGAGGAGGTCGCGGACGTTCATCGACAGGAGCGTCGCGAACTGGTCCGGCGTCGTCGACTTCCCGGGGATGCCCTTGAGGAGCTTCTCGGCCTCCTCGAAGGAGATGCCGAGCTCCTTGCGGATGTTCTCGGTGAAGAAGAAGCCGCCCAGGGACAGGTCGCGGAAGAGCTGGGGCGTGCCCCGCTCGACGATGACGACGTTGGTGATGTTGGCGCCGATGTTGATCAGGGCCAGGGTCTTGCTGGCGAAGATATCGGCGCAGCAGATCTCGAGGACGTTCTGGAGCGCGAAGACGTCGACCTCGATGCTCTGGAGGTTCTTGCGGGCCTGGTTGATGACGTTGCTGTAGTTGGCGATCTTGTCCTTCTTGGCGGCGACGAGAAGGATGTCGAGGTTCTTCTCGTCGGTCGTCCGCGAAGGCTTGAGGATGGCGTAGTCGACGTTGGTCTCTTCATAGGGATAGGGGATGTTGTGCTTGGCCTCCCAGATGATGCTTTCGGCGAGCTCCTGCTTCTCCATGACCGGGAGGGAGATCTTCTTGATGATGACGGAGTTGCCGGAGATCGAGATGGCCACGTCCTTGGTCGAGATCTTGTTCTCCTCGAAGAGGAGTCGGATCGTCTCGACGACCGCGGCCGAATCGATGATGGTCCCCTCGACGATGGCGTCGTGGGGCAGCGGCTCGTAGCCGATCTTGACGAGCTCGTAGGCCTCGTCGCCCTTTTTCCGGGGGCGGAGCTCGACGGCCTTGACGGAGTAGGAACCGATGTCCAACCCGACCACGCTTTTTTCTCGAGAGAGTCCGAACATTGTTGGCCTGCCTTTATGGAATTTGGATCTTTTTAGACCCTTGGAGCTTGTTCCGGAGCTTCCGGAAGACCGGCCCGGGAACGAGGCCCTCGACCGAGCCGCCGAGGCCGGCGATCTCGCGGACCACGTTCGAGCTGAGGAACGTATAATTGACGCTGGGCATCATGAAGAACGTCTCAATGTCCGGGGCCAGGCTCCGGTTCATCAGGGCCATCTGGAACTCATATTCGAAGTCCGAGACGGCCCGCAGACCCCGGATGACGACGCGCGTCCCCTGGGCCCGGGCGAAATCGACGAGGAGGCCGTCGAAGGCCCGGACCTCGACTTCTTTTTTAGAGGCGAAGATATCTTGAATCATTCTTACCCTCTCTTTAGTCGTGAAGAGAGGGCGCTTTTTGGGGTTTTTGAGGACGGCGACGACGACCCGGTCGAAGACCTCAAGCCCCCGCTCGATGATGTCCACATGCCCGTTGGTGATGGGATCGAAAGATCCGGGGTAAATGGCGCTCGTTTCCGGCATCTGGACTCTTAGTTAGTTCCTCATCACGCTTGATTATCCAAATATCAAAAAAATAGAGGCTTGTCAACGAATATTCTCGGGGCGGAAGCCCTCTCCGCGGGCCTAGGCAGGGGGGTCGAACTGTGCCATAATCTGGGGGGATAGGAGGCTTTATGAGCGTCCGTGCAGGGGAGGGGGGGCCGGGCGGGACGGCCAAAAATCATCGCCGGGCTAACCTGTTGTCACCGCTAGGGGTGATATTTTTAGCCCTCGGAGCAGCGGTTTGGGGCTGTCCGGGCGGCTCCCAGGACGCCGCCGACTTCGCCGCCAAACGGAAAACCATGGTCTCCCGCCAGATCGCGGCCCGCGGGGTCCGCGACGCCCTGGTCCTCCAAGCCATGTCCGAGGTCCCCCGCCACCTCTTCGTTCCCGCCGACGCGGCCAGCCAGGCCTACGAGGACCATCCCCTTCCGATCGGCGAAGGACAGACGATCTCCCAGCCCTACATCGTCGCCCTCATGACGGAGAGCCTGGCCCTCAAAGGCGGCGAGAAGGTCCTCGAGGTCGGCACGGGCTCCGGCTACCAGGCGGCCGTGCTGGGCCGGATCGCCGGGAGCGTCTTCAGCATCGAGATCGACGGGACGCTGGCCCGCCGGGCGGCGGAGACGCTCGAGCGCCTGGGCTTCGGGAACGTCCATGTCCGCGCCGGCGACGGCTTCTTCGGCTGGCCCGACGAAGCCCCGTTCGACGGCGTGATCGTCACGGCCGCCGCGCCGGAGATCCCTTCGGCCCTCTTCGCCCAGCTCGCCGAGGGCGGGCGCCTGATCATCCCGCTCGGCGACGTCCAGACCTATCAGCGCCTGACCGTGGTCACGAAGCGGAACGGCAAGCCCGTGATCGAGCAGGTCCTCGACGTCCGCTTCGTCCCCATGACCGGCGAGATCCTTAAAAAGAAATGATCCTCACGACCGTTCCCTTGTCTGACATGCCGACAGGTTTCATTCAGCCGGAATCCGGAGCACATTGGTTTATCAAGCGGGCGAGGCCGCGGAAGACGATCCCCGAGCCCCCTCCGCGGCCGCCTTGGGAATCCCCGAGCGTTGCTTTTGCCCCGGGACTGTGCTAATTTTTGGGCGATGATGATCCGATTCGGGACCTCCGGCTGGCGCGGGGTGATGGGTGAGGAATTCACCTTCCACAACGTCCGCGTCGTCATCCAGGCCGTCGCCAACTACCTCAAAACCAAGCACGGGGACGACCCGATCACGGTGGTCGTCGGCTACGATACCCGCTTCCTATCGGACCGTTACGCCCTGGAGGCGGCCAAGCTCATGGCCCGCAACGGGATCCGGGTGCTGCTGGCCGACCGCGACGCGCCATCTCAGGCCCTGGCCTGCCAGATCATCAGGCGCCACTGCCAGGGCGGCATCAACTTCACCGCCTCGTTCAATCCGCCGCGATACAACGGCCTTAAGTTCAACACGTCCACAGGCGCGCCGGCCCTGCCCGAGGTGACCGATGCCATCGAAGAAGAGACCCGCCGTCTCATGCCCGGCTTCTCCGCCCTGACGACCCACCTCCTGGACGAGACCGTTTCCCGCATCGACCTCCAAGCCGATTACCTCGCCTATCTCCAGGGCAAGATCGATTTCGAGGTCATTCGCAAGGCCGGCCTCAAGGTCGCGACCGACCCCCTGTTCGGCACCAGCCGCGAGTATCTCGACGAGATCCTCGAGGAGAACGGCGTCGAGGTCGAAGGCCTCCACGGCTACGTCGACCCCTACTTCGGCGGCGTCAGCCCCTCCTGCACCGAGGAGAACCTGGCCGAGCTCAAGGCCCATGTCCTCAAGGCCCGCTGCCACCTCGGGCTGGCCACCGACGCCGACGGGGACCGCTTCGGGATCATCGACGAGAAGGGCGGCTTCGTCCACCCGAACATCATCCTGGCCCTGCTGCTCCGCTATCTCGTCGAGGTCAAGGGCCGGCGCGGCGGGGTGGCCCGATCGATCACGACGACCCACCTTCTCGATCGCATCGCGCGCAAGCACGACCTGCCGCTGATGAAGACGAAGGTCGGCTTCAAGTACATCGCCGAGCTCTACCTGCAGGGCCGGATCATGTTCGGCGGCGAGGAGAGCGCCTGCATCGCCGTCAAGGACCATCTTCCCGAAAAGGATGGCATCTTCGCCGGCCTGCTCGTCGCCGAGATGATCGCCGCGACCGGCCGGAGCCTCGGGACCCTGCGCAACGACCTGTTCAAGGAGTACGGGACCGTGACCAGCGGCCAGCGGACCCTGCCTCTGACGCCGGAACGGGTCAAGAAGCTGAAGGCCCTCATCCAGAACCCGCCCTCCAAGCTGGGGCGACGCAAAGTCGAAGCGGCGGAAACGCTCGATGGCCTCAAGCTCGACTTCGAAGGGGACCGCTGGGTCGTCGTCCGGCTGTCGGGGACGGAGCCCCTCATCCGTTGCTACGCCGAAGCGGAATCCTGTGAGGAAGTCGAAGCCCTCCTGAAAAAGGGGCTGGAGGCGGTGCGGTGAAGAAAAAGATCATCGTCATCGCCGCCGCCTGCTTCCTGCTCATCCTGATCGTCACCGCCTTCTTCGGCAAGAAAGGCGTCATGGAGCTCCGCCAGTCCCGCCGGACGCTCGCGGCGAGTTCGGAGAGGATCCGCGAGCTCGAAGCGGATCGGGACCGGATTGCGGCCGAGATCCGCCGGCTTGAGAGCGATCCCCGCGCCGTCGAAAAGGCCGCCCGGGAGAAGCTTGGGCTCGTCGCGCCCGGCGAGAAGGTCGTCGTCGACCCCGGCCCGCCCCTCGACAAGAACAAGAAGTAGATGCCCCGGCCTGCCAGGATCCGTCGACAGCCGGGGGAAAGGGCCCTGCTCGAGGGCCTCAACCCGGCCCAGCGCCGGGCGGTCCTGCACGGCCAAGGGCCGCTCCTCATCGTCGCCGGGGCCGGGACGGGCAAGACCAAGGTCATCACCCACCGCATCGCCCGGCTCATCGCCGCCAAAGCGGCCCGCCCCGACGAGATCCTGGCCGTCACGTTCACGGAAAAGGCGGCCAACGAGATGGAGGCCCGCGTCGACGTCCTCGTGCCCTACACGTCGTCCTTCGCCGAGATCAGCACGTTCAACTCATTCGGCGAGCGGGTTCTCCGTGATTACGCCCTCGACGCCGGCTATCCGCCGGATTTCCGGCTCCTGGCCGACGTCGACCAGGCCATCTTCTTTCGCGAGAACCTCTTCCGCCTGCCGCTCGACTACTACCGGCCGCTCGGCCAGCCGACGCGGCACATCCAGGAGGTCCTCGAGGCCATCCGCCGGCTGAAGCAGGAGGACGTCCGGCCCGAGGACTATCTCCGCTACGCCGAGGAGCTCGGCCGCGCCGCCTCGGGAGAGCCCGAGAAGGAAACGGCCCGCAAGCACCTCGAGATCGCCCGCGTCTTCGCCGCCTACGAGAGGCTCCTGCGCGCCCAGGGCCTCATCGATTTCGAGGACCAGGTGACGCTTGTCGTCGACCTCCTGCGGCGCCGGCCCGCGGTCCTCGACGAGCTGCGGCGGCGCTACCGCTACATCCTCGTCGACGAGTTCCAGGATACCAACTTCGTCCAGTTCGAGCTCGTCAAGATGCTGGCCGCGGCGCACCGGAACCTGACCGTCGTCGGGGACGACGACCAGAGCATCTTCCGCTTCCGCGGCGCTTCGCTCAGCAACATCCTCGAGTTCGAGGAGGTCTTCCCGGAGGCGAAGCGGATCGTCCTGACGCGGAACTACCGCTCGACCCAGCCCATCCTCGACGCCTCCTACCGGCTCATCCAGCACAACAACCCGAACCGGCTCGAGTTCAAGGACAAGGTCGACAAGCGGCTCCGGGCCGCCGCCCGCGGCCGGGGCAAGAGCATCCACATGCTGTCGTTCGACACGGTCGGCCACGAGGCCGACGCCGTGGCCGACCGCATCCTCGAGATCCGGGCCGGCGGGGCCGACTGGCGGGACATGGCCGTCCTCGTCCGCCGCAACGCCGACGCCGACCCGTACCTGCGCTCCCTCAACATGAAGCAGATCCCCTTCCGCTTCTCCGGCAGCCGGGGCCTCTATCAGCAGGAGGAGATCAAGGTCATCGTCGCCTTCATCCGGGCCCTGACGGATTTCGAGAACAGCCGCGACCTCTTCTATCTCGCTCTCTCGGACGTCTACAGGGCCGATCCGTACGATATGAGCCGGATCGCGGGCTATTCCGAGAAGAAGAACATCAGTCTCCACGGCGTCTTCAAGGCCATCGCGGAAGGAGCGAGCCCCGTCGAGATCGGCGCGGAGACCGAGGCCGCGGTCAAGCGCATTTTCGCCGACATCGTGGCCTTCGTCGACCTGGCCGGGACGAAGAACGCCGGCGCGGTCGTCTATGCCTTCCTCGAAAATAGCGGCTACCTCAAGAGCCTCGTCTGCCCGATGACCCCGGAAGCCGAGGTCCGGGTCAAGAACGTCCGTCTCTTCTTCGACAAGATCAAGGGCTTCTCGGAGCTCGTCGAGAACGACTCCATCCGGTCCTTCGCCCGCTATCTCGACCTCCTGGCCGAGGTCGGTGACAATCCGGCGACATCGGAGGCGGAGCTCGACGAGGACGCGGTCAACGTCCTGACCGTCCACAAGGCCAAAGGGCTCGAGTTCGGGACGGTCTTCCTGGTGGGCCTCATCGAGGACCGCTTCCCCGGCCGGGAGCGTCGCGACCGCGTCCCCGTCCCGGACGGCGTCCTAAAGGAGACCCTGCCGGGACGCGAGAACTATCTCCAGGAGGAGCGGCGCCTCTTTTATGTGGCCATGACCCGGGCCCGCCGGGCCCTTTACATGACCTGGGCCAGGGATTACGGCACGCGGCGGTTCAAGAAAGTCAGCCCCTTTGTCCTCGAGGCCCTCGACATCCCCAAGATGCCGGAGGATGTCCTCAAGGCCTCTGTCCTCGAGGAGATCCGCCGCTACGCGCTGGCGACGGGGCGGCCGAAGACGCCGGCCGCGGTACGGACGGGCGGGACGCTCCGGCTGAGCTTCGTCCGGGTCGAGGACTACCTCGTCTGCCCGCTCAAGTACAAGTTCCGCCACGACATGCGAGTGCCCGTCCTGCCCCATCACGCCATCGTCTTCGGCCGCGTCCTTCACGAGACGATCCACAGCTATTTGAAGCGGCGCATGACGGGCCGCGCCGTCGACATCGAGACGGTCCTCGAGGAGTACCGCAAGAACTGGGTCAACGAAGGCTTCCTCAGCCGGGAGCACGAGGAGCTGCGAAAAGCGGCGGGGGAGAGGGCCCTGCGCCTTTTCGTCAGGCGCGAGGAGGAGTCGGGGCGAAGGCCGGCCTTCCTCGAACGGCCCTTCCGCTGGCAGGAGCGCGGCCTGCGCTTCTCGGGCCGCTTCGACCGGATCGACTTCGAGGAGGCGGGAGCGGTCATCATCGATTTCAAGACGACCGAGGCGGCCTCGCAGAAGGAGGCCGACCGCGCCGCGGCCGACAGCCTGCAGATGGACGTCTACGCCCTGTCGTTCCTGAAGACCGAGGGCATGCTGCCGTTCGAGACGCGGCTCCATTTCCTCGAATCCGACATCGTCGGGCGCGCCGCGAAAGGCCAGAAGGAGCTCGCGCGGGCGGCGGAGAAGATCCGCGAAGCGGGCGAAAGCGTCCGGGCCGGCGATTTCAAGGCCCGCCCGGATTGGCACAGCTGCTCGAACTGCGAATTCAAGACGATCTGCCCTTCGTCTTTCGCTTTTTGAGGACCTATTGTGGTTTCATCCAGAACGGCATGACCGCCCAGATCTTGGTCTGGTTCATCAGACGGGCCGTTTCGAGCACCGTGCTGCGCCCCGCCGCGCTCTTCAGGTCGATGCCGATCCCGGGCCGGCCGAAGAGGGACTGCCAGAACGAACGCTTCCGGGGCCAGACGTCGAGGCGGACGTCCTCGTCGGCGCTGATGCCGGCCTCTTTCTTGGCGATGCCCAGGGCCATGGTCAGGCCGCCGAGCTCGTCGATGAGCTTGATGTCCTTGGCCTGGCGGCCGGTCCAAACGCGGCCCCTGCCGACGGCGTCGACATCGCCGCGGGTCATGGCCCGGCCTTCGGCCGCCCGGCTCAGGAACTGCTCGTAGGTCCAGAGGATCTGGTCCTTGAGGACCTTCCGCTCGTCGACCGTGAACGGCCGGAAGAGTGAGAAGACGTCGGCCTTCTCGCCGAAGACGAGCTTCTCCGAGGTCACGCCGAGCTTGGCGAGCAGGCCGTCGATGCTGAACTTGCCGGCCAGGACCCCGATGGACCCCGTCAGGGTTTGCGGCTGGGCGACGATCTTGGTCGCGGGCATGGCGATCCAGTAGCCGCCCGAGCCGGCCACGTCCGACATGGAGACGACGACGGGTTTCGACTTCTTGGCCAGGGCGACTTCGCGCCAGATGACGTCCGAACCCACCGACGATCCGCCCGGGCTGTCGATGCGCAGGACGATGGCCTTGACGGAGGGGTCCGTACGGGCCGTCCTGATCCAGCGGGCGACCGTCGAGCCGCCCATGACCGGGTAGATGCTCTCGCCGGTCATGATCGTCCCGACGGCGTAGATCAAGGCGACCCGGTGGGCGCCCGTCTCGAGGCCGACCGACGCGGGCTTGACGCGCGTGTAGTCGTCGAACCGGACCCTGGAGATCATCCGCCCGTCCCGGCGCAGGAGCGCCAGGACCTCATCCTCGTAGAGACAGTCGTCGACGAGGCCGGCCGCCTTGGCCTGTTCGCCCTGGAAGAAGCCCCGGTCGATGAGGGCCCGGAACTCGGCCTCGGTCTTGCCGCGGGCCTGGGCCGCGGTCGCCACATATTGGGCGAAGAGGTCGGCATAGAGGGACTCCATTTCCTCGCGGTGGGCCGGCGTGAACCCCTTTTCGGTGAATATGTTGTAGGCGGTCTTGTATTCCTCGACGTGCTCGAACTCGGCCCGGATGCCGAGCTTGTCGAGGCTGCCCTTCAGGAACGGGACGTAGCCGCCTATGCCGTTGACGCCGAGCCATCCCAGGGGGTGGAGGATGATCCTGTCGCAGGCCGTGGCCAGGTAATATTCCATATCGAAGTCGGGGGCCTCCTCGATCAGGGCATAGACCTTCTTGCCGGAGCGGCGAAAATCGAGGATGACGTCGCGCATCTCGGAGGCCTTGGCCCAGTCGCACTGAAGGAGGCCGAGGCGGAGGAGGACGGCCTGGATGCGGTTGTCGACCTTGGCCTTGCGCATGTTCTCCCAGAAGTCATGGACGGCGAGCGGCCGGGCCCCGATGAAGAAGGCGATGAGGGCGTCGGGCGGGGCGACTTCGGCGACGGAGCCGGAGAGCGGGATCTCGAGATAGCCGCGGGCGGGGACCTGGACGGCCCGCCCCCCCAGGTCCTCGACGACAACGAAGAATGCGCCGACCGCGGCCAGCACGACAAAGAACAGGATGATCAGGATGACGTACGTGGATCTCTTCATGGCGGCTCCTCGTTCCCGGTCCCCAAACTATAGCAGAATCACGCTTGATTTCAATCTTTGAAATATGGACAATTGGCAGATACAGGAGGTACGGGGAATGCCTTTTTCAAAGCTCTATGTCGGTAACCTCAACTTCAGGACCACCGAAGACGCCCTGAAGCAGCTGTTCGGGCAGCATGGGGAGGTTACCTCGGTCAACATCCTGCAAGGCCGCGGTTTCGGCTTCGTGGAGATGGGGACGCCGGAGGCCGCCCAGGATGCCAAGGGCAAGCTCAACGGCACCGAGTTCGACGGCCGCAAGCTCATCGTCAACGACGCCCGGCCGCGGGCCGAGAGGCCCGGCGGCGACCGAAGAGGCTGATCTCCTCCTGAAGCCTGTTTTTCGCTCATTCCCCCCGGGGCGGCCGCCTCGGGGCTGATTTCCATTGTTTGTAAAGTGCGGACGGTTCCAAAATAGGGACGCTAAGCGTCCCCATTTTCTCGAGGGAGTAAACTTTAGGGGGCGGGAGTTCGTTGAAGGTTATGAGGTCCCATGAGTGAAATCTCCGCGGGTCGAGAGGTCGGGGCGGCCGAGATCGCCTCTCTCCTCGAGAAGATCCAGGACGGGGACCGAGAGGCTTTCATGACGATCATCAAGCTCTACCAGCAGAAAGTGTTCGTCATGGCCTATTCCATCCTCCGGGACCGCGAGGACGCCCTCGACGCGGTCCAGGAGACATTCCTGAGGCTCTATCAGAAGGCCGGGCTGTACAGGCCGGGGAACTCCTTCCAGGGCTGGCTCCTCCAGATGGCCAAGAACATCAGCATCGACAGCTATCGGAAGCACCAGCGGAAGCGGCGCGAATGGGAGACCACGAAACCCCTCGATGAGATCCCGGTCGCCGCCGAGCCGGCCCGGGACGGCGATTCGACCTCATCGGACCTGCGCGCGGCTTTCGCCCGGTCCGTCGATACGCTGGCCGAGCGTCAGAAGCTGGTCTTCATCATGCGGCACTACAACGAGCTCCAGTTCAACGAGATCTCCGAGACGCTGAAGATCTCGATCGGGACGGCCAAATCGCTCCACTTCAAGGCCGTTCAGAATCTCAGGAAACGGCTGGCGCCGGTGTTGGGGATCGAACCATGAGCGGACGCAAGGCAACCAAGGCGGATTGGGCGAACCTCCTCTCGGGAGACGCCGGGGAGGGAAGGAGACGAACGATGGACGAACATTTCGAGAAGCACCCGGAGTCCCGGGCCGAGGCCGAGGCGATCGAACGGCTTCTCAGGCAAACGGAGGCGGTCAGGTCCGAGATCCGCCAAGCCGCCGCTTCCGTGAACTGGGACGCCATGCCCGCCGTCATCGCCGACCGGGCCCTCGCCGCCGGCGACAGGGCCGCGCGCCGTGCCCCGGCCTTGCGTCCGTGGCCTTGGCTGGCCGCGTTCCGGATGAAGCCTATCCTCGCCGGTCTCGCCGCCGGTCTCGTGGTCGGCGCTGCGGCCATGTACTTCGCGCTGAGGACTCCGGGCGCCCGCGACGGCCGCGACAACGCCTACTATGCGTCGGGAGAATTCCTGGACCGGGCCGAGCTCGAGATGGCCCGCCGGAACACCGTGGACTACCTCGAGAAGAGCCAGTATGTGCTCCTCGACGTCTTCGAATCGGCCGGCGAAGGCCCCGTGGTGCCCGCCTCCATCCGCTCGGAAAGGGCCCGGGACCTTCTCCAGAAGAAGCAATACCTCAACGGCCAGCTCGAGAGGTTCCAGATGGCCAAGGCCAAAGCCATCTGCGACCAGATCGAGACGCTCTTCCGCGAGCTCGCCCAGATCGATGACGAGCTGCCGGCCGCCGAGCTCGGCAGGATCCGGGGCTACGTCGAGGAGCGCCAGCTCCTCCTCAAGATCAACCTGGTCAAGAAAGAACTGCAAAGCGGGGTTTGACATGAGAAAGATAGCCCTGACCATCTGTTTCGCCCTCGCCCTCGGACTGGGGGCGGCGGCCGTCCCGGCCTATTCGCAGGCCGCGGCGGACGACTCCCTTTTCCGGGAGGCCAAGCTCCTCGTCTTCGACAAGAGCTTCAAAGAGGCGCTCGTCAAGATCGACGAGCTCATCGACCGGTTTCCTTCGAGCCCGCTCGCGAGCCAGGCCCTCTTCTATAAAGGAGAGTGCCTGAGCGGCCTCGGCGGCCGGGAGCGGGACGCCCTGCGCGCCTATAAGGGCTACATCAAGCTCGACGACGCCAAGCCCAGTCTTGTCGAAGAATCCGAAGGCTCGATCGTCGATCTGGCCTTCGACCTCTACGAAGAGGGAGACGACTCCGCTCTCCGGGAGATCGAGAGCCGGCTGGACAACCCGAACAAGGTCGTCCGCTACTATGCGGCCTACAAGCTGAGCTTCGTCTCCGACAAGAAGGCGGCGGTCAAGGCCGCGCCCGTCCTGTCGAGGATCGTCGAGTCCGAGAAGGACCCCGAGCTCCTCGATCGGGCCCGCATCGCCCTCCTGCGCGTGTCGCCGGAGAGCCTGAAGTCCGCCGAGGCGAGGAAGCCCCGGACCGTGACCACGGCCCGGCTGCTCCGGATCCGCGTCCGGAAGGCGGGGATGAAGGAGCCCGCGTTCTCGCTCAACATCCCCTTCGCCCTGGCCGACCTGGCCCTGAGCGCCATGGACGAGGACGACAAGGCGGCCATCCGCAAGAAGGGCTACGACATCAACAAGATCATGAACGAGCTGGCCAAGTCGAAGGAGAGCATCCTGCGCATCGCCGGCGACGACGGCACGATCATCGAGATCTGGATCGATTGAAAGACCTGGAGAGGAGGATCCCCATGAAGAAGACCATCATCGTCATTCTGGCCCTGTTCGTACTCGGCGCCGTGGCCGCCCCGGCCGCCGCCGCCAACCGCCACGACTTCAAGATCATCCAGGCCGCCGTCAAGAAGAGCCCGAACCCGGAATACGTCGAGGGCCGCGAGGTCCGCTGGTTCAAGGTCCTGATCACGGACAGCAAGTCGAACGACGCCAAGGTCAAGCTGACCCTGCCCGTCGCCCTGATCGAGCTCATCCTGAGCTGCGACGCCACCCGTCACGTCAAGATCGATAACGACAAGTACGGCAAGTGCGAAGTCGATCTCAAGGCCCTGTGGATGGAGCTGAAGAAAGCCGGCCCCATGGCCATCGTCGAGATCGAGGACGAGGGGGCCGTCGTCAAGGTCTGGCTGGAATAGCCTCGATAGGGCCCGCTCTCGAACACTCGGAGTATTCCCGCCGTCGGCCGCTCGCCGGCCCGGCGAGCCGGCTCGCTTCGCATCCGGGCTTCGCTCTGCCCTAAAGTGACAGCCTCCTTTCGGGGAGGCTTCTTTAGGGCATCCGTGCCCGCTCCGCCCTCCCACGGCCTCCTCTGGGAACACCCCTGCGTGTTCTGCGCGGGCCAGGACGAGGCTGGTTCCGTTGACAAGACCTTGAGGCGCCCATAAAATGGGGAGGCCAGGAGGTCGATCGTGGGCAAAACGCTGACGGAAAAGGTCCTCGGCCGCAAGGCCGGCCAGGACGTCCGCGCCGGCGAGGTCGTCACCGTCTCGCCGGACTACGTCCTGTCCCACGACAACTCCGCGGCCATCATCAAGGAGTTCCGCAAGCTCGGCGTCAAGAAGGTCAGGGCGCCGGGGAAGATCGTCATCGTCCTCGACCACATCGTCCCGGCCGCCGACGAGAAGTACGCCCAGAACCACAAGTCGATCCGCGAGTTCGTCGCCGAGCAGGGGATCCCGAACTTCTTCGACATCAACGCCGGCATCTGCCACCAGGTCCTGCCCGAGCAGGGGTTCGCCCTGCCCGGCCTGATCATCGTCGGCAGCGATTCCCACACCCCGAGTTATGGGGCCCTCGGGGCTTTCGCCACCGGCATCGGCCGGACGGAGACCGCCTGCACCTGGGCGACCGACGAGATCTGGCTCCGCGTCCCCGAGACCATACGCATCGACCTCGCCGGCCGAATGGCGCCCGGCGTCTTCGCCAAGGACCTCAGCCTGAAGCTCATCGGCGACCACGGCGCCGAGATGGCCAACTACAAGGCTGTCGAGTTCGCCGGCCCGTCCGCCCACGATTTCAGCGTCGGGGCGCGCCTGACCCTGGCCAACATGTCGGCCGAGATGGGCGCCAAGAACGGCTACTTCGCCCCCGATGACAAGGCCCTGAAGTGGCTCGAAGGCCGGGCCCGGGCGCCCTTCGTCGCCGTCTCTTCCGACCCCGACGCGAGCTATGAATCCGTTCTCCCCTTCAACCTCGACGGGCTCGAGCCCCAGATCGCCTGCCCCCACACCGTCGACAACGTCAAGCCGGTCGCCGCCGTCGCCGGCAAGCCGGTCAACCAGGTCCTCATCGGGACCTGCACGAACGGCCGCCTCGAGGACCTCGAGGCCGCGGCCGCTATCTTCAAGGGCCGCAAGGTCCACCGCTCCGTGCGCGTCCTCGTCGTCCCCGCCTCGTGGCAGGTCTACCGGGAGGCGCTCAGGTCCGGCGCCCTGGCCGTCATCGTCGACGCCGGCTGCGTCATCCTCAATTCCGGGTGCGGGCCGTGCCTCGGCGCCCACGAAGGGCTCCTGGCCGCCGGCGAGGTCTGCCTGAGCACGTCGAACCGCAACTTCCGCGGCCGGATGGGCCACCGAGACTCGGAGATCTACCTGGCTTCGCCCTCGACCGCCGCCGCCTCCGCCGTCACCGGCAAGATCACCGACCCGAGGGAATTCTCATGAGCCACGGCATCGTCTGGAAATACGGCGACAACATCAACACCGATGTTATCTTCCCCGGCCGCTACACCTACCAGATCATGGCGCCCGAGGAGATGGCCCGGCACGCCATGGAGGACCTCGACCCCGCGTTCGCCGCCAAGGTCAAGCCGGGGGACGTCGTCGTGGCCGGCAAGAACTTCGGCTGCGGCTCGTCGCGCGAGCAGGCCGCGGCCTGCCTCAAGGCCGCCGGGATCCAGGCCGTCGTGGCCAAGTCCTTCGCCCGCATCTACTTCCGCAACGCCATCAACCTCGGCCTGGCCGTTCTCCAGAGCGACGAGGCCGTCGACCGCCTGGAGACGGGCGATCACGTCGACATCGACCTCGCCCGCGGCGAGATCCGCTCGGCCAAGGGGACCTTCCGCTTTGCGCCCCTCCCCGCGTCCGTCATCGGCATCATCGAGGCCGGGGGCCTCATCGAATACACCAAACGCAAGCTCGAACAGGAACCGGAGTGACCATGCCCAAGTACAAGATCGCCATTCTCCCCGGGGACGGGGTGGGGAAGGACGTCGTCGAAGCGACGATGATCGTCCTCGACAAGATCGGCCTCGACGCCGCCTACATGTACGGCGACATCGGCTGGGATTACTGGTGCCAGGAAGGCAACCCGCTGCCCGACCGGACCCTGAAGCTCCTCCGCGAGACGGACGCCTGCCTCTTCGGCGCCATCACCTCCAAGCCCAAGGAGGACGCCGACCGCGAGCTCGACCCGTCGCTCCGGGGCCAGGGCCTGTCCTACTTCAGCCCCATCGTCCGCCTGCGCCAGGAATTCGACCTCTACCAGAACCTGCGGCCCTGCAAGGCCTACCCCGGCAACCCCCTTAATTATAAGGAAGGGATCGACCTCGTCATCTTCCGCGAGAACACCGAGGGCCTGTACGCCGGGGTCGAGTTCTTCCCCCTGCCCCAGGTCGTTCGCGAGGCCCTCCTGACCAATCCCAAGATGAAGCGCTTCAAGGACGTCCCGGCCGACGAGATCGCCATCTCGACCCGCATCATGACCAAGTCCGCCTGCGCCCGCATCGTCCGGGCGGCCTTCGACTTCGCCCGCAAGTACGGCCGCAAGTCGGTCACCCTGATCGAGAAGCCCAATGTCCTTCGCGAGACCGGCGGCCTCATGCTGGCCACGGCCCGCGAGGTCGCCAAGAGCTATCCCGACATCAAGTTCTGGGACGCCAACGTCGACGCCATCTGCATGTGGCTTCTCAAGAACCCCCACGACTACGACATCCTCGTCGCCGAGAACCTCTTCGGCGACATCGTCTCCGACCTGGCCGCCCAGCTCGTCGGAGGCCTGGGCTTCGCCTGCAGCGGCAACATCGGCGACAAGTACGGCGTCTTCGAGCCGACGCACGGCTCGGCCCCCAAGTACTCGGGGATGTACAAGGTCAACCCCATCGCCACGATCCTGGCCGCCAAGATGATGCTCGACTGGATCGGCGAGACGGCCAAGGGCGCGGCCATCGAAGCCGCGGTCGCCGAGGTCATCAAGGAAGGGAAGGAGCGGACCTACGATATGGGCGGCAAATCGACGAGCCTCGACATCGGCCGGGCTGTCGCCGCCAAACTTTAACTTGGGCCATTGTCTGATAGAGAAATATGGCGTTTTCATGAATAGCCCAAGTTACGCGGGGCGGTCATGCTGATCCTTGCGGTCGATACGACGACGCCGGGCGGCTCCGTGGCCCTCCTCGAGGATGAGACCCTCCTCGGCGAGGCCAACGTCGAATCGCCCGCGACCCATTCGGCGCGCCTGTTCCGGTCCATCGACTTTCTCCTCGGCGCCCTCGGGAAGGACATCAAGGACGTCGACGCCTTCGCCGTGGCCGCCGGCCCGGGCTCGTTCACCGGCATCCGCATCGGCGTCGGCGCGGTCAAATCCCTGGCCTTCGCCTCCGGGAAGCCCGTCGCCCCCGTTTCGACGCTCCTGGCCGTGGCCTCGAAGCTCGCGACCGAAGGCGCGCCCCTCGTCTGCCCGCTCCTCGATGCCAAGAAAGAGGAGATCTACGCCGGCCTGTTCGAGGCCCGGGAGGGGGGACTCGTCGAGCTCATCCCCCAGGGCGCGTACGACCCGGAGGCCTTCTTCGCCCGCCTTCCGGCGCGGGGCGTCATCGCTTTCGCCGGGAGCGGCCTGGCCGCCTACAAAGCCAAGCTCATGCCCCGCGTCGGCGACAGGGCCCGGTTCCCCGAGCGCTCGCCCTTCATCGCCGCGGAGATCGGGCGTATCGGCGCCGCCCTCATCCGGGCCGGGAAGGGGATCGACGCGGCCGCGCTCGAGCCGCTCTATTTCCGGAGATCGCAGGCCGAGGAGACATGCCGGACCTGATCGAGGGCGAGGACCGCTTTTTCATCCGGCGGATGAGGGAGAGCGACCTTGCCGCGGTCCGGGTGATCGAGGCCCTGTCCTTCTCCAATCCCTGGAGCGACAACACCTTCCGCGGCGAGATCCAGAACACCTCGGTCTCGTTCCCCATGGTCATCGTCCGCCGGCCGGGCAACCCGGTTGTCGCGGACGACGAGGTCGTGGCCTACATCATCTTCTGGCAGATCCGCGACGACGTCCAAGTCAACAACGTCGCCGTCCACCCCGACTGCCGCGGCCTGGGCCTCGGCGAAGCCATGATGCGGTACGCCATCGCCAGGACCCGCGAGTCGGGAGCGGCCTTCATGACTCTCGAGGTCAGGCAATCGAACACGGCCGCCGTGACCCTCTATAAAAAACTGGGATTCGAAATCATGGGCACGCGGAAGAACTATTACACCAAGCCGGACGAGGACGCCTGCGTTATGGCCCTCGTCCTAGCCTGACCTATTCGCAAAAACGCCCTTTTTTCTCCTTCTCTCTTTTTATTGGGCGTTTTTGCGAATAGGTCAGGCTCGATCAGTAATCGACGCGGATGAGCGTCAGGCCCTTGGCCGCCGCCGTCGCCCCGGCGAGCGAGCGGTCCTTGAGACGGAAGATCTCCTCCACCTGCTCCGGCGCGATCCGTCCGCGCCCGACCTCGAGGAGCGTTCCGACGATCGTCCGGACCATATAGCGGAGAAAGCCCGCCCCTTCGATCGTGTAGACGAGCTCCGGGCCCGACTTTCGCAGCTCCGAGCGCCTGATCGTGCGGATAGGGGAGCGGTCGCGGTTCGAGGAGAAGGCGCTGAAGTCGGCGGTCCTGACGAAGAGGGCCGCGGCCTCGCGCATTTTCCCCAGCTTCAGGGGATAGGGCCAGTGGAGGACATAGCGGCGATCGAGCGGGCTCGGCTGGGGCGCGTTGACGATCCGGTAGCGGTAAACCTTCGAGCGGGCCGACCGCCGGGCGTGAAAATCCGGCGGCGCCTCCTCGAGGGAGAAGATCCGGACGTCCTGGGGCAGGACGGCGTTGAGCGCCCTCAGCAGGACCTCGTCGGAGAGCTTGAACGTGCCGCGAAACCCGGCCACCTGGCCCAAAGCGTGGACGCCGGCGTCCGTCCGGCCCGCGCCGTGAACGACCGTTTTCTTCTGGGTGACCTTCCGGATCGCTTCCTCAAGGACGCCCTGGACCGTCCGACCCTGGGGCTGGCGCTGCCAGCCGCAGAACTCCGTCCCGTCGTAACCGAGGATGAGCTTGTAGTTCTTCATCTCACCCGGCCAGCCCCTCGAGGGCCATCCTCACGGCCTCCTCCGGCGTCGCCGCGGCGACGATGCCCTTGACCTCCCAGGTGCCGAGGCCGACGACCTTCTTGCCGTGGATCTTGCCGTAGGCGATCTCCGAGAGGGTGCCGTACTCGCCGTCGATGGCGATGACCGCGTCGGCGTTCATGACCACGAGCGAATTGCGGGTGTAACCGAGGCCGGTCGCGATGGGGACGTCGACCCAGGGATTGGCGTCGGCGGGGCAGCCGCCCGGCAGGATGCCGATGACCAGGCCGCCTTCCTCGCGGGCGCCGCGGCAAGCCGCCTCCATGACCCCGCCCAGGCCGCCGCAGACGACGACGGCGCCCGACCGGGCGATGAGCCGGCCGACCTCGAAAGCGTTCTCGACGGCCTGCCGGCCGGCCCGGCTGCCGCCGATCACGGCGATGCGGGTCCTTTTGCGGATGTCTTTCATGGGACGTCCTTTCCCGGGCTTCCGGGGGCCCTATTCTAACACAGCCCGCGGGTCCGGGGATCTTTCCCCGGCCCCCCGGCGTTCATTGACTTGGGGCGGCAACTATGTTAGTGAATACTGATCACAATGGGTTGAAGTTCGCATGCCGTTCATCAATTACGCCACAAAATCGATCGCCATCAAGATCGTTTATTACGGCCCCGGTCTGAGCGGCAAGACGACCAACCTCCGCTACATCTATTATAAGCTCGACAGCGCCTCACGGGGCGAGCTCATCTGCCTCGAGACCGAGACCGACCGGACGTACTTCTTCGACCTCCTGCCCATCCGCGCCGGCATGATCGGCGATTTCAAAGTCCACTTCCAGCTCATGTCCGCCCCGGGCCAGGTCTTCTACGAGGCCTCCCGAAAAAGCGTCCTGCGCGGCGCGGACGGCATCGTCTTCGTCGCCGATTCCCAGATCCCGCTGCTCGACGCCAACCTCGAGTGCTTCGACGGGCTGCGGCGCAACTGCCTGCAGAACGACATCGACCTGATGAAGATCCCGCTCGTCTTCCAATACAATAAGAGGGACCTCAACTACCTCATCCCTGTCGAGACCTTCAACAACCTTCTCAATCCGCGCCACATGCCCTGGGTCGAGGCCGTGGCCGTCAACGGCGTCGGCGTCTTCGAGATCCTGCGCGAGATCTCCAAGCTGACCGTCCCGATCGCCCGGGACCGGATCTTCGGCGCCCGGCCCCGCTCCTCCGACACGAGCCCGCCCTCCGCCCCTGCCCAGGACGAGAACAAGGGCAGCGGGCCGGAGCCCGCGCGTACGCCGACCGGCCACACGACCCGGGTCGTGGTCAAGTCCCGCAAGGAGATCGAGGACGAGCTCGAGAAGCTGTCCAAGGAATACGTCGGCAAATAGCCCCCGTCCGCTGAGAGAGATCCGCCGGCCCGTTCGTCTCATCTAACGGGCCCCATGCTGGTCAAGGTCACGAGCGCCGCACTCCACGGGATCGAGGCGTATCCTGTCGAGGTCGAAGTCGATATCTGCGCCGGATTCCCGACCTTCGTCACCGTGGGCCTGCCCGACGCCGCCGTGCGGGAGAGCAAGGAGCGGGTCCGGGCCGCGCTCAAGAACTGCGGCTACGACCTCGAGTCCAAGCGCATCACCATCAACCTGGCCCCTGCCGATAGGCGGAAAGAGGGCTCGGCCTTCGACCTGCCCATCGCCCTCGGGTTCCTGGCCTTCCTCGAGGTCGTGCCGGCGTCGCGCCTTCGGGACCTTCTCTTTGTCGGCGAGCTGGCCCTCGACGGCCGGCTCAAGCCCGTGCGCGGCGCCCTGCCCATCGCCCTGATGGCCCAACGGGCCGGGTTCCGCGGCATCGTCGTGCCCGGCGCCAACGCCCGCGAAGCGGCCCTGGTCCGCGAGCTCGACGTCTACGCCCTGGACGACATCGTCCGCGTCGTCCGCCTTCTCCGCGAGCCGGCGGACGTGGCGCCGTGCCGCTTCGAGGAACGGGAGCTCGTCTCCTCGGCCGTCTATCCGGTCGACTTCGAGGACGTCAAGGGACAGCAGCACGCCAAGCGGGCCCTCGAGGTGGCCGCGGCCGGCGGCCACAACGTCCTCCTCGTCGGGCCGCCCGGGGCGGGAAAGACCATGCTGGCCCGCCGCCTGCCGTCCATCCTCCCCGACATGTCCTACGACGAAATGCTCGAAGTGACGCGCGTCTACAGCGCGGCCGGGCTTCTGGCGGGCTCGGGCACGATCGGGACGCGGCCCTTCCGGGCGCCCCATCATACGGTTTCCGACGCCGGTCTTATCGGCGGCGGCATCGTCCCCAAGCCGGGAGAGGTCAGCCTGGCCCACCACGGCCTGCTCTTCCTCGACGAGCTCCCCGAGTTCAAGCGCCGCGTCCTCGAGGACCTGCGCCAGCCGGTCGAAGACGGCCAGGTCACGATCGCCCGCTCGGGCTACTCCGTCACCTTCCCAGCCGCCTTCATGCTCGTCGCGGCCATGAACCCCTGCGCCGACGTCCGCCGTGGCCTCCTCGGCAAGGAGGCCGACTGTACCGAGAGCGAGAAGGCCCGCTACTATTCGAAGATCTCCGGGCCTCTCCTCGACCGCATCGACATCCAGCTCGAGGTCCCCGAGGTCAAGTTCCGCGACATCGTCTCGCGGACGCCCGCCGAAAGCTCGGCGGCCATCCGGGCCCGCGTGACCCGGGCGAGGGAGCGGCAGACCGGGCGCTTCGCCGGCCGGCGTATCTTCGCCAACGCCCAGATGGGCCCGAAGGAGGTCAAGGAGTTCTGCGCCCTTCCGGCCGAAGCCGAGAAGCTCCTGGAGATGGCCGTGACAAAGCTCGGCTTCAGCGCCCGCGGCTACGACCGGGTCCTCAAGGTCGCCCGGACGATCGCCGACCTCGAAGGAAAGGACGGGATCGAGACACCCCACGTCTCCGAAGCCATCCAATACCGGATGATGGACCGGATCAAGTAGCCCTCTATTCCGACTGGGTGCGCCTTGAGCCAGTCCTCCCCCTTGGGGAGGGCCGGCTCGGCCGATTGCCCTTTTCCCCGGCTCCTGCTAGAATCCCACCGCGATAACCGCGTCCCTCGGAAGGAGATGATCGCATGGAACAAAACGTTCAGGCTTGTCCTATCGTCGACAAGACCAAGATCGCGCTGCCGCGCATTCTGAGCCTTTGGGATGTCGTGATGATCGTCATCGGCGGCGTCATCGGCTCGGGCATCTTCCTGTCCCCGTCCGAGATCGCCGCCGCCGTCCCCGCCCCGCTCCTCATGCTCGCCGTCTGGGTCGTCGGCGGCATGTTCAGCTTCTTCGGCGCCGTGGCTTTCGCCGAGCTGGGGGCGGCCATGCCCGAGGCCGGCGGCATCTACATCTACCTCAGGGAGGCCTACGGCCCGCTCATCTCTTTCCTCTTCGGCTGGACCCTCTTCCTGGTCATCGATTCGGGCTCCATCGCCACCCTTGCCGTCGCCTTCTCCCACAACATCCTGCCGCGCTTCGTCGACATGAGCCCTCTTGTGAAGAAGCTCATCGCCGCGGCCTTTGTCGCCTTCCTCGGCGCCGTCAACTACGTCGGCCTGCGCTGGGGATCGAAACTCCAGAACTGGACGACCTACCTCAAGACGAGCGCCATCGGCATCATCGTCATCGGTGTCTTCTTCTTCACCAAAGGCAACGGCAACGTCCGCAACTTCGTCGAGCCCAGCTCCGGCCCGTTCAATCTGCCTCTCCTCGGGGCCTTCGGCGTCGGCCTCGTCGCGTCCCTGTGGGCCTATAAGGGTTGGGAGGCTGCGACCTACAGCGCCGGCGAGGTCAAGAACCCGAAGAAGAACCTGCCCCTGGGCATCCTCATCGGCACGATCTCCGTCATCATCCTGTACGTCCTGGCCAATCTGGCCTACCTTTATATCATGCCCGTCGGCCAGATCGCGGCGTCCGAAGGCCGGGTGGCCCTCGACGTCATGCAGGTCATCGGCGGCCCGGTCCTGGCCTCGATCATCACCGCCCTCATCCTCTTCTCCATCCTTGGCGCGGCCAACCAGAACATGCTGACCTCGCCGCGGGTCTACTTCGCCATGGCCCGCGACGGCATGTTCTTCAAGAAGATCGCCGAGTGCCACCCCACGTTCCTGACCCCGCACGTCGCCATCGTAGCCATCACCTGTTGGAGCATCATCCTGACCTTGACCGGGACCTTCCAGCAGCTCTTTACCTACGTCATCTTCGGAGAGTGGATCTTCTTCGGCATGACCGTGGCCGCGGTCATCGTCCTGCGCAAGAAACGGCCCGACCTCGAGCGGCCCTATAAGACCTGGGGTTACCCGGTGACGCCGATCATCTTCGTCCTGGCGGCGGCCTATGTCGCCGTGGGCTCGCTCATGAGCTCCTTCCGGAACGCCATGTTCGGCCTGCTCATCATCTGCCTGGGCATCCCCGCCTATCTCTATTGGAAGGGAAAGCTCGACAAGGCGTCGCAACCAAAGGCCTGACCTCATGAGATACTTCGTCCTGGGCTCGTCCTATGTGGTCCGGCTTGACGCGGGGGAGAAGATCGTCGAGACGCTGAAGTCCCTCTGCGCGAGGGACGCGATCGGCGGCGGCTTCTTCGACGGCCTGGGCGCCGTCGGCGAGGCCGAGATCGGCCACTTCGACCCGGGCTCGAACGATTACACCTGGGTCAAGCTGTCCGGCCCCTACGAGATCGTCTCCCTTTACGGCAACATCGCGACCTTCGACGGCAAGCCCTTCATCCACGCCCACATCGCGCTCGGCGACAACACCTTCGCCGTCAGGGGAGGGCATCTCAGGGAAGCGGTCGTCTCGGTGACCTGTGAGATCACCCTGACGCGGTTCAGGGACGATATCGGAAGGGAGAAGGACGCGGCCTCCGGCCTCTTGCGTCTCGCTCTCGAACCGGACTGAAGCGGGGGGACATCAGCGCCGGCCGGCCCTGCGGCCGTCCTCGACGACGACCTTGCCGGCCTTGATCACCGTCCGGACCGGATTGCGCCCGGCTTCGTAGGCCAGCGACACGTGGTCCCGGACGTCGCAGACGAGAAGGTCCATCTTCTTCCCCGGCTCGAGGCTGCCGGCCGTCGCGTGCCGCCCGATCGCGTAGGCGGCATTCCCCGTGCAAGCGATGATGGCCTCTTCGACCGTCAGCCCCAGCGTGAAGACGCCGAGCTGGAGGATGAAGGGCATCGAGCAGAGGTGGGAGCTGCCGGGATTGAAGTCGGACGCGAGGGCGACGACGGCCCCGGCATCGATGAGACGCCGGGCCGGGGCCCGCTTGTCCATCATCAGGAAGAACGACACGCCCGGCAGGAGGATGGCCGCGGTGTCGCTCGCCCCGAGGCGGACAATGCCTTCATCGGAGACGGCGATGAGATGTTCGGCTGAAACGGCCCCGACCTCGGCGGCGAGCTCGGCCGCGCCTTGGGAGACGAATTCGTCGGCGTGGATCTTGATCTTGAAGCCGGCGGCCTGGGCCGCTCCGACGAGGCGCCGCGTCTCCTCGATCGAAAAGACGCCGGGCTCGCAGAAGACGTCGAAGAACTCGGCCAGGCCGCGCCGCCCGATCTCCGGAATGATCGAAGCGATGAGGAGGCGCACGTAATCCTCGCGATTGTCCCGGTACTCGGGCGGGACCTCATGGGCGCCCATGAAGGTCGGGACGACCTCAACGGGATGGAGGGCGGCGGCGTCCCGCAGGGCCTCGAGCTGCTTCACTTCGTCCTCGAGGTTGAGGCCGTAGCCGCTCTTGGCCTCGACGGTCGTCGTGCCGGTGAGAAGCATGCGGTCGAGGCGTTCGAGCGAAAGCCCGACGAGGTCGTCGAGGCTGGCCGCCCGCGTCGCCTTGACCGTCGTCTGGATGCCCATGCCCCGCTCGGCCAGCTGCTGGTAGGTCCAGCCCTGGAGCCGCAGCCCGAATTCCCTGGCCCTGTCCCCGGCGAAGGGGAGATGGGTGTGGGCATCGACGAACCCGGGCAGGACGACCTTGCCCTGCGCGTCGACCGTGACCGCGCCCGGGACGGGCGTCACCCGGGCCAGAAAATCGTCCTCGGTCCCCGCGAACACGATGACGCCGTCGGACGACGCGACCCAGCCGTTCTCGACGAGGCCGATCTGCCGCATGTCCTTGCCGCGCTTTGGCAGGGGCCCGGCGCAGGTCACGAGCTCGCGGCAGCCGGCGATGACGAGGTCAGCTGATATCATGGGGCGATTTTCTCAGCGTCGAATGCTTCGTCCGGCGGATGAACGAGGGCGTCTCGTAGGACTCCCACTGTTTGTCGCTCATCGAGGACGGCTCCCAGGCCGGCGCGCTCGAGCCCCGGCCCTCGAAAAGATAAGGCGGCGTCTGCTGGGGCACCGGGAAGGGGGCGGGGGTCTTGCGGGCCGGGCCGCGGACGGATTCGTTGGACGCGGACGGGGCCGGCGCCGGCGAGGCCGCCAGGCCTTTCTCCACGGGCTGGTCGAAGCCTGTGGCGATGACCGTGACCTTGACCGTGTCTTTCATGCTCTCGTCGATGACCGTGCCGAAGATGATGTTGGCGTCGGGGTCGGCCATGCTATGGATGAGCTGGGAGGCCTTGGAGACCTCATGGAGGGTCATCGTCTTGCCGCCGGTGATGTTGATGAGGACGCCGTGGGCGCCTTCGATCGAGGTGTCGATGAGGAGCGGCGACGAGATGGCCTTCTCGGCCGCCTCGAGGGCCCGGTTCTCGCCCGTGGCCAGCCCCGTGCCCATGAAGGCCATGCCCATGCCCTTCATGACCGACTTGACGTCGGCGAAGTCCAGGTTGATGAGCCCGGGTTTCGTGATGAGGTCGGAGATGCCCTGGGCGGCCTGGCGCAGGATGTCGTCGGCCAGGCGGAAGGCGTCCTGGATCGAGGTGTTGAGGTTGACCGTCTGGAGGAGGCGCTCGTTGGGGATGGCGATGACCGTGTCCACGGCCGTCTTGAGCTCCTTGAGCCCCTCTTCGGCCTGCCGCATCCGTACCCGCCCTTCGAACCCGAAGGGGAGGGTGACGATGGCGATGACCAGGATGTCGAGCTCGGCCGCGATGTTGGCGATGATCGGCGTCGCGCCCGTGCCCGTGCCGCCGCCGAGGCCCGTCGTCAGAAAGACCATGTCCGCGCCCTGGAGGATCTCCAGCAGCCGCTCGGTGTCCTCCATGGCCGCCTGGCGCCCGGTCTCGGGCCGGCCGCCCGAGCCGAGCCCCTTCGTGAGCTGGTGGCCGATCTGGATCTTCGTCCGGGCCCGGTTGCTGTTGAGGGCCTGAAGGTCCGTGTTGACGGCGATGAACTCGACGCCCTGGACGCCGTGCTCGATCATCCGGTTGACGGCGTTGCCGCCGCCCCCGCCGAGGCCGATGACCTTGATCTTGGCCCCGAGGGCGTCGTCGACCAGGTGGAATTTCAGCCGGCTGGAATCGTCGCTCATGTTGTCCTCCTTATCCTTCCTTGAACCAGTCTTTGAACCGGGCGATGGCGCCCTTTTTCCTGTCCTTGGCGAGACCGCGGTCCTGCCAGATGCGAAAGCCGTAGAGGATGAGCCCCACGGCCGTGGAAAAGTCGGGGGTCGAGACGCGGTCGACGAGGCCGCCGACGCCGCCCGGGTCGCCGCGCCGGACCGGCAGGTCGAAGATCTCCTCGGCCACCTCCTCGAGGCCCTCGAGGAGGGCCGTCCCGCCGGTGAGCACGATGCCGGAGTTCAGCGACTTGTCGTAGCCCATGCGCTTGATGTCGGAGTCGACGAGGCGGAAGATCTCCTCGGCCCGCGGCTGGATGATGTCGGCCAGGAGCTGGCGCGACAGGACCCGGGGCTTGCGCCCCTTGCCGACCGAGGGCACCTCGATCGTCTCCTGCTCCTCGGCGGGAGGGCCGGCGATGCAGCCGAACTTCTTCTTGATCCGCTCGGCCTCGGGGATGGGCGTCCGCAGGCCGACGGCGATATCGTTGGTGAAATTGTCGCCGCCGATCGGGATCGTCGACGTGTACCAGAGGCTGCCGCGCTCGTAGATGGCGACCTCGGTCGTGCCGGCGCCGATGTCGATCTGCCCGACGCCGAGCTCGCGCTCGTCCTGGGTCAGGATGGCCTGGGCCGTGGCGATCTGGTTGAGCACGATCTCCTCGATGCCGATCTCGGCCCGCGCGACGCAGCTCTTGAGGTTCTGCAGCGAGGTCAGGGCGGCCGTGATGATGTGGACGTTGACCTCGAGCTTGATGCCGCTCATGCCGACCGGGTCCTTGATGCCGTCCTGGTCGTCGACGATGAACTCCTGGGGGATGATGTGGATGATGTCCCGGTCCGGGGGGATGGGGATGGCCTTGGACTGGTCGACGACGCGCCGGACGTCCTCGCGGGTGATCTCGCGGTTCTTGCCCGAGACGGCCACGACGCCGCGGCTGTTGAAGCTCTTGATGTGGGCCCCGGAGATGCCGAAGAAGGCCGAGTCGATCTCGACGCCGGCCATGAGCTCTGCCTCTTCCCGGGCCCGCTTGATGGCCGTGGTCGTGGCGTCGAGGTCGACGACGACGCCCTTGCGCAGGCCGTGCGAGTCGGCCGTGCCGATGCCGATGATCTCGATCTTGCGCTCCTCGGTGACCTCGGCGATGATAGCCACGACCTTGCGCGTCCCGATGTCGAAGCCGACGATGTAGCTGTTCTTGGGCATGGCTCAGTCTCCTTTGTCTGGTTCGGGGAGGTCGTCCTCCGCCGGCTCCGCGGGCCTCAGGTAGACCCGGTTGTCGTAGCTCATGTCGACGAGCGCGAGGGGCCCGAACCGGCCCTCCCAGTCCGCCCGTCGCGACCGGAAGGCGGCCAGCTCCGCCGCCCCCGAGGCCGCGCCCACGACGATCCTCACGGGATCGTCCCTGAAGGCGAGCTCGAGCGTCCCGTAGTCGCTCGTGCGGATCGCGAGGAGGCGGTCCCTTTCGGCCTGGGGCAGGCTCGCGAGGCAGCGGCTGGCGGCCTCCCACTTGCCGGTGAAGCCGGCGGCGAAGCCCGTCTCGTCGGAGATGACCGGGAGCCCGTATTCCTCGGGGGAATAGACCGGCTCAAGGGGATGTCCCTCTGCGTCGGCGAGCTGGAGGCCGTCCCGTTCGAGCAGCGCGAAGGGGGCGCGCTCGACGACCGTGATGCGCAGGCCCGAGGGGAAGACCTTCTGGACGCTGGCGTCCTTGACCCAGGCCAGCCCGCGGACCTGCGCCCGGACGGCCTCGAGGTCGCAGAGGAGGATGTTGCCGAGGCGCGGCACGGCGAAGTAGCTCTCGAGCGTCCGGCGGAGGTTGTCTTTGGCGCAGACGACCGTGACTTTTCGGATGGCCAGCTCGTCCCAGGTGATGAGGAAGAGATAGGCTTCGCGGAAGGCCAGGAAGAAGGCCGCCTGGAGCGCGAGGAGGAGGACGATATGGCGGACCCGCAGGACCCGGTGGCGCCTGTGCTTCTGGACGGCGAGGGCCCTTCCCTCCTGCCGGAGGAACGGGCGGCGGGCGAAGAGGGGCCGTTTCCTCTCCCGCCCGAGCTCGCCGATGACGGTCGCCATGTCAGCCTTTCGCCTCCAGATGAGCGATGATGTCCGGGACGGTCTTGTTGATGTTCCCGGCCCCGAGGACGAGGACCATGTCGCCGGAAACGAGGATCGTCTTGAGGAGGGCCCCGATCTCTTTCAGATCGGGCTCGAAGTGGACCTGCTTGTGGCCGAACTGGCGGACCTCTTCATAGAGGGCCCGACCGGTGACGCCGGGGATGGGGTCCTCTCCCGCCGGGTAGATCTCCGTCAGCACCAGCACGTCGGCCTGGTTGAAGGCCGTGGCGAAGGCGGTCATGAGCTTCGACAGGCGCGTGTAGCGGTGGGGCTGGAAGACGGCCACGACGCGGCGCGGCCAGCCGCGCTTGGCGGCTTCGAGCGTGGCCTTGATCTCGGTCGGGTGGTGCGCGTAGTCCTCGACGACCATGATGTCGTCGACGACCTTGCGCAGCTCGAAGCGGCGGCCCGTTCCGGTGTAGCTCTCGAGCGCGTCGAGGATCGTCCGCGGCGCGATGTCGAGGTCGAGGCCGACGGCGGCCGCGGCCATGGCGTTGAGGATGTTGTGCATGCCCGGCACCTGGAGCTTCAGCGCGCCGAGCGCCTTGCCCTTGGACAGGACGACCGACGCGCTCCGGAACCCGTCGAAGGAGAAGTCCCGGGCGGTCAGGTCGGACTGGGCCGAAAAGCCGTAGGTGATGACCCGCCGCTCGATCTGCGGGATGATGCTCTGGAGATTGGGATCGTCGAGGCAGAGGATGACCGGGCAGTAGAAGGGGACCTTGTTGGCGAAATTGATGAAGGTCGTCTTGAGGTCGTCGACGCCCTGGTACTGGTCGAGGTGCTCCTCGTCGATGTTGGTCAGGACGGCGATGAAAGGCGACAGGTAGAGGAAGGAGCGGTCGCTCTCGTCGGCCTCGGCGACGATGAAGTCGCCGGCGCCGAGCTTGGCGTTGGCCCCGATCGTGTTGAGACGGCCGCCGACGATGATGGTCGGGTCGAAGCCGCCGGCCTCGAGGACGAGGGCCGTCATCGAGGTCGTCGTCGTCTTGCCGTGCGAGCCGGCCACGGCGATGCCGTATTTCATCCGCATCAGCTCGGCCAGCATCTCGGCCCGGGGGATGACGGGGATGAGGGTGGCCCGGGCCTTCTGGACCTCGACATTGTCCTCGCGGACGGCCGACGAGATGACGACGACGTCGGCGTTCTTGAGGTTCTCGGCCCGGTGGCCGATGGCGATGTCGGCCCCGAGGCCCTCGAGCCGGCGGGTGGCGTCGTTCTCCTGGAGGTCGGAGCCGGAGACTTTGTAGCCGAGGTTGAGGAGGACCTCGGCGATGCCGTTCATGCCCGTGCCGCCGATGCCGACCATGTGGATGTGGTTGAGCTTGCGATAGCCTTTCTTGGTCACGACGAGGTCTCCTTGGTGCGGGGCTTCATCAGGGACAGGCAGAGGGCCGCGATCCGGCCGGCCGGGTCCTCGGCCTGGAGCCGGGCGACATTCCGTTCCATCGCATCGAGCTCTTCGGGGTGGTCGAGATAGCGGAGGATGCGGGCGGCCAGCGTCGCTGCCGTGGCTTCGGCCTCGGGAACGACGACGGCCCCGTTGACCGATCCGAGCTCGCGGGCGTTGGCGGATTGGTGGTCCTCGGCGGCCCCGGCGAAGGGGACGAGGATGGCCGCTCTTCGGGCGGCTATGAGCTCGGCCAGGGTCGTGGCCCCGGCCCGGCAGACGACGAGGTCGGCCCGGCCGAAATAGGCGGCCATGCCGGGGAAATAGGCCGCCACCTCCGCCCGGTCGAATCCGTTCGCCCGGTAGGCGGCCGTGACCGTGTCGAGGTCGGCCGCGCCCGTCTGATGCGCCAGACGCAGGCGGTCGTTCGCGACGGCCAGGAGCGGCAGGGCTTCGGTGATGCGCGTGTTGAGGAAGTGCGAGCCCTGGCTGCCGCCGAAGACGAGGACGTCGAGCGTCGCGCCGCGCCTCTTTACGGGCAGCGAGGCGAATTCCGATCGGACGGGGTTGCCGAGGACGACGCCCTTGCCTTTGAACGCCGCCAGGGTCGAGGGGAAGGCCACGACGGCCTGGCGCACGAAGCGGGCGAGGAGGCGGTTGGTGAACCCGGGCCGGGCGTTCTGCTCGAGGATGACGGTCGGGACGCGGAGCCACGAGGCGAGCAGCACGATGGGTCCCGAGCTGTAGCCGCCGACGCCGACGACCAGGCCCGGCCGGACGCGGATCAGGATCAGGAGCGAGTGGGCGAAGGCGAGCGGCAGAAGGATGATTCCCCGCAGGCTCTTGAGGCCGCGGCCCTTGAGGCCTTCGATCCGCATGGGGATGAAGCGCACGCCGTGTTCGGCCATGATCCGGCCTTCGACCTCGCGTCTCGTTCCGACGTAGGTCAGCGCGGTCTCCGGCGCCAGGGCCAGGAGCTTCTGCCCCACGACGAGGGCGGGATAGAGATGGCCCCCGGTCCCCCCGCCGCTGATGATGATCCGGGGCTTTCTCATATCCGCACCGTCCCGCCGCTGTCTCCCCGTTTCTGGCTGATGTGGAGCAGGAGGCCGATCGCGGCCAGCGTACAGATAAGGGAGGACCGGCCGTAGGAGAGGAGGGGGAGAGGGGTTCCCTTGGCCGGTCCCAATCCGAGGACGATCGACATGTTCATGAGGGCCTGGGCTACGATGGCCAGAGTGATGCCCGCGGCGATCATCTTGTACGTGGGCGTGGGCGCCGTGAGCGCGATCTTCAGCCCCCGCCAGAGAAAGAAGAGATACAGTCCGAGAGTGAACAGGGTCCCGACGAGACCCGTCTCCTCGCCCAGGATGGCGAAGATGAAATCCGTGTGGGCGAACGGCAGGAAGTTGAGCTTCTGCGTGGACTGGCCGAGGCCGGCCCCGACGAGCCCGCCCGAGCCCAGGGCGAGCCTGGATTGATCGACCTGATAGCCGCTGCCGAGGAGGTCCTTCTCCGCGGAGAAGAAGCCCTGGATCCGCTCGACGCGGTAGTCGGCCTGGAAGAGATAGACGCCGAACAGGGCGGCCGCGAGCAGGCCGGCCGCGGCGAGGTAGCGGAGCTTGACCCCGCCGAGGAAGAGGACCATCGCGGCCAGGCCGGCCAGCAGGACGGCCGTCCCGAAATCGGGCTCGAGGAGAACGAGGACCACGGCGGCGCTGAGGACGACCAGGGGAACGGCCAGTGTCCGGAGCTCGTTGATCGTGTCCTTCTTCGCCTCGGCGTAGGTCGCCAGGAAGAGGATGAGGCTGACCTTGGCCAGCTCGGACGGCTGGAAGCGCAGGCCGAGGAGGACGATCCAGCGGGTCGTCCGGGCGACGCTCGGCATGGCCAGGCAGGCGAGGAGCAGGAAGAGCGTCACGCCGAGGAGCCCGTAGACGAAAGCCGGCTGGAGGAAGAAGGACTTCTTGACCGACACGAGGAAGGCGAGGAGGGCCAGCCCCGCGACGGCGCCGAGGACCTGCTGGATCATGAAGTGGAACGTCTGGTTGTATTTCTCGCGGGCCATGAAGCCCGATGAGCTGAAGACGAAGAAGACGCCGATGACGACGAGGACCACGGTGACCGCGAGGAGCGGCATATCGAACGCGAACCGCCGGCGGGCGCTCATCGCCGGGACCCCTTCTTCCGCAGGGCCGCGGCGAGGAGGCGGACCTCCCGCTTGAACGTCCGGCCGCGCTCTTCGAAGTCCTTGAACATATCCCAGCTCGTGCAGGCCGGGGCCAGGAGGACGATGTCGCCGCGGGAGGCCATCCCGAAGGCCGTCCGGACGACCTCGCGATAGGTCGCCGCCCGCACGACGGGCACGGCGCCGCCGAGGGCCTTCTCGATCTTGTCGGCCGCCTCGCCGACGAGGACGACCGACCGCACCCGCTTCTTGACCTCGGGCCGCAGGGGCGAGAAGTCGCCGCCCTTGCCGCGCCCGCCCAGGATGAGAACGATGGGACGGTCGAAGCTGGCCAGGGCCTTGAGCGTCGCGTCGACCGTCGTGGCCTTGGAGTCGTTGACGAAGCGGACGCCGCCGGCCGTGAGGACGTCCTCGAGCCGGTGCTCGAGGCCTCGGAAGGCCGCGATCGTCCGGCGCATCGAGGCCGGCGCCGCGCCCATGAGGCGGCCGATGAGGGCGGCGGCCATGACGTTCTCCAGGTTGTGGGCGCCGGGGAGGGGGATCCGCGAGACCGGGACGATCTTCTCGGGCGCGCCGCCGTCCCGGACGGCGATCCAGCCGTCGTCGAGGAAGGCGCCCCGGGCGGGACGGTGCTTGCGGCTGAAGCTGTAGACCCGGGCCGCGGCTTCGGCGCGGAGCCCCCAGACCCGGGCGTCGTCGCGGTTGAGCACGGCGAGGCCCTTGGGCCCCTGCCGGAGGACGAGCTTCTTCTTGGCCGCGAAGTAGCTCTCGAATGTGCCGTGCCAGTCGATGTGGTTCTCCGAGACGTTGAGCACGGCGGCGACGGCCGGCGTGAAGCGCTCGGTGTATTCGAGCTGGAAGCTCGAGAGCTCGGTGACGAAGATGTTGTCGTCCCGGCTCCTATCGGCGAAGGAGATGAGCGGCTTCCCGATGTTCCCGGCCAAGCGGGCCCGGAGCCCGGCATCCTCGAGGATCCTGTGGACCAGGGTCGTCGTCGTCGACTTGCCGTTCGAGCCGGTGATGCCGATGATGCGGCCTCGGAGGAAGAGGTAGGCTAGCTCGATCTCGGAGAGGACGGGGACGCCCCTGTCGCGGGCGGCCCTGATCTCGGCGATGGGCGGGACGCCCGGGCTCGGGACGATGAGGTCGGCCGTGAGGAACGACTCCGGCCGGTGGCCTCCGGTCTCGAAGACGACGCCGCGCTCCGCGAACGCCTTGAGCCTCGGTCCGAACGCCTCGGCCGGCTTCTTGTCGCTGACCCGGACGCGCGCGCCGCGGCCGAGCAGGAAGCGGCAGAGAGCCTCGCCGGTCCGCTCGAAGCCGACGACGAGGACGTTTCGATCCCGGAGTTCCATGTCTATCTCAATTTCAGGGTCGACAGGCTGAAGAGGGCGAAGATGATGCCCAGGATCCAGAAGCGGATGACCACCCGCTCCTCCGGCCAGCCGGACAGCTCGAAATGGTGGTGGAGGGGGGCCATCTTGAAGATGCGCTTCCCTCCGCTCACTTTGAAGTAGGAGACCTGGAGGAGGACCGAGAGGGCCTCCAGGATGAAGACGCCGGCCACGGCGAAGAGCAGGAACTCCTGCTTGATGAGCAGGGCGATGACGGCCATGGTGCCGCCGAGCGACAGGGCGCCGACGTCGCCCATGAACACCTGGGCCGGGTGGCAGTTGTACCAGAGGAAGCCGAGGCAGGCCCCGGCGAAAGCCCCGACGAAGACGGTCAGCTCGGCGGCCTGGGGCACGCGGGCGATGCTGAGGTACTCCGACCATCGGGCATGGCCGGCCACGTAGGTCAGGGCGGTCAGGGCCGTGGCGCTGATGAGGGTCAGGCCGATGGCCAGGCCGTCGAGGCCGTCGGCGAGGTTGACGGCGTTGGACGACCCGACCAGGATGAAGACGATCCAGGGCAGATAGAACCAGCCCAGGACGGGGAGCCACTTCTTGAGGAAGGGGAAGTAGAGGACCAGGCTGAACTCGCCGCGCGAGCTCATCCAGATGAAGACCAGGCCGACCACCGTCGCCAGGCCGACCTGCAGGGCCATCTTCTGCCACGGGCGAAGGCCGAGGGACTGTTTCCTGCGGACCTTGAGGACGTCGTCGACGAGGCCGACCAAGCCGAAGAAGACCATCGACAGGATGGCCACCCAGACATAGGTGTTGGCCAGGTCGCCCCACAGGAGCGCCGGGACGAGCGTGCAGAGGATGATCAGGAGGCCGCCCATGGACGGCGTCCCTTTCTTGGCGAAATGGGTCTTGGGACCGTCGGACCGGATCTCCTGGCCGATCTGGCGCCGCTCGAGGAGCCGGATGAGCTTGGGGCCGAAGAGAAAGCTCATGAGGAGGGCCGTGATGCCGGCCGCGGCCGTGCGCACCGTGATGTAGCTGAAGACGTTGAAGAGGAAGAAGTCGCTGCTGAGGGGAACGAGGAGCCAGTACAGCACGGCCTACTCCTTTCCTCGGGCGCGGAGCGCCTGGACGATGATCTCGGTCTTCATGCCGCGCGAGCCCTTGACCAGCACGAGGTCGCCGTCCCGCACCAGCTGCGGGATGTCCGCGGCCGCGGCCCCGGAGTCGGGGAAGCGATGGATGGCGGCGGCGCTCATCCCCGCCGCCGCTGCGCCTTCGGCGATCTCGGCCGCGAGCGGGCCGACGGTGACGAGAACGTCCCAGCCGGCCTTGGCCACGGTCTCGCCGGCCCGGCGGTGAAAGGCCTTTCCGTCCGGGCCGAGCTCGAGCATGTCGGCGAGGACGGCGACCTTGCGCGCGGCCGGCAGGGCGGCCAGGCTCGCCAGGGCAGCGTCGAGCGCCCGGGGATTCGAATTGTAGGAATCGTCGTAGACGCGGATGCCCCGGCCCGCTTCGACGACGGCGCCCCGCATCGCGAAAGGCCGCAAGGCCCGGATCGCGGGGCGGATCTCGTCGAAGGCCAGGCCGAGGGAGAGGCAGACGCCCGCCGCGGCCAGGAGGTTCGCCACGGCGGCCTCGTTGATGCAGGGGAGGGCGACCCGGCCGGAGTCCTTCCCGTAGCGCAGGTCGAACTCGAATCCGGCGTAGCCCTTCGATGCGAGCGCTTCGGCCCGGACGTCGCAGGCCGGGCCGCGGCCGAAGAGGACCTTCCGGCCGGGGAAGCTCGCGGCGGCGTCCATGACCAGCGGATCGTCGCCGTTGAGGACGGCCGTCGCGTCCGGCTTGGCCCCGTCGAGGATCTCCTTTTTGGCCCGGGCGATCTCTTCCAGGCTGGCGAAGAACTCGAGGTGGACCGGGCTGACGTTGGTGATCACGGCGACGTCCGGCGGCGCGACGCGCGTGAGCGCCCGGATCTCGCCGGGAGCGCTCATGCCCATCTCGAGGACGGCGAGATCGTCGTCGCACTCGAGCCGGAGGAGCGTCAAGGCCAGTCCGAGGGTGTTGTTGAAGTTCCCTTCGGACTTGAGGACGCGGAAATGCGGGGCCAGGAGCGCCGCGGCGAATTCTTTTGTGGTCGTCTTGCCGACGCTGCCCGTGATGCCGACGACCCTGGCCGGCCGTCGGACGAGGACGTCATGGGCCAGGGTCTGGAGGGCGGCCACGACGTCCCGGACCTGGACGAGGCCGAAGGCCGGATCGTCGACGGCGACGGGTCTCGCCACGATCGCGCCCGCCGCCCCCTTTTTTTGAGCGTCGCCGACGAAGTCGTGACCGTCCCGTCGCCCTGGGACGGCAAAGAAGAGACTGCCCGGCGTGGTGAGCCGGGAGTCGATGCCGTAGCTCCCGAAGCTCAGGGTGGGGGAGCCCTGCAGGACCGTGCCCCCCGCTATCCGGGCGATCTCGTCGAGCCTCAGCCGGGCCATATCAGAGGGCCTCCATCCCGCGGAGCGTCTCCTCGACGGCTTCGACGTCGCTGAAATGAACGGTCCGGTCCTTGAAGATCTGGTAATCCTCGTGGCCCTTGCCGGCGATGAGGACGAAGTCGCCCTTGTTGGCCGTGGCCAGGGCCCGGACGATGGCCTTCCCGCGGTCGGGCTCGACCTCGTAGGTCCGGACGGATTCCTTGGCGAAGCCTTTCTCGATGGCGGCGATGATCTCGGCCGGGTCCTCGGAGCGCGGATTGTCCGATGTCAGGACGGTCCAATCGGCGAGCCGGGCCGCGACGCGGCCCATCCGCTCCCGCTTGTCCCGGTCGCGGTCGCCGCCGGCGCCGAAGACGAGGACGACGCGGCGCGGCTTGAACTCACGGGCCGTCATCAGCAGGCTTTCGAGGGCGGCATCGGTGTGGGCGTAGTCCACGACGATCTGGAGGCCGCGCCGGTTGGGGACGCGCTCGAAGCGCCCCGGCACGCCCTTCAGGGCGGCGATGCCCTTGGCGATGTCCGCGGCGGCGATACCGAGCGCCAGGGCGGCCCCGATCGCGGCCAGGAGGTTGTAGAGATTGTGCCGGCCGACGAGGACCGATTGGATCCGCATCACGCCGCCGGGAAAGGAGACCTGGGTGTCGATGCCGCCCTCGGAGGGAACGTACTTCAGGGCCCGGACGATGGCCGCGGGCTCGAGCCCGAAGGTGACGGTCGTCATGGGCAGCTCGGCGACGAGCTTTTGCCCCCACGGGTCGTCCCAGTTGACCACGGCGGCGCTCTTCTTGTGGTTCAGGAAGAAGAGCTTCTTCTTGGCCTCGAAGTAGGCCTCCATGTTCGAATGGTAATCGAGGTGCTCGCCGCTGAGGTTGGTGAAGACGGCCACGTCGTAGCTCACGCCCCAGACCCTTTTCTGCTCCAGGGCGTGCGAGGAGACCTCCATGACGCAATGGCTGACGCCGGCGTCGAGGAAGTCCCGGAGCAGGGCCTGGAGGTCGGAGGATTCGGGCGTCGTCCGCGGCGCGTCCATCTTCCAGCCGGGGCGGCGGTATTCGATCGTCCCGATGAGGCCGGTCGACACGCCGGCCGCGCGAAGGATCTCTTCGAGGATGAAGGTCGTCGTCGTCTTGCCCTTGGTCCCCGTGACGCCGACGACTTTCATGCGGTCGGACGGATGGCCATGGAAATTCGCCGCGGCCAGGGCCATGGCCTCTCGGGCGTCGCCGACCTGGATCCAGGCCGTGTCCACGGCCGGCGGTTTCGGCCAGGCGGACAGGACGGCCGCGGCGCCGTTCCCCAACGCCTCGGCCACGAAGTCCATGCCGTTGCGGGCCGCTCCGGGGAGGGCGGCGAAGAGGAACCCCGGATTGACCGCCTTCGAATTGTAGGCGATGCCGGAGATCTCCTCGACCGCGGCGCCGCCGAGGGAGACGACGGGGATGCCTTCGAGGACGTCCCTGAGCCTCACGGCTTTCTCCCGTGATTCACTTCGGCCGTCAGGACCTTCGGCGGCAGCCGGCGATCCGGGGGGACCCGGAGAAAACGCAGGACCTGGCGCGCGATGTCTTTGAACACCGGCGCGCAGGCCTGGCCGCCGTAGTACAACTCCTTGGGCTCGTCGAGGACGACGATCATGGACAGGCGCGGCCGGTCGAGCGGCGTGAAGCCGACGAACGAGGCCGTGTATTCTCTTGTGTAAGCCCCGATGGCGTTATCCCACTTTTGGGCCGTTCCCGTTTTCCCGGCTGCGCTGTACCCGTCGAGCCGGCTGTTCTTCCCCGTGCCCTCCTCGACGACGTGGCTGAAGACGCGCTCGACGAGATCGGCGGCCGTCTTCTCGCTGATGACGCGCGCGGGGCCGTCGGCGTCTTCGGCGGATGCTCCGCCGCTCTTGACCACGTGGGGCCGGACGCGCAGGCCGCCCTTGGCGTAGACGTTCATGGATGTCAGCGTCTGGATCGCCGTGACCCTGACCTCGTAGCCGATGGCGAAATGGGCGAGGGAGTTCTTCTTGTTCCATTCCTCCGGCGGCTTGACGGAGCCCTTGGCTTCAGCCGGGAGCTCGATGCCGGTCTTAGCCCCGAAGCCGAAGGCCTTGATCGTCTCGTGGAATTCGGGGATGGTGAGCCGCTGGGCGAAGAGGACCGTGCCGACGTTGGAGGATTTGATGAGCACTTGCGAGAAGCTCAGGATGTGCTCCCGCTCGTGGTCCGTGATGGTGGTGCCTCCGACCCTGATGGAGCCGGCCGAGCAGTCGAAGAGCTCCGAGAAGCCGACCCGGTTCCTCTCCCTCGCGGCTGCGGCGGTCACGAGCTTGAACGTCGAGCCGGGCTCGTAGCCGGCCTCGATGGCCCGGTTCATCCTGACCTCCCCGGTGACAGGGAAATCTTTGACGTCGTAGGCGGGCAAGCTGGCCATGGCCAGGATCTCGCCGGAGGGAGGGTCCATGACGATGACCGTGCCCCATTTCGCCCCATGCTCGGTCACGGCCTTGGCCAGCTCCTTTTCGACGATGTACTGGATCGTCGCGTCGATCGTCAGGGTGATGTCCTTGCCCGGGACGGGGGACTTGATGACCCGGGATTGGTAGCCGCGGCCACCCCGGACCCGGTAGGTGATCTGCTCTCCTTCTTGGCCCCTGAGGATGGCATCATAGCGGGATTCGATGCCGGCCAGGATTTCGCCGCTGAGGTTCATCCCGCCGATGATGTGGGAGGCCAGGGGTCCGTGCGGGTAATGACGGCGGGTTCCCGCTTCGAGCTCGACGCCCGGGAGTTTCAGGCCCATGACCAGGGCGGCGGCTTCTTCGGGGATCTTTTCCTTCACGTAAGTGTAGACGGCATCGTCCCTCAGGCGGCCGAGGATCCTGGCGACGTCGCTCTCCGAGAGGCCGAGCGCCCTTTTGAGCTTGAGGACTTTGTCGCGCTCCTGGGCCGGGGTCTCTTTGTCGACCGGGCGGATGGCGACCGACGGGGCGGGGAGGCTGCAGGCCAGGATCTCGCCGCTGCGGTCGAGGATGTTGCCCCGGCGGGGCTCGATCTTGACCCGGCTCCGGGCCTGGTTGAGCACGGCCTCCTTGGCCCGGGCGTGGCCGAGGACCTGGACCTGGACGAGCCTCGCGGCGACGATGACGCCCCAGCCGGCCAGGATGAACGAAAGGACCTTGACCCGCCGGCGGATGTCGCTTTCGTGGAACGTCCTCATGACCGTTGCCTCAACGTGGACCGTTCGATCTCTGGTAGACGATATCCTCATCCGCGGGATCGACGAGCCCCAGCGACTCCCGGGCGATCTTCTCGACCCGGCCCGGGTTGAGCAGGGTGGCCTTGCGGAGCTCGAGGGCCTCGATCGATTCCTCGATCTCGCGGATCCTCCCCTCGTTCTTGCCGATATCGAGACCGAGCTTGACGGATTCGGTCTGGTACCAGATATAGAACGTCAGGATGCCGATGGCCGCGGTGGCGAGGGCGGCGCCGGCCGCGATCCCTTTCAGGTTCCATTTGCGCCGGACCATCAGATCCTCTCCGCGGCCCGCAGCTTGGCGGAACGGGCCCTCGAATTGACGGCGACCTCCGCGTCGGAGGCCATGACAGGCTTCTTCGTCAGGACGGCGATGAGCGGGGCGCCGTCTTCCGGGCGGGCCAGGGCGTGGAAAGCCTGCTTGACGATGCGGTCCTCGAGCGAATGGAAGGAGATGATGACGAACCGCGTGCCCTTCGCGGCGAGCCGGACCGTTCCGTCGATGAAAGCGCCGAGCCCTTCGAGCTCTTGGTTGATCTCGATGCGGAGCGCCTGGAAGGCCTTGGCCGCGGGATGGATGCGACCCTTCTGGGACCGCCACTGATAGATCCGTTCGATGAGGAGCCTGAGGTCGCCGGTCGTCTCCAGCCGGCCGAGCTTGCGCAGGTGGGCGATCTCCCGGGCCAGCCGCCGGGTCTGGGCGAGCTCGCCGTACCGCGCGAACATCTCGGCCAGCTTCTGCTCCGGGTAGCCGTGGAGGATCTTGGCGGCGTCCGTCTTCAGCCGCCGGTCCATGCGCATGTCCAGGGGCCCTTCGCGCATGTAGCTGAAGCCCCGCTCCGGGGAATCCAGCTGGAAGGACGAGATGCCGAGGTCGGCCAGGATCCCGCGGACCTTCTCGAAGGGGATGTCGAGCTTGGCCAGGTCCTTGAAGTCGGTCTGATAGAGCGTGACCCTCTTGGCGTACGGCTTGAGCCTCTCGCGGGCGATCTCCAGGGATTCGCCGTCGCGGTCCAGCCCGACGAGACGGGCGCGCGGGTTCTTCTCGAGGAGCGCCAGGGCGTGGCCGGCCAGACCCAGGGTGCAGTCGATGTAGATGCCGTCCCGCCCCGCGTCAAGGAATTCGATGACTTCGGTGGGCAGGACGGGGAGGTGCCCGTTCTCCGTCATTCCGGCTTTCCTCGAGGGATGAGGCGGGCGATGCTCTCGAAATCCTCGTCCGAGAGCGGTTTCTCCTCGAGAGTTCCGTCGAGAACGTCCTTGTTCCAGATCTCCAAATGGTTGGACAGGCCGAGGACCTCGACTTCGTCGCGCAGCTTGGCTTTTTCCCGCAGGGCCTGGCTGATCAGCACCCGGCCTTTGGAGTCGAGCTCGTGCTGCGAGCCGTTCCGGTTGACGCGCAGCATGAACTTGCGGACGTCAGGCCGGAGGTGGAGGGCGCCTTCGGACGCGAGGTCGGTCATGGCCAGCCATACGGAGAGCGGATAGATCTTGATCGAGTCGTCGGAAAGGGAGGTCACGAAGAGATCTTTGCCGTAAGTTTGCTCGATCGTTTCGCGGAATTTTTCCGGGATCTTGATGCGCCCGCTGGCGTCGAGTTTGGCGGTGTAGTTGCCGATAAGAACGTTCGCCATCTTTGCTTCGTCCCGCTTTGTCCCGTTTCTTCCCAAATATATGAGTAAAAGCGGGCTATGTCAAGCAAAAAGAACCCAAAAAAAGAGAAAGTTCTGCGGCCCAATGAGTGGGCCAAAAAGAAGCGCGGGATACCAGCAGTTGCGGCGGCGGGCGATCGCCGGCCTAGGCCGGCTTTTCGGGACCCTTGTCGTCGTCCGGAGCGGGCAGCGCGGCGATGAGCTCGCGGGCCTTTTCGGCGTCTGCTTTCTGAACGAGGACCTTGAACTCGGCCAATCCATCGACGGTGAAGGGATAGATGAAGGGGGCCATCCGGCCGCGGACGATGGAGGCGATGCCGTGGCTTTCGAGGAAGTTCTTGATCAAGTCCGCTTCGAACGGGCCGAAGACGCGCGTGATCTCGACGAGGTCGTCATTGTTTTCGGACATGGGGCGGTCCCTTTCCCGGATGCGAGATAGTCGTCGAGGATCTTCCGATGGTCGAACGCGAGAGGTCGGCTCCGGTCGCGGGGATCGAAGACGATGGCCGACCTGGCGTCGTCGGCTCCTTTGGGATCTCCCGCGGCCCGGGCCAGGAAGACCGTTGAGATCGTGTGGAAACGCGGGTCCCGCGAGGGATCCGAGTACGCGCCGAGCTGGCCGATGAGCTCGACGTCGAGCGAGGTCTCCTCGCGGGCCTCACGGACGGCGGCCGCCTCGAGTGTCTCGCCGTAATCGACGAAGCCGCCGGGCAGCGCCCAGCCGGGGGGCGGGTTTTTCCGCTCGATGAGGACGATGCCGCGCGTCCTTCGGCCATCCATGATCTCGATGACGATGTCGACGGTGGGGAAGGGGTTCCTGAACTTGGGGCGTGCCATCGGGATGTTCTTACGCGGCCATTGTAGGGGCCTTGTCCGAAGGTTGTCAACGGAAAAACGTCCCTAAAATCACCGCGGTCGTCCTCGTTCGGGGACAGCTCCACGGCGGCCGGCGTGGCTTATCAGGCGGGCCCGTTGGCACGAAAAATGCTACTATAATGATGTCAATTGTTTTCGGATGGGAGAACGGCGATGAAAAACGGGGGATTTTGGAAAGCGGTTTTGGGGGCGATCCTGCTCGCCGCCGCGGCCGGAGCGGGGGCGGCCGACAACTACAAGGTCGTCAACGTCGCCAAGGATCTCTATTTCGGGCATATCAGCCATATCGAAAAGACGCCCGATGGGACGGACCCGGTCGTCCTTCGCGAAGGGACCGCCGAACCCGAACAGGGCGTCCTCAACCTGCCCATCGGGCCGGGCGATACGATCCGGACGTCGGGCGACCGGCGTTGCGAGATCCAGTTCGACACCGGGACCGTCGTCCGGCTCGATTTCGCGACCGAGGTCCGCGTCGAGACCATCCTGGCCGGGAGTCTGAGCGGCAACGACGAGCTGTCGGTCCTGACGCTCGGCCGCGGTCGGGTTTATGTCATGTACAAGGAATACAACCGCAGGGAGATGTTCCAGATCCTGACGCCGAACGCCGCCGTCAAGATGAAGCACAATTCCGTCGCTCTCATCTCCGCGGCCTCCGACGGGACGACCGAAACGCAGGTGAGATACGGCCGGGCCCAGGTCCTCTTCGGACCGGCCGAGAAGCGGCTCGACGACAAGGCGGTGAAAAAGGGCGAGCGCCTGATCGTCCTCGCGGACCATCAGTTCGAGCTCGCCGCGGCCATCGAGGACACCGCCTTCGAGCTTTGGAACAAGGAAGTCAACGCCAACTTCGATGCCCTCCACGAAGGCCTGACCGCGATCCCCAAGCCCATCCAGAAGCTCCCCCCGGCCGTCTTCTACTTCGCCCAGTATTATGGCAATCAGCACGGGGAATGGCTCTGGGACGATTTTTACGGCTATGTCTGGCGCCCCTTCATCGACAACGGCGCCTACCCCTGGGGCTGGAGACCCTATTACGCCGGCCGCTGGTCCTATTCGGGCGGCCAGATGTTCTGGGTGCCCGACGAGCCCTGGGGGTGGATCCCCTATCACCTCGGCATTTGGCAGTGGGATAAGAAGCACGGCTGGGTCTGGCTCCCCGGCTCGATGTTCGCACCGGCCTGGGTGACCTGGGACTTTTTTTTCGGCTACGCCAGCTGGCGGCCGTGGAGCCTGTTTGATTGGATGTACCCCGGCGCGTGGACGTCCGGCTACAACCTCGACGACTTTTTCGCCGGCGACCTCTATTCGCCGTACTGGAGAATGGGTCCGACGCCGGACGGGCCCGACCGGACGGTCGTCAACAGGAAGAGCTTGAAGCAGCCGTCGGCGGCCGGATCCATGCCGATCCCTGGCGAGCTCAGGGGCCTCGTCGATCGAGTCACTGCCGCCTACGAAAGGGGCGACGCCCGCATTCGGGATAGCGCGGCCGCGGCGCCCCGCCAGCTCGTTATCGTCGCCAGGGAGGACTTGAGAGCACCTGCCATCCGCGAGAAATCGCTGACCCTGGATCAGGTCGTCAAACGGGGCGCCCCTCCGGAGACCGGAACGACCACGCCTCGGCGGGTGACCGATCCGCAGCGCGAGGCCTCCCGTATCTTCCGCGGCATCGATGGCCCGGCCATGACGCCGCGGCGGATCGCGCCGCCGGAGACAGGACCGGTCCCGCGCGGAGACGTGACCGCCGACCGGGCCGTCCGAGACGACCGGGTCGTCCGAGACGACCGGGCCGTCCGAGACAACCGGGTTGCCGTTCCGGGCCGGGCGGCTTCGACGCCCGTCCGCTTCCGCGACTGGAACCCCGACCTGCGCGTTGCCCGCCAGCTCGGCGTCCGTATCGAATACTCGAGCATGCGCAACGAGATCCGTTGTCCCGAGCTGGGGCTCACGTCGAGCGATAGGGCGAGGCCCTCAGGGAGAGCGCCCCGCATGACCCCCGACGGGATCAGCTACGGTCCGGCGACATCCGTCGACGGGTTCAACGCCGGGGGATCGGGCTCCTCCAACCCCGCGGGCTCGGGCTCGCCCGGAGCCTCGGGGCAGACCTCCTCCACCTCCGGAAGGAGCCAATCCGAACGGGGATCGGCTTCGTCAGGGGGGAAAGAGTCCAAGACCGGCGGAGAGGGCGGGAAGATCAAAAACTGAGGCCGGGCCCGACGAGCACGATCCGGACGATCTCCGGCAGCTGCAGGGCGGCCCGGAGCCTCACGACTTCCTTCTGGTAATCTTCCAGGAATTCCCTGCGCAAGGGGTCGGCCGGCTTGAACTTGTGGCCGAGCGGGTTGACCGGGCTGCCGTGATAATAGATGCGGTAGTCGAGATGCGGGCCGGTCGAGTCGCCCGTCGTCCCGACGTACCCGATGACGTCCCCGCCCTTGACCTGGGCGCCCTTGCGGATCCCCTGCCCGAAGCGGCTCAGGTGGAGGTAGGCCGTCTGATACGCGTTCCTGTGCCGCATCTTGACGGCGTTGCCCGCCGCTCCGTCCCGTCCAGCGAAGGTCACTTCCCCGTCCGCCGTCGCTTGGACCGGCGTCCCGATGGGGGCCGCGTAATCGACGCCGTAGTGCGGCCGGTAGATCTTGTGGATGGGGTGGAAGCGGCTTGACGAGAACCGCGAGGTGATCCGCGGCGTCATGAACTTGATCGGCGAGCGGAGAAAGTCCTTCCGCCGCGAGCCGCCGGCCTCGTCGAAATAGTCGGCGGCCTTGGTGTCGGGGTAGGTGAAGCGGAACGCCCGGAACGCCTGCCCTTCGTTGACGAACTCCGCGGCCAGGATGTCGCGGTAGCCGGCGAACCGGCCGTCGACGTATCTCTTCTCGACGAAGACGCGGAAGGAATCGCCCTTGCGCAGGTCCGTGTTGAAGTCGATGTCCCAGCCGAAACAGCGCTCGACGATGTCGATGGCCAGGCTGTCCGCTTCGCCGGCCTTGTTCAGCGCGGCGATGAGGCTGTCCTCGATGACCCCGGAGATGAACGCGGTCTTGAACTCGATGGGGACATACGCCATCTCCGCCCGGACCCCGCTCTCCCCGTTGCGGACGACGAGATAGCGGGTCTCGTCGACGTCGTACTCGAGCCGCTTCCACGGGCCGTCGGGGAGCGACGACAGGCGCAGCTGCTGGCCGGCCCGGATCCGGCCGAGGTCGTAGACGGGCTTGACCGCTTCCCGGAGATCGTGGATCTCGCGGTCCGTGAAGCCGCGCCGCTTGAGCAGATCGGCCAGGTTCGACCGCGCGGGGATCATGATCTTCTCCTCGACGAGGGCCGGCGCGGGAGGCGGCGAGGCTATCGTCGCCGCGGCGGGTTCGGCGCGGAACGGCTCGGGCGGGCTCGGCGGGAAGACGACTCTGGCGAGGAGGACGAGGCCGGCGATGACCCCGGCGGCGACGGCGAGCGCTGCGGCCAAGCGGGCCTTGTTGAGCCGGCCCCGCGGCTTGCCTCCGCGCAAAACCCTCACGAGGGAATGACCTTGGGGTCGGGCTTCTTCCGCGGGTGCTTCTTGAGCGCCCGGACGAGGGCCACGGTCGGGCCGGACAGGACGTTCAACCCGAAGTAGAGCAGGAGGAAATAGCGCGTGTAGAACAGCACGCCGAAGAGGGAGACGGCCAGGAAGAGAGCCGTGCGGATGTCGATGCGGTGGCCCATGAAGGCCTTGATGAAGTTCCGGTAGGGGAACGTGCTGACCATGCACAGCGAGATGACGAGGGTCAGGACGGCGACGAGGAAGCCGGACTCCCGCGTCGCCAGCGGGACGGGATGGAAGTTGACGATCGCGGCCATGAACATGGCCGCCGAAGGCACGGTCAGGCCCTGGTAGTGCTTCCGGTCGGAAGGCACGCGGCTGCGGACGTTGTAGCGGGCCAGGCGCAGGACGCCCGCGGTCAGGAAGACGAAGCTGAAGAAGACGGCCGGCGGCCCGGCCATCTCCATGCCCCAATAATAAAGCAGGATGGACGTGGCCAGCCCGAAGGATATCGCGTCGGCCAGGGAATCGAGCTCGATCCCGAAATCGGACGGCGTGTTGGTGGCCCGGGCGACCAGGCCATCGAGGCCGTCCATGAGCGCCGCGATGATGATGAGCAGCGCGGCCACGCGGTAGCGCCCGTGAAAGGTCAGGAGGACGCTCATGAAGCCGAAGAAGAGGTTCGTCAGCGAGAACAGGCTGGGCAGGACGTTGAGGCCGTAGCTCGGCTTTTTCGGTTTCATGGCTGGACCTCGGCGATGACAGTCTGGCCGGCCTTCACTTTGTCGTGAAGCCCGGCTTTGATGGCGACGCTCCCGGGCAGCGTCAGCTCGACCCGCGAGCCGAAGAACATCAGGCCGACCTTCTGGCCGCGCGCGACGGAGTCGCCGGCCCCGACGAACGACTTGATGCGGCGGGCGGCGACCCCGACGATCATCTTCATGACCGCGTCGATGCCGCCTCCCTTGAGTGCCAGGGTCGTCGATTCATTGTGCTCGCCAGCCTCGGGCTTGTAGGCGGGCCGGAATTGGCCGGCGTGATAGTCGACCGAGGCGACCGTGGCCGCGAGCGGGGCGCGGACGATATGGACGTCATAGAGGGACAGGAAGATGATGACCTTGGTGGCCGGGCCGCCGAGCCCGGGATGCGCGTCGACGGCCTCGACCCCGAGGACCTCGCCGTCGGCGGGCGAGACGAGGAGATGCTCGCCGGCCGGCGGGACGCGGTCCGGATCGCGGAAGAAGAACGTGAACGCGCAGGCCAGCAGGAAGAAGAGGAAGGCCGGGAGCCCGAGGCCGAGGATGCCGAAGAGGACGGCCAGGAAGGCCGACGGGAGAATGAAGCGCAAGCCTTCTTTTGCGACTTTCATGTCCCTCCTCAGCGATCAGCCCAGGCGAAGGCGGCCAGGAAGGCCAGCTTGGCGGCGTCGGCCATGATATCGGGGTTGATCCGGTAGATCGTGTCCCCGGTCTGATGATAAGCGAGGTGGGGACCGTTCGAACCGAGGCTTGCGGCGGCGATGCCCTTGAGGAAGAAGGGGGCGAAGTCCGAGCCGCGGACGCCGACGCCGCGGATCGTGCCCAGGCCGCGGAGGATCTTGACGGACTTGTCGGCGTCTTCGAGGGCCTTCTTGAAATCGGCCGGTTCGGCGGCGACGGCGCCCCAAAGCCCGTCGCCCTCGCCGGTCATGTCGAAGTTGAGCATGCCCGCGACCTTGTCGAAGGGACCGGGCACATGGTCGACGAACCAGGTCGAGCCCTGCAGGCCGAGCTCCTCACCGCCGAAAAGGGCGATGACGATCGAGCGCTTGGGCTTGCGGGCCAGGGCGGCGAAGGCCTTGCCGGCCTCCATGCTCGTGGCGCTGCCGCTCGCGTTGTCGTCGGCGCCCGGGAAGAGCAGGCCCATGTGGGCGCCGCAGTGGTCGAAGTGGCCGCCGATGACGACGCATTCCCGGCGGAGCCGCGGATCGGAGCCTTCGATATAGCCGACGATATTGTAGCCGACGCCCTGGGGGAAATGCCGCGACGCGACCGCCAGGCGGATCCTGGCCCGGAGCGGGAAGGAGAGGGGCCGTTTCCACGTCGTCAGGGCCTTCTTGAGCTCGGCCGAGGTCGAGCCCGCGTCCTTGAGGACCGCGTCCATGACCTTCTCGCTGATCATGGCCGGCGTGAAGCCATCGAGGAAATCGCCGTTCGGATTGGAGGCGATCTCGCCGTAGATATAGACGATGCCTAAGGCGCCCTTGTCGCGGGCGGCGGTCATCCGGGTCCGGTGCTCGTCGTAATGCTGGTACCTCGTGTCGTTGTCGGGCGTGCCACGGAAGCAGATGACGAACTTGCCCTTGACGTCGAGACCGGCGTAATCGTCGTAGCCGATCTCCGGGGCCGAGATGCCCCAGCCGGCGAAGACGGTCTCGGCGGTCCGGTCGCCGCTCGCGGAATAGAGGAGCGGCAGGAAGTCCTTCTCCGGGACGAGCTTCATCTCCTTGTAGGCCGGGGCCTTGGCCGGATCGGCGGGGCCGTCCGGCAGCAGGATCGTCATCTCGGCCTTGTCGACCAGGGTGTACGGCGACGGGTAGGGCTGGAGGTAGCCGTCCTTGCCGGAGATGGGCTTGAGCCCCCACGCGGCGAATCTCTTGGCGGCCCATTCAGCGGCGGCCGTGTAGCCGGGGTGTCCGGTCAGGCGCCCGGCGTATTCCGGCTTGGCCAGGGTCTTGACGATGTCGTAAGCTTCAGCCGGGCTGATGGAGGCCAGCCCGTCCCTGAGGTTTTTATCGAGGTTGGGAGCGACCGTCTGGGCGGGCGCGGCGGTCGACAGCGCGAGGACGATGGCGAAAGCGGCGAGCGGGCGGATTCTCAGCATGGGGCGGAGGGTCTCCTTTCGGGGGTGGATCTCCATCGGCACAGATGATAGACGCATCGGCCCGAAAAGTAAACCAACCGCCTCGTTACCAGGTTGGCCGCCTGGCGGCTCGGAGGCCGGGTTCCTATTTCTTGAGGGACCTCCGGCGGGCGATCTCCTTTTTGACGGCCGGATGCAGGATGAAGATATAGTAGATGGCGAGGAGCGCGATGATGAGGCCGAAGCGGGGGACGTCGCCCCGGACGAGCGACACGACTGCGTAGGCCAGGACGGCCAGCAGGCCGCCCAGGTGGATGAAGGGGAATATCGCGCTGAACAAAGCGCGCCGCCGGGGCCCTTACTTGACGACCGTGGCCGAAACGATGGTGACCGGCTGCACGGGAACGTCCGCGTGGCCCCGCTTGCTCCCGGTCTGGACCTTGGCGATGGCGTCGACGACGTCCAGGCCGGCGATGACCTGCCCGAACACGGCGTACTTCATGGCGTCCAAATTGAAGTTGTCGACGAGGTTGATGTAGAACTGGGCCGTCGCGGTGTCGAGCTGTTGGGTCCTGGCCATGGCCGCCCAGCCGCGGGAATTCTTCAGCCCGTTGCCGGACTCGTTCTTGATGGGCGGGTTGGTGGCCTTCTCATGCATGTCGGCCGTGTAGCCGCCGCACTGGATCATGAAGCCGGGGATGACGCGGTGGAAGACGAGGCCGTCGAAGTGCTTGGCGTTGACGTAGTCCAGGATGTTCTTGACCGTGACCGGGGCCTTGGCCGGATAGAGCTCGAGGGTGATGTCGCCCATGGTCGTCTTGAGCAGGACTTTGGGATTGGCGGCCGGGGTCTGGGCCAGGGCCGTGCCGGCGACGAAGACCGTCGCGGCAATGACTAAGGTGAGAATATGTCGGGTCATGAATGCCTCCTTGAGAACTCTCCGAGGAAGCCAAAATAACAGAATCCGCGGGCCGAATCAAACCAGGTTGAATTTTCCGCCCTTCCTGGTGTATAAATGACCCACGATGAAATCGCCAGTCCGCCCCGGCCTCAGGATCGCGGTCCTGATCGTGTTCGCCGCGGTCGCCCTGGGCATCAACTTCTTCCATACGGAGACCGGCCCCGGGGGCGGCAACGATTGCCCCGCC
>Ga0214473_10000507_pt1 | contig 54971 bp, 52 predicted proteins | sample RVTome_7_FD_203509 | JGI IMG/M metagenome (GOLD analysis project Ga0214473, IMG submission 203509) | Soil microbial communities from uranium-contaminated site in the Upper Colorado River Basin, Wyoming, United States - RVT98D197 | ecosystem: Environmental > Terrestrial > Soil > Contaminated >... | reverse complement strand
CTACCAGTTCCGGGGCCTGCTTCCCCGGCCGCGCCGGGTGGGGCGCATCGCCTTCTACGAAGACGCTCATCTGGAGCGCCTCCGCCGCATTCGAGCGCTCGTGGACCAGGGCTTCACCCTGGCCCAGATCAGACGCCTGCTCGAGCGGGAGGGCGGGGACGAGGATCAGCCGCTGCTCGAGGCCCTCGTCGAGCAGCATGTCGGCGAGCGGACCTTCTCCAGGGCCGAGCTCGCTGCCGAGGCGGGTATCCCCGAGGGGTTGATCGCGGCCGCCGAGGCCTCGGGCCTGGTGCAGCCGCTCCAGATCGCAGGGGAGGCGCGCTTCAGCGAGGCGGATCGGGAGATGGCCCGCTCCGCGCTCCGCATCCTCAACGCTGGCTTCCCGCTCGACGAGCTGCTGAAGCTCGCAGTGCACCACGCCCGCTCGGTGCAGGAGGTCTCCGATCGGGCCATCGACCTCTTCGACGACTACGTGAGAAAGCCGGCGGCCGCTCGGGGGGACACCCACGAGGTCACCGACGCCTTCCGGGATCTCCTCCCCCGGCTGACGCGCCTGGTCGCGCTTCACTTCCAGCGAACCCTGGTGAGTCGCGCCCTCGAGCGGCTCGCCGGGCGCGGGGAGGACGACGATCTCCGCGCCGCGCTCGCCGCCACCGAGTCCTCCCGCCTGGAGATCGCGTGGAGGTAGCGCTCCAGGCCGCCGAAGGCGGGTCCTCGCAGAACCCCGAGCTACCCCGTGACGAGGAGAAGCGCGAGCAGGTCCGGGCGATGTTCGATCGCATCGCCCCTCGCTACGACGCCTTGAACCGCTTGCTGACGGCGGGTCTCGATCAGCGCTGGCGCCGGGCGGCGCTCGACGCGGTGGGGGTCGGTCGCGGAGACCGCGTCCTGGATCTCGCCTGTGGCAGCGGTGACCTGGCCGAGCTCGCCGCAGCGCGCGGTGCGCGAGTGGTCGGCGTCGATTTCGCGCGGGGGATGCTGTGCGAGGCCAAGCGGCGCCGGATCCCCGCGCTCTGGATCCACGGCGACGTCGCCCGGCTCCCGCTCTCCGATGGCTGCGCCACGGTGGTGACCTGCGGCTTCGCCCTTCGCAACTTCGCCTCGCTTCCGGAGGTGCTCGCCGAGATGGCGAGGGTTCTCGAGGCGGGCGGTCGCCTCGCCCTCCTCGAGGTCGATCGGCCATCGAACGCGCTGGTCCGGGCCGCGCACTCCCTCTACTTCGATCGCGTCGTGCCGCGGGTGGGAGGCTGGCTCTCGGACCGCGCCGCCTACGCCTACCTGCCACGTTCCACCGCCTATCTACCGGATGCGCGGGAGCTCGCGAGTCTGGTGGCGGATGCGGGGTTCCGAAGGCTCGAGCGTCGCCGGCTTCTGCTCGGCAGCGCCCAGATCGTGACGGCGGTCCGCATCGAGGGGAGGGCCGCGTGACCCCGATCCGCGTTCAGCGCAGCGCGGCTCCTGCGCGGGATCCCCTCGATCTCTTCGCGCTCTCCGACCAGCACGAGCGCTTCTACTGGGAGAGACCCGACCGCGAGGAGGCCATCCTCGCTCTCGGGGCAGTGGCCCGGATCGAGGCGCGCGGCGCCTTGCGCTTCGAGGCTGCGGCGCGCTGCCTCGGTGAGATCGGCGCCCTGCTTCAGAGGGAGGGCAATGCGCCGCCCTGGGCGGGGCCGCTCCTGGTGGGGGGCTTCGCATTCGAGGCCGAGCCGCCGCCCTCCGAGCGGTGGAGAGTCTTTCCCCCGGCGGAGCTCGTCCTGCCAGAGCAACTCCTGGTCAGACGGGGAGGGGAGATGTGGTGCTGCTGCGCGGGGTCCGGAGCGGTCTCCTCCGGCGGCTGCGAGCTCACCGCGGCACCGCGATCGTCGGCTCGCGAGCTCCTGGCTGACGACTCGACACCCGCCTTTCGCGCCTCGGCAGACCGTCCCCTCGGCGCCTACCGGGACCTGGTGAAGGAGGCTCTGGCTGCCATTCGCCAGGGCGATCTCGAGAAGGTCGTGGTCGCGCGCTCCTGCACGGTGGTCGGATCCCGTCCCTTCGAGGCGCGTCGCGTGCTCCGGAGCCTGCGCGCGCTTCATCCCTCTTGCACGATCTTCGCGCTGGCGCGAGGAGGGGTGACCTTTCTCGGGGCGACGCCAGAGCGCCTGGTGGCCCTCGAGAATGGGCTGGTGCGCGCAGAGGCGGTGGCGGGCTCGGCGCCGCGAGGGCGGACGGCGGAGCAGGATCGCCGCCTCGCCCGCGAGCTCGTCGAGAGCAAGAAGGACCAGGAGGAGCACGCGATCGTGGTGCGCGGCGTTCAGGGGGCGCTCGCTCGCCGCTGCGAGCTCCTCTCTGCCCCGGAATCCCCGGGGCTTCTTCATACCGACGGGATTCAGCACCTCCACACTCCCATCCAGGGACGGCTCCGCGATCCCTCGCGCACCACGGTGCTCGACCTGGTCGGCGACCTCCATCCGACGCCCGCCGTCGGCGGAGCGCCGCGGGAGGCGGCTCTCGAGTGGCTGCGACGCCACGAGGGCCTCGACCGCGGCTGGTACGCGGGTCCGCTCGGCTGGGTCGCTCCGGGGGGAGAGGGCGAGTTCACCGTGGCGCTGCGCTCGCTCCTCCTGCGCGGATCCGAGGCGAGCGTCTTCGCGGGCGCCGGGATCGTGGCCGGCTCCGATCCGGACGCCGAGCTCCTCGAAACCCGCCTCAAGCTGCGCACCACCCTCGGCGCGCTGCTGGAGATCTGAGGGTGGCGTCTTTCGCAGAGCTCGCCCCGCGACCGGCAGAGAACCCGAGCTACGCCTTCGCGGCGGCGCTCTTCGAGGAATTCGCCGCGAGCGGCGTGAGACACGCGTGCGTCTGCCCCGGCTCCCGCTCGGCGCCGCTGGCGGTGAGCGCGGCGCGCTCCCGCCTGCGCGTCTGGGTCCACCTCGACGAGAGGGCCACGGCCTTCTTCGCCCTCGGCCTTGCCAAGGCCGAGCGCTCTCCCGTCGCCCTGGTCTGCACCTCGGGAACCGCGGCGGCCAACTTCCTCCCCGCCGTGGTCGAGGCCTACCACGGGCGGGTTCCGCTGCTGGTGCTGACCGCGGATCGCCCCCCGGAGGTTCGCGGCTGGGGTGCGGCGCAGAGCATCGATCAGGTCGGTCTCTTCGGAAGCCACGTCCGCTGGTTCAGCGAGGCGCCTGCGCCGGCGCAGAGCGGCCCGGGCATCCGCTATGCCCGGGCCTTGGCCTGCCGGGCGGTGGCCGCCGCAGCGGGCCCGCCTCCGGGACCGGTTCATCTGAACCTGCCGTTCCGCGAGCCCCTCGATCCCTCCCACGACACCCGCCTCGCTGCGGATCCGGCTCTCGCGGGCGACTTCGAGCTCCGCGGTCGGGGGACCGGCCCGTACACGCGCAGCTGGCGGTCTTCGCCGCCGCCGTCTCCCGATCTCGTCTCGCATCTTCTCGAGGGTCCGCTGCGGTCGCGGCGAGGGGTGATCGCCTGCGGGCCGGGCGACCTGGACCCCGCCCTTCCCGATGCGGTGGCGCGCCTCGCCCGCGCCGCGCGGTGGCCGGTGCTGGCGGAATCGACCTCCCAGATCCGCTGCGGTCCCCACACCCGCGGGACGCCGATCCTGGCCAGCTTCGACGCGATCCTGCGCAGCCGGGAGTTCGCTCTCGCGCACCCGCCGGAGCTGGTGCTTCGGATCGGCGCACCGCCCACCAGCAAGGCCTTTCACGAGTGGCTCGAGCTCCATCCGAGCTCGCAGCTCGTGGTGGTGGATCCCCATCGCACCTGGTCGGACCCCCAGCACCTCGCCTCGGAGGTGATCGAGGCGGACCCGGTGCGCCTCTGCGAGAGCCTGGAGAGGCGGCTGCGACGCTCGCCGCCGCCCGGCTGCCCTCGCTGGCTCGGGGAGTGGGGCGCCGCCGAGGCGCGAGCGCGGCGCGTGGTGGAGAGCCGGGTCGATCCGAGCGGAAGGCTGCTTGCGCCCCAGGTGGTCGCAGTGCTCGCCGACGCGCTTCCCGACGGGGCGACGCTCTTCGTCTCCAACAGCATGGCGGTTCGCGACCTCGACGCGTTCCTCCCCGTCTCGACCAGGCGGCTCCGGGTGCTCTCCAATCGGGGCGCGAACGGAATCGACGGCATCGTCTCGACCGCTCTCGGCGCGGCCGCCGCGGGGGGAGGTCCCCTGGTCCTGCTGAGCGGGGATCTCGCCTTCCTCCACGACGCCGGGGGGCTCTTCGCCGCGCGCCACCACGCGATTCGCACCACGCTGGTGGTGGTCAACGACGACGGGGGCGGGATCTTCTCTCTCCTTCCCATTGCCGCGCACGGCGAGAGCGTCGACTTCGAGCGGCTCTTCACCGTGCCGCACGGAATCGACCTCGCGGGTGTCTCCGGCGCCTACCGCCTGCCGCATCGGAAGGTGGCGACCGGCCCGGATCTCCGGGCGGCGCTCGCGCACTCCTTCGCGAGCGCCGGCACCGATGTGATCGAGGTCGCGGTGGAGCGCCGCGCGAATCTCGCCCTCCACCAGGAGATCCAGGAAGAGATCCGCCGCTCTGTCTCGGCGGGGGGAGCCGCGTGAGCGCCTCGGCTCATCATCGCATCGAGGTGCGGCCGGGCCGGACCCTGCACGCGGTGGTGACGGAGCCGAAGCGGCGCAGAGGCGAGGCGGTGCTGGTCCTCCACGGCTTCACCGGCTCCGCGGAGGCGATGCGCGGGGTCGCCGAGGGGCTGGGAGAGGACCGCCGCTGCATCCTCGTCGATCTCGTCGGCCACGGGAGCTCGGCGGCGCCCGAGTCGCCGGAAGACTATCGGATGGAGCGCTGCCTCGCGGATCTGCTCGGCGTGCTCGACGCCTTGCGGGAGTCGCGGGCCCACCTGGTCGGCTACTCGATGGGAGCGCGGGTGGCTCTCTCCCTCGCGGCGGCCCATCCCGAGCGGGTTCGCTCGGCGGTCCTGGTCGGCGCGCGGGCGGGAATCGAGGATCCCGAGGCGCGCCGGGCGCGCATCGATCAGGACGAAGCCCTGGCTCGCCGCATCCTGGAGGAAGGGATCGAGTGGTTCGTCGATCACTGGATGTCGCTTCCGCTCTTCGCCAGCCAGTCGCGCCTGGGGCCCCAGGCCCTGGCCGAAGCGCGGGAGGGGCGGCTTCGCAACCGCGCCCACGGGCTCGCGCTCTCGCTTCGCGGAATGGGCGCCGGCGCCCAGCCGCCGCTCTTCGAGAAGCTGGATCGGATCCGCGCACCGGTTCTCCTGGTGGTCGGTGCGGAGGACGCGCACTTCCTGGCGATCGCTCGCGAGCTCGCGCGACGCCTTCCCCGCGCGCGCGTGCAGACCCTTCCCGAGGCCGGGCACGCCGCCCACCTCGAAAACCCAGAAGCCTTCGACGGCATCGCCCGGGCGTTCCTGCGCGACGTCGAGGCCGCGAGAGGAGAGCCGATGAACGCCCTCGACTGGAAGCGCGTGCGGGATTACCAGGACATCCGCCTCGAGAAGGCGGAGGGAATCGCGAAGATCACCATCGACCGGCCGGAGGTGCGCAACGCCTTTCGCCCCACCACGATCTTCGAGCTGATCGATGCCTTCTCGAGGGTGCGGGAGGACCAGGAGGTCGGCGTCGTCCTCTTCACCGGCGAGGGGCCGCACGCCTTCTGCTCCGGAGGCGACCAGAGGGTGCGAGGAGACGCCGGCTACGTGGGCGACGACGGAGTACCGCGTCTCAACGCACTCGATCTGCAGCGGGTGATCCGAACCCTCCCCAAGCCGGTGATCGCGATGGTCGCGGGATACGCGATCGGGGGCGGACAGGTGCTCCACCTGCTCTGCGATCTCACCATCGCCGCCGAGAACGCCCGCTTCGGCCAGACCGGTCCGCGGGTCGGGAGCTTCGACGCGGGATTCGGCGCCTCCTATCTGGCGCGGGTGGTGGGGCAGAAGAAGGCCCGGGAGATCTGGTACCTGTGCGACCAGTACGGCGCCGCCGAGGCGCTGGCGATGGGGCTGGTGAACGCCGTCGTCCCGCTCGAGGAGCTGGAGGCGACGGCGGTGCACTGGGCGCGGCGCATCCTGCGACACAGCCCCACGGCGATCCGCTGCCTGAAGGCGGCCTTCAACGCCGACTGCGACGGGCAGGCCGGGATCCAGGAGCTGGCGGGCCACACCACCCAGCTCTTCTACATGACCGAAGAGGCCCAGGAAGGGCGGGACGCCTTCGTCGAGAAGCGCGAGCCCGATTTCACCCGGTTCCCGTGGCGACCCTAGAGGCGAGGAGCCCGATGCCGGGAGCTGCGAGCGCCTGGCTCCTCGCCGCGCGCCCGGCGACCCTCACGGCTTCGCTCGCCCCCGTTGCGGTGGGGACGGCGGTGGCGGCCGCGGAGGGAGAGGCGCGAGCGGCTCCCGCGATTGCGGCTCTCGCGGCGGCGCTCCTGATCCAGGTCGGCACGAACTTCGCGAACGACGCCTTCGACTTCGAGCAGGGAGCGGACACCTGCGAGCGGGCCGGCCCCCGCCGCGCCGCCCAGACAGGCCTGCTCTCTCCGGCGGCCTTGCGCGCGGCCACGCTCGCCGCATTCGCGTCCGCCGCGCTGATCGGCCTCTACCTGATCGCGCTCGGAGGCTGGCCGATCGCGCTCTTCGGCCTTCTCGGCCTGCTGGCCGGATACGCCTACACCGGGGGACCGGTGCCCCTCGGCTACCGCGGGCTCGGCGACCCGCTCGTCTTTCTCTTCTTCGGGGTGTTCGCGGTCTGGGGCACCCATCGCGTCCAGACGCTGGGCTCTTCGGATCTCGCCCTTGCCGCCTCCGTTCCCATCGGGCTTCTGGCGACGGCGCTGATCGCCGTGAACAACCTGAGGGACATCGAGACGGACCGCTGCGCGGGCAAGCGCACCCTCGCGGTGCGGCTCGGTGCGAGCCGGGCGCGTCACTACTACGGGTTGCTGCTGGCCGCGAGCTACGTCGCGCTTCCCGCTCTCTCCTGGCTGGGTGCGCCGCCCGCCTGCGCGTGGCTCCCGCTGCTGACGGCGCCGATCGCCTGGCAGCTCTGGCGGAGGGTGCGGACGGATCGCGGCGCCGCGCTCAACCGGGCGCTCTCGGGGACGGCGCGCCTGGAGCTCGGCTTCGCTGCGCTCCTGGCCGGCGGGCTCATCCTGTGAGGATCGAGAGAGCGGAGCTTCGCTGCTTCGGATTGCGATTGCGCACGCCGCTCGCGACCGCTCACGGCCCGATCGACTTGCGGGAGGGCATCCTGCTCTCGCTTCTCGGCAGGGGCGGCTGCATCGGATACGGCGAGGCGACTCCCCTCGAGGCCTTCGGAACCGAGTCGCTCGCTGCCGCGCGCCGTTCGCTCGAGGCCTGCGCTCCCTTGCTCGAGGGAGCGGATCTGGAGGGGCCGGAGGACCTGCTCGGCTGGGTGGCCGGGCGCTGTCCGCCCACACCGACGGCCCGAGCGGCGATCGACTCCGCCCTCCACGATCTCGCCGCGCGCGAGACGGGGCAAAGTCTCGCGAGCTGGCTCGCCGCGAAGCAGGGCCGCAGCGCGCGCCCGGCCGTCGCGGTGAGCGCGCTCCTCGCCTCCCGGTCGGCGAGCGCGCTTGGCCGAGAGGCGCGGCGCGCCGTCGAGATCGGCTTCGGCACCCTCAAGCTCAAGGTTGGCTTGGGCCCGGCCTCGACCGACCTCGAGCGGGTCTCGGCGGTCCGTGATGCGGTGGGCCCGGCGCCGCGGATTCGCGTCGATGCCAACGGGGCATGGTCCGCGGACGAGGCCCGCGCTCGGCTCGAGGCCCTCGCCCCTCTCGACCTCGAGTTCGTCGAGCAGCCGGTGGCGGCGGGTGACCTGGCGGGTCTCGCGCAGGTGCGCCGCGAGGCCTCGGTTCCGGTGGCGGCCGACGAATCGGCCTGCGGCGAGGCCGAGCTGCGCCGCGTTCTCGATGCGGAGGCCGCGGATGTGGTGATGCTCAAGCCCTCGGCGATCGGGGGGATCAGCCGTGCCCGGGCGGCCGCGGAGCTCGCCAGGGCCGCGGGCGTGGGCGTCGTACCGACCTCCTTCCTCGACGGCGCGGTCGCCGTGCTGGGCGCCCTCCACCTGGCGTCGAGCCTGCCCGGCCATCTCCCCGCCTGTGGCCTCGCCACCTCGGCGCTCCTCGAGAACGATCTCGCGCCGGCGCCGGCTCCCGAGGGCGGCTGGCTCCGGGTTCCGCCCGCGCCGGGTCTGGGCGCCAGGCCGTGGGGGCGCACCAGGGGTCTCGCGGCGTGAGGGTGCGCAACTGGCTCCTGGAGCGGGCGCGGCTTCGCGGCGCGGACGAGGCGATCCGCTTCGGCGAGCGACGAGTCAGCTTCGAGGAGCTGGCGGACCACTCGCTGCGGGACGGCGAACGGCTCCGCCGCTGGGGGGTGCGCAAGGGGGACCTGGTCGCCGTTCTGCTCCCGAACGGGATCGACTTCGTGCGGCTGCTCCACGCGGTCTCCCTTTGCGGCTCGCGCTTCCTCGCGCTCAGCACACGCCTGACCGCCGGGGAGCTGGTCACCCAGCTCCGGGCGTCGCGCGCGACTCATCTCGTGCACGGCGGTGGCGAGCTCGGGGTGCGGGCGCGCGCGGTGAGTGGCGATCTCCCGATCCTCGAGAGCGCAGCATTCGAGGACGGGTCGCTCGAGGGAGCGAAGGATCGCGGCTGCCGCGCGGCCCTCGACGAGCAGATCGATCCCGGGGAGGTCTTCGCGGTGCTCTTCACCTCGGGGACGAGCGGAGCCCCCAAGGGCGTCTGCTTGACTCACGCAAACCTGCTGGCGAGCGCGTTCGCCGCCGCGCTCCACCTCGCGCTCCGCGCCGAGGACCGGTGGCTCGCGTGTCTCCCGCTCTTCCACATCGGCGGCCTCTCCATCCTGATCCGCAACGTCCTGCTCGGCTCTCCGGTCCTGATCCATCTGCGCTTCGATCCGGAGCAGGTGAGCGCGGCCATCGAGGGCGGGGTGACCCATGTCTCGCTGGTCCCCACCATGCTCGGCCGCGTTCTCGATCTACGCGGAGGGCGGATGGCTCCCGCGACCCTGCGCGGGATCCTGCTCGGGGGCGCGCCCGCCCCGCCCGGGCTTCTCGAGCGCGCGAGAGGGCTCGGGTTTCCGGTGCTGCCGAGCTACGGGCTCACCGAGGCCTGCTCCCAGGTGGCGACGGGCGCCCCGGGCGATCCCGAGATGGCCTGCGGAGAGATCGGGAGCGTGGGGCGCGCGCTCTTCGGAACCGAGATCCGGATCGCGGACAGCCGCGGGCGCTCCCTCCCCCCCGGTCGGGAGGGCGAGATCCTGGTGCGCGGGCCCACGGTGATGGCGGGCTATCTGGGCGATGCCGGGGCGACCTCGAGCGCTCTCCGGAACGGCTGGCTGCACACCGGCGACGTCGGCGTGCTCGATCCGACCGGGAGGCTCCGCGTCCTCGACCGGAGGACCGACCTGATCGTCTCCGGCGGCGAGAACGTCTCCCCGGCGGAGGTCGAGGCGGTTCTCAGCGAGCATCCCGGCGTCGCGGAGGTCGGTGTGGCGGGGCTCCCGGATCCGGATCTCGGCAGCCGCGTGGCCGCCTGGATCGTCCCGAGATCCGGGGCCGAGTGTCGAGCCGAGGAGCTGAGGCGCTTCTGCCGCAGCCGCCTGGCCGGGTTCAAGGTGCCGAGGGAGCTCCACTTTGCAGCCCGGCTGCCGCGCAACAGCTCCGGAAAGCTGCTGCGGCGCCGCCTGCGGGAGCTCGCCGAGGGAGAGCCGGCGGGTCAGCCGGATCGGCCCGATCGAGACTGGAGCTCGGAGAGCTTCTCCCGGTAGGCCGATCGCAGGGCATTGGCCTCCGCGCGGGTGAAGCCGAGCTCCTCGGCGATCGCGACGATCTCGCTGCTCTCGGGTCCGGTGATGCTGCCGTCGGCCGCCGCCACCGCGTACAGGCATTCGAGGAGCCTGCCGCGCTGCTGCCGCGTCGAGATCCGGCGGAACTGCCGGGTCACCACGTAGTTCTCCGTCCCGCCGAGCAGGCGCGCCTGGGACTTGGCGATCTCCACCACCAGCGACGCCTCTTCGGGGGCGAGGTCGGCGAGCTGGGAGACGATCCGCTCCATCGCCGAGGTCTCCTCGAGATCGATGCTGAGATCGGCATGGGCGACGCGGGCCAGGACGTAGGCGAAGGCCGCCAGGTACCTGGCCGAATCCGGATCCAGCCGCTGGAGCTGGGCCGCGATCTTGCGAACCGTCGCGGTGTTGCGCTCGCTCTCCGTCGAAGGCTTGCGCTTCTTGCCACCCAGACCCAGGTATCGAAGCAGGGACAACTCGACCTCCTCGACGGAGAGGCTAGCGCGAGATCGCCATCCAGCGATCGAAGAGGCGCTTCAGCAACGGGGTCAGGCGGGTCCGGGTGTAGAGGCCCGCCACCGCCTTGATCGCCTCGGCCTGGGTCGGGTAGGGATGGATCACCTCGGTGAGGGATCCGAGGCCGATTCCCTTCAGCATCGCCAGGGTGATCTCGCTGAGCATCTCTCCGGCGTGGCTCGAGACGATGGTCGCGCCCACGATCCGGTCCCCGCCCTTCTCGACGTGGACCTTCAGGAAGCCCTCCTCCTCCCCGTCGAGGACGGCGCGGTTGACCTTCGAGATCGGCACCCGGTAGGTGTCGATCTGGATGCCGCGCTCTTCCGCCTCGTGCGGGTGCAGCCCCACGTGAGCGATCTCCGGATCGGTATAGGTGCACCAGGGCATCACCAGGCGGGAGAGCCTCTTTCGCCCGAGCAAGAGCGCGTTCTGGACCACGATCCTGGCGGCGGCTTCGGCGGCATGGGTGAACTTCCAGGCCATGCAGACGTCGCCGGCGGCGAAGATGCGCGGGTTGGTGGTGCGCAGGTGGTCGTCCACCTTCACCCCGAGCCGCTCGTCGTAATCCACGCCCGCCCCCTCGAGGCCGAGGCCCTCGACGTTGGGGGCCCGGCCCGCTCCGACCAGGATCTCGTCGACGGCGATCCGCTCCTCGCCGCGGGCGGGGGAGATCAGCTGGACGAGCTTCTCGTCGCCCCTCCTCTCCACCCTGAGGATCCGGCCCTCCAGGGCCACCCGGATGCCCTCGCGGGAGAAGGCGTTCTCCAGGATCTCGGCGGCGTCGCGGTCCTCGCGCCCGAGGAGCTGTCGCCCCTGCTCGAGCACCACGACCTTTGACCCGAGCCTTGCGAAGGTCTGCGCCAGCTCGCAGCCGATCGGTCCCGCTCCGATCACGGCGAGGCGGGCAGGGCGCTCGGTCAGCGAGAAGACCGTCTCGTTGTCGAGGTAGCCGCTCTCCGCCAGACCCGGGGTGGGCGGCGCCATCGGCCGCGCGCCGGTGGCGATCACGGCCTTCTTGAAGCGGAGCTCGACTCCCTCGACGTCGATCGTCTCCTCGCCGGTGAAGCGCGCCCGCCCCAGGTAGACGTCGATTCCGAACTCATCGCGATAGCGCGCGGCGGAGTCCTCGCGGCTGATTCGCGCGCGGATCTCGCGCATCCGCTCCATGGCGGCGCCGAAATCCGGAAGCTCTCCCTCGGGGAGCCGGAGCCCCAGCGCGGCGGCCGCCCTGGCCTCGTGAACCCGCCGCCCGGCGCGGATCAGCGCCTTGGAGGGCACGCAGCCCGTGTTCAGGCAGTCGCCGCCCATCAGATGGCGTTCGATCAGGGCGACCCTGGCGCCGAGGCTCGACGCGAGAAGCGCGCTGATCAGCCCGGCGGTGCCGGCTCCGATCACGACCAGGTTGTAGCGTCCGTCCGGCGTGGGGTTCACCCAGTCGGGTGGATGCACATTGGCGACCAGACTCTCGTTGTGCTGGTCGCGAGGCAGCACCAGGGGGGCCGTCGCCGGCGCCGGGTGATCGGGCCGCCTGCCCGCGCCCTCCGCCGGGACCGAGCTTCCCTCCGTCGCGTCCTCGAGCGCGTGGCGCGCGATGCGGGTCACGGCGACGGTCACGGCGACGGTGGCGGCGAAGCCGAGGCCGAGCACCGCGTAGTAGCCGGCGCCTCGCTCCACCCCCGCGCCCCCCGCCACCGCCGCGGCCTCTCCGGCGAGCTTGCCGGAGTACACGTAGAGCAAGGTGCCCGGGATCATTCCCAGGGAGGCGACGACGTAGTCGGTGAGCCGCACCCGTGTCAGGCCGAGCGCGTAGTTGAGCAGGTTGAAGGGAAAGACCGGCGAGAGCCGGAGCAGGAAGACGATCTTGCGACCCTTCGCGCCGACCGCGCGGTCGATGGCGGCGAAGCGCTGGTTCCCCTGCAGCCTTCGCTCCACGGCTCGCCGCGCCAGGTAGCGGCACGCCAGGAAGGCGCCAATGGCGCCGAGGGTCGCGGCGACGAACACGTAGACGGTCCCCTCGAGCACGCCGAAGATGGCGCCGGCGGCGAGGGTGAGGACCGATCCGGGGACGAAGGCGACCACGCCGAGGGCGTATCCCGCGATGAATGCGACCGGCCCGATCGGGCCGAGGCTGTCCACCCATTCAGCGAACCGGGGGACGTAGGCTCCGAGCCGACCGCCCAGGTAGATCAGTCCGGCGAGGGCGGCCACGCCGAGGGCGATCCTCGCGGGCGAAGTCCCGAAGCGGCGCGGCCCCGTCGATCGCGTCATCGTCTCGACCGGAGTCCGGGAGGTCGCGTCATCTCTTCCCTCGTCTCTGCCGCGATGATGATTGGAGTCTGGGGCCACCCGAGGTCTTTTGCCACGAGCTACCCCCGGCTGTCGCTGCGAATTCGCGGTGGTCGCGGGATGGTATCCGGCCCCGGGCTTTCCCCCGGGGTGCCCTCTCGGATAGAAAAGCTCTTCGCTATCGTTCGCCGGCCACGCCCCCCCAATCCGGTGTGACGCAGCTCTGGCGATCGATCGAAGCGGGGGCGCTCGTCTGCGCGCACCGAGAAGGAGAGATGATTTCGATGTCTGACATCCAGTTCGACGGGAGAGTTGCGATCATCACCGGCGCCGGCGGAGGCCTCGGCCGGACCTACGCTCTCGATCTCGCCAAGCGTGGTGCCAAGGTGGTTGTGAACGATCTCGGTGGGGCAGCCGACGGCACCGGGGCCGGCACCAGCATGGCGGACACCGTGGTGAAGGAGATCACCGAGGCGGGCGGGAGCGCCGTCGCCAACTACGACTCGGTGTCCACACCCGAGGGGGGCGAGGCGATCATCAAGGCCGCGCTCGACCGCTTCGGCAAGGTGGATATCCTCATCAACAACGCGGGCATCCTGCGCGACAAGACCTTTGCCAAGCTCGCGCCGCAAGACCTCGAGATCGTCCTCGACGTCCACCTGAAGGGCGCATTCTTCGTCTCTCAGCCGGCCTTCCGGGTGATGAAGGACAACGGATACGGTCGATTCGTCTTCACCGCTTCGGCGGCGGGGATCTTCGGCAACTTCGGCCAGACCAACTACGGCGCCGCGAAGATGGGTCTGGTCGGCCTCTCGAACGTGCTGGCCCAGGAGGGCGCCAAGTACAACATCAAGTCGAACGTGGTCGCGCCGATCGCGCTCACCCGTCTGACCGAGCAGCTGCTCGGGCCCGCCGCCAAGGCCCTCAGCCCCGAATGCGTGACGCCGATCGTCACCTACCTGTGCTCCGAGGCCTGCGATATCACCCACGAGATCTACTCGGTGGGCGGCGGTCGCTTCGCTCGGGTCTTCATCGGCCTCACCCCGGGCTGGACCAAGGGCGCCGCTGCCGTGGCCAGCGCCGAGGAGGTGCGGAATCACATCGAGCAGATCCGCAACCCCGAGGGCTACGCGATCCCGGGGGGAATCGCGGACGAGATGAAGATCATCATGCAGTCCCTCAAGGGCTAGGAGAGAGAGCATGCCGATCGATCCCGGGAAGGCGCTGGGGGCCGAGATCCCCGCGCGCGACGGCTCCTGGTCTCAGGATGACGTGATCCTCTACCACCTGGGCGTGGGCGCGGGCGTTCCCCCGACCGACGCCGCGGAGCTCGAGTACACCTACGAGAAGAACCTGAAGGTGCTGCCGAGCTTCGGCGTGATTCCCGTGTTCGGGTCCCTGGGCGGCCTGGCGGGCATTCCCGGTCTCCAGTTCAACTTCGCCATGCTTCTTCATGGAGAGCAGGACATCGAGATCCACCGCCCGATTCCAGTGGCGGCGAAGATCACGAGCAAGGGGAAGGTCGCCGGACTCTACGACAAGGGGAAGGCGGCGCTGGCGATTCTCGAGGTGGCGACCTCCGAGCAGGGAGGCGCTCCGCTCTTCACCAACCGCTTCTCGCTCTTCCTGCGCGGCGAGGGCGGCTTCGGTGGTGAGTCCGGTCCCAAGGCCGGCAACCTGCCCCCGGAGCGCAAGCCGGATCACGTCGTCGAGTCGCCGACGCTGCCCCAGCAGGCGCTTCTCTACCGGCTGTGCGGTGACAAGAATCCCCTCCACGCGGATCCAGCCTTCGCCAAGATGGGCGGCTTCGACAAGCCCATCCTCCACGGGCTCTGCTCCTTCGGTGTGGTGTGCAAGGCGGTCGTCGACAAGGCTCTGGGAGGCGATACCACCAAGGTGACTCGCTACCAGGCGCGGTTCGCCGGCGTGGTGTTTCCGGGAGAGACGATCGTCACCTCTCTCTGGAGGGAAGGCGACAAGATCCTGGTCAGCGCCAAGACCAAGGAGCGGGATACGCCGGTCATCACCAACGCCGCCGTCAGCGTCTCGACCTAGCCGCAAGCCCGGGGAGCCGGAGGCGAGCCGGGCGCGCAGTGAGCCGCAGGCGAACGAAAGTCGAGAGAGCCGGGCGCGGCGGCCAATGGCCTTCCCGGTCCCCACCAGGAGGGTGGAGGGGACCGGGAAGCATCTCGCGTCTCAGGAGCTCTCGAAGGTCGCCGCGAGATCCGGCCAGTCGATGGCGCTCTGGGCGGCGAAGGCTCGGAGCAGGAGCTTCCGGTCCTCGGCGCCGTCTCCTCGGAGAAAGCTCGCGACGGCCTCCTCGAGCCGCTTCCTGGGCGGAGGACCGGGATCCTCGTCCTTGAGAACGCCGTCCTCGTGCTCCAGCCCCACCAGGTCCAGCCACTCGATCAGGAGCTCCTTGCGGCCCTCCAGGAAGTAGGCGGCCAGGACCTCCTCGGCGAGCTCGTTGGCGCGCACCCTCGCCAGGGTTCGCCGGACCATGTGGGCCCGCTTCTCGGGCGGCTGTCGCATCAGGAACTTGGGTCGGGCATTCATGGCGGCGCTGGTGGCGGCGACGGCCTGGGTGTAGACGGCGGGCGACTTCTCCATCACCACGGTCATCACCTGGGCCGCGCGCTCCGGCGTCATTTCCAAGAAGACCTTGTAGGAGCGCATCGATCCTCCTCACCCGGATCCGGCGCCGCTGTTGTAGCACCTCGCACCTCCGCCGTCGCGATGGGCGCCACTCGCGCGCGCCGGGATCGGCGCGCGCAGAGCGCCCTGGCCACCGCGGTTCCAGGGCCCGACCGCTCGGCCGGGGTCGGGCGATGGCGATCTCGGCGCGGATTCGCGAGGTTCCGAAGATCCTCGCCGCCCCCGGAGGCGGCTCGGGAGACGCGTTTCCGCAGGCGCTTCAGATCTACTCCGCACCAGTCGATAGGAAGCGCGTATGGCAGAGATGGCCGCGACCCACCCCCTCTCCAAGCACGATCCGCGCCGGCTTCGCCTGATGATGGAGCGCGCCTCGGATCTGGCCCGGCTCCACCAGCTGACCTCGGTCTTCGTGGGGATCGCCGGGCGCGAGGGCGACCGACTCGCACCGGAGTTCATCGACTTCGTCGAGAGCGCCCTGCGCATGGAAGACGCCATCTTCCGCTTGATCCGCGAGCGGGCAGTGGTGTTGCTGACCGACGCGGACCGGGACCAGGCCGAGGAGATCTTCGAGCGGCTGTGCGGCGACTTCGGCGCGCGCTTCGGCTCCTCGACGGATTTCGAGGTGGAGCTCGGGTACTTCCAGGTGGACGGTCACGGCGGCCACGCCACCGCCAAGGTCGTGCTGCCGGCCATCTTCCCCGTCGTGGAGGAGCCCGAGGAGTCCTGATCCGCTCCCCGGACGCTCTCACCGCGCCGAGTCGAGGATCTCGCGCAGCCGCAGGGCGGCCGGTCCGGGTCTTCCGTCGCCCACCGGCCTGCCGTCGAGCTCGACCACCGGAGATGCGCCGCGGACCGCGTTCACCGCGATCAGCTCCCGGGCCTCCCCGAGAGCTCGCCGGTGAAGGTCGGACTCCGCGATCTCCGGGAGTCTCTGTCGTCCGCCCGCACCACCGCCGTGTCGGCGTCGAGGAGCCTTCCATCGACCCAGATGGAGCCAGGAGAGGGCATCAACGCGGGCCATGGTAACCTCCGGGGAAGGAGGGCGCCGCCGGGGGAATCGGTCCCATCCGGGGCGCCCGGGCGGAGGCCGATGGAATCCGTCCGGCACGACACACAGCAGCGTCTGCTGGCGCTGCTCCTCGCCAGCTGGGTCGCGCTCGCGGCCTCGGGCGAGGAGGAGTTCTTCCGCAGCTATCTGGAGAAGCACCCGGGGGTCGCCGAGGACGAGCTGATCGAGGTGGTCGCGGGGGACCCGCTCGACCGGGTGCTGGCGGTGATCCATCACCCGGATCTCGGCTTGGATCCGCGCGGGGTGGATCTGTTCCGGATCGACGGCGCAGCGGCGATCGAGCTCGACCTGAGGGGAACCCTGGCGCGGCCCGCTCCGGCTGGTGACCTCTTCCTCGCCGTGCGGCAGCGCTGCCACGAGCGGCTTGCGGGCGCCGCAGAGCCGTCCTTCAGCTCCTGGCTCTACCTCCCGTCCGGCCGGCTCGGTGCCTGGAGCCTCCAGCCCTTCGGAGTCGGGTGCGAGCCCGAGGATCCGATGGTGGAGGCTTCGGACCATGCGACGATGCAGCGGGTGGGTCAGGCGGTGTTTCGGCCCCTCCGCCGCGGCAGCTTCCGCTACGGCCCGCTCGCCTACCAGGAGTGGGACGACGCCTTTGCCGCCCCCACCCCCGTTGCCATGGTCTCGCGCCTGAAGGCCTCGGTGGCGGCGCGGCCGGATGACGCCCACGCCCAGAGCCGCCTCGCCGTCGCCCTCTTCGCCGTCGGCGAGCGGGAGACGGCGCTCGCGGCGCTTCGCCGCGCCGCCGAGCTCGAGCCCGGCTGGTCGCTTCCCCACCGCAACCTCGCGATCGCCCACCTCCGCTGCGGGGACTTCGCAGCCGCCGCCCGCGAGCAGCGGCGGGCCGACGAGATCGATCGGATCGCGGTGGGCAGCGGACCTCCTCGGTAGCGGTCTCGACTCCGCTCGGCTTCGCCGCGCTGCCCGCGTGCGGGCGACGCGCGCACGGCCATGCCGAGCTTGCAGGCGACGCGCCTCCAGCACTGCCGAGCTGCGGACGAGCCCCGCTATCTCTTTCCCGACACCACCACGTCGAGAAGACGCGGGCCCTTGGCGGAGAGGGCCTCTCGAACCGCCCGTCGAAGCTCGTCCGGCTCCGATACCCGCGCGCCCTCCACACCCATTCCTCTCGCGATCTCGGCGAATCCGAGGACCGGAGGGGTGAGATCCATGTGCGGGTAGGGCCGATCGGATCGGACGTCGAAGCGCTGTCGATAGTTGTCGAGATTGTGCTTGAGCACTCGATACTCGCGGTTGGAGATGATCACGAACAGGATCTCGAGGTCGTGGTGGGCGGCGGTCCAGAGCGCTTGAATGCTGTACATCGCCGACCCGTCCCCCGAGAGCGCCACCACCGGTCGGTCGGGATGCGCCACCTTCACTCCCAGGGCGCCGGCCAGACCCTGACCGATGCCGCCGCCGCGCCCCGCGTAGTAGTCGCCCGGTCTCTCGAGCTTGAAGCTCTGGGCGACGTCGAGCAGCGCGGTGACGGATTCGTCCACCACCACGGCATCTTCGGGGAGCGCGCGGCCGATCTCGCGCATGGCGCGCGCGGGAGACATCGGCTTGGTGTCCCAGAGGGCCTGGAGACGGGCGCCCTGCGCCTGCCGCCGCGCCGCCTTCTGCGCTCGGAGCCGCTGATTGCGCTCCTCGCTGGCGGCTCGGAAATCGGCGCTCGCCGTATCCGCGAGGACGGAGCTCAGAAGCGCCAGGGTCTCGCGCAGATTCCCGACCACGCCCACGGCCAGCGGGAAGTTGTAGGCGAGGCGCTGCTGGGATTCCTCGATCTGCACGGTGGTCGCGCCTTCGGGGATCGCGTCGACCGCGTCGAACCACACCTCCTCGAAGAACGGGCCGCCGACCAGCATCACCAGGTCGTGCCCGGTCAGGGCCTGGCGGATGCTGCTTGCTTCGAAGCCCACCCCGGTCCGCAGGTTGGGGTGGTTGCTCGCAATCGATACCCGGGAGCGAAGCCCTTCCAGGTAGACCGCGGCGCCGGTCCGCTCGGCGAGCGCGGTCAGCGCCTGGTGGGCACCGCTGGTCGCGACGTCGTCACCGCTCACGATGGCCGGGTTCTGGCTGGCGAGGATCAGCTCGGCCAGCCTCTCCACGGCACCCGCTTCCGGTGCCGGTCTCCGGAACAGGCAGCCGGAGCTTCGAGCCGCCACCTCGGTCTCCTGCTCCATGACGTCGATGGGGAGCGCCACGAACACGGGTCCCGCCGGCGGCTGGTTGGCGATCTCGAAGGCCCGCCTCATCAGTGGAGCGACCTCGTCCGCGCACCGGATCTCGGCACTCCATTTCGCAACCGGCGCGGCCATCGCCACCAGATCGTGGGAGAGGAGCGGGTCTCGGAGCCTCATCCGGGTGTCCTGCTGGCCCGCGGTGACGATCACGGGCGAGCTCGCCTTGAGGGCGCCGTAGATCATGCCGATCGCGTTGCCGAGCCCGGGTGCGACGTGCAGGTTCGCCATGCCGGTCTTCCCGCTTGCCTTGGCGTAGAAGCTCGCGGCGCAGACGGCAACCCCTTCGTGGAGCGCGACGTAGTAGTCGATCTGGGGATGGTCGATGAGGCTATCGAGGAGCGGGCTCTCGGTGGTCCCCGGGTTGCCGAAGATGCAGTCCACCCCGTGCGCCACGAGGCTCTCCATCAACACCTGCCGTCCGCGCATGGTTGCCTCTCCCAGGGCCGAGCAGGGCGCTCATCTTAGCCACCGGTTCAGCGGGGCGCCCCGCCGCGCCTCTCGACCGTGAGGCCGCGCCCCTCGAGCTCGGCGATCAGGGCGTCTCGGTGATCGCCCTGGATCTCGATCACCCCGTCCTTGATCGATCCGCCCGTTCCGAGGCGACGCTTGAGCTCGCCCGCCAGGGCGCGGAGGTCGTCCTCTGCGAGGGGAACCCCCTCGATGACGGTGACGGTCTTGCCACGCCTTCCCTTCAGCTCGCGCCGCACCCGCACGATTCCATCGCCGCGCGGGCGCCGGGGCGGTGCCGGATCCTTCTCGGGGGCGATCCGACCGACCCCGGTCGAGTACACCAGCCGCGAATCGTCGCGCCTGCGCCTCACGAGGGGCCTCCGCGGCGAGCCTGGCTCGCGAGGCGCACCGTCCCTCTCGATCGGCACGCCGTCCACCTCCTCGCTTGCTCGGAGGGTACACGGCGGATACCGTTGCGCGCCATGCGATTCTCTCGGGTGGCCGTCGCTCTGCTGCTTCTCGGCGTGCTCGCGAGGGCCGAGAGCTCCGCGACCCTCGACGACCCCGCCCTCCGCGCGCGCACCACGGTGCTCGGGAACGGTCTCACCATCCTCACCCTCGAGGATCGCACCACGCCGGTGGTCTCCTTCCAGATCTGGGTGCGGGTGGGATCCGGGGACGAATCGCGCTTCACCGGTCTCGCCCACCTCTTCGAGCACATGATGTTCCGGGGCTCGAAGAATCTCCCTCCCGAGGCCCACGGACGGATCATCGCCGAGCGCGGCGGGCGGGTGAACGCCTACACCTCGCCGGACGTCACCGTCTACTTCAGCGACGTCACCGCCGAGCAGCTTCCACTGGTGATCGAGCTCGAGGCGGAACGCCTGAAGAACCTCGACATCAGCGAGGAGAGCCTGAAGAGCGAGCGAGAGGTGGTCCTCGAGGAGCGGCGGCTGCGCACCGAGAACAGCCCCGATGGTCGCGCCTTCGAGGCACTGCTGGCTCTGACCTTCCAGGCCCACCCCTATCGGGTGCCCGTGATCGGCTGGCGGAGCGACGTCGAGAAGGTGGGCGTCGAGGACTGCCTCGACTTCTTCAGGACCTACTACGCACCCGACAATCTCGTCGTCTCCATCGCCGGCGATTTCGAGGCCGACCTCGCGATCGCACGGATCGAGCGGCACATGGGCTCCCTCGATCCCGCCGGGGAGATTCCGCGCAACCCCACCATCGAGCCCGAGCAGGAGGGCGAGCGCCGATCGACCGTTTACTTCGAGGTGCGCGGCCCGCTCCTGGCGATGGCGTGGCACGCTCCTCCCACCGGGCATGCGGACGGCGAAGCCCTCGACGTGGCGAGCGAGATCCTCTCCAGCGGTCGGACCAGTCGGCTCTATCGCCGACTCGTCTACCAGCAGGCGAAGGCGCTCTTCGCCTCCGGCGCCTACTGGGAGCTGCAGCGCGCCGGGGTCTTCTACGCGATCGCGGGAGTCCGGCCGGGCGAGAGCGTGGACGAGGTGGAGGAGCTCTTCCTGGGCGAGATCGCCCGACTCCGGGAGGATCCGGTCGACCCACGGGAGCTCGAGAAGGCGAAGCGGAGCCTCGAGGTCGGCCTGATCGACGGCCTCGACACCAGCCATGCGCTGGCTGCGCGGATCGCCCAGGATTACACCAGTCTGGGTCGGATCCGCCCTCTCGACGAGCGCCTCGGGGCGATCCGCGCCGTCAGCGCCGAGGACGTCCAGCGGGTGGCCCGCACCTATCTGGTGCCGGAGAAGCGCAGCGTCGTGCACGTGGTGCCGCGGCCGGCGGTGTCGGAGGAGGGGTCGCCGTGAGCCTCCGCGCGCTCCCGCTTCTCGCGCTCCTGCTCGGCTGCGCGTTCTTCCGCGAAACGCCCGCCTGGGAGAAGCCGCCTCCTCCCGCCAGGGACGCGCCGGTGGTGGACGCGGCGCGGCTTCACCGGGCGGAGCTTCCCAACCGGATGCGCGTCCTGGTGCTCGAGGATCCCCGCCTGCCGCGCGTCGAGATCGGCGTCGTCGCCCGCCGGGGCGCCGGCATCGTCGCGCCGGAGCGGGCCGGGCTGGCGGAGTTCACCGCGGAGCTGATGGAGCGGGGCGCCGGCGAGCGGGATGCCCTCGAGCTCGCCGCCGTGGTCGACGATCTCGGCGCCAGCTTGAGCGCCTCGGCCGAATGGGACTCGATGGCGGTCGGCGTCTCGGGGCTCTCCCGGGATCTCGATGCGCTCTTCACTGTCCTGACCGACGTGGTTCGCAGGCCGCGCTTCGACGCCGACGAGGCGGAGCGGGTGCGGACCGAGCAGCTGGCCGGCCTCGAGAAGGCGAAGGACAGCCCGCACCTCCTCGCGATCCGGAGCTTCCAGGCGGCGCTCTACCCGGGCCACCGCTACGGGCTCCCCATCGAGGGGACTCCCGAGGCGGTGGCGAAGCTCGGGCCGGTCGATGCGCGGACGTTCCATGCGCGCGTCTTCGCCGCGAGCAACGCGCTCTTCTTCGCCACCGGCGACCTGACGGCCTCCGAGATCCTGCGCAAGGTCGAGGCGGGCTTCGGGGACTGGCCGGCTGGAAGCGTCCCCGAGCCCGGGCCCGCGCCGCCCGCACCCGCACCTCCCGAGCGGCGCATCGTCCTCGTCGACCGCCCCGATCTCGGACAGGCCCAGATCCTGGTCGGACACGAGGGGATCTCCCGCACCGACCCGGAGCGTCTGCCGGCCTCTCTCCTGAACACGGTGCTGGGAGGCGACGCCTTCTCTTCGCGGCTGATGACGAGGGTGCGCGCCGAGGAGGGGCTCACCTACAGCGTCTCCTCCTTCTTCGCGATGCGGCGACACCCGGGACCCTTCGCCGTCAGCACCTTCACCCGGGTCCCGGAGGTCCGTCGCGTGATCGACCTCCTGCTCGCCGAGCTCGAGCGGGTGCGCTCGGATCCACCGTCCCCCGAGGAGGTGGTGGGCGCCCAGAGTCAGACCGTCGGAGAATTCTCCCTGGGGCTCGAGACCTCCTCGGCTGTGGCGAGCGCCCTGGTGGATCTCGACGTCCATGGCCTGCCCGAGGATTCGCTCGACACCTTCCGGGGGCGCATCCGCGCGCTCAGTGCCGAGGACACCGCCCGGGCGGCTCGCGACCTGGTGCACCCCGAACGAGCGGCCATCGTGGTGGTGGGACCGGCGGAGGCGACCCTTCCCCAGCTCCAGGATCTGGGAGCCGTCGAGGTCGTCCAGCCCTAGACGATCAGCTCCGCGAGCCCGCGCTTGGGGACGTGGTGGACGCCCTCCGCGTCGCGCCAGTAGCGGGTGTCTCCTCCCGGCTCCAGGTCTTCGAGCACCACCTTCTCCGCGGGCTTGCCGAGCGCCAGCACCAGCCGGATCTTCAGGTGGTCGGGGATGGCGAGCTCCCGGCGCAGCCGATCCTTGTCGATCGACCCGATCATGCAGCCCCCCAGGCCCTTCTCCACCGCCCCCAGCAGCATGGTCTGCGCCGCGATCCCGTCGTCGCACCACCAGTCCTTGGTGAGGGTCCCGTCGATCAGGACGACGATGTAGGCGGTCGGGCGCTCTCCGCGGGCGGGTCCCTTCCAGTCCTGGAGGTAGGCGGCCCAGAAGAGACAGGGGAAGATGCGGTCGTTCCTCTCCGGGTCTGCCGAGAGGAGATACTTGAGCGGCTGGCGGTTGGTCGCCGACGCGGTGCAGCGGGCGAGCCCCACCAGCTCCACCAGCGTCTCGCGTTCGATGCGGTGCGATTCGTCGAAGCGTCGATAGCTCCGGTTTCGAAGCACGAGATCGCGCAGACTGGGCACGGCGTCCTCCTCCTCTTCGCGGGTCAAGTTATCTGCTGCGGAGCGGGAAGACCACAAGCCGGCTTTCTTCGCGGACCGGCCTAGGGAGGGCACGCGGCCGCCCGGCCTCGTCATAACTCCCCGTCAGCGAAACGAAAACCCGGTCCGAACTTCTTGGCGGCAGCGTCGAGGATGGGGGTATAATGGCGGCGGACGCGGTGTCCTCAAGCGGAGAAGCAGAAAAAGTGAATTTTGATTTCTCGGAAGACCAGAAACTTCTGCAGACCACGGTGCGCGACTTCGTCGCGGACCAGGGGACGTTGCAGAGAAACCGGAAGATCCTCGAATCCGACGCCCACTACGATCCCGAGCTCTGGAAGAGCGCCGCGGAGCTGGGTTGGCTCGGCGCCGTGATTCCCGAAGAGTTCGGTGGCGCGGGCTTCGGACATCTGGAGCTCGTGCTGATCGCCGAGGAGGTGGGCCGCGGCCTGCTGCCAATTCCCTTCGGCTCTTCCGTGTACATGGCCACCGAGGCCATCCTGCAGCTCGGCAGCAGCGCGCAGAAGCAGAAGTACCTGGGCGATCTCGCCTCCGGTGATCGGATCGGCACGCTGGCGATCGCAGAGGCCATGGGGCACCCCGGACCGCAGCACATCCAGGCGCGTTTCGAGGGAGGCAAGCTGAGCGGGGCGAAGATCGCCGTCCCCGACGGCAACGCCGCAAACCTCGCGGTCGTTGCGGCGAGGACCGCCAAGGGGGTCTCTCTGGTGCTGGTCGATCTCACCGCGGCGGGCGTCACCAAGACGTCCGTCGAGTCGATCGATCCCACCCGCGCGAGCGCGAACGTCGCCTTCAAGGGCGCGCCTGCCGAGCTCCTGGGCGCCGACGGGAAGGGCTGGGAAGCGGTGCAGAAGGTTCTCGACCGCGCGGCGATCCTGACGGCCTTCGAGCAGCTGGGCGGGGCGGACCGCGCCTTCGAGATCACCCGGGAGTACACGCTGGGACGCTACGCCTATGGCCGGCCGGTCGCCTCCTTCCAGGCGCTGAAGCACCGGATGGCCGACATGTACGTCGCCCTCCAGCTGGCCCGCTCCAACTGCTACTACGGCGGGTGGGCCCTGGAGAACGACGCGGACGAGATGGGTCTCGCCGCGTGCAGCGCCCGGGTCAGCGCCACCCAGGTGTTCGACCTGTGCAGCGTCGAGATGGTCCAGATGCACGGCGGCGTCGGATTCACCTGGGAGTACGACTGCCACATGTTCTACCGGCGGGCCAAGCACCTGGCAGTGGTTCTCGGCTCCGCCAACCTCTGGCGGGACAAGCTGATTCAGCACCTCACCGCCAAGCGGACCAGCAAGGCCGCCTAGGGAGTTTGAGAATGGACTTCGACGATACTCCGGAAGAAGCTGAGTTCAGAGCAGAAGCGCGGGCGTTCCTGGACGCCCACGTGCCCCGCCTCGCTCCCGGCGAGGTGCCGGCGGACCTCTTCGAGCGGGATGACCCCGACCTGATCAAGAAGGCGCAGGAGTGGCAGGCCCGCAAGAAGGACAACGGCTGGGCGGTCATGACCTGGCCCGAGGAATACGGCGGAAGGGGTCTGCGCGCGATCCACAACGTGATCTGGAACCAGGAGGAGGGGCACTATCGCACCCCCATCAACGTGTTCGGGATCGGCCTCGGGATGCTCGGTCCGACCATCATGACACACGGAACGGACGAGCAGAAGAAGAAGTACCTGGCGCGGATGGCGCGCGGGGACGACATCTGGTGCCAGCTCTTCAGCGAGCCGGCCGCGGGCTCCGATCTCGCGAGCCTGCGGATGAAGGCCGAGCGGGACGGCGACGACTGGATCCTGAGCGGCCAGAAGATCTGGACCACCGGCGCCCACTACAGCCGCTACGGCATGGTCGTCACCCGTTCCGACGCGAACGTGGTCAAGCACGCAGGCCTCACCTACTTCATGGTGGACATGAAGGCGCCCGGGGTGGAGATCCGCCCGATCAAGCAGATCAGCGGGACCAGCGCCTTCAGCGAGGTCTTCTTCACCGACGTGCGCATCCCCGACAGCTACCGCGTCGGCGCGGTCGGAAACGGCTGGCGGGTGGCGATCACCACCCTGATGAACGAGCGCTCGGTGACCGGCGGCGCAGGCCGGAGCCTGCGCGCCGAGGATGTGCTCCGGCTCGCCCAGGAGGTCGATACGGAGACCGGGAAGGCGATCGACGACGCCGGCGTGCGCCACAGGATCGCGGACTTCTACGTCCGCGCCAACGGGCTCAAGTACACCACCTACCGCACGCTGACCGCGCTCTCGCGCGGGCAGACGCCCGGTCCGGAGAGCTCGATCTTCAAGCTGGTGATGGCGCCCCTCAACCAGGAGATCGCGAGCTTCGGGATGGAGCTGCAGGGGCAGGCCGGCTCGCTGATGGACGAGAGCTACGGCTGTCAGCTCGCCTACCTCGCCACTCCGGGCCTCCGCATCGCCGCGGGGACCGACGAGATCCTCCGCAACATCATCGCGGAGCGCGTCCTGCAGCTTCCCGGCGAGCCGCGGGTCGACAAGGGGATTCCCTTCAAGGACATCCCGGCGGGGGCGCCGAGCAAGTAGACGGGTCGAAGGGGGCGGAGGGTCCGGCATCGAGCCTCCTCCGCCCCTCGGATGGCGCTATCCTCCTCGCAGGGCCGGCGCGGCGGCGATCCCGGCGCGACGGTCCGGGCCACCGAGGCCCTCGAGGGACGCTCGCTGGAATCGCGGCGTCCCGGGGCGACCGTTTCACCCGCGTCGCTGAGAGGAGCGCCCCGGCGTCTCTCGGGAGGAGCGTTTCATGCCGATCATCACGATCTCCAGAGGCTCGTACAGCCGCGGCAAGGAAGTCGCGGAGAGGCTGGCCCGCGAGCTCGGGCACCAATGCATCTCACGGGAGATCATCCTCGAGGCCTCGGAGCAGTTCAACATTCCCGAGATCCAGCTCGTCCACGCCATCGAGGACGCCCCCTCGTTCCTGGATCGCGTCACCCGGGGGAAGGAGCGGTACGTGGCCTACGTGCGCGCGGCCCTGCTCAGGCGGGTGCAGGTGGGCGATGTGGTGTACCACGGCTTCGCCGGCCACCTCCTGCTGCGCGACGTCCCCTCCGCGCTCAAGGTGAGGATCCTCGCCCGCATCGAAGACCGGATCCAGGAGGTGGTGAAGCGGGACCGGGTCTCGGAGGACGAGGCCCGGGAGCGCATTGCCAAGGCCGACGACGAGCGGCGAAAGTGGAGTCATCATCTCTACCGCGTCGATCCCGGAGACGTGAGCCTCTACGACATCGTGCTCCGGATCGGTCCGATGACGCTCGACGACGCCGTCGGAGCGATCGCGCTCGCCGCGCGGCTGCCCGCATTCCAGACGACTCCCGAGGTGCGGAAGACCCTCGCGGAGCTGGCCGATCGGGCCGACGCGGAAGCCAGATCATAGGTCGCTGGCTTCGGGCGGAGAAGAAGGAGAGAGGAGCGTGCCATGTCGGTCATCACGATCTCGCGGGGTTCCTACAGCGGCGGCAGGGAGGTGGCGGAGCGGCTCGCGAAGAAGCTCGGCTTCGAGTGCATCTCGCGGGAGGTGATTCTCGCGGCCTCCGAGCAGTTCAACATCCCCCAGCTGAAGCTCCTCGAGGCGGTGCGCGACGCGCCCTCGATCCTGGATCGCTACCGCTTCGGCAAGGAGCGCTACGTCGCCTACGTTCGCGCCGCCCTGCTGCGGCACGTGCAGCGCGGCGACCTGGTCTACCACGGCTTCGCGGGCCACTTCTTCCTTCAGCAGATTCCCTTCGCGCTGAGCGTGCGGATCGTCGCGGACCCGGAGGACCGGATCCAGGAGGTGATGCGGCGGGAGGGGATCTCCGCGGCGGAGGCCCGGCGCACCCTGGAGCGGATCGACGAGGAGCGCTCCAGGTGGAGCCGGCATCTCTATGGCATCGACACCAGCGATCCGAGCCTCTACGACATGGTCCTGAATCTCCGGTCGCTCTCGATCGACGACGCGGTGGAGCTGATCGCGCAGAGCGCGCAGCGGCCCGCCTTCCGAAGAACTCCCGAGACCACCCGGATCCTCGACAACTTCGCGCTCGCCGCCCAGGTGGAGGCGGTCCTGATCGCGGAGTTCCCGCAGGCGAAGGCGTCGGCCAGGGATGGCAACGTCTTCGTGGCCATCCACGGTCCCATGGGTCTGCAGCAGGGTCTCACCGACAAGGCCAGGGACCTCGTCTCCTTCGTGGAAGGGGTGAAGCAGGTCACCATCCACTTCGTGCCCTTGATGACGGCCGACTAGCGCTCTCCGCTCCCTCCGGCGACCGCCCTCGTCCGTCACATTCTCGTTTAACCCATTTGGGTGTGGCGAGATGCCCCAGCGAAGATCTCGGGTCCGGTGGTGGCGTGGTCCTGCTCATGGGGTGGCTTCGCTCGACCGATCACCCATCCGCGGCGATCTTCCGCGTCACGTTGTCGGGGGGAGAGAGATGGAGCGGCGGAAGAGTCCGCGGGTCAGGTGCCGCTTCCCCTGCGAGATCCTCGTCTCCGGGCGTAGCGCTTCCGGCACGGTCCTCGATCTCTCGGAGGGTGGGCTCTCGGTCCTCGCCGCTCTCGAGGCCGATCAGGGCACGAGTCTGCTGATCCGTCTCCAGGCGCCGGGCGGAGAGCCGATCGAGGTCGAGGCGCTGGTATGGCACTCCCGTCGGGTTCGCGACCGGACGACCGGCAAGGACGCCAGCGTGCTCGGGCTGATGGTCTCCCGCGCCGGCCAGGGGTATTCCCGGCTTGCCGCGCCCGCGCGCGCGGGGGCGCCGGAGCCGGTGAGGCCATCGCATGAGAGCGAACCCCGCGAGCTCGGCGAAGAGGAGCTGGTCGGGTTCCGGATTCGCGTGAAGGAGCGCTCGAGCCCCAGAACCCGGATCCTGACTCTCAGCGCCAAGAGTGACGAAGAGGCTCGCGAACTGGCGGCCACCTACCTCGAGGACGGCTGGGAGGTGCTCGAGGTGGTCGCCGCCGAGCCGAACGGCGTTCCGCCGCGCGGTCCTCGAAAGCCTCGATCGGGGTAAGGGTCCGCTCAGGAGAGATGGCGCGTTCCGTACACGCCGTGCTCGTGCGTTGCCTTCACCATGGCGATGTAGTTCTCGGCCCTGACCTCGGGATGGATGGTGTTGGAGGAGGAGAGGATGTAGCCGCCCCCGGGACCGGCGATGCGGATCGCTCGCTCGACCTCCTCCTCGACCTCGCGGATGCTCCCCGAGACCAGCGTCTCCCGGCAGTCGATGTTGCCGAGCAGGCAGATGCGCTCGCCGATCTCCTTCTTGACCTTGGCCAGGTCCAGGGACTGGGGCTGGATCGGATGGATGCCGTCGAACCCCACCTCGATCAGGTCCTCCATGATCTTCCAGTGGTTTCCGTCGGTGTGCTTGAAGACTTTCAGTCCCCGCTTGTGGACGAACTCCACGATCTCCGCGTAGTACGGCTTGATGAATGAGCGGAAGTGGGCGGGCGACATGATCATGCCCTTCTCGTGGGCGAGGTCGCCGTCCATGGAGATCAGGTCGGCTCCCATCTCCACACCCAGCGCAATCGCATCGAGCGTGTAATCGGTGACGATCCGGGCGATCCGGTGAACCAGCTTGGGGTGGGTGCCGTAGCAGATCAGGAGATTCGGCATCCCCCCCAGCAGGTTCCAGCTCCTGCGAAAGGGATCCTGCACGCTGAGGACGCTGGCCCGCCTCCCCTGGAATCGCTGCGAGCAGTAGCGAAGCGCGGCCAGGTCGGACTCCTTGACCCTGGGTGGCCGGTAGCCCGCGAGGTCGGATTCCTCCCGGATCGGCCCATCCACCACGACCGCCTCCCCGTGCGGGCTCAGCACGAACGTCACTCCCCAGTCGTCCCGGAAGTGGTCTTCGTCGATGGCTCGGCTCTCGGGGAAGATCCTCATGGTGAGCCCATCCACGTCCAGCTCTTCGATCACCAGCAGGGCGGCATCGAAGAGCTTGACCCGGCTCTCCAGGTCCATCCTCTGGATGTAATCGGGCTTGGGCAGATCCTCCGTGAAGCAGCGGGCGATCTTGATGACGGATTCCTCGTTGTAGGCCAGCTCGAAGTGCGGGACGCGATCGGGGATTGCCCTCGAGAGCGCGGTGATGATCCTCTGCTTGCCGTTCATCCGACCTCCTCCCGAGCGGCTGCGACGATCTTCGATGATATCACCCGCGACGGGGCCGGGGGCGGTAGCGCGCCAGGGCCCGTTCGAGCTCGCTCCTCACCTCGTCGCGCAGCGACTGTGGCTCGAGCACCTCGGCGCCGGCGCCGAAGGAGAGCACCCAGTTCCGAAGCTCGGCGGCGCCTCCCACCTCCATCAGGAGATCCAGGGATCCGTCCCGCCGGCGCTCGAGCTTCTGGCTGGGATGCCAGCTGTGCTCCTCGACGTGGATCGCCCAGCTCCGGTCGAAGCGAATGCGCACCGCCAGGGCCGGCTCCGCTACCACGCCGAAGGAAGCCGCCGTGTAGGCGTCGAAGTCGAAGGATGCGGGGATGGCGAAGGATTCCTCGGTCGCCTCCACCTCCCGGATCCGGTCCACCGCGAAGGTGCGGATCTCGCCCGAGCGGTGGTCGTGCCCGATCACGTAGAGCCCGCCGCTGCGGTACCAGACCCGGTAGGGATCGAGCTTGCGGGCGCCGAGCTTTCCGGTCCGCCCGGTGCGGTATCTCATCCGCACGGTCCGCCGGGCGAGGACCGCCTGGTTCAGGGCCTGGATGGTGTCGCGGTAGCGCGCGTAGCGCTTGTGGGGACCGGGGAGCACCCGGAACGACTCGCCGAGCCTCGCCAGGTATTCCCCCAGCTCCGGCCCCAGGCTGGAGCGGATCTTGTGGATCGCCGACCGGATCGAGTCGTGGAACACCGTGCCCTCGAGGATGCGCAGCAGATCCTCCCCGAACGCCAGGGCCAGCAGCTCGTCGGCGGTGAAGGGCGTGTCGCCGATCTCGAAGCTGTCGAGGAAGCGGTAGCGCACCCGGCCATCGCGTTTCTCGCTCACCACCGGAAAGCCGGCGAACATCAGCGCGTCGAGATCGCGGTAGACGGTGCGCCGGACGCAGCCGAGATCCTCGGCCAATTCGTCCAGCCCGGCGCCGTAGCGGCTGTGCGCGAGGCGCTGGATCAGCCGCCACTGTCGCGCAAGCTGATCACCCCTCAAGTCAGGTGTTGACCCGCTCGACGTACTCGCCGGTGCGCGTGTCGATGCGGATCGTCTCCCCCTCCTTGATGAAGAGCGGGGCCTGCACCACCGCGCCGGTCTCGACGGTGACGGGCTTGGTCCCTCCGGAGGCGGTGTCTCCCCTCAGGCCGGGATCGCAGCGGGTGACGGTGAGCTGGACGAAGGCGGGGAGCTCGATGTTGATCGCCGAACCCTTGTGGATCAACACCTGCACCTCCATGTTCTCCAGCAGGTACCTCCTGGTGTCCCCCACCTGCTCGCCGGGAATCGGGATCTGGTCGAAGCTCTGGCAGTCCATGAAGACGAGGGAGTCGCCGTCCGCGTACAGGTACTGCATCTTGCGCTCTGCGACGTCGGCCGCCTCGACCTTCTCGCCGGCCCGGAAGGTGCGCTCCAGCACGCGCCCCGTCTTCAGGTTCTTGAGCTTGGTGCGAACGAAGGCGCCGCCCTTGCCCGGCTTGACGTGCTGGAAATAGGTGATGACGAAGGGCTCGCCCCCGAGCTCGATCTTGCTGCCATTGCGGAACTGCGAGGTGTCCATCAGCGGACCATGGCGCGATCAGCCCTTGGCCTCCTGGATCGCAGCGGTCAGCGCGGGGACGATCTCGAAGAGATCGCCGGCCACGCCCACGTGCGCGACCTCGAAGATCGGTGCATCGCGATCCTTGTTGATGGCGACGATGAAGTTGGAGCTCTTCATCCCGACCAGGTGCTGGATCGCACCGGAGATCCCGGCGGCGATGTAGAGCTTGGGGCTCACCACCTGGCCCGAAGACCCCACCTGGTAGGCGTGGTCGAGCCAGCCGGCGTCCACCACCGGACGGGAGGCGCCGACGGCGCCGCCCAGGGCCTCGGCGAGGGGCTTGATCACCTGGTCGAACTTCTCCGCCGCGCCCAGGCCACGGCCACCGGCGACGATGATGTCCGCCTTGGTGAGGTCCACGCCCTTCGCCCCCGCCACCCGGCTCTCGAGGAACTTGGCGCGCAGGTCGCCCTCGCCGATGCTGACGCCGAGCGCGGTGGTGCGCCCCTCGGTCGATCCCTCGAAGGGGGAGATGGCGCCGGACTGCACCGTGGCCACGATCCGGTCGGCATTGGGAAGCAGGCGTGCGTCGAGCTTTCCGTTGAAGATGCGCCGGTAGTAGACCAGCTTTCCGCCTTCCTCCTCGATCTTGAAGCAGTCGCTGATGAAGCCGCAGTCGAGGCTCGCCGCGATGCGCGGCGCGACGTCCCAGCCGGTCGGCGTGTTGGAGATCAGGACCAGGTCCGCCGAGGCGGCCTCCACCGCGGCGAGGATCGCCTTCGCATACCCGTCGACGTTGTAGTTCGCGAGCGCCTCGCTGTCGGCGACCAGGACCTCGCCGCCGCCCCGCTTGGCGAGAACCTCCGCCTCTCCGGCGACGCCGCTTCCCAGCACCAGGCTCTTGATCTCGCGCCCACCCGCGATCTTGTGGGCCATGCTCACCAGCTCGTAGCTGGCATCGCGAATCTTGCTCTTCTGGATCTCCGCAACGATGAGAATGCTGCCCATCGAATCTTCCTTTCCATCTTCTTCTCGGCTTCGCTCGCCCAAGGCTCGCTTCCCGAGCCCGCAAGGGGTCGGCAAGAACGCCGGGTTCGAGCGCAGCTCGAATGGTGGGCTTCTAGAGAAGTCCGAGCTCCCGGATCTTGCCGACCAGCACCTGGGCGACATCGGCGGCCGAGCCCTCGATCATCTCGGCGCGCTCGCCCTTGGGCGGGACGTAGACCTTCTCGATGCTCATCTTGGCGGCGGCTGCGCCGACCTGGCCGGCGAGGCCCAGCTCGGCGGCGGTCTTCACGCCGAAGGGCTTCTTCTTGGCCGCCATGATGCCCTTGAGCGAGGCGTAGCGGACCTGGTTGATGCCGGTCTGCACCGCGAGCAGGCAGGGCGCGGGAAGCTGGTAGACCTGAAGGGCGCCACCCTCGAGCTCCCGCTCCACCTCGTAGCCGCCGTTCTTCTTCGCGCACTTCACCACCGCGGTCGCGTGGGGAACGCCGTGGAGCGCGGCGAGCATGGGGCCGATGGCGGCGAAATTTCCGTCGTCGCCCATCATGCCCATCAGGATCAGGTCCGGAGCCTCTTCCTTGGCCACCGCGGCCAGCACCTTGGCGAGTCCGAGCACGTCGGAGCCGTCGATCGCGGCATCCTTGACGTGAACGGCGCGGTCGGCGCCCATTCCGAGGGCGGTGCGGAGCGCCTGGGTCACCCGATCCGGGCCGATCGAGACCACCACTACCTCCGCCCCCCCCGCATCCTTGATGCGGAGCGCCTCCTCGAGCGCATAGGTGTCATAGGCGTTGATTTCGAACTTGAGGTTGTCTTCCGTGATCCACGTGCCAGTCGCATTCACGTCGAGCCGTGCATCCTGGTGCGGCACCTGCTTCAGGCAGACCAAGATCTTCATGGGGGGACGAGCCTCCGAGTTTTCGAGAAACCATGACCCTCGAGCGGACTGCCCGAACGGTCGGGCCACGAGAGGGCAGCAAGCTAACCGACGCGGGAATCGATTTCAAGCGCGCGGTTCGCCAAAAGGTACTTGGATTCAAGGATTTAGCGCGGTCTAAGAGCCCAGGAAGGCGAGGAAATCCTGGAGCCGGGCGACGCGCAGGAAGGGGTTGGTTCGCTTCTGCTCGCCGATGCTGGAGGAGGGTTCGGGCGCGTAGAGGTGCCCCGGGAAGAGCAAGGTCTCGTCGGGCAGGCGCGCAAGCTTGTTGTGGAGGCTCTCGTACATCGCGGCGGGATCGCTCCCGGGGAGATCCACCCGGCCGCAGCTTCCCAGAAACAGCGTGTCCCCGGAGACCAGGTGTCCGGGACCGGTGCCGTCCTCGACCAGGAAGCACTGGGAGCCCGGCGTGTGACCGGGCGTATGGATCAGGCGGATCCGGACCTCGCCGAGGACGATCTCGTCGCCGCTCTCCCGGCGCACCAGGTCCGACTCCGAAGCGCCCGTGATCTTCTTGAGCCCGTCCGCCTCGACCTGGTGGACGTGGATCGGAACCGGGTGGCGACTGAGGAGCTGCTCCACCCCCTCGATCTTCATCCCGAAGACCTCACCCCCGATGTGATCCTGGTGGTAGTGGGTGGCGAGGGCTCCCACCACCTTCATGCCGTCCGCCTCGGCGCGATCCAGGAGCGCGTTCACCTGCCAGGCGGGATCCACGATCATCGCCTCCCTGGTCGAGAGGCTGCCGAGCAGGTAGGCCAGATTCGCCATCTCCCCGACGTGGAGCTGCCGGAAGTACAAGTCGCTGCTCTTGCTCATCTTCTCGCTCCGTGCAGGAGCGTTCCGGGGGCTAGTCGCCGAGCACGCTGCGGATCCAGCCCGCGAGCGTGGTCATGATCTCGGCCTCGATCTCCTGGGGGGTCCTGCCCGATTTCCTCGGCACCCTGAGGCTGTGGTCCGCATCCTCCACGACGTGAAGCTGAACCGGCGCTCCTACCCGGGCCAGCGTCTTGCGAAGCGTCGGGAGGTCGCAGTGCCGGTCCCGCGCGCCCTGAACGAAGAGCATCGGGCTGATCACGCGGAACAGCCGGTCGGCGCGCACCTCGTCGGGCTTGTCCTGCTTGTGGAGCGGATAGCCCAGAAAGAAGACCCCCTCGACGCGTATCCTGGAGGTCGCCGCATGTGCCGCCACCAGGGCGCCGAGGTTCTTTCCGCCGGTGAAGACGTGCGACGGAGCCGCGCTGGGATCCCGTCCCAGGATCGAGACCGCGGACTGGTAGGTGCGGTGGAGAACCGGCATGGGATCGGGCCGCTTCTTTCCGGCCTCTGCATAGGGGAAGCGAAAGCGGAGCGTCAGGTAGGTTCGCTCCGTCAGCCCTCGCTGGATGCTCTCGAGGAGCGGATCCTCCTTCTGGGTGGCCTGGGCCAGGACGATTCCGATGCGCGAGCCCGTGGGCCACCACTCCGGGATGCCGAGCACCCCGGTCACGGTCTGGAGACCGTGGACGGCTTCGGGAAGCGGAATCCTCACCTCTTCGAAGCGGACGGACGACTCGACCACGAGAACCCCTCCGGGGGAACTACTCTAACGAGTACACCGACCCCGGGGTAGAGTCCAGCCCGCCGCGGAGTTACCCTGCTGCTGCAACCCCTTGGGAAAGCGATGGAAAAGGTTCTGATCACAGGGATCGCCGGCGGCCAGGGGCGGCTGCTGACCAGGCGTTTGCTCGAGAGCCATCGGGTCTGCGGGGTGGACTGGGTTCCCTGGAAGGGGCACCCGCAGAGCGTCAACGTCCACCGGGTGGATCTGCGCAAGAAGAAGTTCGAGGACGTGGTCCGGACCGAGGCTCCCGACGCGATGGTCCACATGGGCTTCATTCGCCACTTCCGGGGCGAGGAGCGCCGGCGCCACGACGTCAACGTGCGCGGCACCAAGCAACTCCTCGATCACTGCGCGAACTACGGAATCCAGAAGCTGGTCGTCGTCTCGAGCAGCTACGTCTATGGCGCCTTTCCCGAGAATCCCTTCTACATGGACGAGGATTATCCGCTCTCGGCCAGCCGCTCCTATCCGGAGATCCGCGATCTCGTGGAGGTGGACACCCTCGCCTCGGCCTTCATCTGGAAGTACCCGCAGATTCGCACCTCCGTGCTGCGGCCGGTGAACGTCCTCGGCCACTTCGTTCACTCGATGATCGGACAGTATCTGCGGCGGGAGCGGGTGCCGACCATGATGGGATTCGATCCCGTCATGCAGTTCATCCACGAGGAGGACCTCTGCGAGGCGATCGCGCTCTCCCTGGAGCATGATCTGCGGGGTGTGTTCAACGTCACCGGATCCGGTCAGGTGCCGCTTCACACCGCGATCAAGGAGACGGGGGGACGCGCGATTCCCCTCCCCGAGCCGCTCTTTCGCCCGATCTTCCACCGGCTCTTCCGGCTGGGGCTCTGGCCCTATCCGGCGGGCGCGTTCGACTATCTCAAGTTCCCCGTGACTCTCTCGGGGAAGCGCTTCAAGGAGGCGACGGGTTTTCGTCCCCTCTTCGGTCTCGAGGAGATCTTCCAGAGCGTTCGCCACTGAGGCCAGCGAGGGGGGGCGGATGGGAAGCCTGCAGCGGGGTCTTTGCCTGGTCGGGGGGAGCGTGGGGCGGCTGCGTCCTCGTCCCGGCGGTTTGCGGCGGGCGCGCCGTCGCCCGGGGTTGCAGGTGCGCCGGGTTCGCCTCGGGCGCCCCGGTGGGTGCTGGCGTCTCGCCCTCTGCCTGCTCATCGCCCTGACTCCGGCCTGCCGCGGTGGGCCGGTGCCTGCTCCGGGCGCCCCGCTGGCCGGCATTTCCGACGCGGTGCCGCCCGCCTCTCCCGGGCGGCCCGACCTGGTGCTCCTGGTCTCGGTCTCGGGTTTGACGCCGGACCTCTACCTGGAGGATCCCACCCCGATGCCGATCCTGGCCGCTCTGGCGCGGGCGGGGGTGGCGGCGGAGCACGTCGAGAGCGTGGTTCCAGCGACGGCCTATCCGGTCCACACCACTCTCGTGACCGGCAGGACGCCCAACGATCACGGGATTCCCGCCGACCGAATGCTCGGCGATCACGGGGTGCGCCGCGAGCGTTACTCGCACGCGAGCTACGTGCGCGGCGCCACCCTCTGGCAGAGCGCGATCGAGGCGAGGATCGGCGTGGCCGCACTCGACTGGCCGGCCACGCTCGGCGCAGCGATTCCGCTCCTGCTTCCGGACGTCCTCCCCACCCGCCGAGGAGAGCGCTGGATCGATCTCCTGGCCGAAGCGACGACGCCCTGGCTCCTGACGCTCGCCCGCAGCAGCCCGGAAGTGCTGGCGGCGAGCGGAGCGCCCGGAGCTCCGCGGGATGCGCTCCTCGTCGACCTGGCCTGCCACGTGGTCGCCGCAGAGCCTCCACCCGGCCTGGTTCTCCTTCGCCTCAGCCAGACCGAGCCGGTTCTGAGCGCTCGAGGCCCCGATTCGGAGCAGGCCCGCGAGGCGTTCGCCCGGGTCGATGCCGATCTCGGCGATCTGCTCGGCTGCCTCGAGGACGCTGGATCGCTCGCGGGAGCTGCGATCGCCGTGGCGGGAGATGGCGCGGTGCGGCCGGTCCACACCGCGGTGCGAGCCAACTCGGTGCTGGCGGAGGCGGGCCTCCTCACCCTCGGGCCTTCCGGAGCGGTCGAGAGCTGGAGCGCCCTGGTGCGCTCCAATGGCGGCTCCGCGTTCGTCTACGCCCGCGAGGACCGCTTCGCAGTGGCCGCCCGAAGCGCGCTCGAGGCCGAGGCGAAGCGGAGCGGCGCATTCCGGATCGTCTCCGCCCAAGAGATGATCCGGCGCGACGCGGACTCCCAGGCCTGGTTCGGGCTCGAGGCCCGGCCGGGCTTCGCCTTCGACGATTCGGCTGGCGGGCCTCTGCTGCGGCCGTCGCGGCGCCGCTCGGCCGGCGGCTATCTGGACTCCCGCCCGGATCTCTCTCCGGGCTTCGTCGCCTACGGCCGGGGCGTCCGACCAGGTCTCCGGATTCCGGAGATCGCTCAGCTCGACATCGCGCCGACCATCGCGGAGCTTCGCGGTCTCGAGCTCCAGGGTGCCCGGGAAAGCGCCTTCGTCGGGGTGCTCGACCTGCGGGATCTCGGGCCTGCCGATACGGCCCGCGGCGAAGCCGGGGGGGATCTCGAGTGACGCTCGATCCCGGCTGGTGCCTCGTCCTCGGTGCGTCGAGCGGTTTCGGCGCCGCCGCCTCGATCGCCTTCGCGCGGGCGGGTCTGGACGTGGTGGGCGTCCACCTCGACCGCCGCGCCACCCTGCCGAATGCCGAGGCGGTGAGGAAGGCGGTCGAGGACTGCGGGCGGCGCGCTCGCTTCTTCAACGCGAACGCGGCGAATCCGGAGAAGAGAGCCGAGATCGTCGCGAAGCTCGGGGAATGGATGGTCGAGGGTCCGAGGCTTCGCGTCCTCCTCCACTCGCTCGCATTCGGGACTCTGAAGCCGCTCGTGGCGCGGCGAAGCATTGACGCGGTCACCCCCGCACAGATGGCGATGACGCTCGACGTGATGGCGACCAGCCTGGTCGACTGGACGGGGGCGCTCCTGGCAGCGGGCCTGCTGGAGCGCGGCGGACGCGTGTTCGCCATGACCAGCGAGGGCTCGAGGCGCGCGATTCCCAGCTACGGCCCCGTCGCAGCGGCCAAGGCCGCGATCGAGGCGGTGATCCGGCAGCTCGCCCTCGAGCTGGCTCCCCTCGAGATCACCGCCAACGCGATCTGCGCCGGCTTCACCGAGACTCCAGCCGTGGTCAGGATCCCCGCTTTCGAGGAGATGATCGAATTCTCGCGGCGACGCAATCCGCGCGGTCGGCTCACCACGCCCGAAGACGTCGCCGGCGTCCTGGTGGCCCTCTCGGACAGGGGGTGCGGATGGGTCACGGGCAACGTGATCCAGGTGGACGGAGGCGAGAGCATCGTCGCCTGAAGGGCGGAGAGGTAGAGGCGCGCAGGGCCCCCGGCCGTCGCGGAGTGCCCGCTGCGCGAACACGGTAGACTCTGCTTGCACGCCCCGGGAGCTCGTCCATGTCCACTTCGACCGCATGCGAGAGCCGCATCGAGATCGAGCTCAATCCCCGCGAGCGGCGCTTCTACGACCGCATCCGCAGCCGCGTGGTGCCTCCGCAGTCGGGTCAGGGCAGTGGCCTCCGCGACATGCTCCTCTTGCTTCCCGACCTCGCCATCCTGCTGCTCCGACTGCTGCGCGACAAGCGGGTCTCGCTCAGGGACAAGGCGATCGCGCTGGCCGGGCTCGCCTACGTGCTCTCGCCGCTCGATCTGATGCCGGAGTTCCTCTTCGGTCCGTTCGGGCTGCTCGACGATCTGGTGGTGATCTCGGCGACTCTCTTGCGCCTGGTGAACCACGTTCATCCCGACGTGGTTCGCTCCCACTGGGCGGGTCAGGGCGATGCCCTCGAGGTCATCCAGCGCGTGACCGCCTGGAGCGAGCGCCAGTTCAGCGGCCGCCTCCAGGGCGTGGTCCGCCGCCTGCTCCGCCCCGGCGGCTGAGCGTCGCCGCTAGAAGCTGTCCTTGAGCGCGCGACGGCGCGCCAGCTCGGCGACGCTGCCGGCCCGCAGGAAGGGATTGGTGGCGTGCTCGTCCGCGATCGTGGAGGGAACGCTCATCTCCGCCGGCGTCGCATCGTGCCAGCGGGGAGCCGCGCGGGAACGCAGCTCCCGGACGCGCGCCAGAGCGCTCTTCACGGCGGGGTTCTCCGGCTCCACGTGGGCCGCGAACTCCAGGTTGCGCAGGGTGTATTCGTGTCCGCAGAACACCCTGGTGTCGTCCGGCAGGCCGCCGAGCTTCTTCACCAGGGCGGTGAACATCATCTCGGCGGTCCCCTCGAAGAGGCGGCCGCATCCTGCCGCGAAGAGGGTATCGCCCGAGAACACCGCCTTCGCCTCGTCGAAGACGTAGGCGATGTGACCCGAGGTGTGGGCGGGGACGTGAAGAATCCGGGCGCGCTGCTCGCCGACCTGGATCGCGTCCCCCTCTTCCAGGCCGTCGGTGAAGCCGGGGATGCGGCTCGCATCGGAGACGTGCCCGAAGACGGGCGCCTGGTAGCGCCGGGCGAGGGCGGGGTTCGCCATGCAGTGGTCGGCGTGGTGGTGCGTGGTCAAGAGCTTGGTGACGCGAGCGCCCTTCGCTTCCACCCGCGCCACCACGGGCTCGACCTCGGGGGCGTCGATCACCGCGGCGTCGCCGCTGGCCTCGCAGATCACCAGATAGGTGTAGTTGTCCTGGAGGGTCGGGATGCGTTCGACTCGAAGGCCCATCGAGAGCCACCCTAGCAGACTGCTCAAAGGAGCCGCAGCTGCTCCTCCGCCAGCACCCCCTCGGCCGGCTCGGGCTCGGAAACCGGCGCTGCGGGCGCCTCCGCCTTCTTGAACACCGGGCAGATCTCCTGGTAGTCGCACCAGCCGCAGAGCGGGCCCGGATTGGGGGCCCACTCCTTCTCGTCCCGGATCCGGTCGATCGCGAGCGCGGTGGCCGCGCGCAGATCGGCGAGCTGCTCCGGGGTGCGCACCGAGGTTCGCAGCTGGTCCGACTGGAGGTAGTGCCACACCAGCCGAATCGGGTTCACTTCACCGAGCTGCTGGCGAATGCCGATCTCGTAGAGGGCGAGCTGTCTGTCGCTGTCGAGGACGGCCTGGGAGGGAACGCGGGAGCCGGTCTTGAAGTCGTGGATCTCGAGGGCGCCGTCCCCTGCGCGCACCAGCCGGTCGATGACCCCGCGGATCCTGTACTTCCCCCGCTCGTCGATCTGGAAACGGATCTGCTTCTCGAGACCCAGGGTCTCGTCGGCGTCGAAGGGGTAGTGGCGTCGGTAGTAGTTCTCGAGACAGCGCGCCCCGCTCCTGCGGTAGAAATCCGGATCGATGCCGGTGCGCGCGATCCTGACGCGGTCAACGTGGAAGCGCTCCTGCCAGTTGAGCCGGTAGCGGGAAAGGACCCGCTCGAGCGAGGGAACCTTCCCCTCCGCGACGAAGAGGTAGAGACGCTCCAGGATCTCATGGACCTGCTTGCCCACGAACGCCTCGATCCCCTCGAGGTCGACCTGGATCTTCTCGATGTATCGGAAGTGGTACTGCTTCGGGCAGGTCTCGAAGCAGCTCAGGCTGGAGTGGCTGAAGGTCTCCTGCACGGCGGCGATTATACGCAGCGCTGAGCAAGGGGGGGAGGAGAGCGGTAAGATCGCTATCGGAGGACGCGCTGGCTTGGCGCGCGCGCAGCGCGCGACCCCGCTCCCGAGGAAGGGCGACGGATGAGACTGGTCGGATCGCTGCTGGTGCTGCTGCTGGGCGTCGCCTGGGCGCTTCCAGCGCCAGGCGCCTCCGAGAAGAGCGGCTGGAGCTACCGGCTCTCCGACGAGGTGATGAGTCCCTACTGTCCAGGTCGGTCCCTCTCCGATTGCCCGAGCCCGCAGGCCGCCGAGCTTCGCGAGTGGATCGTGGAGCAGGAGGAGGCCGGCCTCTCCAGGAGCGAGGTCGAGAAAGAGCTCTTCCAGGTCTTCGGGGAGCGGATTCTCCAGGCGCCCAGGGCCGAGGGGATGGGTCTCCTCGCCTATCTGATCCCCGCGGCGGCCTTCGCAGCCGGTGGCCTCCTGGTGGTGCTCTTTCTCCGCCGCCAGAGACTCGCCGTCGGGGGCGGTGAGTCCGCGCCCGCCGCGACGCTGGACCCGGAGCTCGAGCAGCTGCTCGACGAGGAGATCAGGCGCAGCTGAAGAGCGGGTGAGGGATGCGGGCTCTCCGCCCTCGCGTCGCCAGCCGTGTGGAAAGCGTCATCGGCTCGGCGGGGCGACCTCGATCACGGCTGCATCGCGGAAGGCGACGGGAACCCGACGCGCCTCCGCTTCTTCGGGCTCGGTGAACCAGACGTCGCCGCGATGGGCTCCGGCGAGGCGCAGCGAGAGAAGGTGGCGGCCCCGTGAGAGGGGGCGAAGGCTCGCGACCTCGAGCGTGCCCATGCCGATGTGGAGCGAGGAGCCGACGACCTGGGCGCGGTCCGAGGGCGGCGTGAGTCCGATCACCCGACAGCCGCCGGGGTCCACGCTTCGCGGCGGGATCCCGTCTCGCAGGAGGCCGAGGGGCTGGTTCTCCCAGAAATCGAACCCGTGGAAGGGGCCGCGGTGGCTCAGCATCCGGAAAGGGAGGCCGAGCGGGGCGCGCTCCCTCTCCGAGTTGAGCAGCAGGACGGCGAGCTTCCCTCCGAGGAGCGGTGTCACCAGGACCCCCGGGGACGGTGACGCGTCGGCCTCGCGGGCGAGGGGCGGGAGGATCCGCTGCAGGATCGAGAAGCGCTCCTCGCTGAGGGCGCCGATGTCGTCCTCGACCGTGAGCAGACCGCCGGCCAGCCCTGCGATCGAGGCGCGCGTGCGCGCCTCCGCGAGCGAGCCCTCGGCGACCCGGAGCGGCCCCGGCGCGAGGAGCCAGAGGCGCTGGTTGGTGAAGGCGAGCTCGAGGTCTCGGGGGCAGGGCGGGCTCGTCCTGTCCGCTCCGCGCGCATCGGCGAGGCCGACCGAGGCGCCGAAGGGGGCGCCGCTCGCGACCAGGAGGACGCCGGGCTCGAGCCGCTCCCGCGCCCGCGCGAGCTCTGAGCGATAGCTCGGCACGTCGGTCGCAGCTCCCCCCTCGATCACCTGGACTGGGTCCGGCTGCAGGCCGCGGAGTCGATCGCCGCGGCGCGGCGGCGACCAGGTGGCGGCGCCCCGCCGGGGCACGCGGGAATCCATCTCGAGACCGGTCCGCCTGACCCAGTTCATCAGGAGTAGGCCCCGGGCAGGGCCGATCGCGAGCCAGGCCCGATCCGATTCGATGACCCCGCCTGCTCCGAGGGTCCGGGTGCCGAGCGCATTCACCGCCCGCAGTCGGGTGGTCTCGGAGCCGCGCATCGCGAGCTCCCAGCCGGTCCAGGCGAGCCGCGCCGTGGTGAATCCGAGGAGCCCGCAGAGCTGATCGCCCAGATCCAGGAGCAGCAGTGACTCGAGGGGCTCGCCTCCGCGCGGATCCTCGGTCAGCGCAAGCCGCGCGCGGGAGATGGGCCCGGCGAGCGAGATGCGCGTCTCATCGGATGCCTGGATCGAGAGGGGATGGAGGACGTGCAGACGGATGGCCTCGTCCCCGCGGTTCTCCACGCTGAGGCTCGCCGCCACTCCCGGCTCGTCGCGGGGGATCTCGATGATCCAGCGCAGCCCGATCCCGCGGCGCTCCCAGAGCTGCATCTCCACCCGGGTGGCGGGGCCGGTCGGACCTCTCACCTCGCCGACGGCGTGGACCCGCTCTCCGCGAGCCGGGAGCGTCGCCCCGGCGTCGCCCGCGAAGTCCGGGCGCAATCCCTCGAGGACGAGGGCGCCGGTCGGGTCGTAGAGATCGACCCGCAGCCTCCGCGGATCGATCCGCACCCGCAACGCCTGGTTTTCGATCTCCAGCACGGCACCCACCCCGCTCACGGTTATACTCGCGCCGGTGAAAATCTACACGCGGCGCGGCGATCGGGGCGAAACGGATCTCCTCGGCGGACCCAGGGTGGCGAAGGACCACCTTCGGGTCGAGGCCTGCGGGGCGGTCGACGAGCTCAATGCCGCCCTCGGAGCCGCGCTGGCCGACACCCTGCACGAGGACATTCGCGTCCTCTCCCGCTCGATCCAGGAGACCCTCTTCGATCTCGGCGCCTACCTCTCCGCCCCCGATCCCGAGCGCCGCGGGAAGAGCGGAGTGCGCGAGCCGATGGACGCGGAGGTCGAGGCGCTCGAGGCGCAGATCGACGCTTTCGACCTCGAGCTCGAGCCGCTCCGCCACTTCGTGCTGCCCGGCGGTACCTCGGCGGCGGCAGCCTTCCACCTGGCCCGGACCGTGTGCCGACGCGCCGAGCGCCGGACCGTGAGCCTCGACCACGAGGCGCCGCTCGAATCCGCCGCGCTCCGCTACCTGAATCGGCTAAGCGATCTGCTCTTCGTGCTGGCGCGCGTCGAGAACCAGCGCGCGGGCATCGGCGACCAGGTCTGGGCGGGCCGGAAGCGCTGAGCCGATGTAGCGGGCGGGCTCCTCGAGCTTGATCCGGATCGCCGTCGCCACGGCAAAGGCGGCGATCAGCTCGAGCACCAGAAGCCAGAAGATCAAGCGCCCGACACCCCTCATCGGCCCTACCTCCCAAGACGGTCGCCGGCATGGCATCCTGGTGGCCCATGCTCGAGCGCCTCGACCACGCCATCATCGCCGTTCGCGATCTCGCCGCTGCCGCCAAGACCTATACCGCGCTGCTGGGTCGGCTTCCCTCGTGGCGCGGCGAGCATCCCGTCCTGGGCACGGAGAACGTCCTCTACCGGCTCGACAACACCTACCTCGAGCTCCTCAGCCCCCCGTCGCGGCGTAGTCCGGCCGAGGGGCTCCGCGCGCGGCTCGAGGAGAAGGGGGAGGGCCTGCTCGGCCTCGCCTTCGGGACCGAGGACGCGGACTCCTGCCGGGCGGAGCTGGTGAAGAGAGGGCTTCATCCCGCGGCTCCGCGCAAGGACCTGGGACGCGAGATCGAGTCGGGCGCGGTTCGCGAGTTCCGCAGCGTGCTGCTCCCTCTCGAGGAGAGCCGCGGGCTCCTGCTCTTCGCGATCCAGCACTTGAGCCCCCCAGGTCTGCTCCCCCCGGCTCGACTGGTGGCCCCGGCCGCGAGCGCTGTCGCCGGGGTGGACCACGTGGTGGTGAGGACGGTCGATCCAGAATCCGCGAAGCATCTCTACGGCCAGCAGCTGGGGATCCGGCTGGCCCTCGACCGGACCTTCCAGGAATGGGGCACGCGGCTCCTCTTCTTCCGCATCGGCGGGGTCACCATCGAGGTCGCGGCGTCTCTGGCCGAGGAGGTCGACGCCGGCGCAACGGACGAGCTGTGGGGAATCGCCTATCGAGTTCCGGACGTGGACGGCGCGCGAGAGCGGCTGTCCGGGGATGGCTTCGACGTCTCCGAGGTGCGCGGGGGTCGCAAGCCGGGCACGCGGGTCTTCACGGTCCGCTCGCAGACGCACGGGGTGGCAACCCTGTGTCTGGAGGCTTCTCCCAAAGGAAACGCGCCGGCGGTCGATGGAAAAACCGCCAGCGCGCCCTGATGGCCCCTTCCCAAGGAGGCACCTTCACAGGACTGCGACTGCAATCTTCGTGCCCTCCTTCCCCTCGGGGTATCAGATTTCAACAGGCTGATTTCACAGCGCTTTCCAAGTGGAGAGCGACGCCCCGGAACCTCGACGGAAGGAAATTCCATTCCGTCGTGGAAAGGATTTTCCCACGCGAGCTCAGCTTCGGCCGGACCCGCCGAGCTGCTAGCTTCTGGTTGGAGCATTCGGCCGATCCACGTCGGTCGCGCCCGAGAGACGCGCGAGGTTGTCCATGACCGCATCGGAGGTAGTCGAGGTGGCCCTTCCCGAGGATCTGGAGGGGGAGATCCTCCGCCTGAAGCAGGAGCGCAACGCGATCCTTCTCGCCCATTTCTACCAGGATTCCGAGATCCAGGATCTGGCGGACGTGGTGGGCGATTCCCTCGCGCTCGCGCAGGCGGCGACCCGCGTCGAGAAGGACGTGATCGTCTTCTGCGGGGTCCACTTCATGGCCGAGACCGCCAAGATCCTGAATCCGACCCGCAAGGTGGTGGTGCCGGACCTCCAGGCGGGCTGCACCCTGGCCGACGGCTGCCCCCCCGACGAGTTTCGGGCGTTCATCGAGAAGCACCCCGGTGCGAAGGTGATCTCCTACATCAACTGCTCGGCGGAGGTGAAGGCGCTGAGCGACATCATCTGCACCTCCGCCAACGCGGTGAAGGTCCTCCAGCAATTCGACGGGGAGCCGGTGATCTTCGCCCCGGATCGTCACCTGGCCCGCTTCGCCGGGCAGAAGGCGGGTCGCGACGACCTGATCGTCTGGCCGGGCACCTGCGTCGTACACGAGCAGTTCAGCGCCAAGCGCCTGACCCAGCTTCGCGTCCGCTACCCGGACGCCGAGGTCCTGGCTCACCCCGAGTGCGACGAGGCGATCCTCGACCAGGCGGACCTGATCGCCTCCACCACCGGGATCATCGCGCGCGCGGTGGACTCGCCGGCCGAGGTGCTGATCATCGCCACGGAGGACGGAGTCTTCCACCAGATCGAGCGGAGGCTCGAGGCGAAGGGAATGAAGAAGCTCTTGATCCAGGCGCCCGGCATCGACGAGAGCTGCGCCTGCAACCGCTGTCCCTACATGCGCTTGAACACCCTGGAGAAGCTCTACCTCTGCCTGCGGGATCTGCGCCCGGAGGTCACGGTTCCCGAGGAGATCCGGATTCGAGCCCGCAAGCCCATCGAGCGGATGCTCGCGGTCTCCTGACAGGCGAGCTTCGCTCGGGTCCGCCGCGCGCGCGACTCGCCAGACGCGAGCCGCCCCGGTCGATCTCCGCTCGGCTCCGCCTCGCTGCGCGCGCGGCTCTCCTCCCGCTCGCCGCGCTTGCTAGAGCCTCTCCAGCAGCTTCGAGGCAATGATCTCGGCTCCGTCCGCCGCCGCCGGCCGGGCCGGAAGCGGCTGGGCGAGCAGGGCGTCGAGGTGCTCGCGCCAGCGGCCGGCGAAGAAGTCGTCCCTGGGAATCGCGCGTGCGCAGCCTTCCCGCTGGAGGCCCGCTTCGAGAACCGGACCTTCGGTGTAGTCGGAGCGGGACAGGTAGAGGAAGCGGGCGCGGTGCGCGAGCACCTCGGCCGCGGTGCTGTAGCCCGGCTTCCCGATCACCGCGTCGCAGGCGTTGACCATATCCTCGTGGGGAATCTCCGAGGGATTGGGGAGGGTGCGCCAGTGGCCGCGGAAGCCCTCCGGTTTCTCCTCGAAGGAGAGAAAGAGCATACCCTCCAGATCCGGGGCGCCGCCGGCCGTGAGCGGTCCGCTGCCAAACCCGCCGAAGGAGATCAACACCACCGGACGCTCGTCGTCGGGCGCGATTCCGAGCCGACTTCGCACCAGGACGCGCGGGAGCTTCGAGCGGTGGGTGAGAAGCGGAACGTCGATGATCACCGGGAAGGCGCCGAGATCTCCGTGCATGGGGAGCCGGAATGCGCAGTCCGCCTTCCCGTAGGCCTCGGCGTAGAGCCTGACGATCGGCCGCAGCCGGGGCTCGCGGCCAGCGTAGCCGGCGAGGATCCAGTCCCAGCTGAAGTTGGAGACGCCCACCGCGGGAATCCCGGCCGCCTTGGCCGCCCCGAAGGCGAGCGGGGGGATGTCGGAGACGACCAGCCTCGGCGCCATGCGCCGGAGAAGATCCGCCTCCCGCTCGAGGCGCATCTCCCAGCCGTCCGTGAACTGCTGGTGCGCCCGGATCGTCGCCTCGAGGTCGATGTCGAGGGCGCTCTGCTGGATGATCCCGGGATCGATGGACGCCGTCGAATGGGCGATCCGCGAATCCCGCTCGTCGAAGATCCAGCGGGGTGCCCGGCTCCGCACGTGGATCCGCAGCCGATCGGACGAGAGCCTGCGCAGCGCCGCGATCAGCGCGGCGCTGCGGGTCGCGTGGCCGAATCCGTGGCCGGAGACGTAGAAAACCAGATCCGCGGCGTCGATCGCTTCGCTCACCCTGCGCTGCTCGGGCGCTCTTCCGCTAACTTGTTGGATCCTAATGGCTTTCTGGATCCCGTTCAAGAAGGGCCGGGGCTTGGCCGGGGCATCCGCCGCTGTCGAAGCCGCCGCGATTGCCTGATACTCTGACGCGCACCCATGCGATGGGGGAAGAACCATGAGTGAAGGTCCGGTGGAGACGCAGGAGGCTTCCAGCACGGAGCTCGATCCCAATCTGGCAGGACTGCTCTGCTACGTGCTGACATTCGTCACCGGGATCGTGTTCCTGATCATCGAGAAGAAGAACCGGTACGTGCGCTTCCACGCCTACCAGTCGGTGGCGGTATTCGGCGCGCTCACCGTGCTCTCGCTGATCGCGGGCTCGATCCCGGTCATCGGATGGCTGATCGGCGTCCTGGTGGGTCCCGTCTGGCTGGTCCTCTGGATCCTGCTGATGGTCAAGGCCTACCAGGGCGAGCGGTTCAAGCTCCCGCTGGCCGGTGACTGGGCCGAGCAGCAGGCCGGGAAGCCGGCTTAGGAAAGGGTCACGCGGGCGCCCGGCTGGCCGCGGCCGCGGGCGCGGCGTAGCCTTCCGGGTGCCATGAGCGAGCTTTCCGCAAACGCGCGGCGGGTGCTCGAAGCTCGCTACCTCGCCCGCAACCAGGCCGGTGGCGTGGTCGAGAGCTTCGAGGATCTCTGCCGTCGCGTCGCCGCTGCCGTGGCAGCGGCGGAGCGGGAGCTCGGCGGCGAAGTCGACCGGATCGGGGAGGAGTTCGAGCGGCTCCTCGTCTCCCGGGAGTTTCTCCCCAACAGCCCCACCCTGATGAATGCCGGCACGTCCTGCGGTCAGCTGGCGGCCTGCTTCGTCCTGCCCATCGACGACTCCATGGACGGGATCTTCGAGGCCGTCAAGCGCATGGCGGTGATCCACCAGTTCGGGGGCGGCACGGGCTTCTCCTTCACGGGGATCCGACCGCGGGGCGACGCGGTGAGAGGAGTTCCGGGGATCGCCGCCGGTCCGGTGGCATTCCTGGGCGTCTTCGATGCGGCGACCGCTGCCGTCAAGCAGGGGGGGCGCCGCCGCGGCGCCAACATGGGGGTGATGCGCGTCGACCACCCCGACATCCTCGAGTTCGTTCGCACCAAATCGGTTGCCGGCCGCATCACCAACTTCAACCTGTCGGTGGGGGTCACCGACGCCTTCATGGAGGCGGCCTCTGCCGGCAAGCGCTTCGATCTCGTCAACCCGCGGGACGGCAAGGTGGTCGGCAGCCTCGACGCCCGGGCCCTGCTCGGGGAGATCGCGGAGAAGGCCTGGGGCGGGGGCGATCCCGGCGTGATCTTTCTCGACGCGGTGAACCGCGACAACCCGACTCCCCGACTGGGGGTGCTGGAGGCGACGAATCCCTGCGGTGAGCTGCCGCTGCTGGCCGACGAGAGCTGCAACCTGGGCTCGATCCGCCTGGATGCCTTCGTGCGCGGCGGTCGCATCGACTGGGAGCGCCTGGACGCGACCACCGACCTGGCGGTCCGCTTCCTCGACGACGTGATCGAGGTGAGCGAGTACCCCTTCGCAGAGATCACCAGGGCGAGCCGGGGCAGCCGCAAGATCGGCCTCGGCGTGATGGGTTTCGCCGACCTGCTGGTGGATCTCGCCGTCCCCTACGACTCGGCCGAGGCCGTCGAGGCCGCCGAGCGGGTGATGGGGAGGATCCACCGCCGCGCCCGGCGAGCCTCGGCGGAGCTGGCTCGCGAGCGAGGCGTCTTCCCCAACTTCGTCGGATCGAGAGCGGAGGCCTCCGGGGAGCGGCTCCGCAACGCCACCGTCACCTCGATCGCCCCCACCGGGACGCTCTCGATCATCGCCGGCTGCTCGAGCGGCATCGAGCCCTACTTCGCCCTGGCCTTCGTCCGCCACGTTCTCGATGGCGAGCGCCTGCCGGAGACGAACCCGCGCTTCGAGGCGGCGCTTCGCCGGGCCGGTGCCTGGAGCGAGCTGCTCGTCGAGCAGGTGCGGCGGACCGGCTCGGTGCGCGGCAATCCGGCCGTTCCCGAGTCGCTGCGGCGCCTGTTTCCGATCGCCTCCGAGATCGAGCCCTCGGCCCACCTCGACATCCAGGCGGCGTTCCAGCGCCACGTCGACAACGCCGTCTCCAAGACCATCAATCTGCGAAGCTCCGCGACGGCGGAGGAGGTGGAGGCCATCTACACCGATGCGTGGAGGAGAGGGCTCAAGGGCGTGACCGTGTTCCGGGAGGAGAGCAGGGGCGTCGCGGTGCTGAAGCGGGGCATGGGCGGCCATCTCGAGGCCTCGGCGGACTTCACCGGTCCCTGCAACACGGAGCGCTGCGAGTAGGGAGCGAGCGTCGGCCTCGCCGGGGGCGGATCACGGGCGGCCCAGCTGGCGCGCCTTCTCCCGCTCGCAGAAGGCCCGCACCAGCCGGGCCGGGCCAGCCGCCATGAAGGCCTCGATCAGGGGATCGGCCTGGTTGTAGACGCGGGTGGAGCCGTCGAACGCCGTGTAGACGCCCCCCGCCTCGCGCACCAGGAGATCGCCGGCGCACACGTCCCACTCGTTCTTGGGGGCGAACGAGACGTTGAGGTCGCCCTCCCCGCAGGCGATGCAGGCGAGCTTCCAGGCGATCGAGCCCACCGGCCGGATCTCTCCGAACCAGTCCTGGTGGTTCTGGAACTGGTTCCGGGAGATCTCGGTGCGGCTCGCGATCAGCACCGAGTCCTCGAGGCGGGCGACCGAGGAGACGCGAACCCGCCTCCCGTCCCGGAAGGTTCCCTCGCCCTTCGATGCGAAGACGGTGGCGTCCGCCGCCGGGTTGCGGACCACCCCCAGCATCGGCTCGCCGTTCTCGGCGAGGGCGATCGAGACCGCGAACTCGGGGATCCTCCTGGTGAACTCCTTGGTTCCATCCATCGGGTCGACGATCCAGACCCGGCGCTTCCCGACCCGCGTCGGGTCGTTCAGCGACTCCTCGGAAAGCACTCCGTCGTCGGGGAAGGCGGCCCGCAGCCGTGCCAAGATCGCCCTCTCGGATTCGAGATCCGCCAGGGTGACCGGGTTGTCCTCGCTCTTCTCCCAGCTCCGGGACTCCCCCTGGTAGTGCCGCATCAGGATCTCGCCGGCCTCCCGGGCCGCGTCGAAGGCCACCTGCAGCTCGCGCTGGTACGACATGGGTGACAGCTCCTCGGTCGGGCCGACGACCGCTCGAGAGAGGTCAGCGTCGATCGGTGGGGCGGGCCACGACCAGGGCCAGGGTGCGCGTGCGCTTTGCGAAGCGCGTCACGCTCACCTCGACCTCGATCGGCTCCCCGCCGGAGTCGATCAGGCTCGAGACGAAGCGCCGCGGCTCGCCGCCTTCCGCGACCGCGTCGAGTTGGGTCCACCAGGTGTCGCGGGCCGGCTCGGAAAGGAGCTTGGTGACGTCCGAGTTCAGGAGCGCGTCTCGCGTGGTTCCGAGCAGCGCCCCGGCGCCCGGGTTGGCGTCCGCGATGCGTCCGTTGTCCACGTCGATGGCCAGGAACGCGTCGGAGATCCGATCGATGGCCGCGGACACCTCCCTTCGCTTCGAGGAGCGCGGCGCGCCGCTGGCCTGGCGCGCCGGTTGCGCGCTCCGCAGGTGGATGCGGAAGCGAACCAGGATCGGGACCAGGGCCTCGCGGACCGGAGCCGCATCGGGCCCGGCCGCAGCGGCCGCTGCATCGATCCAGCTGGAGAGGAGCAGGGTGGCGCGGTGCTCGTCGACGCGAATTCCATCGAGAGCCGGCACCGCACCATCGCCGCGCCGCAGCGCGGCGGCAGCGAAGCTGCGAAAGCGTCGCAGCGTCTCGGCTTCGGGAGATCCAGCCGCGGGGATCGCATCCCCGAGGGACGCCGCCATCAGGCGCTCGATCGGATGCCGCTGCGCCACCAGCCAGGAGGAGAGCTCTCGATTCATCTTGCGCATCAGTCTAGCGCGCGTTGCGATCAGGTGCGTCTCAATTGACGCTGCCCCCGAGCCGATACGCGGTCCATGGCGAACCAGCGAAAGGTACGACGGTTGATCATCTCCCACGCGCGCCCGGACGCCTACAGTCCGCTCGCGCGGGTGGTGCTCGCGAAGATGGGATACCCGATCGTCTCCGCGGAGGATTGGGAGGACCTGCCCAGCGCCGATCGCGATCGCACTCCGGATCTGCGGATCGTCGACGAGCGGCGGATCGGCGAGATCCCGGACGACGCCGACCTCCCGGAGATCCCGATGATCGTGATCACCGGGCGCTACGGGGTGAGCGGCTCCGACCCTCGCATCGTCGGCGCCGTGGGCCGGCCCGCCGGGCTGCACGAGCTCTACCGGTTGATCCAGCAGACCATCGAGGACACCCCCCGCTCGACGCCGCGGGTCGCCACCCACCTTCCGGCCCGCTGTCGGCGCGGCGACCGAGAGTGGCGGGGCGCGGTGCTCTCGCTCTCGGAGAACGGCTGCCTGCTGCGCACGCCCGAGCCGGTGGACCTCGGCAGCCAGATCGAGATCTCCTTCGACCTTCCGCGAGCGGGCACCATCGAGACCCAGGCGGAATCCGCCTATCAGCTGGTCCCCGACACCGGCCTGATCTTCCACCGCACCCCCGCCGCCCTCCGGGAGGCGATCCTCGCCTACGTGGAGGAGTCCCTCGCCGCGCCCTGATCCTGCTGCGTTACCCTGCGGGAGAGAAGCCAGTCCTTGGCGAGAGGAGAGCAGGTGGCGACGACCCTTCGCACCGAGACGGAAGCCGGCGTGTGCTCGATCGTGCTGTGTCGCGCAGCCGAGTACAACACCATCACCCCGCTGCTCCGCGACGAGCTGGGCGCGGCCATCGAGTCAGCCGATCGAGACCCCGAGGCGCGGGTGATCCTGCTCCGCGCCGAGGGTCCCGCCTTCTGCGCCGGATACGGCCTCGACTGGGCGACCGCCGCCCAGCACCAGGCGGAGAAGAGGCTCGCGCAAGGGGAGGAGGAGAGAGTCTGGGACTCGGTCGCCGACTTCCAGATGATGGGCCGCTTCGTCGAGACCTACATGAAGCTCTGGTACGCGAAGAAGCCCAGCGTCGCGGCGGTGCAGGGCTGGTGCATCGGCGGGGGCACCGACTTGGTGCTGTGCGCCGACCTGATCGTGGCCGGGGAGAGCGCGAGCTTCGGCTATCCCCCGGCCCGGGTCTGGGGGACGCCGACCACCGCGATGTGGGTGTACCGGATGGGTCTCGAGCGCGCCAAGCGCTATCTCCTCACCGGAGACGAGATCAAGGCGAGCGAGGCGGCGAGGATCGGCCTGATTCTCGAGGCGGTTCCCGACCCCGAGCTCCAGTCCCACGCCATGGCGCTGGCGAGGCGCATGGCGCGGCTTCCGCTCAACCAGCTGATCATGCTCAAGCTGCTCTGCAACCAGACCGTCGAGCACATGGGGATGAGCTCGAGCCGCACCCTCGGCACGCTCTTCGACGGGATCGCGCGCCACACCCAGGAAGGCCTCGACTTCGTGAAGCGCGCCTCAGAGGTGGGCTTCCGCCAGGCCGTCCGCGAGCGGGACGATCCCTTCCAGGACTACGGCAGCCGGCCGAAGCGCTAGCAAGCGCGGCGAGCTGGAGAGGCGCGCGCGCAGCGAGGCGCAGCCGAGCGGAGTTCGATCAGGCTAGGCGAAGCGCCGGAGCTCGCGGCGCGCGATCACCATCTTGTGCACCTCGTCGGGTCCGTCGGCGAGGCGCATCGAGCGACCGAAGCGCCACATCGCGGCGACCGGAGAGTCGTCGGAGACGCCCAGCGCGCCCAGGCACTGGATCGCACGGTCGAGAACGTTCATCATCATGTTGGGCACGACGACCTTGATCATCGAGATCTCCTGCCGCGCCGCCTTCTTTCCCAGGGTGTCCATCTTGTGGGCGGCGTAGAGGGTGAGGAGCCGGGCCTGGTCGATCTCCATCCGCGAGGTCGCCACCCACTCCTGGACGAACTGCTTCTCGGCCAGCGGTCCGCCGAAGGCGACCCGGTGGTTGGCGTGCGAGCACATGATCTCGAAGGCGCGCTCCGCCGCGCCGATGCAGCGCATGCAGTGGTGGATGCGCCCGGGGCCGAGGCGGGCCTGCGCGATCACGAAGCCGCTGTGCTCGGGGCCTAGCCGATTGGCGACCGGGACGCGGCAGTTCTCGTAGCGGATCTCGCAGTGGCCGCCGCCGCCGGCGTGCCCCATCACCGAGACCGAGCGGATCAGCTGGTAGCCGGGCGTATCGGTCGGAACCACGATCTGGCTCTGGCGCTGGTAGGGAGGGGCATCGGGATTCGTCACCGCCATCACGATCGCGAATCTCGCGCCCACCGCTCCCGAGGTGAACCACTTGTGTCCGTTGATCACGTACTCGTCGCCGTCGCGATTCGCGCGGGTCCTGAGGCCGGTCGGGTCGGCCCCGGAGACCTCCGGCTCGGTCATCGAGAAGCAGGAGCGGATCTCCCCCTCCAGCAGCGGCTTCAGGAACCGCTCCTTGATCTCCGGGCTCCCGAACTCGGCGAGGATCTCGGCGTTTCCGGTGTCGGGGGCCTGGCAATTGAAGACGCGGGGTGCGATCGGGCTCCGGCCCATGATCTCGCAGAGCGGGGTGTACTCGAGGTTGGTGATCCCGGCGCCATAGGCCGGATCGGGAAGGAAGAGATTCCAGAGCCCCAGCTGCTTCGCCTTGGCGCGCATCTCGATCATGATGGGCGGCTCGAAGTGCGGGTCTCCGGACCGCTCGACCTGCTCCGCGTAGATCCGCTCCGCCGGGTAGACGTGCTCGTCCATGAAGCGGAGGACCTGCTCCTCGATCATCTTGGCTCGATCGGACATTTCAAACAGCATCGGATCTCTCCTTCTCAGGGGAGCACGGTCACCTTGACGATCCCCGTCCTCTTCTGCGAGGCGAGGGTGAACGCGCGCTCGACGTCTTCGAGGGGAACGGAAGCGGTGGTGAGGAGCGAGGCGAGCTCGCGCTCGCGCGACAGGAACGCGATGGCGTCGCTGAAGTCGGCGCCGCCCTCTCCATGCTGGTAGCAGTAGGACCAGACCAGCGAGACCTCCTTCATCAGCAGTGGGAGGGGGTCGAGCTCGATCCGACCGGGGAAGAAGCCGAGCACCGCGACCGTCCCACCCGGTCGGATCGCGGCAACGCCGTCGCCGAGGGTGCCCGCGCTCCCGCCGACCGTCTCCAGCACCAGGTCGATGGGATCGCTGCGCCCCAGCCGATCGAGATTCTCGCGGCTGGCCTCGGCCTCGCTGAGCACGCGGGTCGCGCCGAGCCGCCGCGCGAGCTCCGCCTGATGGGGGTAGCGGGCGCTGATCCAGACCTCTCCCGCGTGCATGGCGCGCGCTGCGAAGAGACCGAGGAGCCCGACCGAGCCGGCGCCGAGGATCAGGAGACGGCTTCCCTTCTCGAAGCCTCCGCGGCGAAGTCCGTGGATCGAGACCGCGAGCGGCTCGGCGAGCGCGGTCGTCTCCGCGCCGAGGTCGGCGGGCGCCGGGAAGATGCGCCTCTCCGGGACCACCAGGTACTCGGCGAGCCCGCCGTTCGCCTGGATCCCCAGGAGCTGACTGGCCCGGCACAGGGGATCGCGCCCGCTCCGGCACTCGGGACATTCGCCGCAGGATCGAAAGGGCTCGACGGCGACGTGCTCTCCCGCCGAGGTCCGGCTCACTCCCGGCCCCACCGCGTCGACGAGTCCAGCGATCTCGTGGCCCGGAGTCAGCCCCGGCATCATCAGGCCGCCGTGCAGGAGGAGGAGATCGCTCCCGCAGATGCCGCAGGCCGAGACCCGCACCCGCACCTCGCCGCGGCGCGGCTCCGGAATCGGGACCGATTCGACGGCCAGCGAGCCTCCGCTCTTGGAGACCGCGGCGCGCATGGTGGAGGGGGGCATGGGAGCCAGAGGGTATCACTTGCCGGCACCGTCGCCGGCCTCGGACGTGGACGCCCAGGGCCGGATGCCGCATCGTGACGCGGTGTCCCAGGTCATCCTCCAGCCCGGCCGCGATCGGTCGGTGAGGCGGCGCCACCCATGGCTCCTCTCCGGCTCGGTGGCGAGGGTCGAGGGCGATCCCGCCGCGGGGGAGCTGCTCCAGGTGCTCTCCGCGGAGGGAGAGATCCTCGGCCACGGTCACTATTCGCCCCGCTCGGAGATCGCGGTCCGGCTGCTCTGCTTCGGGACCGAGGCTCCCGGCGAGGAGCACCTTCGCGGCGCGATCGAGAAGGCGGTGGAGCGGCGGCGCAGCGACCCCCTGCTCCAGGGGAGCGAGGCGCTTCGCCTGGTGAACGCCGAAGGCGACGATCTCCCGGGGCTGGTGGTGGATCGCTACCGGGAGGTCGCGGTGGCGCGCTTCTCCACCGCGGGCATGATCGCGCGCCGCGAGGCGATCAGCGCGATTCTCCGCGAGGTGAGCGGCGCCGAGAGCGGCTACGAGCGCGCCGACGCCAATGCGGTACGGCGCGAGGGCCTGCCGGTTCGCGAGGGGCCGCTCTGGGGCGATCCACCGCCGCCGACCGTCTCGATCCGCGAGGGGAGGCGCCGCTACCAGGTCGACGTGGTGAGCGGCCAGAAGACCGGCTTCTACCTGGATCAGCGCGACTCCCGGGACCTGGTCGAGAGTCTCGCCGCAGGGCGGCGGGTCCTGGACCTCTTCGCCTATACGGGCGGGTTCGCGGTGGCCGCCGCGCTCGGGGGAGCCTCGTCGGTCACGCTGGTGGAGTCGTCTTCGGCGGCGCTCGCGCTCGCGCGGCAGAACCTGGCCTCGAGCGCGCCGGGCTTCGAGGCCGAGATCGTGCTCGGCGATGCCTTTCGCTTCCTGCGCGAAGAGGGCGGGCTCTTCGACCTGCTGATCCTCGATCCCC
>Ga0214473_10000506_pt1 | contig 55062 bp, 50 predicted proteins | sample RVTome_7_FD_203509 | JGI IMG/M metagenome (GOLD analysis project Ga0214473, IMG submission 203509) | Soil microbial communities from uranium-contaminated site in the Upper Colorado River Basin, Wyoming, United States - RVT98D197 | ecosystem: Environmental > Terrestrial > Soil > Contaminated >... | reverse complement strand
TCAGCTGGGTCGCGTCAGTGAGGCATTACGCATGTGGTAGCCTTTCATTCAACCCTACGATGGTCATCCAGTTCTTGACATGAAATCGATCGTAAATCTGAACCGTTTTTTCCCTCAACTTTTTTTCAATCGCTTCCGAATCTTTCACAAAGAACCCCGAAAGAAGGAGCCATCTCTTTTTGTAACAAGCCTTTTTACTAAGAAGGAATTCAATGACTTGGAAATGGAGATTGGCGCAAACCAAGTCGACTTCTTCCTCAATGAAGTCTTCAGCTTGTCCCTGCCTCACTTCGACCCTTTGGGATTCTCCGTTGATGATGACATTTTTAAGGGCAGTATCGACGGCCAGCTCATTGGAGTCTATTGCCAAGACACTCTCCGCTCCCCATTTAGCCATCGCCAAAGACAGGATCCCGGAGCCCGTGCCAAGGTCGAGGGCCCTTTTCGGTATTTCCCGTTGGTAGATCCTCCACAAGGCCTGGAGACAGGATCGGGTGGTCGGATGATATCCTGTTCCAAAGACGACACAGGGGTCCAAGCGAATCAGTGTTTCCCCTTGTTCAATGGTCGAATCTTCCCATGGGGGAGAAATGACCAGATTCCCTACCTTGAAGGGTTTCAGCTCTTCTCCAGCCTGCCAGGCTTCATAATCCAGGACATTTCTTGATAATAGCGTCAACCGCTTGCGACGGATAAGTGCCTGAACCTCTTCATCATGAGGAGCAGAGAAAAAAAGGAAAGAGATCTCTCCTTCATTCCAGCAGCCGATATAATCCTTCTTAAAATACTTCCTGGAATTTGGGATCTCTCCGGAAATCTCATAAATATATAAGTTTTGATAAGGAAGCATGAACCCTTTCTTAACATAGGAGTTCGTTCCTTGACAATTTGCGAAAAGATATTATGTTTTAGAGTCGGGTGATAACGATGCCAACCTATGCGTACCGAGCCATTGATTCAAATAAATGCTGCAATCATTGCGGGAAGGGTTTTGAAATCATCCAGAGAATGACCGAGCCTGCCCTGGAGCGTTGTCCTCAATGCAAGAACCCTATTCGGCGGATTCTGTTCGCCCCCGCGGTTGTGATCAAAGGAGGTCCGGTTACGGAGACCGACCGTAAGATCAAGGAATACGAAAAAGAGGGGAAATGGAGTCATGCAGCGGAGTTGGCAGACAAAGAAGCCGAGAAGACGAAACGTGAAGACCTGAAGACCCGAGCCTTGGAGGATTATAAAAAAGCGGGATACAACTTCGATAAATATGATACATAATCCACCCCAAAGATGACACTTTTTCTCCTGCCATCCCTTGACACCCCAATCCCCCATCCATAACAATATAGAGAGCTCTGAAAAACTCCTTTTCGCTCTCTTGATTAGAGATTTCTAGGTTTTTTCAGAAATCTCATATAGATCAGCAACCATGCTATCCGTAGGTTTTTAATGATCACTCTCAGTCATATTGAAAAACAATTCGGAAGTCGACCCCTCTTCACCGATTGTTCCTTTCAGATCGGGGTAAGAGACCGGATCGGTCTGATCGGCCCCAACGGTTCTGGAAAGACCACTCTCTTCAAAATGATCCAGGGAGAGGAATCCGTTGACGGCGGAGAGATCCTGATTACAAAGGGAGCGACGATTGGATATCTTCCACAGGAAGTGATCACCCTCCGGGGAAATACTGTTCTCGACGGGATCCTGAAAAGCTTGTCGCATATCAGTTCTCTTCAGGATAAGATGAAGATTCTCGAAGAGGAGTTGTCATTGCTCAATGAACCCCTGGCACAGGAAAAACTGGCCAAGGAATATGGAAAGCTTCAGGAGCGATATACGATCCTGGGTGGATACGGTATGGAAGCTGAAGCAAAGCGTATCCTCCAGGGATTGGGATTCAAAGAGAGGGATTTCAGCCGGAATACAGAGGAACTGAGCGGTGGCTGGTTGATGCGGATTGCCCTGGCAAAAATCCTTCTCCAGTCACCCGACCTGCTCTTGCTGGACGAACCGACTAACCATTTAGACCTGGAATCCCTCATCTGGCTGGAGGAGTTCCTGGCCAATTATCCGGGCGCCATCGTCATTGTCTCTCATGACCGTGCGTTTCTCAACCATCTGGCCGATCAGATTGCTGAAATTGAGTTCCAGAAGATCGATCTCTATCATGGGAATTATAACCATTATTTGGAAGAGAAGGAGGCGCGAAGGAGAGTTCTCGAAGCTACGTTTCATACTCAGCAGAGGAAAATCGAACAGACGGAGAGGTTTATTGAAAAATTCCGCTATAAGAATACGAGAGCAAGTCTGGTTCAAAGCCGGATTAAAATGCTCGAGAAATTGGAGCGCCTTGAGCTTCCAGCAGAGAGAAAGAAGGAGATCCGGTTTCAATTTCCCACGCTAAAGCGAAGCGGACACCGGGTCATAGAGGTGAAGAACCTCCACAAACGATATGGCAAGACGTTGGTCTACCAGGGGGTCAATCTCACTCTTTTTAGAGGAGATAAAGTGGCATTCGTAGGTCCAAACGGGGCAGGGAAATCGACATTGCTTAAAATTTTGGCTGGCGTTCTCGATTTTGAAAAGGGTGAAGTGGAACCGGGAAAGGACGTAACCCGGGCTTACTTTGCGCAGCACCAATTCGACATCCTCCATCTTGAAAATACTGTTTTTGAGGAAATCCTTTCTGTCGCCACGGATGAAACCCAGACAGAGCTTCGTACTTTGCTGGGTACTTTTCTCTTTAGTGGAGAAGAGATCGAAAAGAAGGTCTCTGTTTTGAGCGGAGGAGAGAAGAGCCGGTTGGTCTTAGCCAAGATGCTTCTGAAGCCTGCTAATTTCCTCCTCCTGGATGAACCGACCAGCCATCTCGACATCCCTTCCCGAAATGTCCTTGAAATGGCCCTGAAGCAGTTTCAGGGGACGATCTGTCTAATCACCCACGACCGCCATCTGATCAACGAAATCGCCAATAAAGTGGTCGAGGTGGATCAAGGGAACCTTCATGTTTTTCCGGGCAATTATGATTACTACCTTTATAAAAAGCAACAAATTCAGATGGAGGAAGCCAGTGGAGAAGTCAGGGCAATCCAGGAGTCACCCTTACCGTTGGCGAAAAAGGCTGCAGCCAAGGAGGAGAGGAGAAGGAAGGCTCTACAACAGGATGAATACCGAAAGCAATTGACATCCATGAAAAAGAGGGTTCAAGGGGTTGAGGAATCTTTGAATGAAGCCACCCGGACGCTGGATCATCTGAATCAGAGGCTATCTGATCCTTCCCTTTACTCGAATCAGAAAGAGACTTATGAGACGATCCAGAATCAAAAAAGAATGAAGGAGAAAGTAGACGAACTCTCCCAACTGTGGGAATCTCTCGCCTTAGAGCTGGAGGAGATGAAGGGGATGAGTGTCAATTAAAGGCTTGCATAGCGCATGGGGCATGGAGCATAGAGTATGGAGCGAGAGAAGAAGCTGGATCTATGAAGGTCATTCCCGTGAAAACGGGAATCCAGTACCGTGCATCAAGAATCCATCATCATAGCCTCGTAAGAAATATTCCTGCTTCAAGATTCTATGTTCTCCAGCTTCTCGCAAACTCGTTTCAAGCTTTCTTTCCCAATCAATCTCCGGCCCAAACCGTTTTCCCCCTCCAGGAAAAGCGTATTGTTACCAATTTCCAATCTTATGATGTAAATCTTTCCGGTGGTCTTATCTCTAAATCTGTCCCCTATTTTCGTCAAGACACCGCCTCCTTTCTTGGCCCTCTGGGAGACTGTAACGGTTTAAGGCTAAAAATTAGTCAACGAAATCCGGCCCTATCCGTATTGCTCTTTTCACCGGATCATCGAGGTCGAGTTTAATAACTCTTCGGCAATGAGGACATCGTATAAATTCTCTGGCTTCCAGGCCAATCCTGTTTAGTTTGAATTTTTCCTCGCAATGTGGGCATAAACCGTCAAAATCGAACATAGGGTTTCCTTTCTATAAAATTGTAGCAGTCCTGTCCGAATCGCTTCTATTTTTTCACATCAAAACATTTTTGTACGAGGCCTACGGGGCTCGACCTTCTTGGGGCTTTCGTTGAGAGCGAAATGGTTTTTATTGGGTGTCAATTTTGACTTTTCCTTGTATAGGTTTTCCAACCTTTCTTCCTGTTTTTCCGTTAGCCCCTGGTTTTTATCGAAGTCTTCCGATGCTGTTTTTAGGAATTCATCTTCCGCCTTGGTTAATGTATACCGGTTCAGCCCTGACATAACCCATTCAAGCCTATCCTTATTCATAATGACTCCTTTCCGCTTAATCTCCAAGTCAGTTTTTATGCCGACATAAAAAAACCCGCAAAGAAGTCGTTTAGAGTTCTTGCGGGCATATGCTATAAGCCTAAAAGGCTCTGTGCAACTTAGTTGGATGACTCATCATATGCTAATTCACGCTTAAAAGCAAGCCAGTATGGGTCTGGAAGAGAAAATAATGTTGTTTAGGAATTGCTGTTCTCTATCATCGAGAGGGTTGGGGTGTTTTTCTTTCCATTTTATCGGAAAAGATGGACTTTCGAAAAATTGCGCGAAGCGTTACAGTTTTTTCCTATACCCCTTGCGGTTCGGGGGAGGATGTGCTAAGTTTTGATACAGAAATTGGAAGTTTTTGTTTCAGGCGGCCACAAAGACTTTTGACTTTGTGGTTTTTTTTTAACAACCCATTCGGATGGAAAAGGAGATGAAAGAAAATGGCTCAAGGAACGGTGAAATGGTTCAATGACAGCAAAGGGTTCGGCTTTATCGCGAGTGACGACGGGACAGAGGTTTTCGTCCATCACTCGTCCATCAAGGCCGAAGGCTTTAAAAGCCTGTTAGAAGGAGATAAGGTCAGGTTCGATACGGAAAAGGGACCGAAAGGTCTTAAAGCGATTAACGTCGAGAAAGTTTAAAGGAGCTGAGCAGGCTCCTCCCCGGTGGTTGCCTCCTCATCTGCCATTCTTCTACTAGCCCTGGGCTTTCAGTCAATCATCCTGATCGTCTCTATTGGGACGGCTCAAGCGAGTTCTCGCCGGAGATCTCGCAATGTTTTTTTTCTTCGAGCTCAGCATATCATTGTCTGGCTAAGTTCTCATTTCATTTCGTAAGTGGGAAACCCGATCAACCAGCGGGATCTTCCAGCCTCAAGGATTCCGATTCCTGCATGGTTACTGGAAGGTTGGGGAATTCCTGGGTCAATTCTCTCTTGAATTTCTGAGCAGCAGCTGAGCAACCATCCGAATGCAGCACTGTGAAGGACGAAGTTCTTCCCTGGAAATAGTGCGAGTAACAGCGAATCCGCCCCCCCTGCACTTCAAACAGCAAGGAATATGAGCTATTTGGCAAGCCCGTGGCTAATTGGCGGTTTTGGTAACGGAATTTAGTGCGTCCGGGGATCTTGTCATAAAAAAAGGGCTCCCATTGGTCTTCGATAATGGCCTTGCCTTCGGGAATTGATTTCATAATCAGCCGTTTCAGGCGTACTTGAGACTCTTGCCATGGGACCGTTGGGTCATTGGATAGATATAGAACGAACAGAAAAACACCAGCCAGAAAGATCAAGCTGAGCCAAAGAAATTTAGTTCTGCTCATGTCATTAGACCCTCTATTGCCTATTGCAATCACTGACAAGAAGCAGTTCAACCCATATCGGAGATTATTATATGAAAGGCGTGAGGGTTTGTAAAATAATCTTGTAGAAAAACACGGATGAGGTCTAAGAGTGAGAGAGATTTCTGAAAACGAGAAATCTCAGGAGAGCAAAAAGTGGTCTTTCAAAGCTCTCAAAAAAGGGTATTCGGGGCGGGGTTCAAACCCGCCCCAGAGCCAGTTTCCATCAATAACCGGGTGGAGGCGCCGCCATATTTGGTTCTTTCTTCGGTTTCTCCGCCACCACGGCCTCGGTTGTAATCATCAAGGAAGAAACGCTTGCAGCGTTCATGAGGGCCATTCTCACGACTTTGGTCGGATCGATGATCCCAGCTTCGATCATGTCGGCATATTCTTCCTTGTCCGCATCGAATCCATAGGAGCCTTTCCCTGCTTTGACCTTTTCCGCCACAACGGAACCTTCCTGACCCGCATTCTGCACGATCTGGCGAATGGGTTCTTCCAAGGCCTTCTGGATGATTTCCACTCCTACCTGACGGTCTCCTTCCAGCTTCATCTTCTTCAGAGCGGGCAAGCATCTCAGATAGGCCACGCCGCCTCCCGGGACAATCCCTTCTTCCACCGCAGCCCGTGTCGCGTTCAAGGCATCCTCCACCCTGGCCTTCTTCTCCTTCATCTCCGTCTCCGTGGCCGCCCCGACTTTAATGACCGCCACACCGCCGGCCAGCTTGGCCAACCGTTCCTGAAGTTTCTCCTTGTCATAGTCCGAGGTGGTCTCCTCAATCTGGACCCGGATCTGTTTGATCCGTCCCTCGATGGCTGAGGCCTTCCCAGCTCCTTCCACAATGGTCGTGTTATCCTTATCGATCACCACTTTCTTTGCTTTTCCAAGGTCGTCGAGCTTAATCTTCTCCAGCTTGATTCCCACATCCTCAAAGATTGCCGTTCCGCCGGTCAGGATACCGATGTCTTCCAGCATTGCCTTCCTCCGATCTCCGAATCCCGGGGCCTTCACTGCCGCGCATTTCAAGGTTCCACGGAGTTTGTTTACCACCAGTGTTGCCAATGCCTCCCCTTCCACATCCTCCGCGATGATTAAGATCGGTCTTCCAGTTTTGGCCGCAGACTCCAGGAGAGGAAGCATGTCTTTCATATTGGAAATCTTTTTTTCATAAAGAAGGATGAAGGGATCTTCCAGAACGACTTCCATCTTCTCCGGATCGGTTACAAAATAGGGGGAGATGTAGCCCCGGTCGAATTGCATTCCTTCCACCACATCGAGGGTCGTCTCCATCCCTTTTGCCTCCTCGACGGTGATCACTCCCTCTTTGCCCACTTTATTCATGGCTTCTGCAATAATGTTGCCGATGGTCGAATCATTATTGGCAGAAATCGTGCCGACTTGAGAGATCTCTTTCTGTTCTTTTACGGGTTTCGAAAGTTTCTTCAACTCTTTAACCACCTCTTCCACAGCCAGATCGATTCCTCTCTTCACGTCCATGGGGTTGATTCCCGCCGCCACCACCTTATACCCCTCGCGATAAATGGCTTGCGCAAGCACGGTCGCTGTCGTGGTTCCGTCACCGGCTGTATCCGAGGTCTTGCTTGCCACCTCTTTCACCATTTTAGCCCCCAAGTTCTGGAAGTGATCCTCCAGTTCGATCTCTTTTGCCACGGTCACCCCGTCCTTTGTCACGGTTGGAGATCCAAAGGATCTTTCCAGGACGACATTCCTCCCCTTGGGTCCAAGAGTTACCTTTACCGCATTAGCCAGGACGTTGACTCCCTCCAGAATAGCATTCCTCGCCTCTTGATCAAACTTCAGTTCCTTAGCCATCAAACTCCTCCTTTCTTTTTAGCAGGCTGCTGAAAAACGCCCATCTGCGGCGTTATCCGGCCCGCTCACCTTCTCGCGGGCGTGCGAAGAGTTGCTCCTTATTCGTCGCAACGGCACCCCTCATCCTTCCCTGTGTCATGCACGGGGCGGGCTCATTTCGGCGTACATCGTAGGAAACGGTTTGAAACCGTTCCCTACACAGGATTTCGGGCGCCTTGCATCTGGCCATTTTTGAGCAGCCGTAAAAAATGATTTTTTCGAAAAACTTTTAAGCCATTTAGCGTTCAATAATGGCTAAAACATCATCCTCTTTCATCATCAAGTGCTCTTCTCCGTCGATCTTTATCTCCGTACCTGCATATTTGGCAAAGAGAATTCGGTCGCCCACCGTCACCTCCATCGGGACCTTCGTTCCATCTTCTTTCAATTTCCCATCCCCCGCTGCGATCACTTTCCCTTCGATCGGTTTCTCCTTTGCCGTATCCGGAATGATAATTCCCCCTTTTGTCTTCTCTTCCTCTTCCAGTCTTCGGACAATTAGCCGATCATAAAGCGGCCTCACCTTCATAAAAACAGTCCTCCCTTCCATATGGGTTTGCAAAATTAATAATCATCAAATCTGCCATTGTCAAGGGCATTAGCCCAAAAATCCCTTGATTTTTTTGGTGAAAAGCCTTATGAAAAAGCATGGAATTTACAGACTCTTTTCTGGCAACAGGGATCGGATCTATCCCGCATCAAAATGAGGAGAACGCACTTGATTTCCTCCTGCAATGCTTCCCTGCTATTCCTTTCTGGCCTCAACTCCCCCAAAGATCCTTTCTGGAAGGAATGGTTGCCCAATACTCCGAGGGGTTTCCATCCTTGAGGATCGATGAGAAAAGCCAAAAAATATGGATAGATACCTCTCATGGATTTGAACAAGAAGTGGAGAGGTTCTATCAATGGGTGGAAGAGGGAGCGGTAGAACCCTTTCGTATTTCAAAGGGTCGTGCCAGAGGACTCCGAATGCTTGAAATCCTGGCCTCGGAGAAACATCGGAAAGCGATAAAGTTCGTTAAGGGTCAGGTAACAGGGCCCATCACCTTTGGACTGGCCTTAACCGATCAGGAACAGAGACCCATCTTCTATGACCCTACATTGAAAGATATCTTGATCAAACATATTTCTTCTAAAGCCCGATGGATGGAGAAAGAGTTCCATGACGTTCTGCCCGGCACGGAAACCATCCTTTTTTTCGATGAACCGTCACTCTCCACTTATGGTTCTGCCTTTTCAAGCCTGAACCGGGAAGATACGGTGCTTGCTTTGAATGAATGTTTCGATTCTGTCAAGGGATTAAAGGGCGTTCATTGCTGCGGAAATACGGACTGGAGCCTCCTTCTCGAAACCCGCCTCGACATCCTGAGTTTCGATGCGTATGAGTATTTAGATACCCTTTCTCTCTACCCGGAGGAGTTAAAGGGCTTCTTGAGCCGAGGAGGAATTCTGGCCTGGGGGATCGTTCCGACAAGCGAAGCTATTCTGAAGGAAGACGCCCAAAGCTTGTTGAAACGATTCAAAGAGGGAGTGGCCACCCTCACCCAAAAGGGGATCGATTCAGAACTCCTCCGAAGAGCAATTCTTACCCCCAGTTGCGGGACCGCTTCTCTGTCAGTCCCGCTCGCGGAACGAGTCTTTCAGGTCACAGCAGAGGTTTCCAGAAGATTAAGGGAAGTTCAGCCCTGAGAATCGGTTGCATCGGACAAAGAAGCTACTATTTTAAAAGGAACATGAATGAAGACGATCAGTACCATCAAAGAGATGAGAAATGTTAGGCGCCGGGTGATGGGTTCCGTCGGGTTTGTACCAACAATGGGGTCCCTTCATGAAGGTCATCTGTCGCTTGTCAAAAAGGCTAGGGTTGAGAATGAAGTCGTCGTGGCAAGTATTTTCGTGAATCCGACACAGTTCGGTCCCGGAGAGGATTATGCACTTTACCCCCGCGATCCGGGCAGGGATGCTGACCTGCTGCGAAGAGAAAGAACCGATATGCTCTTTATGCCATCGGCTGAAGAAATCTATCCCCATGGGTTCGATAGCTGGGTTAGGGTAGGGTACGTCACGCAAAGGTTGGAGGGAGCGAGTCGTCCTGGACATTTCGAGGGAGTTACGACCGTGGTGGCCAAGCTCTTTAACATTGTAAAGCCAACCCGGGCCTACTTCGGGCAGAAAGATGCTCAGCAGGCGATTGTGATCAAGAAGATGGTTGCTGAGTTGAATATGGACCTGGATGTTGCTGTCCTCCCTACAGTCAGAGAGGAAGACGGACTGGCGATGAGCAGCCGGAATATTTATCTGAATCCAGAAGAGCGCCGGTCAGCCCCCATTCTTTTTAAAGCTCTTACCCTGGCCCGGGAGCGCTTTATGAATGGCGAAAGGAATGCTGACCATCTTCGACAGGCAATGGTCTCTTTCATCAATGGAAATTCTCTGGCCAATATTGACTACGTCAGTATTGCCGATCCCTACAACCTGGAAGAACTTTCGATGATAGACTGCCCGGCCTTGGCCTCCCTTGCAGTCAGAATCGGTAAGACCAGACTCATAGACAATATTCGCCTGGAATAACCTCGCCTGCTCAAGTTGTATCAAACGTTGAATGAACTTTAACTAATTGAAAAATTTGATATTTTTGCAGTTTTCACCATATTGGCTTAGGCAGAGATAAGAAACAATGTGAACTGGTTGTTGCTTGGCACTAAATTTGCTAATTAAATTCTATCTTTGATAACAAGGAGGTAGAGAAATGATGACGAAAAAAACGATGGTCCTTGTTCCGATTATAGGAATTCTCCTTTTGGTCTGCTTCATTGTCCCTTTGATCCATGCTGAGAACAAAGCATTACGATCTCAGCTCCTGGCGCAGGGGGGGAAATCTTATTCGGGAACGGAAACCCCGGACTATATCGCCTATGATCAAGTTCTGCGCACCTATATGGCTGAACGGCTTAGAAAAGAATTTGGAGTCGCACTTGATCCCAGGACTTATTCCGGCTTTGACCTTCTCGAAATCAGGGCACTTCTCAAATTCAAAAAGACGGATGAATCCTTTGACGACTTTTTGAAAATGTTTCCCAAGCATCCATAGCAGGAGCCATTTTTCCGAGAAATGAAGAGTTCCTGCGTGTGGGTTTTTTTTCATACCTTCCCTTTAGAAAAGCGGGGTTGGGGGAGTGATGGAATGCGCTAGATAATGGCTAAGGCAGATCCGGAAATTTTCGAACACATCCTTTTTGCTGTTCACAATAAAGATGCGATTCTGTACATGAAAGAGCTCCTCAACCAGCCTTTCCACAGGATACCAGAGTCGGGCTTTCTCTCCGTATCGCCGTTTTAGCTCTTCTTCAAACATGACAACCAGCTTATCCTTCATTCTCAATTGGGTATCATTAAAGAGGAGAGCCACTTCCGGATGGACATCATCAATACGGGAGAAAAAGGTGGCAATCTCACTCTGTTCGATTCCCTTTGGAGGGGATGATTTTGTTTCCACGTAAACCAGCCTTCTGTTCCAGGAGGCAAAGACATCAAAGTCACCCCCGGAAGGCGTTTTCTTCACACTGACCCCGTAAATTGCAGGAGAGGCAAACTCCCTTATTAGCATTTCAGCAATGAACCATTCCAGGGTTGGCCCAAAACTGAAAAGGGGAGAAACCCTGACTCGATATCCTCCTCTTCCCTTTTTAACGATGACACCTATCTCGACAAGGAAATCACAATACCCGTGGGCTACCCTGGATGAACAGTAATGGGTCAGGTCTTTGACCCGGAATTCCTCCTGGTTCTTGATCATATCCCTCACAACGAGTCGAAAGGAATACTTTTTCATCATCACGTAAAAACGGGTCTTGTAAATGGATGGCAGATCAGGGGGAAAGAATAGGCGGTTTTTCGGATTCTTTCGGAAGATTCTAATCCCCCGTGACTTCAGCATTCCCTCCACAAGAGATGGATCATTTGAGGAGTTAGTCTTGAGGGCCTCGATCTCGCTGGAAAGTTGTTGGATTTTCTTCTTAAGGGATCTGACCTCCCGAAGGATTTCTTCTTGTTCCACTCAAAACCCTCGGTAAAGACGATATCGCTTGGCAATTTGGATCGCTTCGGTGTATTCCTTTGGGGTAATCCTGCGACTGATTTCAGGGTATTCTTGAGCGCCAAATTCAGGCCGGTATTGGGCCATGATATTGACATAAGAGTGAACGGAAAGATCTTCGGCGATAAACTTGAGAATCGCTTCAGAGGTAGCTACATTTCCTGGCATCACGAGGTGTCTGATCAGGAGCCCCCGCCTGGCTATTCCCGTGGGATCGATGTCCAGATCGCCGACCTGGCGAAACATTTCTCTCAGGACTTTTTTCAGAACCTCTGGATAGTCCGGAGCGTTGAAGAAGCGTTTTGCGTAATGTTCATCCATCAATTTTGCATCAGGCATGTAAATATCCACGATCCCTTCGAGCAGTTTAACCACTTCGATTGATTCATAGCCTGAACAGTTATAGACGATGGGAACCCGGAGTCCTAATTCAATCGCTTCTGGAAGGGAGGCCACGATCTGCGCGGCATAATGGGTAGGAGTGACCAGGTTGATATTGTGGCACCCGATTTCCTGAAGTCTCACCATTGCCTTAGCCATCTCGGATAGCGTGACCGACTCCCCTTTGCCCTGATGACTAATGTCATCATTCTGACAAAAGACGCATCGAAGGTTGCAGTGGGTTAAGAAAACCGTACCCGACCCATGATTTCCAACCAGAGGAGATTCTTCGCCGAAGTGAGGAAAGGCACTGGAAATCATGAGCCCAGACCCGGCTCTGCAGTATCCCATCTCTCCGTTTAGACGATTCACCCCGCACTCCCTTGGGCAAAGCCTACATTCTTTGAGAGATTCCATCAGGAGGCGGACTCGCCTCTGGAGTTCGCCTTTCTGATGGACACTGATGTAAGATGGAACAAAAGCCATTCGTGAACCTTTCATGTTCTGCTGATGTTGTTTTCATTATAAATTATCGAAGGATTTTCTGAAATAGTAGTCCCTTCGGTGACCTGAAACAATTCATCTTGCTTCCACTGTAGAGAAGGGCATTTCTTCTTCCTCATCTTTTGGGAAGGGATGAAAGCGAAAGGGGAAATCGTGCTCATTGGTACCTATTTTTGCGATCGCAATTATAGGGGAGTTCAACGAAGGGGAACACCAGGGTTACCCTTTTCCCATGCCGGTTCTCGACACGTCAAAGGAGAAGAGAATGATTCATGAACTACGAATGGAGTCAAATGGTCTGATAGACGGTGAGGAGTTTTTGGTAGAAGCTGTGAGGAATCTTTTCCTTTCTTTCTAAAAGACCTTTCACATAAGTTGGGCCGTAGTTATAGGCGGTCAGGGCTATCCGGAGGTCTTTGAAATCCTGAACCAGCTGAGAAAGATAATGAATTCCAATTTTGATATTAAGAAAAGGATCGAAAAGCGTTCGGTCGCCGCCCCACTCGATACCCAGTTCCTTGGCAAGGGACTCTGCCACATAAGGCATGATCTGCATCAATCCCTTTGCTCCCTGCTCTGATACGGACTGGTTCTGAAATGAACTCTCTATCATAATGAGAGCAAGAATGAACTTAGGATCCTGGCCATACCGAAGGGATTCTTCGTAAATCACGTTAGCGAGCTGCGCTTTCGTGGCGCGGCCAAACCCTGTCGGGTACCTCTCCACTACACTGAGGATTTCCTTAATCATTCGCTCCCTGTTCTGGAATTCAGGAGTAAGCACCTGAAGCACAGGAGGAAGGTACTGAACTCCGGGAGTAAAATAGGGGAAATGATAGGAAAAAAGAAAGATGGAAATGAAGAGGATTATTTTGGAAAGAAGGGAAGACTTAGAATGTCTCTTTTCCCCCGGTTGAGTGTCAGAAGGGAGAGCCTCAATCCTAATCCATCCCGGAGGTCTTAGGGGAGAGTCATTGCTCCTGCCACGGGAAGAGCACTGGGGTTGGTCCCCCTTCAAGAAGAGTTCAGATGTCTCCATACCATTAAAAGATCAATGAAAAATTATCAATGAACAATGAACAATTAGCAATTTAACACATTGCTATCTTTTTTGACAGAATCTGTATGTCATCTTCTTTGGGAATCTGCATGATCAAGAGAGCGAAAAGTCATCTTCCAGAGCTTTCTATTATTTAATCCGCTTCAGATTGGGACGTTTCTTCTCCGGAAACAGTGACTTAACCTCCTTGCCTTTTTTCCTTTTCAGGACATTTTCGTTGAAAAGGGTATTCTTCATGCTGACGGCATTGATAATACAATAAACGATAACCGATTTTTCCCAATCTTTGGTCCCATCGAAATTCTCAATTTTCGCCCGGTATTTCTCCCTGAGATGTGTTAGGGAGGCTTCATCAAAGTGGAGGATCTGTTCTGCCAGTTTCTCAAGAGCCTTTTCCATATCATCCTATTTCCTCCCCCCTCCTTCATCCTCCTCCTGTGGAGTGGCGGCAAGCCCAATCACAGGAGAGAGTAGGGTGGGGGCTTCACGGTGCGAAATTCGTGATCTGGTGGGGGGCTTCAAATGTTTTATGGAGGGCCTTCATGGCTTCCTCGATCTGCTGAGAGTGAATCAGGCAGCAGCAGCTCGAGATGGAGGTGCTGACCGCAAGGACATCAATCCTGGCGATTCCAAGGGCATTGAACATTAAACCTGATATCATGGGTTTTTCCCTGAAGTGGGGGCCAAAAACACTGATCACTGCAACATCCCGTTGACAGGATACCTCTTTTGCCTCAACGAAGGGTTTAATTTTCCCCAGCACCTCTAAAGTGAGGCCCAGGCTTTTCTGGTTAATGCAGAATGTCAGATTCCCATGGCCCTCAATGTCGACATTATGGACGACGAATTCAATATTAATACTCTCTTTCCCCAGGGTATAAAGAACAATTCCCAGGATGTCTGATTTTCCAGGGACGGAGAGAATCCTCACCGTAGCCAATCCGTTGTTCAACATGATGCCGCCTACTTTAATCTTCTTTTCGCTCTCCATCCCTTTTCTCCAAATGTATTCATTATAGGATGAAGACAGGGTCCACATCAATATCCAGGTTCACCCCTCTGTCTCTTTTCTCTTTATCCAATTCCTGGGTCAACTGCCTGGCAAATTGATGGAGCATTCGGGGGCTCTTTCCTTTGGCCAGCATCTGCCATCGGAATTTCCCTTTCATTTTAGCAAAGGGAGCAACGCTTGGCCCCAGAAGCTGCACTCCTTTGTGATACCCTTTTTTCAAAAGGGATTGTCCGATCTTGCCCATTTCCATCGCCACCCTCTTTGTCCTTGTTTCACTATTTCCAGTGACCTTGAAATTGATGGCCCGAGAAAAAGGCGGATATTCCAGGGCCATCCGGAATTGAATCTCCTCCTGATAGAATCCAATAAAATCATGGTCCTTTGCCCGCTGGATGCTGTAATGCTCCGGATAATAGGTCTGGATGAGCACTTTTCCGCAGAGGCTTCCTCTCCCAGCCCTTCCCGCCACCTGGGTAAGCAGTTGAAACGTCCTTTCGCTTGAACGAAAGTCGGGGAAATGGAGCGAGGTATCAGCCGAGACCACACCCACAAACGTGATATTGGGAAAGTCGTGGCCCTTTACGATCATCTGGGTCCCAACTAAAAGATCGATCTCTCCGGCCTCAAGCCCTTTTAATATCTGTTGATGGGAGCGTCTTCGTGCGGTGGTGTCGCGATCCATCCTCCCTACCCGCATCCCTGGGAAGAGATCTGTGATTTCCTGCTCCACCCGCTCTGTCCCGGTCCCCATCGGCCGGAGCCGATGCCCTTCACACCGGGGACAGTCGCCCGGCGCAGGAATCTGATAGTCGCAGTAGTGACATTGAAGCGACCGGTTCTTCAGATGAAATGTTAGGGTCACACTGCAGTTCGGGCACTTAAAAGTCAGGCCGCAGTCCGGACAGAAGATGAAATGGGCGAATCCTCTCCGATTGAGAAAGAGAAGACTCTGTCTCTTCTCTTCAAAATTCTTTTTGAGGGCTGTCTTCATTTCCTCCGAAAAAATGCCTTCCTTTCCTTTCATGTCCACGACTTCAACTTTTGGAAGAGGTTTTCCTTCAATTCTCTCCGGGAGGCTAAGGAGGCGAAGCTTCCCTTTTTCGGCATTATGAAATGATTCCAGAGAAGGAGTCGCCGATCCTAAAATGAGTGTGGCCTCAACCTGTTTTGCCCTTACAACAGCCAGGTCCTTAGCATGATACTTTAACTTCTCCTCTTGTTTGTAAGAAGATTCGTGCTCTTCATCCACGATGATGATGCCAAGATTTCTGAAAGGGGCGAAGATGGCAGACCTCGCCCCGAGAGCGATCTTTACTTCTCCTCTCCAGACCCTTCTCCATTGGTCATGCCTCTCTCCTTTTCCAAGGCCACTGTGAAGAAGACTCAGGTTCTCTCCGAAGCGGTCCTCAAACCTGGAAAAAAGCTGAGGGGTCAGGGAAATCTCCGGAACGAGAACGATCGCCTCTCTTCCCTTCGACAGCACTTCTTCTATGATCCTCAGATAGATCTCTGTCTTGCCGCTTCCCGTGACACCGTGGAGAAGGAAGGGAGAAAACTGTTCGGAGTGGACTCCTTTCAAGATTTCCCGGAAGATTTTCTCTTGATCGGATGTGAGCTCGGGTTTCGGATAGGCCTTCAGGCCGGGTTGAACCGAAAGCCCACGGCATACCTCCCGGTTGGAAATCGTGATGCATTCTTTAACTTGAAGAGATTGTACTGCTTTCGAAGGAGACCCGAACTTCTTGGCGAGTTCGGGAAAGGAGACTTCTCCCTTCTCCGAGAGCCATTTCAGGATTACCCTCTGTTTCTTCGATATCGGCTGGTTCGCCTCGCTTTTTTGATATTGAATGATCTTTTCAAGCTTCGGCTTGATCTCCTTTCCTTCGAATCCGGTATCCAGGTTGAGAAGACCTTTTTTGTTCCATAGAAAGACTTGGGACTTTGAGACCTCCCCAGGAAACACTTTTAAAACCCTTTTTAATGAAATTTTTCCGCACCTTTCGGCTTCCTTGAAGACCTTTTCTTGAACCGGATCTAAGTCTCTCTGTTCTAACCTTCTCATCCCTTCCTGGGTAAGGCTCATGATCCACTCGCCCTTCAGGTGGAGCCCGGGGGGAAGGCCGGTTTTGATCACCTCTCCCAAAGGATAGAGATAGTAATCGGAAACCCAGCGGTAGAAACGAAGCATCTGTGGTTCGATCAGGGGAAACTGGTCGAGAACCTCCTCCACCTCCCGCAACTTCTCCTTCATTCCCTCGGGAGGCTGGTCCACCAGGTCCAGGGTAAAACCGGTCACCTTTCTCCTTTTGAAGGGAACAAGGACCCTCATTCCAACCTTCAAGGAATCTCTCATTTTTTCAGGAATAGAGTAGTGGAATGTTTTCGAGACAGGAAGTCCGACCGCTACCTCAACGATCTCTTTCATCGAATCCAAAATTATCCCTTTGAAGGGGGTTTGTCAAATGGGGGAAAGCAAAAAAGGAATGATTTTGTTTTTATATAGTAGGGTAACTTCTTGCGATATGAACCAAGAGTTTACCTTTCTTATCCGCGATAGCCGAACCGTTCCTCGAAGATGGGAGCAATCAGATTATCAACGGGCACGTAGTCATCCCTCAAGAGAACAGGATGACGGTCCCGCAGGTATTGCTGCAGCCGATCAGGGGGCATGACATGAGAGGTCATCTCTTCCCCTGCCTCCTTTCTTATCGTCCTGACAAAATCTTCCATGTCCAGCCTCTGGGGACTGGCTACAACCACAAAAGTGCTGATTCCAATACGGTCATCATCCGATGTAAGGGTTAAGAGATGGACATTTCCTTTGCCAAAAACCTCCTCCAGCGTACGGATGTAGGCGGGCATGAAGGCACCTTTTTTGAAACTGTCGATTACATTGGCCAAAAGCAATCCATTCGGTTTGAGAAGCCTCTTAAGGTGAGCGGCAAATTCCTTTGTGGTGAGGTGATAAGGAATCGAGAGGTCATTGAAGGCGTCTCCAAAAATGAAATCAAAACTTCCTGATTCCCTGTTATTCATCACAAACCAGCGGCCGTCCTCATTGAAGGAGCGGATGTTCGTATTCCTTGGAACTCCAAGATAGGTTTGGACGACCCGGGTAATTTCCGGGTCGATCTCCACCACCGTGACCTGGGCATCGGGATATTTCGCCTCGAGGAGGCGTGGGAAGGTATAGCCTCCCCCGCCGATGGAGAGGGTTTTAAAAGACTTCCTTTTGTCCGCCTGCCACCTCACCACTTCTTCATACATGCGGATGTATTCGTATTCCAGATAAAGAGGGTCATTTAAGTCCGTGTAAGAATGAATGAGATGATCGAGAACTAAAGATTCCAAAGGCCCCCCCTTGATTCGGGTCTTGCTTCTTTTCAGCTTGATCGTATAGTAATTACTTTCCTTGAAGAAGTAGGTCTCTTCATCCAACTGGGGTTTAAAGGCGTAACCGTAAAGGGTCTTCAAAGAGTGAAGAGGAGAATAAGAAACAGCCACTTTTTCCGGATGGGCTGCCGCGTATCCGTACCATGCGACCAGGGGAAGAATGATCACCAGGAAAAGGAAGAATAAAAAGAGGGCGAGCACTTTTTTCTTTCCCCAGAACCCCCCGAAAATGAGAGCTGTCAGGATCAGGATGATCCCGATACTGAAGAGAATTTGTCGGGTCCCCATCCAGGAGATGAGGAAGAAACCGGTTGCAAAGGTCCCCAGAATGGAGCCGAGGGTAGAGAAGGCATAGATCTTTCCCACGATATTGCCGGTCTTTTGCAGATTGTTGAGCGTCAGTTTCACGACGACCGGGGAGATCATTCCGAGAATACATGAAGGAATGAAGAAAATGAAGGTCGTGATCAATAAAATCCGGATCATCAGGCTGGTCTGAAAATAGGCCCCGCCAAGAAGATTGGTAAGGGGAGAGATGGAGAAAGCCCCGAGCCCTGAGAGAAAGAGAAGCCATCCGAGTGTCACCGGCCTCGGGTACCGGTCCGCGACGAGTCCTCCCAAGTAAGCCCCGATACTGATTCCGGCAAGGACGACTCCTATGATGCTTGTCCAGGTATAGAGGGAGACCCCCACGTAAGGGGCCATGATCCTTCCTGCCACCAGCTCAATCACGAGGGTGCAGAAGCTGGCAATGAAGACAATAATATTGGCCTTAATGACCTCTCGATGCATGACTCCACCTCTTGCGGAATGATGATTTAGAAAAAATTCTTAAAACTATTTGAAGGGAAGATCAAGAGCATGGATGACTGGGATAACTATTTTCCGGATCTGCCATGAGGGATATACCCCATAATCCATCTAAAAACCCCCCGAACTGCATTCCCGAAATACAGTCTTTTTTCCCTTAAAATACATAATTAACCTGATTTACTTATCCGCCCCATCGATTAGAATTGTGCGGTAGGGAATAAATTTATGAACACGGAGGTCCATATGAGATGCCATCGATGCGGGGGAATGATGATCTACGAGAAGTTCTACGGGATCTGTGAGCATTTTTTCGGATGGCGTTGTATTACATGCGGAGAGATTTATGATCAGGTGGTCCTTGAGAATCGCCTCTCTCAGAGGAGATAGGTTTTCTCACGGGCGCCTGCAACCGGTCTCTCTCCCCACGCCAGCTCACATACTCTGGGAAACGATGTTTTCCTTGGCTTATCCGTCCGGGAAAACATCGTTTTGCGTCTTCCGGTCAATCATAACAAGCATTTTTGTCCTGCTGATCTTCGCCATTCTGCCAAGCGGGGCCAAAGCCCATGTTGAGCGCCCGAAAGACGAGCAGTCTCCGCAAGCCGGTATTGGAATCAGTGAAAGATTGGGGCAGCAGACCCCCCTGGATCTTGTCTTCAATGACGAAGAGGGAAATCCAGTCACTCTGAAACAACTGATTCATGCCCCCACCCTTCTCGTCCTTGTTTATTATCACTGTCCCGATGTTTGCAGCGCCCTCCTTTTCAGCGTTGCCGGAGTCCTAGACAAACTGCCTTCCGAGCCCGGGAAGGAATATCAGGTCCTTTCGGTCAGTTTTGATGAAATGGAGAAACCGGACCTCGCTCGCCAGAGAAAGAAGGTTTACCTCAACCTGATCGATAAACCCTTTCCCGAGGATGCCTGGACATTTCTTACGGGCGACCTTGAAAATATAAAGAAACTGACGAATGCTGTGGGCTTCCATTTCCAAAGAGAGGGAAAAGATTTTCTCCATCCCGTATCCCTGGTGATTCTCTCTTCCGAAGGAAAGATTATCCGGTACCTGTATGGGACAGACCTTCTCCCCCTTGATTTAAAGATGGCCCTTCTGGAAGCTTCCGAGGGGAGAGTGGGACCGACGATCAGCAAGGTGCTCCGGTTCTGTTTCAGTTATGATCCCAAGGGGAGAAAGTATGTCTTCAACACCCTGAAGGTGACCGGGATCGTAACCTTGCTTTTTGCCATGTCTTTTATTATGTTTTTAATTTTCAAGGGCAAGAGACGGCAACCCAAAGAGCCTGGGCATGAATAACATGAACAACCCGCCCGTTCGCCCTGAGCCTGTCGAAGGGTGCCGTTCATGGTTCGACAAGCCTGTGCTGAGCGACGTTCGTTCCTTCGACAAGCTCAGGACGAACGGGGTCGAAGCGCTCACCACGAACGGCCGTTGTCATTTGCATTTGTACAAGTTATTTGTGTGCAGCTTCTAAAAAGAGGTAGTAAGGATGCCAATCTACGAGGTAACAGAAGGTTCTTCTTCCGGAACCAGTTTTTATGAATACCAGGGAAGATACCATGGGATTTTCTCATGGATATTTTCCACAGACCACAAGAGAATAGGAATTCTTTATCTTGCCGCCATCATGGTCTTTTTTTCGATCGCGGTTGTCCTTGGGTTTTTGATGCGTCTGGAGCTGATCGCTCCCGGCCCAACCATCATGAAGCCCCAGACCTATAATGCCATCTTTACCCTCCACGGGGTCATCATGCTCTTTCTCTTCGTCATCCCGGGCATCCCTGTCATATTCGGGAACTTTTTCCTGCCCATCCAGATCGGCGCAAGGGATGTGGCCTTTCCCAGGGTAAACCTCCTCTCCTGGTGGGTCTACATGACCGGTGCGGCTTTAGTGATTCTTTCTCTCTTTACCGGCGGTGGCCCGATTGATACGGGCTGGACCTTCTATGCGCCTTATAGCCTCCGAACCACGGTCAATGTCCCTCTTGCCGTCTTTGCGGTCTTCGTACTCGGTTTCTCCTCCATCCTGACCGGGATCAACTTTGTGACGACCACCCACCGCCTTCGTGCTCCCGGAATGACATGGTTCCGCTTACCCCTTTTTGTCTGGTCTCTCTATGCCACGGCATGGGTTCAGATTCTTGCCACGCCTGTGGTGGGCATTACCCTGCTGCTCACCCTGATGGAAAGAATGGTGGGTGTGGGTGTTTTTGACCCGGCAAAAGGGGGGGATCCCATCCTCTACCAGCACCTTTTCTGGATCTATTCCCACCCGGCGGTCTACATCATGATCCTTCCAGCGATGGGAGTGATCTCCGAAATCATCCCCGTCTTCTCGAGAAAAACGATTTTCGGATACAAGGCGGTTGCCTTTTCAAGTATTGCCATTGCCTTAGTGGGGTCTTTCGTATGGGGACACCACATGTTTGTGAGCGGTCAGAGTGATCTTGCTTCGGTCATCTTTTCCCTCCTGACCTTTCTGGTGGCCATCCCGAGCGCAGTAAAGGTCTTCAATTGGGTAGCGACTTTGTATAAAGGCTCGATTGAACTGGCGCCTCCGCTTTTGTTCGCTCTCACGTTTATCTTTCTCTTTGCCATCGGAGGTCTCATGGGCCTGTTCCAGGGCGCCCTGGCGACCGATGTCCATCTCCATGATACCTACTGGGTCGTAGCCCATTTTCACTACGTCATTTTCGGCGGAATGGGATTTACATTCTTTGGCAGCTTCCTTTACTGGTTCCCAAAAATGTTTGGCCGGATGTACCGGAAAAGAATTTCCTACATCTCTTGGTTTTTTCTCTTCATTGGATTCAATACCCTCTATTTTTCGATGGTGATCCTGGGATGGGAAGGAATGCCCCGGAGATACTATGACTATCTTCCTCAATTCCATACGCTTCACTTGATCTCCACAATCGGGTCCTGGATTCTGATTGCCGGATTAATATTATTCTTTGGGAACCTCCTCCATGCCCTTTTCAGGGGAGAAAAAGGGGAGGATAATCCGTGGAGAGCCGCAACACTCGAATGGCAGATCCCGTCGCCACCGCCAACAGAGAATTTTGAAAAAATTCCGACGGTGGACCGGGGGCCGTATGACTTTAGAGAAAAATAGGTACTCCGATGCAAACTTATAAAGACTACACCGGCTCAAAAATTGGGATGTGGCTCTTTCTTCTTTCTGAAATCCTTCTCTTCGGAGGATTGTTCATTCTTTATTCGACCTACCGTTACAAATTTCCGGCCGATTTCCATCTTGCCGCCGGAGAACTGAACAGGATCGTGGGTACGTTCAATACCCTGATCCTTCTCACAAGCAGTTTGACGATGGCCCTTTCCATCTCCTCCATTCAAAAGGGGAACCGCAAAATATCCATGATTCTTGTCATGGCAACCCTGCTCTTGGGGCTTGTTTTTCTCCTGAACAAATACTTCGAATGGGCGACCAAGCTTCATCATGGTGTCTATCCTAATTCTCCCACTCTCTTGGAGAGGAACAAGGGCGAGGTGCTTTTTTACGGTCTCTACTACGCCATGACAGGGCTGCATGGTCTCCATGTATTGGTCGGTCTATGTTTGCTCGCTGGTTTATGTGTTCTTATCCACAAAGAGAAGATTAATCGGACAAGCTTTGTCATGCTCGAGAATTCCGGGTTGTACTGGCACCTGGTGGATATTATCTGGATCTTTTTGTTTCCGCTGTTTTATTTGATTACGTAAAAACAGCATAGCGCAAAGTGCATAGAGCATAGAGTAATTGCACCCTCACCCCTACCCTCTCCCCTGCCTTCGCCGAAGCGGCTTCGCGCAGGCAGGCGTCAAGGGAGAGGGAGAATTAGAGCGGCGCTACGAAAAACCCTGGAAAAGGACAGATAAGAATGGACCCCAAAGAAACACTTCATGTGGCAAAGGATAAGACCTACGTTCTCGTCTGGATAGGATTGGTCCTCCTGACAGGGGTTACGGTCTCTGTGGCAGGGATGGGTTTAGGCCGGCTGAGTATCCTTGTTGCCCTGTTGATTGCAGCATTCAAGTCGGGATTGGTGCTGAGCTACTTCATGCACCTGAAATACGAGAAAGAGTTGCTGTTGTTCAAGCTCATGATTCCCGGAATCATATTCCTTCTCATTCTATTTATCGGAATTACTTTCTTTGATGTGGCGTTCAGATAAGGTACTTAGAATATGTTCTCAGGAACGGCGGGTGTATCAGGCAGAATCGTAGAGAATGTCTTTCTCTATATTGCGGTGATCTCCGTCTCCCTTCTCCTGATCATCACTTCTCTGATGGTCTACTTCACCATCCGATATCGCCGGAAGAAACATCCACAGCCGGTTCAGATTACCGGAAGCACGTGGCTTGAGATCACATGGACGGTCATTCCCACTTTTCTGGTTCTCACGATGTTCTATTACGGCTACGTCGGCTTCCATACCCTGAGGAGTACTCCCAAGAATGCGATGAAGGTAAGGGTGATTGCCAGCCAGTGGTCATGGCTGTTTGAGTATGAGAACGGGGTCAAGGCCCCTGAGCTGAGAGTCCCTGTCGGAAAGCCGGTTGAATTACTGCTCACTTCCCGGGATGTGATCCACAGCTTCTACCTGCCTGCATTCAAAATCAAGCAGGATGCCGTTCCTGGGATGGAAAGCCATCTCTGGTTTAAATCCACTTCGACAGGGAGTTATGACGTTCTATGTGCCGAATATTGCGGTCTGCAGCATTCCTACATGCTTTCAAAGTTGAGAGTCCTGTCGGAAGAAAAATTCAACCAGTGGCTGCAGGCGGCAAAAAAGGAGAGGGAGGCTGAGGCTGCAAAAGAACCAGCCGGGCTCCAGCTCTTTCAGGAGAAGGGGTGCAAGGCCTGTCACACCATCGATGGGACTCTGCTGGTCGGGCCCACTCTGAAGGGCCTTTTTGGGAAGACCGTGACAGTCACGACTGAAGGAAAAGAAAGAACGGTTACGGCGGATGAAACCTATTTAAAGAAATCACTCATCGACCCCGGTGCAGACGTGGTGAAAGGGTTTCCACCGATCATGCCGACTCAAAAGGGGGTCCTGACCGACACCGAGATTAAGGAAATAGTAAAGTATATGAAAGAATTGAAGTGACTCCCATGATCCGTTGGCTTACCATTCTACTTCAACTCACCAAGTTCAGAATCTCCCTATTTGCCAGCCTTTCCACGGCCACTGGCTTTATTCTCGCGCACCAGGGTTTATCCATAGTGATCCTTCCATTGGTCCTGGGTGTTTTCTCCCTTGCATGCGGCTCCTGCGCACTCAACCAGTACCAGGAGAGGCATCCGGACCGGATCATGGTGCGGACAGGGGCCCGGCCCCTCCCTTCGGGAAGACTGCGTTCCTCTACCGCGCTGAGAATTTCTCTCTTTTTTCTTCTCCTGGGGATCTTGATCCTCTATGTCGGAACGAGCTGGAAGGCCCTTGGGTTAGGGGTTTTTGCGGTGATTTTATACAATGGAATCTACACATCCTTGAAGAAAAAGACTGCCTTTGCAGTGATACCCGGGGCCATGATCGGTGCGATTCCCCCTGCATTAGGATGGGTCTCTGAAGGAAGAAACCCCCTGGAGCCTCAAATACTGGCCATTGCCTTCTTCTTTTTTATCTGGCAGGTCCCTCATTTCTGGCTTCTTCTTTTGAATTCCGCGGAGGATTATGAAAAAGCAGGGTTTCCTACCCTGACCCGCTTCTTTACTCTTGCACAGATCAAGAGAATCACCTCCATCTGGATCTTCGGGACAGCCGTCACCTGCCTGCTCATTCCGTTGTTCGGGATGGTTGAATCGTATGTAGTTTATGGGGGTTTATTTGCGGCAGCACTTTGGCTGGCTTGGAAGGCTTACGGACTTATGAGACCTAGCACCTCAGAGTTCTTTCTCAGGAATACCTTTAATACGATCAATGCTTATGCGTTGGTTATGATGACATTGGTCGTTCTTGAGAGCTTAAGCAAATAGGCTTAACCCCCCTTCATCCCCCCTTCTTAACGCCCTCTCCACTCTCCCCCTCTTAAGATAAGAGGGGGAAGGGGGAGTTACAAGGGGGGGGACAGAGGGGGGTTACAAAGGCTTCCCAACATCTGCCGAGATGGATTTGACCATGGACAGGATCTGTTCCATCGTTGTCGAACCTTTGGTGATGAAATCGTTCGCCCCATACCTTTGAGCCGTCTCCCGGTATTCCGGTAAATCATAGCTTGTCAGGATAATGACTCGGACGTCAGGACATAGGCCCTTAATTCTCCTGGTGAGCTCAAGGCCGTTTTCCCCGGGGAGCCGGATATCCATGAAGATCAGGTCAGGGCATAAGGAATCCACCTTCTTCATGGCCTCGATTCCTTCTTCCGCCTCATCGATCACCATTTCCGGAAATCGCTCTTTCAAACTGTCTCGAAGGAGTTGGCGAAAGTGTTTGCTGTCTTCCACAAGCAACGTCTTAAACATGTTGATTTCTCCTGAAGCGAGATGAGGTTCCCGAATATTGGAAAGGTAAATTACCACTAACCCGAAATTATGTCAATAGGGGTTTTCATGTATTTTTCGGTCAGGAAGCCTGTATTCCTTATCTTCAGGTGCCAAGGGCAGGAAGTCCTCATAAATGCCAAATGGCTCTGAGGGTTGTTCCTTTTCCCCTGTTGGACTCGATCTCAAAGGATCCCCGGGAAAGTTGTGCCCTCTCACGCATGCTTGTGAGCCCCAATCCCTTCCTCGATCTCTCTTGAAATAACTCTTCCTCAAGATCGAAGCCACGACCATTGTCCTGAATAACCAACTCGACCCCATCCCGGGTTCTCTGCACCGAGAGTGTGACAAGGGTCGCTCCACTGTGTTTACCGATATTATTCATCGCTTCCTGGGTGATCCGATAGAGGACGGTCTTCAGAATAGGCGGCACTTCGGATTCCTGAATCCCAATCTTCTTTTCAACCCGGATGGCCGGATAGGTTTCCTGGAACTCCCGGGTAAACCATGAAAGCGTGGCCAGAATACCGATATCGTCCAGGATGGGGGGGCGTAGATCTGACTGGATTCGTCGGGTTTCTTCGATACTCTCTTGAATCAAAGGCAAGAGGGGTTTGAAAAGCTCTGCCGTCCCCTTGTTCCCGCTTTTTTCCACTCTTAGGAGGATACCTTCTACCCTGAACTTGATGGCAGAGAGTAATTGCCCGAGGCTGTCGTGAACTTCCCTGGCAATCCGTCTCCTTTCGTTTTCCTGTGCTAAGAGGAGCTCTGATGAAAGCTGGCGAAGTCGCTGCTCAGAGTCCTTGAGCTCCTCTTCCAGGGTAAATCGGTGGATGGCTTCTCCAATAAGAGGGGCCATGGACTCAATGAAGTCTACAGTCTTCATTGGTACCAATCCTTCCTTTTCATCTGCAAGATGAATTGTCCCGAGCACCCTTTCTCGGTACCGAATAGGAATGACGGCTAAAGATAAAAACGCATTCCGCAGGCAAGCGCTCCTGTATCTCGCCTTTTCTTCTTTCTTGAGTTTGGCGAAAAAATCAGATGTGTCGTTGCAACGAAAAGAACCTGCGGGCGTCATGACGGGAAGGTCCTGTGGATCCGGCCTCTCCGTAACCACCCGGGTACAAACGCACTGGTCCCTTTCAATCGAAAGCTGGTTTTCGGATTCCCAAAATTCCTGGCTGAAACCGGTATAGGCCTCATAGGAAATATTCTTGTTCTTGTCCAGGATACGAATACCCGTACAACGGCAGCAACTCCAATCGCACAGCAGGTCTACGATCGCTTCGAGGTACTCTTTTCGGGCCTGCTTCTTGGCGAACAGATCGAGGATGGCAACGGTGGCCCCGATCCGTCTTTGGATCTCGTTGCGCTCCGTGATATCCTGATTAACGATCACTGCGCCCGTTATCTCATCTTGGTCATTTCGAATGGGAACGGCAGAACTGAGAATGGTCTTATGAGTTCCGTCAAAACATTCAATTTCCACCTCTTCTTCAAAGGAGGATTCGCCTTTCATGACTGCCCGGGCAGCCGCCCACTCCTCCGGCTTGATCCGCATCCCGGTGTCCGCCCACCAGCCTTTGTACTCTCCATACTGGTCGATTCCCACATACTTGACTCCCGTCCAAATGGTCTGAGCCGCCGGATTGGCATGGATCAACTTACCCTGCCTGTCTACGATCCAGACCCCTACGGGGAGCCTTTCCAATACCGTTCGCAGAAGGGCTTCGTCTTCTTTAACTTTCATCTCGGCTCGTTTGCGCTCTGTGATGTTTTTAAATAGTCAGGTCCCTATTTATGGGATAAAAAATTATATCAATAAATTCGATTAATTGAAATAACTTTCTAAAGCATCCCCCCACCCCCACCCTCCCCCTCGAGGGGGAGGGCGAGGGAGGGGTGAGGTTGAAAAAGAAAAATGCCATAGTTATATTTTAATTAAGAGGAGGGATAAAAGGTAAAGGAGGAACGAAAAATGAAAAAGCAAATGCATTTTGCTGTGTTGATTTCTGTTATCAGCCTTGGCCTTTTGGCTGCAACCGCCTATGCCGGAGGGCCCATGACAAAAGGCGATTACCAGGCCTTTGATATGAATGCCACACTCGGTTCCCTTGTGAAGAATCCCCAGGGTGATTATCTTGGAAGGATCGATGATTATGTGTTCGACTCCGAAGGCCGGATCACCTTTGCGGTTCTTTCTTATGGCGGATGGTGGAGAATGGTGGGTGGAAAACATATTGCCATCCCCTTCGATGCTTTTTCCTACGAAGCCAAAGACAGACAATTTGTCCTCGATGCCACCAGGGAACAACTGGACACTGCGCCAGTCTTTGATAAGAAGTTTGTGGGAGACCGGAAGTGGGCTGAAGACACTTACAGATTCTTTGGCCGCCAACCCTACTGGACCGAGGGAGGAGAATAATCCGCCATTCGCCCTTCGACAAGCTCAGGGCGAGCGGCTAAATAATTGATTTCTAATCTGCCGTGGTCCGTTCGTGGTGAGCCTGTCGAACCATGAACGGACTTGCGACAAAGCCTCGTGAGGGAGATTTCGTGTTTAAGGGAGTGGTTAAAAACTAAGGCAATAAACTTGCATTCGAGAAGGGCGCCCGGCTTCGAGACTTAGAGACGACATAATTCAATCTGTTCAATTCCAGAGCCTTTCCGTCATTGGCCAGGGTTTTAGGCAGGATGACACATACACCAAAATTTGCTTTCAATAAGTCCGGTTCGGCAATGAAGTCTTTGGCCTTGTCAGAGGTGAAAGGAGAAGGGCAGACGGTAATCCTCTTCTCATTTAAATATTGGATGATCTTATGAAGGTGAGAAAGTCCGATTGTGAAAATGGCTTTGCGACTCTTAATGGATCCTTGCCGGAACTCAAGGTCAACGATTTCAGGAATCTTCTGAATCATGGCTGCCGTTCTTCGCTCCTGCAGGTAGTCCAGCTCTGATTTCAAGAGAAGGTAATCCGTTGAATTGCCCGGACCCTTCACAAGCTTGGAGATACCTGCTCCGACTGCATCATAAAAAACCTTATCTTCAACCTGCTCGGTTTTCAGCGAATGATATTCTTTTAATAGCATTTCTGCATTCACATAGGTCCGGTTGTCTGCCAGCCTTTCTTCCAGGACCTTCATGTCAACAGGGCTCGGGCATTCCTTGGGAGTCTTGATATCCGCCTTAACCACCTGTGCCTTCTTAGCTTTGAAAAAACCTTCGGGCAGAAGAAGCTCTAACCCCAGATGACGGACCAGCCAATCCCCGATCTGGTAGACTTCAGCCTGAACCCGCGGAGTATTGGGACCATTGAGGCGGGTCAAAGAGTCCCGGTGGCTCATGCCAATGACATAGATCTGGCTTGGGCTTTCTGCATTGCATTGATAGATGACTTCTCCGTACTCGGCCGGAATCTTCAGGTTTGTTTCTGCGAAGGAGGTGGAGAAAGTGAAAAGAAAGGAGTAGAGAAACACCAATATTAGCGATATGTTTCTTCCATGAATGGGATTCAAACACTTAGCCATATTGTTTGTATTATGCCACCCGATTTCTAATAAATCAAGATAGTAAAAGATAAAGATAATGAGGAGATGAGGAGGGGTCCTTAATTCCCCATCAGTGTTATGCTTCCCTGAGAAACTGAGCCGTCTCTTCGGGGAAGGAGATGTTAATATAGATCCCGGACCCCATTTCAAATCCGGCAGGAGTTGTCAGTCTTGGGATGATCTGGAGATGCCAGTGGTAGTAATCCTCTTCCTCATCTTTGATCGGAGAGGTATGGATAACGAAATTATAATCAGGATTGTTCAGCTTGGAATGAAGCTTGAATAGCGTGGCCTTTAAAATCTTTGCAAACCTCTTTGAATCTTCTAAAGAAATCAAGCCAAATGAGGCTTGATGCCCTTTGGGAATAATCCATGTTTCGAAAGGGACCCGGGACGCAAAGGGCTGAAGAACGACATATTTATCGGTATCCATAACGATCCTTTTCGCAACGGCAAGTTCTTCTTCCACCAGATCACAGTAGACACAGCATCCATGGTCGTCATAATACTGGGCTGCTTCTTCCAATTTCTTCCTGATGTTGGATGGAACGACTGCCGTACCAACAATTTGAGAATGGGGATGTTCAAGAGAGGTCCCCGCAGCCTCCCCATAATTCTTGAAGATAATGATCAATTTAATCCTTTGATCCCCCCGGATGGCAAGATATCTTTCCCGGTAAGCAAGAAGGACCTCCTCCACCTGTTTGTCTTCCATTAAAGGCAGGAGTTGATGATGGAATGGGGTTTCAATAATCACCTCATGGGTTCCCACTCCGTCCATCATCCTGAAGAAACCTTTCTCCTCTTTCCTCTCCAGACTTCCTTCCGGAGAAAGGGCAGGAAATCGATTCGGGACAACCCTCACCCACCATCCTTTGCTGTCTGGAGAGCCTCCGAATCGATAGGCGAGGGTTTCGTGGGGGGTGAGATGCTCGTTTCCGGGACAGAACGGGCAGTCCTCTTGGTAAAAGGGTTTTTCAACCGTTGCTTCCTTTTTCCTGAAATCATGGGGTCTTTTTGCCCGTTCTGCGGCAATGATGACCCATTCCTTCGTCGTCCGGTCTTGTCTCAATTGAGGCACATCACCCCCAAATGCGGAATTTTGTCGAGTGCGGAATGCGGAGTGTAGATTGCGGAACTAGATTTTAAACTCTGCATTCCGAGTTCCGAAATCCGCACTTGTCATATTCCGCATTCTACAATCCGTAATCCGAAATCGATTGGCCTTACCCTAAAGCCCAGAGTAACCCTAAGAATGCACCCAGCGGAATAGAAACATAAGGGTTACAGGTAAAGGCTCAGGAGCTACCGACGCTCCGGGTGAGATGGCTTAGTCCGAATCCGGCAATACCACCGATGGCTAAGCCCAGAAGAATCTTAAGAATCATAATACCTCCTCCACCAAAATAGCATTCCGCCAGCCTTAAATCAAGAAGTTGTGTTAATTGGGTTTCTTGGGTTTATTGTGTTTATTGTGTTAACCCAATAAACTCAACAGACCCATTAACTCAATAAACCCCAGAGCCCTCCTGATTTTTTCTTGACAGATTCGCTCTTCATCAAATAGCATAGATATTGAATGAAAAAATGGATCTTCATAGCTGCTGGAATTGTCTTGGTTCTCCTGTTGGGCATAATCGCTTTTCACCGGTTTCAAGTCCAGACGAAGGGAGTCTTCTTTTCTATTTTCCCTGTTTTTGCGTGGACCTCGGTGGATCAACCGGTCCTGTTCAATCATATTCACCATAAAGAAGCAGCCGGTTTGAACTGTACCTTCTGCCACCGATATGTGGAAAATCACCGAGTCGCAGGAATTCCAAACATTGAAACCTGCAGAGCCTGCCACTCAACGGATGCGATGAGCAAAAGACTTCAAGCATTGAAAGTAGTTTCGTATGTTCAGTCCGGAAAGGAGATTCCATGGAAACGGATGTACGAGCTTCCGCGCCATGTTGTCTTCCCTCACTGGATTCACATTCGAAGCAACGTGGATTGCTCAACATGCCATGGGTTAACAGGAACGTCGGAAAGGCCCGTTAAAATGGTTGATCGGGATTACATGGAATGGTGTATGGACTGTCATGAGAAAAGAAAGGTGAGTGTCGATTGCTACACATGCCACTCCAGCTAAGACCAATTAATTAGGGAGATGAGGAGATAAGGGGATGAGGGGAAGAACAAGGAAGAAAAGAATTTCTCCCCAGTTCCTTACCTCCTCATCTCCTCATCTGTGGTGCATCGGAAGATGATGAAGATTACAAGAAGAAACCTATTAAAAATGATTGGCGGCGCCACATTAGGGATGACCTTGCCCGAGGAAATCCTCCATGCTCTCCCACCGGAGGGGGAATGGGTCCCCTTCGAAGAGCAATGGTCAACAGGAGTCTGCCTTCAGTGCCCCAGCGGGTGCGGTCTCCGGATTCGGTCGGTCAACCGGTGGCCGGTCAAGCTGGAAGGGATAAAAGATTATCCGATCAATCAAGGCCGTCTCTGTCCAAAAGGCCAGTCCGGTCTCCAGGTCCTTTATGATCCTGATCGAATCCGCCATCCATTGAAGAGAAAGGGGAAAAGAGGCAAGGGAGATTGGGAGAAAATCTCCTGGGAGGATGGAATCGGTCTTGTTATCCAAAAATTGAAGCATCTCCGGCAGGAAGGAAGACCGCAGGGCTTGACGGTCATGGGGGGACGGTACCGGGGCCACATGGCTGATCTTATGAGCCGTTTCTTAGAAGCCTATGGCTCGCCCAATCATTTGGGCAATCCGGCAAGAGGCGCCGAAGGGGTACTGAAAGGCCATCTTTTCACTATGGGGGTGAGAGATTTCCTTTCTATTCACTGGGAGGAAGTCAATTATGTCCTCTCTTTCGGTGCAAGCTTTCTCGAGGCATCCCGCCCCTCGCTCCGGAACCTCTGGGGTTATGGATTTCTGAGAAGGGGAAGACCTGGAATCAGGGGAAAACTCGTTCAAATCGAACCCCGGTTCTCTGTGACAGCATCAAAGGCCGATCAATGGATCCCTATCCATCCCGGGACGGATGGAGCCCTGGCCCTTGGGATCGCCCATTGGATCATTAAAGAGAAAAAATATGACCAGGGGTTTGTTGATCGTTATACTTTTGGATTTGAAGATTGGAAGGATGCCAGCGGAAAGAGCCACACCGGTTTTAAAACCCTCGTCCTGAAAGAGTATTCACCGAAACAAGTCTCTTCATTAACGGGAGTTCCTGAAGAAACTATCGTCCAGGTTGGCAAAGAATTTATCTCCCACCGGCCAGCCATTGCCTTCTCCGGAAGAGGGGCTGCCATGCAGACGAATGGGACCTATTCACAGATGGCAATCGACAGTCTCAATGCTCTTGCCGGATCGATTGATCAACGGGGAGGACTCCTCCTCCAGAGAAAACCTCCGTTCCAGAAATGGCCCCCTATTCAGAAAGATGGGGTTGCCCAAAAGGGTCTTTCCCAACCGCGAATGGACGGAGCTGGCGACATGCCGTTTCCATTTGCAGAAGAAATCCCGTACACTCTCCCGGAAAGAATTGAAAAGGGGAAACCCTATCCCATCGAGATATTTTTCACCTACTATACCAACCCCCTTTTCAGTCTTCCGGAGACGGAAAAATTCCGCACGGCTTTTGAAAAGATCCCTTTTATTGTCAGCTTCTCGCCTTTCATGGATGAGGCAACCCTCTATTCGGACCTCATCCTCCCCGACGGAACCTATTTTGACCGCTGGCAGGATGACCATGTTGAGCCCGGGCTGGGTTTCCCCATGTTTGGGTTGCGGAGCCCCACTCTCCAGACCCCCCTTCACGATTTCAGGAATACGGGTGATGTTCTGGTGAAAATCGCAAAAGGGTTAGGAGGAAGTGTCGCCCAATCTTTTCCCTGGAAGGACTTTCAAGAAGCTATGAAAGCTGCCATTAAAGGGGTTTTTGAATCGAAGCGCGGTTCCATTCAAGCAAAGGATTTCGACGAGTTCTGGAAGGTTCTGATCGAGCGCGGCGGCTGGTGGGACCCACGCTATCCCTTCGGGGAGTGGAAGAAAAAATTCAACACCCCCTCCGGAAAATTCGAATTCTATTCTCAAACGATGGAACAGGGCCTGAGAGAGAAATCGAAAAAAGAGTCGAAAAGCCTGGAACAAGTTCTCAAGGAATTGAAAATCGAAGCAAAGGGGGATAAAGTCTTTCTTCCTCACTTTGAAAGACCCCGCTCGGTTGGAGATGAAAAAGAATTCCCCTTCCATCTTATTAACTATAAGCTCATGACCACTGCTGAGGGAAGAGGGGCGAATCAGCCCTTCCTTCAAGAGATCTTCGGACCCCATCTCAAAGAGAGATGGAACTCCTGGGTGGAAATCAATCCGGAGACAGCCAGGGCATTGGGAATCGAGGATGAAGAATTCGTCTGGATTGAGTCGAAAGCGGGAAAAGCAAAGGCAAAGGCAAGGCTCTTCCCCGGCGTCCATCCGAAATGCATTCATATCCCTTATGGACAGGGACACCGGGCTTACGGCCGGTGGGCAAAGGGCAGGGGAATCAATCCAAACGATCTCTTAGTCAGAGAGTATGACTATCTGGGGGGATTTGTCTCCTTTTATTCAACGAGAGTAAAGATATACAAGGCGTAAGGCGGAGGGGTAGGGGCTTCGCTCCAAATTCGAAATTCGAAGCACGAAATCCGAAACAATATCTAAATTCGAATATCGAATGTTCAAATGAGATACTTTTTCTGTTTGAAATTTGGAATTTGGGTCATTCGAATTTGTTTCGGGCTTTGGATTTCGGATTTCGATATTTGAGTCGCCACAGGCAAATGAGCTACAGCAATTTTCGGCAGTTTCATTACGAACGACAGCCGAGGTAACAGATGTACCGCTGGGGAATGGTGATCGATCTTGACAAATGCACCGGATGCCAGGCTTGTGTTGTAGCCTGCCGGCAGGAGAATAATGTCGCATTTGCCGGAGAACAGGATGCTAAGCTGGGAAGGGCAAAGTTCTGGATGAACCTTGTTTCTGAAGTGAAAGGGACCTATCCCGACGTGGAGATGCATTTCCTTCCGATGCCCTGTATGCATTGCGACCGTCCGCCGTGCACCAAGGTCTGTCCGGTTGAAGCCACCTACCTCAATCCGGAAGGGATTGTGGCCCAGGTCTATCCCCGCTGCATTGGCGTCCGCATGTGTATCTCCAATTGCCCATACACCGTTCGTTATTTCAACTGGTCCAAACCCTCGTGGCCGGATGAATATAAGAGGGGACTGAATCCGGATGTCTTTCGACGGAGAAAAGGGATTACGGAGAAGTGCAACTTCTGTATCCAACGGATACGGCGAGCCAAGGAAAGGGCAAAAAAAGAGAAGCGGAAGATTCGGGATGGAGAGGTCACTCCAGCTTGCGTTGAGACATGCCCAAGCGAGGCTCTCTACTTCGGGAACCTGAACGATCCGGAGAGCAGGGTTTCCCGACTTTCAAAAAGTCGCAGGGCCTTCAGGCTCCTGGAGGATATGGGGACGGAGCCGAAGGTCTTTTACCTGAAAGAAGGGGAATGGCAGGATGGATAAACCTTTAAGCCGTTCATGCTGAGCTTGTCGAAGCATGAACGGAGGGGCCGCGCACCCTTCGACAAGCCTGTGCTGAGCGTCCTTCGACATGCTCAGGACGAACGGAGTTAAGGCACTCAAGATAAACGGTAACAGCCTAACTAAACAGTATAAGCTCTAAAAATCTTCCAGCCCCCCCTGAATGCCTTTTTTGGAGGGTTCTAATGCAGTTTGCGGATAAAGAGGCCACCGCCCAAAAATACAGCCGGATTCTTGAACCCATCACACGGGTCAGCCGGCTCTATGTATTGATCGCCGGCACCCTCGCAGGCATTGTGTTCTGGTCTATCTTCGCCTTCGGTTGGCAGTATGTTTGGGGTCTGGGAGTTACCGGGATGGGTCATCCGGTATCCTGGGCTTTCTACCTCGTCAATTTTGTCTTCTTCATCGGAATCAGCCACGCAGGCGCATTGGTCTCTGCCGTGCTGAGAATTACGCACGCCCGCTGGGGAACTCCCTTTGGCCGAATAGCGGAAGCAGTGACCGTCTTCGCCTTGATGGCAGGACCCACGAACATTTTATTCGATTTAGGACGCTCCGCTCGGTTCTACTGGGTGGGTCTTCATGCGCAGTTCAAGTCTCCCCTGCTCTGGGATTTTACATGCATCATGACCTATCTGATTGTCAGTAACATCTTCCTCTTCGTTCTGATGATCCCGGATATTGGTTTTCTTAGGGATCGATTCGCAGGCAGGCGATGGTTCTACAAACCTCTCTCCCTGGGATGGACCGGGGCGGAAAATCAATGGAAAACCCTGGGAAAGATCATCGCCGTCCTCTGCATCGCCGTTATTCCCATCGCCGTGAGTGTCCATACGGTCGTCTCGTGGGTTTTCGGAATGCAGACCCAGCCCATGTGGCACAGCACGATTTTCGCGCCCTATTTCGTCACCGGAGCCATATTTTCAGGCATTGCAACGATTATCATTGTTTCAGTCGTCTTCCGAAAGGTCTACCACCTGGAGGAGTATTTGACGCCCTATCATTTCAATAATATGGCCTTGCTTCTGCTGACCTTCACCCTTCTCTGGTTCTATTTCACGTTTACCGAACATCTTGTTGTCGGCTATGCGGGCGGGCCTTATGAATTGGCAGTTCTCTGGGAGAAGTTGACCGGAAAATATGCGCCTCATTTCTGGGCTATGGCTGTTCTCTGTTTTGCTATCCCTTTTCCTATCCTGGTCTTAAAGCGCACGATTCTCGGGACCCTTATTGCTTCCATCTGTATCGTGATCGGAATGTGGCTCGAACGGTTTACGATTATTATCCCTTCTTTCACGGAACCGCGTCTGCCTTACGCCCGGGGAGCTTACACGCCCAGCTGGGTGGAGTGGTCCATGACGGCAGGGCTTTTTGCCGGGTTTACCCTGGCTTTTGTTCTCTTCTCCAAGCTCTTTCCCATCATCTCCATCTGGGAGCTGGAAAAAGAAGAGCGTACGCGGACTTAACCCCCCTTCGTCCCCCCTTAATTTAAGGGGGGGAAAGAGGGGGATTAAAGGGTTGGTTGACCCAGGGGTTCAACGAAGGAGCATTCGATGAAAAAGTTGTTATGGGTTATGGTGGTCATAGGTTTTTTTCTGCTCCAATCACCCGGCATCATTTTGGCACAATCTCCCAAACCCCCCAAGCAAACCCCCGAGCTTCTATCCCAGGGGAAGAAACTTTATGAGCAGAACTGTGTCATGTGTCATGGACCCAAAGGAGACGGGAAGGGGCAACTGGGGGCAACGCTTAAGCCTCCTCCAACAGACTTCACCAAGCCCATAAAACAATGGCCCTACTCGAAAGGGGATCTAAATAAAGTGTTCGAGGCGATCACGGATGGAGTTCCCAATACCTCCATGGTCAAGTGGAGTCAGCTCTCCGAGAAGGACCGCTGGGCGTTGGTCTACATGGTGAGGGGGTTCGCACCGCCTGCCAAGAAATAAGGCAATGGGGGGAAGGTAAGGCGGTGATATTGATGCACCAAGCAGTAGCGTCGGCATTTACTGCCGACGATGTAGCGTCCCGGTAGGCCGGGATGGTGTAGTTCGCCCCCAGTAAATGGGGGCGCTACAAGGTGTTACGAATGAAAGAATTCACTGCAGAAGAATTATTATCCTTTAACGGAAAAGACGTAAACCCTGCTTATATTGCCTTTCAGGGAAAGGTCTATGATGTGACGAAGAGTCCGCTCTGGGCAAAAGGTCTACACATGAAAATGCATACCTCAGGCAGGGATTTGAGCGCAGAGATTTCTGCTGCCCCTCACGGAGTAGAGGTCCTTGAGCGGTATCCTCAAATAGGATTCCTCAAAAAAGGTCCTCCAACGGAATTAGAACATCTCCCATCCTTTATCCAAAATCTCATCCAAGAGTTCCCGACAGCAAGGCGCCATCCTCACCCTGTTTTGGTCCACTTCCCGATTGCCTTTCTGACGGGCTCTTCCCTTTTTATTCTTCTTCATCTACTCTCTCAAAACCCTTCATTTGAGCTCACCAGTTTTTACCTTCTTATTCTGGGAAGTATTTCTTCTCCCTTTACAGTTGCCACCGGTCTCTTCACCTGGTGGGTAAATTACAGGTTGAAATTGAGTCACTTCATCAAAAGAAAGATCCAATTATCCATCCTTCTTCTTATTTTTGAAATGGTTCTTCTCCCCTGGCGAAGCTTCCAACCGGAGATTTCCAGCCCCCTCTATTTTGTGATGGTCCTCCTCCTGACACCTATTGTTTTTCTACTGGGCTACTATGGGGGGAAGATGACATTCCCGACCGAAACCCAGTGAGGAGATGAGGTGATAAGGAGATGGGGAGATAGAGAGATTTTTATCTCCCTATTTTCTCAATGTCCAACTGTAACTCAGCCCTTCAGGGCTGATGAATCAGGGCGAAAGCCCTGAGTTAAGCACGCGAACCTGATAGGCACTACCCGCAGGGCAGGTTGATTTGACAAATTTTAGGAATAATTGGTAAGATGCCACTATCGTGATGATTCACAGGGGGATGTCATGAACCAGAAGATCAAGAAGGCGGCGGTTTTGGGTGCAGGTGTGATGGGAAGTGCCATTGCTGCCCATCTGGCAAACGTAGGAATTCCTTCCTTTCTCCTTGATATGGTCCCACCCGAGTTAACAGACGCGGAAAAGAAGAAGGGCCTGACATTGGAAAGTCCGGGGGTAAGGAACCGGTTTGCCATTATAGGAAAGAAGAGAGTTCAGGAATCGTCCCCGGCTTCGCTCTATTTGAAGGAGGATTCGGAACTCCTGACGACGGGGAACTTTGAAGACCATCTCTCCTGGGTATCGCAGGCGGATTGGATCATCGAAGCGGTCATTGAAGACCTGGATACGAAGAGAGACCTTTTCAAAAAGGTGGTCCCCTTCTTAAAAGATGGGACCGTGGTCAGCTCAAATACCTCCGGCATCTCCATCCGGAAGATGTGCCAGGGGCTTCCTGTGGACTTCGCCGAGAGATTCTTAGGAACCCACTTTTTTAATCCGCCGAGGTATATGAAGCTTCTGGAGATTATCCCGATCCTGTCAACCTCCAAAAGCGTCGTGGAGAGGATGGCCCAATTCGGTGAAAAGATTTTGGGAAAGGGGGTCGTCTACGCAAAAGATACGCCCAATTTTATTGCCAATCGGATTGGGGCCTTTGCAACGGCTATAACCTTGAGAACCACCTTCGAGGACGGCTATCGGATTGAAGAGGTTGATCAGATCACAGGCCCTGCCATGGGAAGACCGAAGTTAGCCACATTCAAGCTCGCTGACCTCGTTGGGCTGGATGTGATGGCCCATGTTTCCAGGAATCTATATGAAAGCCTGCCAGAGGGAAAGGAAAGAGAATATTTCGTATCGTCTTCTCTTATCCAGCAGATGATCAGGAACCAGTGGCTGGGCCAGAAGACCAAGCAAGGCTTTTATAAGAGGGTGAAAAAGGAGGGAAACGAGGAGACTCTGGTTTTGGATTATGAGAAACTCGATTATCGCCCCCAGGAAAAGGTAAACCTTCCTTCCGTGGAGATGGGTAAGAATATCGATGATGTAAGAGAACGGGTCAAGACCCTTGTCATGAGTCCTGATCGGGGAGGACAGTTTGCCTGGAAGATCTTGGAAAAGACTCTTCTCTATTCGGCGGAAAAGATCCCTGAGGTCTCGGATGACATCGTTAATATCGATCGTGCCATGAAGTGGGGATATAACTGGGAGCTCGGTCCTTTCGAAATCTGGGATGCGATCGGTCTGAAACCCTCTTTGAAAAGGATGGAGAAAGAGGGAGAAGCAATTCCACCCATAGTGGAACAACTCCTCAGCAAGGGATCTTCCTCTTTTTATGAGAAAAAGGATGGCCGGACCCTTTACTTTGACCTCGGGCCAGGTCAATACCGGGAGATCGAAGAGAAACCGGAGATCATTCTCCTGCCAGGCCTGAAGGAACGGAAAAAGACAGTGCTGTCAAATCCAGGGGCCAGTGTGATCGACCTCGGTGACGGGGTTGCGTGCCTTGAATTTCATTCCAAGATGAATACCCTTGGGGCCGATACCATCCAGATGATGAGAGACTCCCTGAAGGAGGTGGAAGAGAGATTTGACGGTCTGGTGATCGGAAACCAGAGTGACAATTTTTCTGCAGGGGCCAATCTGATGCTCATCCTCTTTGAAATCCAGGATGAGAACTGGGATGATATTGAGTTTTCCGTGAAGGCATTTCAAGATACTTTAATGGCCATCAAGTATTTTGAAAAACCGGTTGTGGCGGCTCCCTTTGGCCTGACTTTGGCGGGCGGATGTGAGATCTGCCTTGCCTGCTCGAAGATGCAGGCTGCTGCCGAGACTTACATGGGTCTTGTTGAGGTGGGTGTAGGCCTGATTCCTGCGGGGGGCGGGACGAAGGAGATGTTGCTCAGATGCACAGAGGGGATTCCTCCCGAAGTGGATGCGGACTTCTTTCCATTCATTCGACGCGCCTTTGAGACCTTGGCCATGGCAAAGGTTGCGACCAGCGCAAAAGAGGCAGAGAAGCTGGGCTTTATTAGGTCGACGGACCGAATGACAGTCAATCGAGACTACCTCATCCACGATGCAAAAAAAACCGTGCTGGATCTCGTCAAAGAAGGCTATCGTCCCCCCCGACCCAAAAAGAATATTAAGGTCCTGGGAGAGAAGGGATACGCCCTTCTTCAGATGGGTCTCTTCTATATGAGAGAAGGGGGTTATATCAGCCAGTACGATGAGCATGTGGGGAAGAAATTGGCCTATGTCTTTTCCGGGGGAAATTTGCCGGACGGGACCGAAGTGACCGAGCAGTCTATCTTGGATCTGGAAAGAGAAGCCTTCATGAGCCTCTGCGGAGAACTCAAGACCCAAACGAGGATCGAACATATGCTGAAAACAGGAAAACCTTTAAGAAACTAAATTATCAATGGAAAAAAAACGCCTTTTACCCGTTTTTGTCGTACATTGATCATTGCTCAATGACCATTGACCATTGATTTTTCAAGGAGGTCTTATGAAAGAAGCGGTCATCGTTTCGGCGGTCAGAACAGCGGTGGGCAAGGCCCCCCGGGGAATTCTGAGGGATACTCGACCCGACGATGTTGCGGCGATTGTATTGAAGGAAGCCATTTCCAGGGCCCCCGGTTTGAAACCCGAGGACCTGGATGATATCGTTCTCGGATGCGCTTTCCCCGAGTCGGATCAGGGATTGAACCTGGCAAGGGTCATCGCCATGAGGGCCGGATTTCCTCACACGGTGCCGGGACAAACCGTTAATCGATTCTGTTCCTCAGGACTTCAGGCCATTGCGACCGCGGCTCGTGACATCATGGTCGGGGCTGCGGATGTGATCATCGCGGGAGGCGTGGAGTTTATGAGCCAGGTTCCGATCATGGGCCTGACCCCTTCGCCCAATCCTTATCTGGTTGAGCATAACCCACAGGCCTATACCTCCATGGGGCTCACCGCAGAAAATGTGGCTGAGAAATTTGGAATCACCAGGGAAGAACAGGATCGTTTTGCCCTCTCGAGTCATCAGAAGGCGGCAAAGGCCATCAAGGAAGGGAAGTTCAAGGAGGAGATCCTTCCGATTCCAGCAAAAGTGAAAGAGACAAAAGAGGATGGGACGGTTACCGTGAGAGAAGTTCCTTTTGACACGGATGAAGGAGTGCGATACGATGCATCCCTGGAAGGGATGGCAGCTCTCAAGCCCGTTTTCAAAGCGAAAGGAACGGTCACTGCGGGCAATTCATCCCAGACGAGTGACGGAGCGGCCGCTCTCGTCCTGATGTCGAAAGAGAAGGCAGAGGCGCTGAAGTTGAAACCCATGGCGGTCTTCCGGGCCTTTGCCGTGGCCGGGGTTCCACCCGAAATCATGGGGGTTGGCCCTGCTTATGCTGCTCCCAAAGCCCTGAAACAGGCTGGTCTTAGCCTTGATCAAATTGGTCTGGTAGAGCTGAACGAGGCCTTTGCCTCCCAGTCCCTCTACGTCATCCGGGAATTGGGTTTGAATTTGGATATTGTTAATGTTAATGGTGGAGCGATCGCCATGGGCCATCCTTTAGGATGTACGGGAGCGAAATTGACCACCACCCTGCTTTACGAAATGAAACGGCGGAATGTCCGTTACGGCCTGGTCACCATGTGCATCGGTGGAGGAATGGGGGCCGCCGGAATTTTCGAGAGGATCAATTAACAATGATCAATTAGCAATGTTCAATATTCAAAAAGGAATAAATAAAGGGGATGGTTCTTTCATTGATAATTGATAATTGACCATTGGCCATTGCAAATTGATTTATTAAAGGAGGGTGTCATGGAAGAATTCGTGAAGGGTGGAGCGTTTCTGCTTGAGTCGATTTCGCCTCAAGATATTTTTACTCCTGAGGACTTTACGGAGGAGCACCGTTTGATCGCCAAGGCAGCCGCTGAATTTGTTGTGGGAGAAGTTCAGCCTTTGACCGAGGAGATCGAGGCACAGAAAGAAGGCTTGATGCCAAGCCTGGTCAAGAAGGCAGGGGAATTGGGCTTCCTCTCCGGAGACATCACCGAAGAGTATGGGGGACAGGAATTGGATAAGGTGAGTGTCCTCCTGATGATGGAGAAACTCTCCCAGGGGGGAGGATCTTTTATGGTCGCCTATGCCGTCCATACAGGCATCGGTTCTCTTCCCATTATCTTCTTCGGCAATAAGGACCAGAAGAAAAGATACCTTCCAAAGATTGCCACTGGAGAGTGGATCACCGCTTATGCCCTGACGGAGCCTGGGGCGGGGTCGGATGCCCTGAATTCCAAGACGACTGCCATGCTCAGCCCTGACGGAAAGCACTATATTCTAAACGGCCAGAAACAATTCATCTCCAATGCCGGATTTGCCGATGTGTTCGTGACTTATGCCAAAGTGGACGGGGACAAATTTACCTCCTTCATTGTCGAAAGGAATTATGAAGGGGTTTCGGTGGATGAAGAAGAGAATAAGATGGGAATGAAAGGGTCCTCTACGCGGGGTGTTCTCTTCACGGATGCCAAAGTGCCGGTGGAGAATGTTCTTGGAGAAGTGGGAAGGGGCCATATCGTGGCTTTCAACACCCTGAACATCGGTCGGTTCAAGTTGGGCGCGGGATGTGTAGGATCCTCAAAGAATGCACTGCAGGATGCCGTGACGTATGCAAAGCAGCGGGTCCAGTTTGGCAAACCGATTGCAGAATTTGGTCTGATCAAACGCAAGATCGCTGAGATGGCGATTCGAACCTTTACCATGGAGAGTATGGTTTACCGGACAGCCGCTTTGATCGATCGGATTCTTCAGCGCGTTGACCACCAGGCCGAAGATGTGGGGATCCAGATGGCGAAAGGGATCGAAGAGTATGCCATTGAGGACTCCATCAATAAAGTCTACTCTTCAGAGATGTTAGACTACATCGTGGATGAAGCTCTTCAGATTCACGGGGGGTATGGGTACATTCATGATTATGCCGTTGAGCGTGGCTACCGTGATTCCCGCATTAACCGGATCTGGGAAGGGACAAACGAGATTAACCGCCTCCTCATTATGGATATGTTGACGAAGCGGGCGTTGAAAAACCGACTTCCCCTGCTCAGCGCTGCCCAGAAGGTAGCGAACGAGCTGCTCTCTCTCCGGCCCGCCGTGGAATGGGATGACGGGAAGTTAACGTTGCAGAAGGAAATGGTGGAGATGTCCAAAAAAATTGCCCTCCTTGTGGCAGGGGCGGCAGTCCAGAAATATATGATGATGCTGGCAGACGAACAGGAAATCCTGTCTTTGATCAGCGATATGGTCATTGAAATCTTTTCCATGGAGAGCTCCCTCCTGCGGGCCATGAAGTCGTTGGAAAGATCCGGGGGCGATTCATCCCAGGTCCAGAAGGCCATGGCGAAGGTCTACATCAATGATGCCTTTGAGCGTGTGGAAGGGTATGCAAAGCAGGCCCTGGCAGCCATCGCAGAGGGCGATGTCCTCCGGACCCAGCTCTCGGCCTTGAAAAAATTGACCCGGTTCAATCCAATCAACACCGTCTCCCTGAGGCGGGAGATCGCGGATCACGTCCTTAAAGTGGGAAGATATCCATTTTAGATAGGTAATATCGAAATTCGAAATCCGAAGCACGAAAAGTTCGAATGGCCTCTATGGGGGGAGAATATTTCTTTTTCAGAAATATTAACGGAATTCGAAACGATTGCTTCCCTGGGTTATCGGGAAATTCCTTCCTCTCTCCCAAAGGATTCCGTCCCCATAGGTTTTTTCTGTCCCTATGTTCCCGAAGAATTGCTCCATGCCGCCGGCGCCCTTCCCCTCCGTCTCATGGGCTCACCGGTTAAAATGTCCCATGTCCAGGCCCATCTTCCGCCGAATTGTTGCCATTTAGTTAAATCCTCTTTTGAAAGCCTGCTCCAGGGGGAACTGGATTTCTTAAAGGGGATCATTTTCAGCCATACCTGTGACGTCATGCAGGGACTCGCGGATATCTGGGCCCTCCAGAAGCGCACCCCTCTTCAATTCACTCTCATGATGCCCTCGCGTTTAGATTCCGAACTGTCCCGCACTTACGTTAAGGCAGAGATAAACCGGTTTAAGGATTTTCTTGAGACCAGGGTGGGAAAGATACCTCTTCAAAATCTGAAAGCCTCCGTCCAACTTTTCAATCGGATACGAGAAAAAATAGAAGAGCTTTATCATCACAGACGAAAATCCCCACACTCCATCTCCGGCGGTGAATTGGCTCAGATCATACGAGCAGGGTATTTGATGGATCGTCAACGATACTTGGAACTCTTATACGACCTGGTGAATGAGCTCCCTGAAAAAACAGAGGAAGGCGAAAAACGGGTTCCTATCTACCTCGTTGGGAATATGACCCATTCTCCTTCCTATTTTTCTCTTATCGAAGAGTCTGGCGCCCAAGTTGTCCAGGACGACCTCTGCAGCGGAACACGATTTCTTCGTCTCATGGTGCAGGAGGATGCCGACCCGGTTGAAGGCCTTACCCATCGCTACTTTGCTTCCTTTTTATGTCCTTCCAAACACAAGGGTGTTCATGCTCATATAGAGGCCCTTGTAGAGGAGGTGCATAAATCCGGGGCCCTGGGAGTCATCTTTCTCCTTTATAAATATTGTGAAACCCATTACTTCGACTATCCGGATTTGAAACAGGCTCTCGAGTCGAAAGGGATTCCAACTTTGCTTCTGGAGGTTGAAGATCCCTCCTATTCTATCGAACAATATAAAATTCGGATTCAGGCTTTCATTGAAATGTTGAATCCAATCTAAGAATTAGAAAAGCTCCTAACTGGTAGCCGCAGGCTTTAGCCTGCGAAAATAGCGCAACCTGAAGGTTGCGGCTACCAAACAACGTTATTCAGTTAACTTGGAATTAGTTTATTGCAGGATATGTCGGGCGGATCGAGAAAAAATGTCTGAGATGGTAATCAAAAAAAACCCATACCAAAAAATAAATTCGACGGCGGCTTACCGGCGTTTGATGACGGCTTACTATTTTATGGTAAAACATCCCGGCTGGTTTGGTAAAAAAGTGGCCTGGATCACCAGCGGTGGGCCGGTAGAACCCCTTTACGCGATGGGCGTCCTTCCTTTTTATCCGGAGAATCATGGAGCGATGTGCGGGGCCTCCCGAATGTCAGCGTCCCTCTGTGAGGCAGCAGAGCATCATGGGTATTCTCATGATCTCTGCTCTTACGCGCTCACGGATATCGGATCTTCACTGACTGGAAAAGGTCCTATCGGCAGACTGCCGAAGCCCGATTTTTTAGTATGCGGCAATAATATTTGTGGGACGGTCATCAAATGGTATGAGCTTCAGGCACGTGCCTTTAATGTGCCCGTCTTTTTCTTCGACACCCCCTTTGTCCATGATGAGGTCCGGGAACATACGCTGAAATACGTTCGGGACCAGATGAAAGAATACATCGCTTTTCTCGAGAAGGAACTCCATCGCCCCTTTTCAGAGGAACGATTCAAAGAGGTCTGTTCCCATTCCTTTGAAACCATTACTCTATGGAAAGAAATTCTCGGGCTTCCCCGCCATCACCCGGCTCCATTCGCCGCCTTCGATGCTTTTATCCATATGGCGCCTATAGTCACCCTCCGGGGCACCCGATGGCCGACCCGTTATTACAAAAGGCTCAAGAGAGAGATGGAAGAAAGAGTGAAAAAAGGACTGGGAGCTTTTGCCCGTGAGGAAATAAGGCTGATCTGGGACAACATTCCCATCTGGCATGATATCCGTAACCTCTCCCGAATACTTTCCTCAAGGGGAGCGGTCCTGGTGGCGGATACGTACACCTCTGCCTGGGCCCTTGATGATCTTGACCTTACCCAACCTTTGAACGGATTGGCCAAGGCTTATGCCACCATTCATCTCAATCGAGGACTTGAGTATAAAATAGGGAAAATGGTCAACCTGATTGAACAGTTCAAAGCCGACGGATTTATCATGCATTCCAACCGGAGTTGCAAGCCCTACTCCCTTGGTCAATATGATCTTAAGAGGGAAGTGACCCGATTGACCGGAAAACCCGGGCTGATCATTGAGGCCGACCACACTGATTCAAGAAGTTACGCGCCGAAACGGGTTGAAAATCAGATTTTGATGTTTCTGGATATCCTAAGAGGTAAAGGGTAAAGGCTGCTCTGCCGTGGCAGACCTGTTAGAGCCCCAGGTAGGTTTTACGAAGGACTTCGTCCTGAATGAGTTGCTCGCCGGTTCCTTCGGCGATAATTTTTCCGGAGGAGAGGACATAGTTGCGGGAGGTCATTTTGAAGACCGTGCTCACCTCCTGCTCAACGAGCAAGACGGTTATCCCTAAATGATGAATCTCTCTGATCTTCTCAAATACCTCTGCTCGCAAAATGGGCGCAAGACCCGTCGAGGGCTCATCAATGCATAACAGTTTGGGTTTAGACATCAATGCCCTGCCAATCGCGAGCATCTGCTGTTCCCCGCCGGAGAGTGTCCCGGAGATCTGGGTTGATCGATTCTGCAGCACGGGAAACAGGTGATACACCTTGCTTAAGTTATCCCGAATTCCGTTCTTGTCCTTTAACAGGTAAGACCCAGCCATAAGGTTATCGATCACCGTCATCTCTCGGAATGGCCTACGCCTCTCCGGACAGAGAATCAGGCCCCGCTTAACGATTTCATGGGCAGGGATCTGATCGATTCGCTCGCCCTCAAAGGTTACCGTCCCCTCCAAAACAATATCGCCATGGGTGGACCTCCGCGTGATCTCCTTTTCCCAGGCTACCAATCCGGTGATGGCTCTTAGCAGGGTCGATTTGCCAGCTCCATTGGGACCTACGAGGCTGACCAGTTCACCTGCATCTACCCCCAGGCTCAAATGGTTAATAAGCATGGCCTTATCATACCACACCGACAGATTGGCAACTTCAAGCAGCACGCTTAGATGTCTCCTTGTCCGAGATAGGCCTCGATCACGCGAGAATCATTGACGATTTCATCCGGCGTTCCGTCTGCAATGATGGTCCCGAAATTCAAGACGATGATACGATCCACAATCTTCATCAACCATTGAAGCTTATGTTCGACGATGATCATGGCCGGTCCCTCGCTGTGTAATCGACCGAACCGACCGCCCTTGTGCAGGCGCTTGATCGACTTGGCCATCAGATCGGTCTCGGCAGGACTCAGCCCACCGAAAGGTTCGTCCAGGAAGAGTAATTCCGGCTCTGTGGCCACGGCCCGCGCCACTTCCAGCCTCTTTAGATCCCCCTGTGAAAGTGTAGAGGCCTTTTCCAACGCCATGTCTGAGATGCCTGCGAATTCCAGGGCATCCATGGCCTTTGCTTCCAACCGCTTGACCCATTCTCCCCTCTTCATGGCCCGTGGGGAAAGGCAGGAGACCATGACGTTGGCGATGATTGGGAGGCGTCGAAAGGGTCTCATATTCTGAAAGGTACAGGCTATGCCCATATTGACGATGTCCCAGGTCTTTCGGCCGACGAGTTCCTTTCCCACGAACCGGACGCTTCCGGCATCCGGCTTCAGAATACCGGTGATCAGTCGTAACAGAGTGGTTTTGCCGGCGCCGTTCGGCCCGATCAGACCCAAGATCTGATCCCTTTCCATTGAAAAGCTTAAGCCGTTGACAGCCCGAAGACCACCGAAGTTTTTGGTGAGCCCATTGACTTCAAGGAAGGATTGGGGCATCTCAGCCTTCTTCCTCCTCTTCTCTTAACTCCCTGCGCGAGACTTTTCCCACATCCGTCTTCGGGAGCTCGCCCCTGAATTCGATAATCCTGGGAACCTTGTAGTGGGCAAGATTCTCTTTACAAAAGGCTATAATCTCCTCTTCAGAGATTTTACCCCTGGCTTCGCTTTCGAGGACCACATAGGCTTTGATGTTCTGACCTACTTTTGGGTCGGGCACTCCCACGACGCCCGCAGCCTTGATTTGAGGGTGCTTATAAAGGACCTCCTCGACGTGTCTGGCGAAAACCGAATATCCTTTGTACTTAATCAGATCCCGTTTTCGGTCAAAGAAATGGAAATAACCTTCCTCATCCATGCTGACAAGATCCCCGGTTCTGAGCCACGTCTCTCCATCTATGTCGATCAATGTCTCACGGGTTTCTTCCTCCCTTTTCCAATAGCCTTGCATGATGTTGGGCCCATTCAGGATCAATTCCCCCACCTCGCCAGGCGGCAAGAAATTCGTGCCTTCATGATCGATGATAGCTGCCTTCATGCCGGGCAGGGGCACTCCGAAAGAACCTTTTTTGGGCCTGTGAAGAGGACTGCAGTGGCTCAAGGCAGTCGTCTCGGTCATCCCGTATCCCTCGAAGATCTTTGTGCCGGTTCTTCTTTCCCATGCATTAATCGTCGATTCGTGAAGGGTATCCGCACCACAGGCGATCAGCTTCAGCCGCTTCCAATTGACCCGGTCTGTCTTTTCATATTCCTTGAGATATTCAAACAGAGTGGGTACGCCATAGAATCCGGATGCCTGGTACCTTTCCATGCCTGATAGGATGTCGTCTATGTCAGGTGTGGTGAAGAGGACCATGGTGAAGCCTTGAGCAAGACTTGCGAGCATCACGACGACCTGGCCATAGATATGGAAAAATGGCAAAAAGGCCATGACCAATTCGTTGCCTTCCTCAAAGAAAGGCCAGACCGCTTTTACCTGGGCCTGTAACGCCATCATATTGGCGTGGGTGAGGATCGCTGCCTTGGGAAGCCCTGTGGTGCCCCCGGTATAGGGAAGGGCCGCGATATCTCTCGGGTCAATGGAGACCCGGGGAGGTTGGGGTGGGTACTTCTTGATGAGCTCCTGAAATTGAAGGAGACCGGCCTGTTCTCGGTGCGCCGGCGTAGGAACCTTCATCTCCGAATAGACTTTTCCCAAGGCCCCCTTCCCTAAAAACCTTTTGAGGGTGGGCAAGTAATCGGCAATGCTGGTGAGGATGATGTTCTTTATGGCAATGCCGGTCTTCTCCACATTATCATAAAGGATATCCTGACAGACCACGGTCGTTGCATCGCTGTCCAAAAGTTGATGTTTTATTTCATGGCTGGTGTAGACGGGGCTGATGGGGGTGACTTTTGCGCCGATCTTCAAAGCCGCGAAGTAGGCGATGACGTATTGCGGACAATTCAGGAGATAGAGCGCGACCGTGTCCCCCTTTTTCACTCCCAGATCGGCCAGGGCTGTAGCAAAACGATGGATCAGTTCTTTCAGCTTTGCATAGGCGATCTTATTACCATAGAAGATCAATGCGGTCTTACTGCCGTATTTTTCCGCCACCTGGTCAACGAGATCAGGAACGGACAGGATGGGTACGTCCACGTTTTCAGCAACACCCGCTGGATAATGGCTCAACCATGGTTTTGCGGCGTAGAATTCTTTTGCATTCATCTCCTTCTCCTCCTCTTCATTTTTCCCTGCGAGGGTCAGGATATCCATCCCATCGTCTTAGTCCAGAGGCGCCGTACAGACGCGGCAGGTATCACGCATGGCGATATTTCTGATTTTGCACCGGGGGCACTCCTTTTCTATCTTATCCCTGAGCCAACGAAAGAGCCCTTCGGGCATATACAGAAGAATCAGCAGCACTACAGCTGCGAACATCAATATTCGATACTCTTGCCAGAAGCGCAGTAGCTCCAACAGGGGGAAAAGAATGAATACCGCCCCAACCGGGCCATAGATGGTCACAATTCCCCCGACGATAGCCCAGATGACAACTGTGAAAGACATTGAGACTTCCAGGGTGGAGGGGCCAGCGATCCTCATAAAATGTGCATAGAGTCCCCCTGATACGCCGGCGAAGAAGCCACTAAGGCAAAAGGCCAGGAGCTTATAGCGTGTCGTGTTGATGCCGGCAGCCCTGACAGCCAATTCATCTTCCCTGATGGCATGGAAAATAATGCCGGTATTAGAATCGGTGATTTTCCACATGATGGTGCAAAGTCCGAGCATGATCACGACTGCGATGTAGTAATTAGCAACACGGGACCGGGCAAGTCGATCAAGCCCCGAAATCCCCAGTTCTCCACCCGTGAGGTTAGGAAAAGCAAAAACGATTCCCATCAGGATAATGGGGAAAGCCAGAGTGGTCAGGGCCAGATAGGTTCCTCGCAGTCTGAGGCATGGGATCCCTATAATCAGGCCTGCCAGGACCGCACTCAACGCTCCCAGGGGGATAGTGCCCCACGGAGGGATATTCGCGTGCTGATTGAGCAACGCTGCACCGTAAGCCCCCACTCCGAAGAAGAGGGCGTGCCCGAAATTCATCTGGCCGGTAAAGCCGGAAAGCAGATCCCAGCTCGCAGCCAGTATGGCAAAGATACTGGTGAGGGTGAAGATGCGCAGAAGGTAGGGATCTCTGGTAAACAGAGGCAAGAGGAGCAGAAGGAGAAAAAAAAGAACCACAGCAATCCGGGATGGAAGAACAAGCACTTCGTTCTTGAGGACGGTAAACAACCTTTTCAGGAAAAAAAGAATGAGGTCCATGTTTACCCCGTTAGAGAGCCCCGCTGTTTGCCTCTACCTTTCTTCTTCGAAGGAGACTCCAAAGAGGCCTTCAGGCCGTATGAGCAATACCACGATCATCACGGAGAGGGCCACTGAACCTTTTAGATAGGCGCCCATGGGAGCAAGAAAGACCACCAATGCCTCTGCAAAACCGAGGATATATGCCCCCATGAAACTGCCCTTGAGACTGCCAAGCCCACCCAGGACGACCACTGCCATCATCATGATCAGCGGGTGTAGCCACATGTGCGGTTGAAGGATGGTGAGGGGTACGACGACGGCGCCTGTAAAAGCGGCTAACCCAACGGAGAGGCCCATGGTCATCATGGCCACCCGGGCCTCGTTGATCCCCATCAGGTTGGCCACTTCCTTGTCTTGAGCAGTGGACCGGATCGCCAGGCCCAGCTTGGTCTTCATCAGAAGGACCCAAAGCACTGCCATCATAAGCAAGGCCGCGCAGAAGGTCAGGAGCTGTTGATTAAAGACTTTTACACCCAAGATCACAAGATAGCCCTTGACCAGTGAGGGGACACTTAGATAGGTGCCCGTGAATAGGAGAGACATAATCTCCTGAAAGATCATGGCCAGGGCGATGGTCGCTATCAGTACAGCACCCTCATGCTCTCGGATAGGGTTTATTAAGATCTTGTAGGAAATGATCCCCAGCAGGGGGACCAGGACGATGGCTGCAACCATGCCCGAAAGGGGATGGAAGCCGAGCTTGTGGGTGATGAAATAGATACAGTAAGCAGCTACCATATAAAAGGCGGTATGGGCGAAGTTTACGATTCGGGCGACGCCAAAGACCAGCGAAAATCCAATTGCGAGCAGGGCGTAGATACTCCCACTGATGAGACCGCTGATGATGATGTCTATAAGGAGGGTCATATACCTATTTATCGAAAACATAGAAATGGCCTGCCTCTTCGACGATCCTGGGAGGGAAAAGACAGGCCATGACAGATTACTTATTTCTTATACTTGTCGATCATCCAGGGTGGTACCTTAACAGGCGCAACTCCTCTATAAGTAATCTCAGGCGCCTCCGGGGTTGCCTTCCACTTGTTGGGCCAGACACCCTTGAGCTCGCCATCCTGCCACTGGACCCCCACACCTGTCATATATCCTGGCCCCCATCTGAGATCATGTGTGTATCGTCCCTCGGCATCCTTCAAGTATGCTATCACACCGGAAGGAACTTTATGTACATCATTTTCCATATAAGCCACCAGCTTGTCGGAGTCGAGAGTCCCAACCTTCTCAATGGCCGGTGCAAGCGTATAGAAAATACCGGCATAAGTATCTGCGGTGTAGGTCGGCATCTCGCCGAATCTTTTTATATAGCTCTCAATGAAAGGCTTTGTGAGTTCATTTTGCTCAACATTCCGAGCGATGGTATTCAGGGTAAAAACATAGTTGCCCATCTTTTGAGTGGCCTCCCAGAATCCATCCTTCTGGGCCTCCACATTGATACCCACTTGCATCGCCGGGATCTTGAGTTCGCCTGCCTGTCTGGCAAACGTGATGCCAACGGAAGCAGAAAAGATCGTGAAAATGATATGAGCCTCTGAACGCTGGATGGCGGAAAGTTCGGCGGTCACATCCGTCGCTTTATCTGACGGACGCCAGACACCCGCAACCTCCATCCCCATCTTGGGGATAATACCCTCTGCCGCCTTGATCATACCCTCAACCCACATGGCCTTTTCCCCAACGATAGCGACTTTCACTTTGGGTATGTTTAAGGATTGTTTTAATATGGCTCCAACGGTGCCCAAGTGGATGAAGCTCGTTTGGCCAAGGTACGTGTCATTGAAAGGAGAGCCCCGGAACCAATATTTGTAAGTGTCGTAATTCTTGGCCACCCGGTTACAGAGTTCCGTATGGGAAGCCCCAACGCCGATAAAGATTTTCTTTTGCTCCATGGCAATGTCCTGCATGGCTAGGACCGCCTCACTCCGGAAACCGCCCACAACGAAGTCCACCTTGTCTTTCGTGACGAGCCGCTCCATGGCATTGGTGGCGTCCGTGACGCTGATGAATTCGTTGGAGTCTGCTTGAACAAGGGCGATCTTCATTTTTTTGTTGCCCACCTGAAGCCCCCCTCTGGCGTTGATTTCCTCGGCGGCCATGGTCGCTCCGTTCCAATGTCCGATGCCCTGCACAAATTTCATCGGACCGATCACGCCGATCTTGATCTCCTCTGAAAAGGCAACTGCCCAGGACGAGACCACAAATAAGAATGCCATTGCCAAAACAAAAACTCTTTTTTCCCAGCGTTCCATTTGAATTCCTCCTTTCTGAGGTTTCTTTAAACTGCCGAAACCTCCGAAGCCCAGAGCCATGGCTCTACTCAAAAAATTTTGGACGAGATCTTTCGGGATCTGAACAGAATGGGTGTCATCAGAAAGAGGTCATCTTTTTTGGGAGCCCTCTTTCTTTTTCACCTTTCATACTAAGTTTTCACAGACATGTCAACCATTCTTTTTAAACACCATTCTCTTTATCAGGGCTTGGGTTACCGGGGTAGAATGGGAGTCCGGATTCAGCCATCTCCTTGAGCAGTGAGGAGGGCTTGAATCGGACACCATGCTCCTGCTCCAGCTTCAAGAGATGCCCGTAGACATTGCGGATCCCCCAGGCATCGGCATACCGGAGAAGGCCACCCCGATAAGGCGGGAACCCGGTTCCGTAAATCATTGCCAAATCCATGTCCTGGGGGCGATCGCAGATCCCCTCCTGGATCATGTGGGCAGCCTCGTTGATAGCACGGGCTATCATTCGACCCATAATCTCTTGCCGGGAATATTTTTTGGGCTGAATGTTTTTATCCCTCAAGTATTTTTGGATCGCTTCCTGAACCCTGGGATTGGGGACGGGTTTCTCGCCGCTGTAATCATACCAGCCTGCTCCAGTCTTACGGCCATAACATCCGGTTTGGTAAACCAGGTCGGAGATGGGCGATCTCTTCCAGCGCTCTCCAAAGGATTTCTCAAAATATTTCCCCACATGGTAACCGATGTCGATGCCGGTGAGGTCGCTGAGCGTTGCCGGTCCCATAAGCATTCCAAAATCGATGAAGGCTTCCTCGATTAGGGCCAAATTCACTCCCTCCCCAATCATGAAGGGAGACTCGGCCGTAAGGGCTCCAAACTGTCTTGATACATAGAATCCAGGACCGTCGTTCACCACAATGGGCACTTTGCCTATTGCCCTCGCGAACGCCACACTCGTTGCCAAGGCTGTATCCGAAGTTTCTTTTCCGCAGATAATCTCCAGTAATTGCATCCGTTCCGCGGGATTGAAAAAATGGAGCCCGATCATCCTGCCCGGATCGAGCAGGACAAAGGCCATTTCCGTAATCGGGAGAGCGGATGTATTGGTGGCAAAGATGACCTCCGGCCGGCAGATCTCTTGAAGGCGCTTCCAGATTCCCTGCTTGATCTCCATATCCTCCAGCACTGCTTCGATGATCAGGTCCGCTTGTTCCAGGAGGTCCAATGAAGTTGTGGTGGTCATATATTCTTGGATCATTCGGTCCAGGTCCTGTTGGGTCATCCTGCCCTTCTTGATCGGGTAATCGAATGTCTTCCGGATCGATGAGAGGCCTTTTTGTATCGCCTCATCATGGATGTCCCAGAGGATGATGTTGAACCCATTGCTCAGCAGGAGGTTGGTGATGCCCGACCCCATGACGCCTCCGCCCAGCAAGGCCACGGTCTTCACTTTCTGCGGTTCAACCCCTTTGACCCTCGGGAGCTTTCCTGCAGCCCGGGTGTTGAGAAAGATCCCGATCAAGTTTTTGCAGACGCCCGACACAGCACATTCGCTGAAAAGTTCAGCCTCTATTTTCAGGTCGGTTTCGAAGCCATCAGAGAGACCTCGCTCCATGGCCTCAATGGCCTTGAAAGGCGCGATATATCCCTTGCCCTTTTTCGCTGTCTCCTCCTTGGCGGCCGTGATGATCATTTTCTTCATGAAGAGGTTCGGAAGGCGGTCCTTCCGCAGCCGTGTCATTCTGTCCCGGTGATTCAATTCACCGGAGATAAATCGCCGGGCCGCCTCCAGGGCTTTCTCCAGGAGAGCCTCCGGAGGAACGACCTCATCGATGCAGCCCTTCTTCAACCCCTCTTCTGCCGGGATCGCCTGCCCTGTGAGGATCATTTGCAGAGCGTCCGGAAGCCCAACAAGACGGGGGAGCCTCTGTGTGCCGCCCGCCCCGGGGATCAAACCGACCTGGACCTCCGGCTGTCCCACCTGCACCCCTTTCGCTGCAATTCGGTAGTGGGAGGCCATGGCGATCTCCATCCCTCCTCCGAGACAGGCGCCATTCATGGCAACGATCACGGGTTTGGGCCCTTCCTCGATGGAATTGAGGAACCGGTTGTTCTCCATCACCGAGCGGAAAAGGGAATCCCTGTCCATGGCCTGCTGGATCTGAGTGATGTCCGCACCCCCGGTAAAATTCTTACCGGTCGCCGTAAGGATCACGGCTTTGACTGCTTCATCCTTAAAGGCAGCCATCAGAGCGTCTCGGATCTCCTCCACAAAGTGCCTGGAGAGCTGGTTCACAGGCGGATGGTTTAACGTCAAGACAGCTGTTTCCTGTCGAAGGTCGACGTTGAGCATCTTGTAGTTTCGTTCCATGATGTCCCCCCAGTCTTTCCTCCATTGTGATGATATTTTTCTTTGCTGCGGGACTTATGACTTCTTTGGCCGTTCCGGAATACCGGCCAGCTTTTTGACCATTTTCTTGCAGGACTCGATATCGTACTGGGTCGTGATGGCAATAGCCTCCATGATGGGCGAGCCGCCCCCGTGATAAGATCCGATCAAATGAATTCCTCCGCTGGCGGAGCACAATATGTCGCCAATGTAGCGCCACAACTGTGCGGCGTCCTCCGGGGGAATATCCGGGTTCCGGGTGATGTACTTGTAAAGAAGATCCTTCGTATCGGGGTTCATGAAATCTTCCTCATAGGGAAAGGTGGCAGGAATACCGCCGGAAACGTCACACAGAATCTCGGCCTCCCGGAAGACTGCCTCGCCGGTAAGGTTGCGCCCTACGTTCGCGTAAATGGAATGCGGGATGTAGCTTCCCGGCCCATACGGCATAAACCCCACCCCGGGGATGTACAAC